>Ga0207857_1000175_pt1 | contig 18976 bp, 14 predicted proteins | sample LuqExpMetageno22_FD_187780 | JGI IMG/M metagenome (GOLD analysis project Ga0207857, IMG submission 187780) | Tropical forest soil microbial communities from Luquillo Experimental Forest, Puerto Rico - Sample 22 (SPAdes) | ecosystem: Environmental > Terrestrial > Soil > Tropical forest ... | reverse complement strand
AAAAAAAAAAGCCGCAACTTGGCCCATGCCATGGCAACCTCCCCCCCACCCTGACCCTCCCCCACAAGGGGGGAGGGGATTGCTTTTGGAGAGGGTATAATGGAACAATCCTTCATCAATGAGCTGAAGACCATCGTCGGCGACCAGTACACCCTCACCGACCGGGAATCCCTGGCGGTGTACGGCTACGATTCCACACCCGAACTGGAGAGCAGGCCGGGAGTGGTCCTGTTGCCCGGCACCTCCGAAGAGGTGGCCCGCATCATGGCGCTTTGCCACGGAGCCGGAGTCAACGTGACCCCGCGCGGCTCCGGCACCAACCTGTCGGGCGGTTCCCTCTCGGGGGGCGGGGTGGTGGTGCAGACCAGCCGCATGAACCGCATCGTGGAGGTTGACGAAGAAAATCTGACCGCCACGGTGGAGCCGGGGGTGATCACCAGCGCCCTGCACCGCGAGGTGGAAGGGCGCGGTCTGTTCTATCCGCCCGACCCCGGCAGCATGAACATCTCCACCATGGGGGGCAACGTGGCCGAGAACTCGGGCGGTCTGCGCGGCCTCAAGTACGGGGTGACGGCGGACTACGTCATGGGGCTCACCACGGTCCTGGCGGACGGCGACCTGCTGCACACCGGCGGCAAGGCGGTCAAGGACGTGGCCGGCTACAGCCTGAACCCGCTCCTGGTATCCTCCGAAGGCACCCTGGGGTTCTTTACCTCCGTCACGGTCAAACTGATCCCCAAGCCCAAGGCCAAGACCACCATGCTGGCCCATTTCCCCGAGCTGCACCAGGCGGCCCTGGCGGTGTCGGCCATCATCGCCGCCAAGGTCATCCCGGCCACCCTGGAGTTCCTGGACAAGGTAACCATCAAATGCGTGGAGGATTACGCCCATGTGGGGCTCCCCCTGGACGTGGAGGCGGTCCTCCTGATCGAGGTGGACGGCCACCCGGCGGTGGTTGCCGAGGAGGCCGCCGCGGTGGAGGAAATCTGCAAGCGCCACCGCTGCTCCTTCTTCCAGACCGCCAGGGACGCCGAGGAGGCGCTCAAACTGGCCACGGCGCGGCGCACCGCCCTGTCGGCCCTGGCCCGTCTCAAACCGACCACCATCCTGGAGGACGCCACCGTACCGCGCAGCTGCATCGCGCCCATGCTCACGGTGATCCAGGAGGCGGCCCGCAAGCACAACGTCACCATCGGCACCTTCGGCCATGCCGGGGACGGCAACCTGCACCCCACCTGCCTGACCGACGAGCGGGACCAGGACGAGCTTGCCCGGGCCCACGCCGCCTTCGACGAGATCTTCGACGCCGCCATTGCCATGGGTGGCACCATCACCGGCGAACACGGGGTGGGGCTGGCCAAGAAGCGGTATCTGCCGCGACTGGTGGGGGAATCGGGGATCAGGGTCATGCGGGGAATCAAAAACGCCTTCGACTCGAAAGGGATATTGAATCCCGGCAAGGTATTCTGATGTGAGGACGGGCGAGGATTTTGCGCGATCTCTGCGTTGCCCTTCGGAAACTCGTTGTGCGGCGTAGCGCTGCTACGCCTCCGCCGGTTTCCTCGGGCGTCTTGACCTCGCACAAACTTCTCGCCCGGCAGGCAAATCAACCTCTGCCTCCAGCCGGGGTCAGGGTCTTTGATCTTAAGTTTTCTGGAGAGAAGTGGTCTGTCTGTTCCTGCCGGTTGTGGAGTTCCGGGTTCTGGCAAGGCGGACAAGGGGGCCCGAGGAGGCGTAGCAGCGCTACGCCGCACGAGAGGACTCCGCCGGCCAACGTCGCCAGGTTCCGGGAATCCGCAACCGTACCAGAGGTAAATTAATGGATTACGTGAAACTGATCAATTGCATGCGCTGCGGCATGTGCCTGCCCGCCTGCCCGACGTATAAGGAAACCTTCCTGGAGACCGCTTCCCCCCGTGGGCGGGTGGCGCTGATCCGCAAGCTTCATGAAGGGGAGCTGGACCAGTCCGAGCGCCTTCTGGAATACCTCTCCCTCTGCCTGGACTGCCAGGCATGCGCCTCGGCCTGCCCCTGCGGGGTCAACGCCGGTGAACTGGTGGCGGAGTTCACCTGCGAGCGCAAGGGCGGGGAGGGGCTCTCCTTCATGGAGGAACTGATCCTGCGCCGGCTGGTCCCCCATCCCGACCGCCTGGAAGCGTCCATGGTCCCCATGCGTCTCTACCAGCGCACCGGCTTGCAAAAACTGGTGCGCAAGCTGGGGGTCATGAAGCTGTTCCCGGAGACCCTGGAGCGCATGGAGGGACTGCTTCCAAACCTGCCCGTCCGGCCGCTGCGCCAGACCATCGACGAGGTCACACCGGCCCGTGGGGAGGAACGGGGCACCGTGGCCTTCTTCCTGGGATGCGTCATGAGCCTGATCTTCAGCGAGGCGAGCCGGGCCACCGTGCGGCTGCTCTCCGAACTCGGTTACCGGGTCGTCACCCCCCGCAACCAGGTCTGCTGCGGCGCGCCCAACATGCTCTCCGGGGATTTGGCCGGCCTGAAGGAGGCGGTCCGCGCCAACGTGGCCGTCTTCGGCGGGATAGAGGCGGATTTTATCGTTACCGACTGCGGCGGCTGCGGTGCCGAGCTGAAGCACTACGGTCATCACCTGGAGGGGGACCCGGAGGCGACAGCCTTCAGCGCCAGGGTGCGGGACATCTCCCAGGTGCTGGCGCTGCACGCCGACGAGTTGCGTACCAGGCTCAAGCCGCTCCCCCTGAAGGTCACCTACCACGACCCGTGCCATATCGCCCATTGCCAGGGCATCCGCCGGGAACCGCGGGATCTGCTCCGGCTGATTCCGGGGTTGGAGTATCGGGAGCTGGAAGCGGCGGACGCCTGCTGCGGCAGCGCCGGTACCTACAATATCGCCAAGCCGGAGATGGCCGACCGTATCCTGGCCCGCAAGATCGACACCATCCGGGCCACGGGCGCCGAACTGCTGGTGACCGGTAACCCCGGCTGCCTTCTGCAATTGAAGAAGGGGCTGGCGGAACAATTGCCCCGGGTGGGGATCGTGCATGTGACGGAACTGCTGGCGCGCAGCCTGGACGGAGGACGTTGAGCCGACATGGTTGCAAACCTGCGTCATCTGTAGTAAAAAAGGGGGGCCGTATACGGTGCCCCTTTTTATGTAACCGGAAAAAACGTCGATTCTACATCTGTCAAAAGGTCGCGGAGAACGTCAAAAATACAGGGATGAATCCATGAACGGCTTATCCCTTGGTTTCTGATGTTCCTCCGTATCTCTGGGCAGATTTTAGCTCTGCCATGATCGGACCTCCATGAAATTTCAGCCCATTAAACCCAAGAAGGTGTCGGCCCAGATCGCCGAGCAGATCCGTTCCTCGATCCTGTCGGGAGAATTTTCCCCCGGCGACAAACTGCCCCCCGAACGCGAGTTGGCCGAAATGTTCGGCGTCTCCCGCCCGTCGGTGCGCGAGGCGCTCAATATTCTCTCATCGGCCGGTCTGGTCATGTCCTATCAGGGAGGCGGTACGTTGGTCCAGTCTCTGGTGGAAACCACCGGCGGGAACACGCTTTCCGAACTGATCCGGTCGGAGCAGGAACGGGCACTGGACGTGATCGAGGTGCGGAAGGGGATGGAGTCCTGGACCGCCTTCTATGCGGCTGAGCGTGCCCTGCCCGAGGATATCCGGCGCATGGAGGAGATCATAGGCGGCATGGAGCGCAATCTGGACGGTCTGAAGCCTTCGGAGGACCTGGATGCCAACCTGCACATCGTGATCGCACGGGCCACCCACAACGTCGTCTGGCTCCACCTCATGCAGAGCCTGTTCGACGCCATGAAGGAGTTTCAGCAAACCGTCTGGCGGGCGGTCTACCTCACCAGCGAGGACCATCACCTGCTCTTCAACCACCACCGCCGCATCTTCCAGGCCATCAAGGCCAAGGACGCCGAGGCGGCCCGGGAGGCGATGATCGCCCATCTCACCTTTGCCGAGCAGCGCAGCAGCGCCTACGTCACGCGGCAGCACTCCTAGCGTCCCCCTGCCCCCCTTCTGCCGCGCCCGGTTCATCCATCCGGCAGATGCCGATCTTTTCCAGCGCCTTGAGCTGGCGGTGGGAATTGCGCGACAGTTCAAAACGGTCCATCATGAAGCCGACGCTTTCGAAGTAGAAGATGGCGTCCTGCAGGGCGCGGGCATAGTTTGCCGCTCCCTCAGGCTGCCGCTCGGGCAGGCAGATGAGGACCTCGCCGCTGTCGATGAGATGCCAGGCGAGGTGGATGGCTGTCTTTCCTTCCTGCTCCACCACGCAGACATAGGCGCCGCAAATCTGGGACCGTCGCCCTTCCGGGGCGGCCTGGACCACATTGGCCGAACCGTAGAGCTCAACGATATCGTCGGCGGAACGATAGGAGATGACCGCCACGTCAGGGGCGTGGCGAAAAGCCAGCCCGTTGCCCGGTGCCGAGGCGCCGAAACTGCTGAACCCGGTAAAGCCCGAGCCGCCGTCTGTCAGCCCCAGGGCGGCAAAGGGCGATTCTACGTGCCGCTCCGGGGCAGGGGGCGCTTCGGCGGCAGAACCGGGGTACAGTGACGGAGCAGGGGGAGGGGCTTTCTCAAGCTCTTTCAGCTTTTCCTCCAGGGTCTGTTTTTCCCGTTTGAGGCGTTCCACCGCCTTGTGGGCCTTTTTCTTGAAGTTGCCGGCGATGGTGTCCCACAGCTTTTTCTCGCCCAGAAGCTGTTCCTGTCTGGCTGAAAGGGACTCCAACTCGGCGCGTGCCGCCTTCAACTCAAGCTCCTTTTCGGCCAGGAGCGTCCCGGAGCTTTGCCGCGCCTCCGCCTGCTCGTCCTCAAGGCGCTTGATGGCCGCCTGAAGGTCCTCCCGTTCCTGCTGCCACGACAAACCCGCGCTCTCTCTGAGGACCGCCAGCTCGGCCTTGAGCGCCTCGCGTTCATTGGCGAGCACCTGCTGCTCTTTCAGGACGTTTTTCAGGGTGTCCTGCACGGCGCCGCTCTCCTGGCGTGCGGCGGCAAGCTCGTCGCGCAGCGACTGTGCCAACTCCGCTGCGGCCAGTTCCTCCGCGTCCCGCCCGGCGACCTTTCTTGAATGCTGCTGTTCGAGATTCAGGCGCTCGGCTGCCGTATCCTGGTGGAGCCTTTCCAGCTCCCGGCGCAGGGCGGACGACTCCTCCTCCGCCTGCTCCAGGCGGTGATCCCGTTCCTCTACTTTCTCCTCTGCTTCCCGGCGTTGTGCCGTTTCCCGGGCAAGTGCCTCCTCAAGGGCGCCCAGGGCCTCTGACTTGCCCGCCACCTCGGCGCGCAGGCCGGCGGTGTCCCCCTCCATGATCTGAGCCTGCCGCCGGTCGGCCTCCTCCCGGTCCCGGTAGGTGGCGATGGTTCTTTCCAGCTCCAGCTTGATGGCCATGATAGTCTGTTCGGCCATCCTTTCGGTATCTGCCTTGGCCTGCTCCATGTCGGCCAACACCTTCCTGAGGTCGGCCACCTCTGCGGCAAGGGCGGCGGCCTCGGGTGACGCAACCTCCGGCGTCGGTGCGGCATGGGCGGCCTGTTCGGCCATCCTTTCGGCCTCAGCCTTGACTTGTTCCATGTCGGCCAACGCCTTTTTGAGGTCGGCCACCTCAGCGGCGAGGGCGGCCATCTCGGGCGACGGGATCTCCGGCGGAGCCGGTGCTTCAGGCGCGGCAGGGGTGCTGGAGGTGGGCTGGGCGGAAACGGGCTTGGCTTGCTCGGCAGGTTGCGGTGCCGGCGTCCCGGCGGGAGGTGCAACGGCCTTGCTGTGCTGTCTTCCGGGCCGGGGAGGGGCAGGCGGACGCATGACGCTGATACCGCGCATGATGACCTGGCGCATGGCCGCGCTGTAATCGAGTTTCACTGGCTCCATGTCGAAACCCATGGATTTGGTGAGTTTCAGGGCTTCGTTGACGAGGCGCTTCTGGTCGGGGAGCTTGCGTACATCGCAGTCGGTGGAGAGGAAAACGGAACGTTGGGTGGTGGCGTCGAAGAAGCCGATATACACGCAAAACCGGTCGTCTTCACGGGCGGCGCAGACATACGCTTCGCACGGGCGGCCCTGGCATTGCTCTTCGCTGGGAACAGCGCTGTTGGAGGAACGGTAGACCTCGGCGAGATCGGGCTCTCTGATCTTCAGGTGGGTCAGGGATTGATTCAGGGAAAACGCCATGCAGCACCCCCGTTAGTGCCGTTTCCCCTGGGGAGAGAACGGACGGAACCGGCTTTGACCCCCCTTGAACACCATAATAGGTACGGGTGCCCAGGATCTGATCTTTCGGCACCCGGCTGTCTCGGTGAGACCCGTAGGCTATCCGTCCCGTCATCGCTGGCGGTTTAGTAGTATCGCTTATCAGATGGTCGATATAAACAATGATTTATGTAGTAGTTAATTCTAAGCGCGGCAACCGCTTTGTCAAGCGATATTTGGCGGTTGGGCGGGTACGGGTGCCGGGCGATCACCGCTTCATGGCGTCATCCATGACCTTGTAGGCGCAGAACTCGCCGCACATGGTGCAGGCTCCGTGGTCGGCCACCGGCGAGTTGGCGCGGAACTCCCTCGCCTTGTCCTCATCCAGCGCCAGGGCGAATTGCCCTTCCCAGTCCAGTTTCTTCCGGCATTTGGCCATCCGGATATCCTTATCCATTGCCCCCTTGACGCCCTTGGCGATGTCGGCCGCGTGGGCGGCGATGCGTGAGGCAATCACGCCGTCGCGCACGTCCTGCACGTCCGGCAGGCGCAGATGCTCACTGGGGGTGACGTAGCAGAGGAAGTCGGCTCCGGCGGCCGCCGCAATGGCGCCGCCGATGGCGCAGGTGATGTGGTCGTATCCCGGCGCGATATCGGTGACCAGGGGACCCAGCACGTAAAACGGCGCGCCGTGGCACAGCCGTTTCTGCAACTGGATGTTGGCCTGGATCTGGTTCAGGGGCACATGCCCCGGCCCTTCGATCATGACCTGTACCCCGGCATCCTGGGCGCGCTGGGTCAGTTCCCCCAGGATGATCAACTCCTGGATCTGTGCCCGGTCGGTGGCGTCGGCCAGGCAGCCGGGACGGAAACCGTCGCCCAGGGACAGGGTCATGTCGTATTCCTTGGTGATCTCCAGGAGTTTGTCGAAGTGCTCGAACAGCGGGTTCTCCTGACGGTTATAGGCCATCCACTCGATGGTGAAGGCGCCGCCCCGGGAGACCACATCCATCAGGCGCCCCTCGTTTTTCATCCGCTCCACCGTGGCGCGGGTCACGCCGCAGTGCACGGTGATGAAGTCCACGCCGTCCTCGGCATGCTTGACGATGCCGGCGAAGATGTCATCCACCGTCATATCCACGATGGCCTTTTTCTTCACCCGCACGGCGTCCAAAGCGGCCTGGTAGAGCGGCACGCTGCCGATGCAGGCGTTGGTCTCCGCCACCACGGCCCGCCTGATCTCGTCCACCGGCCCGCCGGTGGAAAGGTCCATGATGGCGTCGGCCCCGTATTTCACGGCAATACGGGCCTTTTCCAGTTCCTTCTGCATGTCCGTATCGTCGGAGGATGAGCCTATGTTGGCGTTGATCTTGGTGCGCAGGCCGGCCCCCACCGGCAGGGAGGTGCCGTTGGCGTGCTTGACGTTGTGGCAGATGACGATGGTACCGGCGGCCAGTCCTTCGCGGATGAACTCGGGCTCAACCCCCTCCGCTGCGGCTGCGATCCGCATCTGTTCGGTAATGAGGCCCCGGCGGGCGTATTCAAGCTGGGTCATGTGTGTACTCCGTACGCAAGTTATTGGTTTGGGTTACCGGTTGCCGCGCTGTGCGGCGGTAAAGTGATTTACCGGGCTATGCCCCTTGCCCAGGGGGTGGGCCAGCCGGATGGCTTCGGAAATGAACTCCTTTGCCTTTTCCACTGCGCATCTGAGCGGTTCTCCCTGGGCGAGAAACGTGGCGATGGCCGAGGCGTAGGTGCAGCCGGTACCGTGGGTATTGCTGGTGAAGACCCGTTCCGCCGCATACTCCCGGCATTCGTTGCCGTCGAAGAGGATATCGACGGATTGCCGGCCGGCAAGGTGCCCCCCCTTGAGCAGCACATTGGCCGGGCCAAGGGCGTGCAGGTCGCGGGCGGCCTGTCCCATCTCCGCTTCGGAGCGGATCGCTCTTCCCAACAGGCGTTCAGCCTCGGGGATGTTGGGGGTAAGCAGGTAGGCGTGGGGCAGCAGGTGGTCCATGAAGACGCGGATCGAATCGCGGTCGAGCAGGGGGGTGCCGCCCTTGGAGATCATGACCGGGTCAATGACCAGCGGGATGAGTGTCGTGCGCTCCGCCAGGAGTTCGGCCAGGGCCGAGACGATGGCCGCGGTGTGCAGCATGCCGGTCTTGATGACGTCCACCGGGATGTCGGCCAGAACGGTCGTGATCTGGTCCGCCACAAAGGAAGGGGGGAGGCCGTGGATGGCCGAAACCTCTCTGGTGTTCTGGGCGGTCAGGGCGGTCAGGGCGCTGGCGGCGTAGCTCCCCAGCAGGGTGATGGTTTTGATGTCGGCCTGGATGCCGGCCCCGCCGCCCGAGTCGCTGCCGGCCACGGTCAGGACCGAACCGCGCGGATAGGGGCAGGTGCGGTTGAAGAGCAGTTTCAGTTCGGCGGCGGCGATATCCGGGCGGGGGCTGGACAGGACCGACGAGATCACCGCCACGGCGTCGGCGCCGGCGTCGATCACCCGGCAGGCGTTGCTGGTGGTGATGCCGCCGATGGCCACCACCGGAAGTTTGATCCGGTCCCGGATGGCGGCAAGGCCGCCGGTGCCGGGCATGTGGGTGACGATCTTGCTGTCGGTCGGGTACATGGCGCCGAAACCGATGTAATCTGCCCCCTCCTGTTCGGCCTGGAGGGCTTCGTCCAGGTTATGGGTCGATTTGCCGACGATCTTGCCGGGTCCGAGCAGCTCCCGGGCCTCGGCAATGCTGCCGTCGTCCTGGCCCAGGTGAACGCCGTCTGCATCCAGTTCCTTGGCCAGCCGGATATCGTCGTTGACGATGAAGACCACCCCGAAGCGCTTGCAGAGCTGCTTCAGTTCGCGCCCTTCCTCCTGGCGGGTCTCGCGGTCCTTGTCCTTGGCTCGGTACTGCACCACCGAAACGCCGCCCCGCAGGGCGGTCCACACCCGTTCCACCAGGTTGTCCCCCTGGTCGGTGATCAGATAAACCCCCGCCACCGGCGGAAATGCCTGCGCCGTATTGTTGATGACCAGACGGAACCGTCTGCTGCACTCGCCCATGACATTGCCCTCGCGATAAAAAAAGCCGCACTGTTATGATACAGGCGGCCGGGTTCATAGTAGATGAACAGTCGTGCAAGCCGCTTTCCTACGCCGGGACTAACCGGATCAGGTTCAAAGGGTCTGATTCCCGTGGAATCATCTCAGTTCTTTCGAACTCCCCCAGGGCCTTGTAATTGTGTCTACGGTACTGGATTTAACCGTTCCTGTCAATCTCAATGACAGGAACGGCGGGCGGGGGCGGTGCCGCGGCCGGAAACAATTCCGTTTCCGGGCCGTGGGCGCCGAGGTCCCGGCTTGTGCCGCCCGATGAGCTGCCTGCCGCGATTTCCGTACGGTCGCCCCGACCTGAGGCCAGGCCCCCTTTCCCTTTACAGCCACGGCCGGACGTGGTAATAACCCCTTCTTGGGACACGGTCCCGCCTCTGATACCATGCGCGAGGAGCCTTACGACATTGTACGACAGCAGACCTACCTTTGCGGAAATCGACCTCGACGCGCTCCGCCATAATTTTGAGCTCATCCGCGCTTCCATTCCCCGCCGGACCGAGATCCTGGCGGTGGTCAAGGCCGACGCCTACGGCCACGGCTTCATGGATATCAGCCATGAGTTGGAGTCCCTGGGGGTGAACGCCTTCGGGGTCGCCTTCCTGGCCGAGGGGATTCAACTGCGCAAGAGCGGTATCGACAAGCCGATCCTGCTCCTGGGGGGGGTGTATCCGGGCCAGGAGCGCAAATGCATCGGCTACAACATCTCCACCGCCCTTTTCACCCTGGGGCAGGCCCAGGCCCTCAACCAGGCCGCCGGGAAGCTCTTTCGCAAGGCCCAGGTCCATCTCAAGATCGACACCGGCATGGGACGCCTGGGCATTTCCTACGCCGACGCCCCGGTGTTCCTGGGTGAGTTGAAAAAGTTGCCCCACCTGACCCTGGAGGGGATTGTTTCCCACTTCGCCAGCGCCGACGAATTGGACGAGTCGGGCCAGCATTTTACCCGTCTCCAGGCAGAGCGGTTCGGCTGGGTGGTCGCCGAGGCCCGCAAGGCAGGGTTTTCACCGCGCTATATCCACATCGCCAACAGCGCCGCCGCCCTGCTCCGGGACAATGCCGGCTGCAACCTGGTCCGTCCCGGCATCGTGCTCTACGGCGCCATTCCTTCGCCCGATTTTCAGGGAAAACTGGACCTGAGGCCGGTCATGCGCCTCAAAAGCCGCATCGCCATGCTGAAATGGGTGGAGCCGGGCACGACCATCAGCTATGCCCGCCGCTTCACAGCCGCCGACCGGACCCTGATCGCCAGTGTGCCGGTGGGCTACGCCGACGGCTACCCCCGCGCCCTCACCAACCGGGGTGAGGCGCTGATCCGGGGGCAGCGGGCGCTGGTGGCCGGCACGGTCTGCATGGACTGGATCATGCTGGACGTGACCCATATCCCCGGCGTGGCGGTGGGTGACGAGGTGGTCCTGATAGGTGATGATGGGGCGGGGAACTGTATCCACGCCGAGGAACTGGCGGCCCTGGCCGGCACCATCCCCTACGAGATCTTCTGCGGCATCAGCAAGCGGGTGCCCAGGGTCTATTTGAAATGAGTGATGGTGAGTTAGCCGGGATCTATAGGTCCTATAAGACGTATAGGTCCCATAAGTCCTATTGAAATGACCAACAAAGGAAGTTCATGATCAAGCTGACGCAGTTGGTAAAAGCCGCCGGTTGAGCCGCGAAACTGGGCCCCGCAGGCCTGGCGAAAGCCCTGGACGGGCTTTGGGCACACCGTGACGCAAATCTTCTCGTAGGTCCCGAGACATCCGACGACGCCGGGGTCTACAGGATCGCGCCGGAGTGCGCCCTGGTGGAGACCGCCGACATCATAACCCCTCTGGTTGACGATCCCTTCACCTTCGGCCGCATCGCCGCGGCCAATGCTGTTTCCGACGTCTACGCCATGGGTGCCCGCCCCGTGACCGCCATGAACCTGGTGTTCTTTCCGGCCTGCTCCCTGCCGGGGGAGGTTCTGCGGGAGATCCTGGCCGGTGGGCAGAGCGTCCTGGACGAGGCGGGGGTCTGTCTGGTGGGGGGGCACACCGTGGAGGACGACGAGTTGAAGTACGGCCTCTCCGTGACCGGCCTGATCGCGCCCGACGCCATCATCCGCAATTCCACCGCCTGCCCCGGCGACCTCCTGATCCTGACCAAACCCCTGGGGAGCGGGATCATCGCCACCGCCATCAAGGGAGAAATGGCTCCGGCCGCGACGGTTGACGAGGCCGTAACCTGGCTGACCACCCTGAACCGCGTCGCCGCCGACCTGATGCGGGAGTGCCGCGCCTCTGCCGCCACCGACGTGACCGGCTTCGGCCTGATTGGCCATTGCAGCGAGATGGCCCGCGGCGCGGGGGTGAGCATTCGCCTGCGGCTCGACGCCATCCCCCTCATGACCGGTGTGCCGGAACTGGCGGCCGACGGCATGGTGCCGGCCGGCTGCTACCGCAACCGGGACCACTACGCACCCATGGTGGGTGGACGGGACGCCCGCGACGAGGCGCTGGTACCGCTCTTCGATCCCCAGACCTCCGGCGGGCTCCTGATCGCCCTGAATCCGGGAGATGCACGACGCTTCCTGGCCGAGGCCGGGGAACGCAGCATCTTTGCCCGGCAGGTGGGCCTGGTGCTGCCCCTGCAATCCAACGCCATCGAGGTGGTCTGATGCCCGGTTACGCCCTTGCCTTCGACCTGGGCACCACCACCCTGGCCGCTTCCCTGATCGATTGCGCCACCGGACAGCGGCTGGCCATGACCGGGAGCATGAACCCCCAGCGCCGGTTCGGGGCCGACGTGGTGTCGCGCCTGGCAGCGGCGGTCAATTCGGAAGCGGCGCTACAGGAGATGGCGGCCCTGATCCGTGCCGAGCTGCTGCGCCTGGCCCGCGAGCTGTGCACCGTGAGCGGTGTCTCATGGGGCGAGATAAAACAGGCCGCCATTGCCGGGAACCCGGCCATGGAGCACCTGCTGCTGGGGCTGCCGGTAAACGTGCTGGCCTTTCCCCCCTACCGGCCCCTGTTCACCGGCGGCAGGCTGGTCACGGCCGGGGAACTGGAGTGGGACAGCGAGGCACAGGTGTATATCTTCCCCATGCCGGGCGGGTTCGTGGGGGGGGACACGGTGGCGTTCCTGTACGGTGCAGCGCCGGGCGAGGCCGCCCTTTGTCTGGACATGGGCACCAACGGCGAGATGGCGCTGACCGCGGGTGCGACCATCTGGGCCACCTCGGCCGCGGCCGGGCCGGCCTTCGAGGGAGGGAACCTCTCCTGCGGCATGGCCGCCCTGCCGGGGGCCGTCAGCTCCATCAGAATCGAGGCGGAGCGGGTGAGGATCACGACGATCGGCAACGGCGAACCGGTGGGCATCTGCGGCTCGGCGGCCATCGAGCTGGTCACGGAGCTGCTGCGCCATGGGATCCTGGAAGCGGGGGGAAGGCTGCGTAGCGCCGCCGAGATCCCCTCGAACCTGGGGCAACGGGTGATCCAACAGGACGGGGAGAGCGCGTTCGTCATCCACCGGGATGCCCGGCGGCTGTTGTTCCTCACCCAGGGGGACATCCGCCAGATCCAGTTGGCAAAGGGGGCCATCCGGGCCGGCATGGAGGTACTGGCCGAACGCTCCGGCGTAGCATTCCCGGCGCTGCGGGATGTGCTTTTGACCGGTTCGTTCGGGGCGGTTTTGCGTCCCACATGGCTTAAAACCATTGGAATTTTTGATGAAGGCATGGTACAAATTTCACGGTTTAGCCCCGAGGGGGTGCTGGCTGGCGTCGAGCGGGCCCTGACGGAAAACGACCGGTTCGACTCCGTGGAACGGCTCGGAACCCGGTTCCGGGTGGTGCCGCTTTCCGGTACGCCGCAGTTTGAGGCCATGTTCATGAGGCATCTGGATTTTCCTGATTGGGTTGATAGGTAAAAACTGGGACATAGGGGACCTATAAGACTTATGGGTCCCATACGTCCCGTATAATAAAGGAGCTGTTACCAATGGCCAAAATCACCAGGGCGCTCATCAGCGTCTCCGACAAGACCGGCATCATCGAATTTTCCAAACAACTGGCCGAGTACGGGGTGGAGATCCTCTCCACCGGCGGCACGGCCAAGCTGTTGCGCGAGGCCGGCCTGACCGTCAAGGATGTGTCCGAGTTCACCGGGTTCCCCGAGATGCTGGACGGTCGGGTCAAGACCCTGCACCCCAAGGTGCACGGCGGCCTGCTCGGCATGCGCAGCAACCCGGCCCATGTGGCCAAGATGAAGGAGCACGGCATCGAGAACATCGACATGGTGGTGGTCAACCTGTATCCCTTCGAGGCCACCGTGGCCAAACCGGGGTGCCTGCTGGAGGACGCCATCGAGAATATCGACATCGGCGGTCCCACCATGCTCCGCTCGGCCGCCAAGAACTACCCGGACGTGACCGTGATCGTGGACTGCGCCGATTACGCCATGGTCCTGGAGGAGATGAAGGGCGCCAAGGGAGCCGTCTCCCCTGCCACCAACTACGGCCTGGCGGTCAAGGTGTTCCAGCACACCGCCGCCTATGACGGCGCCATCTCCAACTACCTGGGAGCGCGTCTCGGCGAGGAGCCGCAGCAATACCCGGCCACCTTTACCACCCAGGTCAAAAAGGCCCAGGACCTGCGCTACGGTGAGAACCCCCAGCAGTCGGCCGCCTTTTATGTGGAAAAGGACATTGCGGAACCGTGCGTCTCCAATGCGGTGCAGTTGCAGGGCAAGGAGCTCTCCTTCAACAACATCATCGACCTGGACGCCGCCATCGAGACGGTCAAGGAGTTCGAGCAGAGTGCGGCGGTAATCATCAAGCACACCAATCCCTGCGGCGTGGCCCTGGCCGATACGCCGCTCAGCGCCTACCTCAAGGCGCGGGAATGCGACCCGGTTTCGGCCTTCGGCGGTATCGTCGGTTTCAACCGCCAGGTGGATGCCGCAACGGCCCGGGAGTTGGCCTCCACCTTCCTGGAGGCGGTCATCGCCCCCGGCTACAGCGACGAGGCCCTGGAGATCTTCACCGCCAAGAAGAATGTGCGGCTGATGCAGGTGCCGCTGTTGGAGGAGTACGAGGCCCAGGGGTACGACCTCAAAAAGGTGGTGGGCGGCCTTTTGGTCCAGGGGCGCGACCTGGGGATGGTGCGGGCGGCCGACTGCCGCGTGGTGACCGAGCGCACCCCGACCGCCTCGGAATACGAGGCCCTGGACTTCGCCTGGCGGGTCTGCAAGCACGTCAAGTCCAACGCCATCGTCTTTACCAACCGGGACCAGACCGTGGGGATCGGTGCAGGCCAGATGTCCCGGGTCGATTCCTCCAAGATCGCCGTGCAGAAGGCGCTGCTGCCGACCCAGGGCACGGTGCTGGCGTCCGATGCCTTCTTCCCGTTCCGGGACGGGGTCGATGCCGCGGCGGAAGCCGGGGTCACCGCCGTCATCCAGCCGGGCGGAAGCGTGCGCGACGAAGAGGTCATCAAAGCGGCCAACGAGCACGGGATAGCCATGGTGTTCACCGGCATGCGGCATTTCAGGCACTGACAGGTTGTTGAAAAACAGCCATCTCGCCGCCGTCCTCGAAAGCCACCTTGTGCGGCGTAGCGCTGCTACGCCTCCGCGGGTCTTTCTGCGGGTGCGACGATCTGGCTATTTTTGAACAACCTGAACTTCTCAATAGCCTGACATTTGGCATTTATAAATGATGAGGTGTAACGACATGAAAGTTTTGGTCGTCGGCAGCGGGGGGCGGGAACATGCATTGGTATGGAAGATCGCCCAGTCGCCGCTGGTAACGAAGGTTTTTTGCGCCCCCGGCAATCCGGGCATTGGCGAGTTGGCCGAGAATCTCCCCATCCGGGTGGACGAACTGGACAAGCTGCTCGCCTTTGCCCAGGCCGAGGGGATCGGCCTCACGGTGGTGGGGCCGGAGCAGCCGCTTTCCCTGGGGATCGTGGACCTGTTCGAGGAGCATGGGCTCAAGGTGTTCGGCCCCCGGAAGGATGCGGCCATCATCGAGGCCAGCAAGGCATTCTCCAAGGACCTGATGCACAAATACGGCGTCCCCACCGCCGCCTACGGCGTCTTTACCGAGGTGGGCGAGGCCGAGGCGTTCATCGACAAAACCGGGGCGCCGATCGTGGTCAAGGCCGACGGCCTGGCCGCCGGCAAGGGGGTCATCATCGCCCAGACCCGTAACGAGGCGGTGGAAGCCGTCAGGGATATGCTGAGCGGCAACGCCTTCGGCAGCGCCGGCGCCCGCGTGGTGATCGAGGAATTCCTCACCGGGGAAGAAGCCTCCTTCCTGGCGATCACCGACGGGAGAAACATCATCCCCCTGGCCAGCGCCCAGGACCACAAAGCGATCTTCGACGGCGACAAGGGCCCCAATACCGGCGGCATGGGTGCCTATTCCCCCGCCCCGGTGGTGACCCCGGCGGTGCACGACACGGCCATGGCCGAGGTCCTCCGCAGGACCGTGGACGGCATGGCGGCCGAGGGGAGGCCCTATCGCGGCGTGCTGTACGCTGGACTGATGGTCAAGGATGGGAAGGTCAAGACCCTGGAGTTCAACGCCCGTTTCGGGGACCCGGAGTGCCAGCCGCTCCTGATGCGCATGAAGTCCGACATCGTGCCGGTTCTCATGGCCGTGGCCGAAGGCGATCTGGCCGGCCGTTCCATCGAATGGCACGACAAGGCGGCGGTCTGCGTGGTCATGGCCAGCGAAGGGTATCCGGGGGACTATCGCAAAGGAGATGCGATCAGCGGCCTGGACAAGGCCGCCGAACTGGACGACGTATTCGTCTTCCATGCCGGCACCACAGCCAGGGACGGCCAATGCGTCACCAGCGGCGGCCGGGTCCTGGGGGTTACCGCCCTGGGGACGACGGTGCGCCAGGCCATCGAACAGGCCTACCAGGGGGTCCGACGGATCACCTGGCAGGGGGTGCAGTATCGCACCGACATTGGGAAGAAGGCGCTCGACCGGGGGTAATTCATAGGACCTATAGGTCCTATAAGACTTATAAGTCCCATAGGTCTCATGCGCCCTATGGAGTAAGCCATTTAATGTATTCTGGAGGAATATAATGACAGATTCACCCAAAGTCCTGCTCATGATGGGGAGCGATTCCGACCTGACGGTCATGCAGGATGCCGCCGGGGTTCTCCGCAAATTCAGCATCCCCTATGAGATGCATATCGCGTCGGCACACCGCTCTCCGGCCAAGGCCATGGCCCTGGCCTCGGAAGCGGCCGGCCGGGGTATCCGGGCGATCATCGCCGGGGCCGGGATGGCGGCGCATCTGGCCGGGGTGGTGGCCGCCAAGACTACTCTGCCGGTGATCGGGGTGCCCATGCCGGGCGGGGCGCTGAACGGTGTCGATGCCCTCTACTCCACGGTGCAGATGCCGGGGGGGATTCCGGTGGCCACCATGGCCATCGGCAAGGCCGGGGCCAAGAATGCCGGACTGTTTGTCGTCCAGATCCTGGCGCTTAACGATGAGCGGCTTGCCGAGGCGCTCAAGGAGTATCGCCGCGAGATGGAAGAAGAGGTGGAGCGCAAGGACGCCGCCCTACAGGCAGCGGGGCAGGAAGTGTAAACGGCGTAAATAGGGCTTTTCCCCTTGACATCCCTTTTTCCCGTGTAGTAGTTTTGTCCCGTTTTGTATAAATTTTTCAAGGAGGAGTCACATGAGAAACGTTGTTGTTGCACTGTTTGCCCTGGTTGCGTTTGCCGGCACCGCCTTTGCCGCTCCTGAAGTCATCGAAATGAAAAAAGGGGTGAAGTTCCCCCACAAGGCCCACGTCGCGGCAGTCGGCAACTGTAAGAAGTGCCACGAAAAGGCCCCCGGCAAGATCGAAGGCTTCGGCAAGGATTGGGCTCACAAGAACTGCAAGGGTTGCCACACCGATGGCAAAAAGGGCCCCACGGCCTGCAAAGAGTGCCACAAGTAGTAGTAGCCCGTTGTTTCGGCGCACCTTCAAGAGGGATGACACGAAGTCTGTTGTTGTCCCTCTTTTTTTATGATACGGGGTTTGGCGTCCCGCGTGGCCGATTTGGCGAACCGGCCGCACAGGACGCCGGATCGGAATGGTTCCTGAAAAAAAGAGTACATTTTTTATCGCTCTTGAGCTAAAGTTATAAAATTAAGCCTGTCGCCTGAGCGGCCGGCCGCTGACATTACGACCGGGAGAGACCATTGGCAACCACCGACCGCAGTTTCGTTCAGTCACTTTGGGATTTTTTCTGTTCACTCAAGCTCACCATATCCCTCCTGATTTCCCTGGCGCTCACCTCCATCATCGGCACTGTTCTTCCCCAGGGGAAGCTGGCCCCGGAATACGTGGCCTCGATCAGCCCCACGAAGCTCCAGATCTATTCAAAGCTCGGTCTTTTCGACATGTACCACAGCGTGTGGTTTATCGCGCTCCTGTACGTATTCAGCCTCAACCTGGTGTGCTGCTCCATCAAGCGTCTGCCGCACGTGTTCAAGTTTATCAGCGAACCGACCCTGGTGCTGGGCGAAAGCATGCGCAAAGGGTTCTCCCTGAAGCAGGAACTTGGCTTTTCGGCGTCGCTTGACAAGGGCCGCGAGGCGTTGGCCGAGTTTCTCGGCAAGGAGTTTGCCGTTCCGGTCATTACCGAGCAGGACGGGGAATACCACCTTTTTGCCCAGAAGAGCGCCTGGTGTCGTCTGGGGGTGTATGTCGTCCACCTGAGCATCCTGGTCATCTTCATCGGCGCCATTCTCGGATCGTTGTTCGGGTATAAGGGCTTTGCCGCCATAGTGGAAGGCTCCAGCGTGACGAGCATCCAGGCCCACAGCGGCGCGGAGATCCCCCTGGGATTTGAAGTCCGCTGCGAGAAGTTCAATGTTGCCTTCTACGACTCCGGCGCGCCCAGGGAGTTCAAGAGCATCCTGACGGTCCTGGAAAACGGCCAGCCGGTCAAGGGGCTTACCAATGTCCGTGTCGTGGTGAATGAGCCGCTCTCCTACAAAGGCTTCACCTTTTACCAGTCGAGCTACGGTCAGGCCACCGAGAGCAGCGACCATTCCTTCACGGTGACGCCCCGCGCGGGCGGGGCGACAAGCCGGTTCACCCTGCGGGAGGGCCAGGATACCACCCTGAAGGACGGCACCACCTTCAAGTTGCTGGAAGCGACCTCGGATATCAGTCCGTTCATGCCGAATTTCAGCGGGCCGGCCGCCAGGGTGGAGGTTGCCTTCAAGGGGCAGGCCCCCCAGACCTTTATCGTGTTCAAGAACTATCCCGATGCCAACGCCCAGCGGGGCGACGCGCTGGTGTTCGGGTACGATGGCTCCAACGCCAAGATGTACACCGGGCTCCAGGTGGCCAAGGATCCCGGCGTCTGGGTCGTGTGGCTGGGCTGCGCCCTGATGGTGTGCGGCCTGTTCATCGCCTTCTTCATGTCTCACAAGCGGGTCTGGATCGTCGTTTCCAAGGGATATGCCCGGATGTACGGCAACGCCAGCAAAAACCAGGCTGCATTCCAGATGCAGTTCGAAGAGCTGTCCGACAAGTTGAAAAACCTGAAAATCTAGCGGAGGTTACCTAGTTTATGACAAGTTCACTGCTCTTCAACGCGACGACCATCGCCTATCTGGCGTCCATGGTTGTTTTCTTTGCATTCCTCGCCACCAGGAACAAGGGCATCGGC
>Ga0207857_1000174_pt1 | contig 19041 bp, 17 predicted proteins | sample LuqExpMetageno22_FD_187780 | JGI IMG/M metagenome (GOLD analysis project Ga0207857, IMG submission 187780) | Tropical forest soil microbial communities from Luquillo Experimental Forest, Puerto Rico - Sample 22 (SPAdes) | ecosystem: Environmental > Terrestrial > Soil > Tropical forest ... | reverse complement strand
CCCGCCGTGCTTGCCGGGGATGCGCGCCTGGCCGGCGTTCCCCGCCGCGATGGCGTCGGCGATCGCGGCCAGCGCCCCCGGCGCCACCTCCTCCGGCCCGGTGGCCAGCGCGGCGCTCGTCAGCGCCTCCACCACCCGGTCGAGGTCGTCGCGCAGCTCGACGAGCACGGACCGCACGGCCAGCGCGTTGGCGGCGAGGATCGACGTCCACAGCGCGGGGTCGCTCGCGGCGATCCGCGTGACGTCCCGCAGCCCCTGCCCGGCGAGGCCCAGCGCGTGCTCGTCCAGGTCGCGCAGGCGCGCGGCCACGAGGCTCGCGGCGAGCTGCGGCAGGTGCGACACGGCGGCGACCGCGGCGTCGTGCTCGGCCACGTCCATCTGCACGGGCACGGCGCCGAGGTCGACGGCCAGCGAGCGGACGGCCAGCAGCGCGTCCGGGTCCGACTCACCCGAGTCCGCGATCACCCACGGGCGCCCGAGGAACAGGTCCGGCACCGCGGCCGACGGTCCGGAGCGCTCGCGTCCCGCCATCGGGTGCGAGCCCACGTAGCGCGTGAGGTCGACGTCGGCGGCGCGGAGCTCGGCGAGCACGTAGCCCTTCACCGACGCGACGTCGGTGACGACGGCGTGCGGGTGGGCGGCGAGCTCGGCGCGCACCACGTCGGCCGTCACGTCGGGCGGCGCGGCGACGACGATCAGCGCCGGCTCGGGGTCGTCCGCCCGGGCGGGCGTGCCCGCCCCCACGTCCCGGGCCAGCGCGAGCGCCGTGCGCGACGGGTCGGACAGCTGCACCTCGACGCCCTCGCGCACGAGAGCCAGGCCCACGGAGGCGCCGAGCAGCCCGGCGCCGACGACGCGCACCGGACCCTTCGTCGCAATGGTCACAACCCCACCGCCCGCTGCAGCGACGCCACCTCGGCCGGCGACAGGACGCGCGTGCGGCCGGCCTTCAGCTCGCCGAGCCGGATCGGCCCGACCTTCGTCCGGACCAGCCGGATCACGGGGAACCCGACCTCCTCGAACAGGCGCCGCACCACGCGGTTGCGCCCGTCGTGGAGCACCACCTCGACGAGGCTCTGGCCGGGGATCATGTCGACGATCTTGTAGGCGTCGACCTTGACGAGCCCGTCCTCGAGCTCGACGCCCTTGAGCAGCTGTGGGCCGAGCTTGGCCGGCACCTGGCCGATGACGTCGACGAGGTACGTCTTGGGCACCTCGTAGGACGGGTGCGTCAGCCGCTGGGCCAGCTCGCCGTCGTTCGTCAGCAGCAGCAGGCCCTCGGAGTCCACGTCGAGCCGGCCGACGTGGAACAGCCGCTCCGGCCGCTCCTCGATGTAGTCGGCGATCGTCTCGCGGCCGTCGGGGTCGCTCATCGTCGAGAGCACGCCCTCGGGCTTGTGGAAGGCCATCGTGACGAGGTCGGGGTTGGTCTGCACCCGGTCGCCGTCGACATGGATCACCTGCTTCTCGGGGTCGACGCGGACGCCGAGCTCGCGCACGACGATCCCGTCGACCGTCACGCGGCCCGCGAGGATCAGCTCCTCGGACGCGCGCCGCGACGCCACGCCCGCGGCCGCGAGCACCTTCTGCAGCCGGATGCCCTCGGGGTCGTGCACGTCCCTCACGGGCTGCTTGCCTCGGCCACCACGGCCCGTACCTGCGCTCATCAGCTTCCTCCGGTCGGCTCGACGCCCTCCAGAGCGTCGAACTCCGGTAGGTAGGGCGCCAGCGGGGGCAGCTCGTCCAAGCTCGTCAGGCCCATCCGCTCTAGGAAGTATCCCGTGGTCGCGTACAGCACCGCACCGCTGCTCGGATCCGTGCCCACCTCGGCGACGAGCCCGCGACTCGTGAGCGTCCGCACCACCGAGTCGACGTTGACCCCGCGCACCGCCGACACCTGGCCGCGCGTCGCGGGCTGCCGGTAGGCGATGACGGCGAGGGTCTCGAGTGCCGCCTGCGTCAGCCGGGCCTGCTGCCCGTCCAGGACGAAGCGCCCGACGACGTCCGCGTAGGCCGGCGCCGAGTAGATGCGCCAGCCACCGCCGGCCTCGCGCAGCTCGAAGCCCCGCACCGGGCCGCCGGACTCGCCCCGGTACTCCGCTGCGAGCTCGGCGAGCAGCGCCTCGACCCGCGAGGTCGGCACGGCGAGCACGGAGGCGAGCCGGACGGCCGGGATCGGCTCGTCGGCCACCATGAGCACGGCCTCGATCGTCGCGCGGGCGCCGCCCGGCAGGTCCTCGACCTCGAAGGCCAGCTCGTCGGCCGCCGGCGGCCGCTCGTCCTGCTCGCTCACAAGACCGTCTCCTCAGTCTGGCTGGGGGCCACCGGGGCCTCGTCGAAGTCGCTCACCTGGATCACGTGGTCCTCGGCGCCGGTCCACCTCACGGTCAGGTCGGCGAGCGGCGCGGCCTGCTCGAACGCGACCGCGGCCTCGCGGAACAGCTCGAGCAGGGCGAGGAACCGGGCGACGACGACGAGCGTCGAGGCAGCGTCGCCGACGAGCGACCGGAACGTGACCGTGCCGCCGCGCCGGAGCCGCTCGACGAGCACGGCCGCCTGCTCCCGGACGCTGACGGCCGGTGCGTGGATGTGGCTGAGGTCGACGACCGGCGCCGCGCGGGGCGCGAGCGCCCGGGCCGCCAGCGCCGCGAGCTGATCGGGGCCCAGGGACCAGATCAGCTCCGGCAGCAGCGCCGCCAGCTGCGGCTCGAGCGAGACCGCGCGGGGGCGCCGCCGCCCTTCGTCGGCCAGCCGCGCACCGAACGACGCGGCGACCTGCTTGTACGCGCGGTACTGCAGCAGCCGTGCGAACAGCAGGTCACGCGCCTCGAGCAGCTCGAGGTCGTCGTCGTCCTCCACCTCGCCCGACGGCAGCAGCCGGGCCGCCTTGAGGTCGAGCAGCGTGGCGGCGACGACGAGGAACTCGGACGCCTGTCCCAGGTCCCACTGGCCCTCCGCCGAGCGGATGTGGGCGATGAACTCGTCGGTGACCTGGGCGAGCGCGACCTCCGTGATGTCGAGGCGGTGCTTGGCGATCAGGCCGAGCAGCACGTCGAACGGCCCGGCGAAGACGTCGAGATGGACGTCGAACCCCGTGCTGCCGACGGGACCCGGCTCGTCCGCCTCAGGCGGCGTCGCCGCGCGCGACGAGCTCACGAGCCAGCTGCCGGTAGGCCTCGGCACCGGAGTGCGCGGGGGCGTAGGTGGTGATCGGCTCGGCGGCCACCGTGGCGTCCGGGAACTTCACGGTCCGGGCGATGACGGTCTGGAACAGCTTGTCGCCGAACGCCTCGTGGACGCGCGCGACGACCTCGCGGGCGTGCAGCGTCCTGGCGTCGTACATGGTGGCGAGGATGCCGTCCACCTGGAGCCGGGGGTTGAGCCGGTCGCGGACCTTCTCGATCGTCTCGACGAGCAGGGCGACGCCGCGCAGTGCGAAGAACTCGCACTCCAGCGGGATGAGCACCCCGTGGGCGGCCGTGAGGGCGTTCACCGTGAGCAGGCCGAGCGACGGCTGGCAGTCGACGATGACCTCGTCGTACGAGTCCAGGGCCGGTCGCAGCGCCCGGGCGAGCGCGGACTCGCGCGCCACCTCGGTGACCAGCTGGACCTCGGCGGCGGACAGGTCGATGTTCGCCGGCAGCAGGTCGAGGCCGGCGACGGCGGTCTGGCGGAGCACGTCGGTGTAGTGGACGGACCTGTCCATGATGAGGTTGTAGACGGTGCGGTCGAGCTCGTGCGGCGGGACCCCGAGGCCCACGGACGCCGCGCCCTGCGGGTCGAAGTCGACGACGAGCACCTTGCGCCCGTACTCGGCGAGGGCCGCCGCCAGGTTGATGGCGGTGGTCGTCTTGCCGACGCCGCCCTTCTGATTGCACATGGCGATGACCCGCGCAGGGCCGTGCGTCGTCAGGGGCACGGGCACCGGGAAGTCCGGCAACGGACGGCCGACGGCGTCGACCGCGACGGTCTGGGCACTCACGCGGGCAAACCTACCGGAGCGACCCTTCGCCGCCGGGGCGACTGGCCGGTGCGCCTACGTGGCGCGCGGATGGTTCGCCACGTAGACCTCACGGAGCAGGTCGGGCGTCACCATCGTGTAGATCTGCGTCGTCGTCACCGACGCGTGACCCAGCAGCTCCTGGACCACGCGGATGTCGGCGCCCCCCTGCAGCAGGTGGGTGGCGAACGAGTGGCGGAGCGTGTGCGGCGAGACGTGCGCGGCGGATGCCAGGCCGGCGCGCTCGGCCGCGGTCCGCAGCACCGCCCACGCGCTCTGCCGGGACAGCCGCGCGCCCCGGACGTTGAGGAACAGTGCGGGCGTGCCGCGCCCGCCCGCCGCCAGCGCCGGGCGCGCCCGCACCGCGTACGCGTCGATCGCCTCCGCGGCGTAGGAGCCCACCGGGACGACGCGCTCCTTGCTCCCCTTGCCGAAGAGCCGCACCGCCGCCCGGCCGGCCGTCAGGTCAAGGTCGTCGACGTCGAGGCCGACCGCCTCCGAGATGCGGGCGCCGGTGGAGTAGAGCAGCTCGAGCAGGGCGCGGTCGCGCAGCGGAACGGGCCCGTCGCCGAGCACGCCGTCCTCCAGGAGTCGCCGGACGTCGTCGACCGACAGCGCCTTGGGCAGCCGCTTGGGCCGGGCCGGCGGGTGGACCTCGCGGGCCGGGTCCTGCGGCGCCAGCCCCTCGGGGACGCAGAAGCGGTGCCAGCCGCGGATCGCCACCACGCCGCGGGCGGCCGACGAGGCCGACAGCGCCGCGCGGCCGTCGGCCCCGGTACGCGCGGCGAGCACGTAGTCCTCGACGTCGCGCTCGCCGACCTCCGCCGGCGTCGCGATCCCCCGAGCGGTGAGGAAGTCGACGTACCGCGAGAGGTCCCGCCGGTAGGCCGCCAGGGTGTTCGACGACAGGCCGCGCTCGACATCGAGATGGGCGAGGTAGGCCTCGAGGGCCCTTCCGAGGGCGCCGTCCTCCGGCATGGAGGGGAGGCTACAGCGGCAGGAACACGTCGACGACGACCGCCACGGACAGAAGCGTGAGGTACGTGATCGAGTGGTGGAACACGCGCATCGCCCGCACCTTGTGGTGCTCCGGGTCGCGGGCCTGGCGCAGCAGCGTCAGGCACGAGGCGAGGAACCACGCGCCGAGCGCGGCGGCGGCCACCGCGTACACCCAGGTCATGTGCGCGACCGGAACCAGCAGCAGCGAGCACGCGATCATGGCGAGCGTGTAGCCGACCATCTCCGCTGCCACCTGGGCGTCCTGCCGCACCACCGGGAGCATCGGCACGCCGGCCGCCTTGTAGTCGGCGCGGAACTTCATCGACAGCGGCCAGTAGTGCGGCGGGGTCCAGAAGAAGACGACGCCGAAGAGCAGCAGCGCCGCCCACGAGATGCCGCCCGTGACGGCCGACCACCCGATGAGCACCGGCATGCAGCCGGCCGCGCCGCCCCACACGATGTTCTGCGGCGTGCGCCGCTTGAGCACCATCGTGTAGCCGACGACATAGATGGCGATCGCGCCCGCCGCGAACGCCGCGGAGATCGGGTTGACGAGGAACCACAGGATCGCCAGCGCCACGACGCCCAGCACCGCCCCGAAGACCAGGGTCGCCGCCGGGCTCACCACGCCGGTGACGGTCGGGCGCCGACGCGTGCGGTGCATGACGGCGTCGATGTCGCGGTCGAGGTAGCAGTTGAGGACGTTCGCCGAGCCGGCCGCCAGCGCCCCGCCGACGAGCGTCGTCGCGACGAGGGCGACGGACGGGAACCCGTGGGCCGCCAGCACCATCGTCGGCAGCGTCGTGACGAGCAGCAGCTCGATCACCCTCGGCTTCGTCAGCGCGAGGTAGGCGCCGAACGTGGCGCGCCAGCCGCGCTTCGCCGCCGCACGCGGCGCGCCAGTCCCGACGACCGCCGCGGGCGAGCCGGCAGGGCGCGCAGCCGAGGCCGCGGGGGCCGCCGGGCTGGAGAGTCGCACGCCTGTCCGTTCGTCGTCGGATTGCCGGGCCTACCGGCACGTGTCCGGCCATCCTATATGGGACCTCGGTCCCAGGTGGGAGGTGCACCGCGGTCCCGATGGACCGCCCAGGCGAGGCCCCGGGAGGCCGAGATAGGCTCCCAGGGCAGGAATGTGGCGTGCCCTTCCGAGGGTGCCCCGCCCAGCCCGTGGAACCCCGGGCGCGGCGGCTCTGAGACGACCCCGGCACGGCCCGGAAAGAATTGAGGTGCGGTGAACGCGAAGGCTCCCCTGGCGACCACGGTCGGCTGGACCGATCTGGACTTCCGGGCGGTTGACACAGTCCGGGTGCTCGCGGCAGACGCGGTCGAGAAGGTGGGCAACGGCCACCCCGGCACCGCCATCAGCCTGGCCCCGCTCGCGTACCACCTGTACCAGGACGTGCTGCGCCACGACCCCGCGGACCCCGCGTGGCTCGGCCGCGACCGGTTCGTCCTCTCCGCCGGGCACTCGAGCCTGACGCAGTACATCCAGCTGTACCTCGGCGGCTTCGGCCTGGAGCTCGAGGACCTCGAGGCGCTGCGCACGTGGGGCTCCAAGACCCCGGGCCACCCGGAGTACGGGCACACCAAGGGCGTCGAGATCACCACCGGCCCGCTCGGCCAGGGCATCGCCTCGGCCGTCGGGATGGCGATGGCGGCGCGTCGCGAGCGCGGCCTCGTCGACCCGGACGCCGCGCCCGGCACGAGCCCGTTCGACCACTTCGTGTACGTCATCGCCTCGGACGGCGACCTCGAGGAGGGCATCTCCGGCGAGGCGTCCTCGATCGCCGGCACGCAGGAGCTCGGCAACCTCATCGTCTTCTGGGACGACAACAAGATCTCCATCGAGGGCGACACCGTCATCGCGTTCGGCGAAGACACGCTGGCCCGCTACGAGGCCTACGGCTGGCAGACCCTCGAGGTCGACTGGACGGACGGCGACGAGTACCAGGAGAACGTCGACACCCTCCAGGCCGCCATCGCGGCGGCCAAGGCCGAGACCCAGCGCCCGACGTTCATCGCGCTGCGGACCCTCATCGCCTGGCCGACCCCGGGCAAGACCGGCTCGCACGCCGCGCACGGCTCCAAGCTGGGCACCGAGGCCGTCCGTGGCCTCAAGGAGGTCCTGGGCTTCGACCCCGACGCGAGCTTCGACGTCGAGCCGGCCGTCATCGAGCACACCCGCGGCAAGCTCGCGGCGCGCGCCGCCACCGAGCGCGCCGCCTGGCAGAAGTCGTACGACGCGTGGCGCTCGGCCCACGCCGACCGTGCCGCCCTCCTCGACCGCCTCGTCGCGCACCAGCTGCCCGAGGGCTGGACCGATGCCCTGCCGACGTTCCCCGCCGGCAAGGACGTCGCCACTCGCGCCGCGTCCGGCAACGTGCTGTCGGCCCTCGCCTCGGTGCTGCCGGAGCTGTGGGGCGGCTCGGCCGACCTCGCCGGCTCCAACAACACGACGATGAAGGGCGAGCCGTCGTTCCTGCCGGCCCACCGCTCGAGCGCAGAGTTCGGCGGCGACGAGTACGGCCGCACGCTGCACTTCGGCATCCGCGAGCACGGCATGGGCGCGATCATCAGCGGCATCGTGCTGCACGGCCTGACCCGGCCGTACGGCGGCACGTTCCTGCAGTTCTCCGACTACATGCGCGGCTCGGTGCGCCTCGCCTCGCTCATGAACATCCCGGCGATCTACGTGTGGACGCACGACTCGATCGGCCTCGGCGAGGACGGGCCCACGCACCAGCCGGTGGAGCACCTGGCCGCGCTGCGGGCGATCCCCCACCTCTCGATCGTCCGTCCCGCGGACGCCAACGAGACCGCGGCGGCGTGGAAGGCGACGCTCGAGCGCCGCGGTGGCCCGGTGGGCCTCATCCTCACGCGCCAGAACGTGCCGACGTTCCCGCGCGGCGAGGAGGGCTTCGCCTCGGCCGAGGGCCTGGCCCGCGGCGCCTACGTGCTGCTCGAGGCGACCGGCGGCGAGCCGCAGGTCATCCTCATCGGCACCGGCTCGGAGGTGCAGCTGGCGGTCGAGGCGCGTGCCGCCCTGGAGGCCGACGGCATCCCGACGCGCGTCGTCTCGGCGCCGTGCCTCGAGTGGTTCGACGAGCAGGACGAGGCGTACCGCGAGTCGGTGCTCCCCTCGTCGGTCGCCGCGCGCGTCAGCGTCGAGGCCGGCATCGCCCTGTCGTGGCACAAGTACCTCGGCCAGCACGGCAAGGCGGTCAGCCTGGAACACTTCGGCGCGTCCGCGGATTACGAGACCTTGTACCGGGAGTACGGGATCACGGCCGACGCCGTCGCGGCGGCCGCGCGCTCGTCCCTCGCGGAGACCAGGGGCGACGCCAGCTAGCGCGCCGCGCCCCAACGGCCGGGCGGGTGTCCGCCCGGCCGGATTCCATGGAAGGGGCAGGACATGGCTCGACAGGACGGTCCCCTGCACGACCTGGCGCAGGCCGGTGTCGCGATATGGCTCGACGACCTCTCCCGCAGGCGCATCCAGTCGGGCGGGCTCGCCGACCTCGTCGAGCGGGGTGTCGTCGGGGTGACGACGAACCCGACGATCTTCGCCAACGCGCTGGAGTACGGGTCCGACTACGACGGTGTGCTCGCCGAGCTGGCCGCCGACGGCGCGACGCCCGACGAAGCCGTGTTCCACATCACCACGGACGACGTCCGCGACGCCTGCGACATCCTGCGGCGCGTGTACGACGAGACGCACACGGTCGACGGCAGGGTCTCGATCGAGGTGGACCCCCGCCTGGCGCACGACACCGCGGGGACGATCGCGTCGGCCCGGGCGCTCTGGGCCCGTGTCGGGCGCCCGAACCTGTTCGTCAAGATCCCGGCCACCGAGGAAGGGCTGCCGGCGATCACGGCCGCGCTCGCCCAGGGCATCAGCATCAACGTGACGCTGATCTTCGGGATCGAGCGCTACCGCCAGGTGATGGAGGCGTTCCTCGCCGGGATGGAGGAGGCGCACAGCTCTGGCCTCGACCTGGCGACCATCGGCTCGGTCGCGTCGTTCTTCGTCTCGCGCGTCGACACGGCCGTGGACCCGAAGCTCGACGCGCTGGGGACGCCCGAAGCGGCCCTGCTCCGCGGCACCGCGGGCGTGGCCAACGCCCGCCTGGCGTTCGCCGCCTACGAGGAGGTCTTCGGCACGGTGCGGTGGGCGACGCTGAAGGACGCCGGGGCGCACCCCCAGCGGCCGTTGTGGGCGTCCACAGGCGTCAAGGACAAGGCCTACCCGGACACGATGTACGTCGACGAGCTCGTCGTCCGCGGCGTGGTGAACACCATGCCCGAGAAGACGCTCGACGCGGTGGCGGACCACGGCCAGGTGCGCGGGGACACCGTGACCGGCACCCAGGGCGGCGCCGCGGCCGTCGTCTCCGGCCTCGAGGCGCTCGGCATCTCGTTCGACGAGGTGACCGCCACGCTCGAGACCGAGGGCGTCGACAAGTTCGTCGCCTCCTGGCAGCAGCTGGTCGAGAAGGTGAAGTCCGGGCTGGACGCCGCGGCGGGTGTCGCAGGGGCCGCACGATGAGCCCAGCCCGGGTCGCGCCGGGCGTCAATCCGCTGCGCGACCCGCGTGACCGGCGCATGCGCCGGATCGCCGGGCCGTGCGGCCTGGTGATCTTCGGCGTCACCGGCGACCTGGCGCGCAAGAAGCTCATGCCGGCGGTCTACGACCTGACGAACCGCGGCCTCCTGCCGCCGGGCTTCGCGCTCACGGGGTTCGCCCGCCGCGACTGGGCGACCCAGGACTTCGCGCAGATCGTCCACGACTCCGTCAAGGAGTTCGCGCGCACCCCGTTCCGCGAGGCGACGTGGCGCCAGCTGTCCGAGGGGATCCGGTTCGTCGCCGGCACGTTCGACGAGCCCGACGCCTTCGACCGGCTTCGCGACACCGTCGAGGAGCTCGACGTCAACCGCGGCACCGGCGGGAACCACGCGTTCTACCTCTCGGTCCCGCCCGCGATGTTCCCGGTGGTGTGCGAGCATCTCGCCCGCTCCGGCCTCTCGCAGCCGCGCGAGGGCACCTGGCGGCGCGTGGTCATCGAGAAGCCGTTCGGGCACGACCTGGCGAGCGCGCGTGAGCTGAACTCCATCGTGTCGCAGGTGTTCCGGCCGGACGACATCTTCAGGATCGACCACTACCTGGGCAAGGAGACCGTCCAGAACCTGCTGGCGCTGCGGTTCGCCAACCAGATGTTCGAGCCTGTCTGGAACTCCAACTACGTCGACCACGTGCAGATCACCATGGCGGAGGACATCGGCATCGCCGGCCGCGCCGGGTACTACGACGGCATCGGCGCCGCGCGCGACGTCATCCAGAACCACCTGATGCAGCTGCTCGCGCTCACCGCGATGGAGGAGCCGGTGTCGCTCGCCGACGCGGACTCGCTCCGGGCCGAGAAGATCAAGGTGCTCTCGGCGGTGCGGCTCCCCCGCGACCTCGGCAAGCACACCGCCCGCGGGCAGTACCTCGGCGGCTGGCAGGGCGGCGAGAAGGTGGTCGCGTACCACGACGAGGAGGGCTTCAACCCGAACTCCGTCACGGAGACCTTCGCCGCCATCCGCGTGGACATCGACACCCGGCGCTGGGCCGGCGTGCCGTTCTACCTGCGCACGGGCAAGCGCCTCGGCCGGCGCGTCACAGAGATCGCCGTCGTGTTCAAGAAGGCGCCCCACCTGCCGTTCGACTCGAGCGACACGTCCGAGCTGGGCAAGAACGCCATCGTCATCCGCATCCAGCCCGACGAGGGCGTCACGGTGCGGTTCGGCGCCAAGGTGCCGGGCACCGCGATGGAGGTCCGGGACGTGACGATGGACTTCGGCTACGGCCACGCGTTCACCGAGAACTCCCCAGAGGCGTACGAGCGACTCATCCTCGACGTGCTCCTCGGCGACCCGCCCCTGTTCCCGCGCCGTCAGGAGGTCGAGCTCTCCTGGAAGGTGCTCGACCCGGTGATCGACTACTGGCACAAGCACGGCACGCCAGACCCCTACCCCGCGGGCTCGTGGGGACCGGCATCGGCCGACGAGATGATGGCCCGTGACGGGCGCGCGTGGAGGCAGCCGTGATCATCGACCTGCACGACACCACCACGCGGGACATCAACAAGCGCCTGGTCGAGGAGCGCGACGAGGGCGGCGTCGTGGCCCTCGGCCGCGTGCTCACGCTGGTCATCGACGCGGGCGACCACGACCCCGAAGAGGCGATCGCCGCCGCGAACGAGGCAAGCCGCGAGCACCCGTGCCGGATCATCGTCCTGTCCACGATCGACGAGCGCGCCGACCCGCACCTCGCCGCGCAGATCCGGCTCGGCGGCGACGCGGGCGCCAGCGAGGTCGTCGTGCTCTACCCGGCAGGCGAGCTGCGCGACCACCTCGACACCCTGGTGACACCCCTGCTGCTGCCAGATGCCCCCATCGTCGTCTGGTGGCCGTTCGAGGTGCCGGCCAACCCCGCCGAGCACCCCGTCGGGCGGATGGGCGTGCGGCGCATCACGGACACCACGCAGTGCAGCAACCCGACGGCGAGGCTGCGCGCGCTCGCCGGCGTGTACACCGCCGGCGACACGGACCTCGCCTGGACGCGAGCCACCCTCTGGCGTGGCCTCATCGCCGCGACGCTCGACCAGCCGCCGTACGAGCCGGTGCACGGCGCCGTGGTGCGCGGCGAGGCGACCCACCCGTCCATGGACCTCATGGCCGCCTGGCTCGCCTGGGCGCTCAAGTGCCCGGTGGAGATCGACCGGATCCCCGGCGCGCCCGCCATCACGGAGGTGCGCCTGTCGCGCAGCGGCGGCGACATCGTCCTCGACCGGCCCGACGGCAAAACCGCCGAGCTGCACCAGCCCGGGCAGCCGTCGCACCGCATCGCCCTGCCGATCCGGCAGCTCAAGGAGTGCCTCGTCGAGGAGCTGCGCCGCCTCGACCCCGACGAGGTCTACGGCGAGGTCCTCACCAAGGGCCTGACGAAGGTGCCGGCGTAACCGCGACCGATCAAGGAGGGACCGACGTGGCCGACCAGACGATCGCACCCGAGGCCGACGAGTCGCCCGAGCACGGCGTGCTCCCGGTCGTCGTCACGTCCGACGCCCCGCGCGGCCGCCACGCCGGCACGCGGTCGCGCCACGTCGAGATCGTCGTGCACCCGGACGCCACGGCGCTGGCCGAGGCGACCGCCGCGCGTCTCCTCGTACGGCTCCTCGACCTGCAGTCGCTGCGCTCGCCGCTGCACCTGGTCCTGACGGGCGGCTCCGTCGGCATCGCCACGCTGCGCGCGCTCGCCGCCTCCCCGGCCCGGGCCGCGGTCGACTGGTCGGGGGTCCACGTCTGGTGGGGCGACGAGCGCTTCGTGCCCGCGGACTCCCCCGACCGCAACGAGCGGCAGGCCCGGGAGGCGCTGCTGTACGCGCTGCCCGTGCCCCCGGACAACATCCACGCGATCCCCGCCGAGGGCACGGTGCCCGACGAAGCCGCGGCGGCGGCCGCCTACGCCGCCGAGCTCGCCCGGTTCTCGTCGTCGGACGACGAGGTCGACGACCTCAGCCCGAGCGGCGGCGTCGCGCCGGGCGGCTCCCCGGCCGCACCCTCTGCGGTCCCGGAGTTCGACGTGCTGCTGCTGGGCGTCGGCCCGGACGGCCACGTGGCCTCGCTCTTCCCCGGCCACGCGACGCTGCACGAGCGGGTCCGCACGGTCGTCGGCGAGGCCGACTCCCCCAAGCTGCCGCCTCGCCGCGTCTCGCTGACCTATGCCGCGATCGGCGCGGCCCGCGAGGTATGGCTCGTCGTCGCCGGCGAGGAGAAGGCCGAGGCCGTCGCGGCCGCCCTCTCCGGCGCTCGAGTCGACGAGATTCCCGCCGCCGGTGCCGTCGGCACCGAGCGCACGCTGTGGCTGGTCGACGTGACGGCGGCCTCTAGGATCCCTACCCCGTAGACACGCAACGTCCGAGCGTTTCAGGGCCGGAGGCCCGAAACGCTCGGACGTCGTGTGAGGGTGCGGCGGCTCAGTGGCCGCGGCGGGCGCGCAGCGCGGCCAGCGCCTCGTCGAGGATCGCGGCGCCGTCCTCGTCGGACCGCCGCTCCTTCACGTACGCCAGGTGGGTCTTGTAGGGCTCGTTGCGGAACGGAGCCGGCGGGTTCTCCTTGTCCTGGCCGGCCGGGAAGCCGCAGCGCGGGCAGTCCCACGTGGTGGGCGCCTCGGCGAAGGCCTCCTCAGCGAAGCTGGGCCGCGTCTCGTGCCCGTTCGAGCACCAGTAGGAGATCCAGACGCGCGGGGCAGCCTCGCCACGCTCCGCCTCGCCCATGGGCCCGGCGCCGACGCGGGACCCCCGGATAGCGCTTCCGCTCGCCATGATGCCTCAGCCCCAGCGTTCCAGGAGGCCGAGCCCCGTGATGATGAGGGCCCACGAGATCGCCACCGTGATCGTGATCCGGTTGAGGTTGCGCTCGGCCACGCCCGACGAACCGACGCTCGAGGTGATCCCACCGCCGAACATGTCCGACAGACCGCCGCCGCGCCCCTTGTGGAGCAAGACGAGCGGGATCAGCAGGAGGCTGGTGAGAACCAGCAGCACCTGGAGCACGATCTTGAGTGCGGTCACGGGAAGTGGTTCCTCACTGGGTGGTACGAGACAGTCAAGGGTAAGCGACGTTCGACCTGCTGGTGAACGCCGGTGACGCAGTTCGGCGGGACGGGTTGCGCACCCGCCCCGCCGAACGGGGTGCGTCAGAGCGCGACGGCGTGCGCCTGGTAGCGCACGATCTTCGCGAACTCCTCCGGGTCGAGGCTCGCGCCGCCGACGAGCGCGCCGTCGACGTCGGCCTTCGCCATGATCGCCGCCACGTTGGACGACTTCACGGAGCCGCCGTAGAGCACGCGCACCGCGTCCGCGGTGTCGACGTCGTACAGCGCGTCGACGCGGTTGCGGATCGCCTCGCACATCTCCTGGGCGTCCTCGGGCGTCGCGGTCTCGCCGGTCCCGATGGCCCACACGGGCTCGTAGGCGATGACGATCTGCTTCACCTGGTCCGCGGTGACGCCCGCGAGGGCGCCGTCGAGCTGGGCCAGCGTGTGCTCGACGTGCATACCGGCCTTGCGGATCTCCAGGGGCTCGCCGATGCAGAGGATCGGGGTGAGCCCCGCCCCCAGCGCCGCCTTCACCTTGGCGCCCACGAGCGCGTCGTCCTCGGCGTGGTACTGCCGCCGTTCGCTGTGCCCGACGACCGCGTAGGTGCAGCCGAGCTTCGTGAGGAACGCCGCCGAGATCTCGCCGGTGTAGGCACCCGACGCGTGCGACGACACGTCCTGAGCCCCGTAGACGAGGCCGAGCTTGTCCGCGTCGACCAGGGTCTGCACGCTGCGCAGGTCCGTGAACGGCGGGATGACGGCGACCTCGACGGAGGTGTAGTCGTGCTTCGCGTCCTGGAGCAGCCAGGCGAGCTTCTGCACGGTGTGGACCGCCTCGTGGTGGTCCAGGTTCATCTTCCAGTTGCCCGCCATCAGCGGGGTGCGGCCTGCCATCGGTCTCAGTCCTCCAGGACAGCGATGCCCGGCAGGGTCTTGCCCTCGAGGAACTCGAGGGAGGCGCCGCCGCCGGTGGAGATGTGGCTGAAGTCGGCCTCGTCGAACCCGAGGATCCGGATGGCCGCGGCCGAGTCGCCGCCGCCGACGATGGTGAACGCGCCGGCCGCGTGCGCCTCGACGAGCGCCTGCGCGACGGCGCGGGTGCCGGCGGAGAACGCCTCGAACTCGAACACGCCCGCCGGGCCGTTCCAGACGACCGTCTTGGCGTCGACGATCTTCGACGCGAAGAGCTTCGCGCTCTCCGGGCCGACGTCGAGGCCCATCTCGTCGTCCGGGATCGCGTCGATCGCGACGATCGTGGCCGGCGAGTCGGCCTTGAACTCGGGGGCGACGACCGCGTCGACCGGCAGGACGATCTCGACGCCCGCCTCGGCGGCCTGCGCGAGGTAGCCCTTGACCGTCTCGATCTGGTCGGCCTCAAGCAGGCTCTTGCCCACCGCGTGGCCCTGGGCCGCGGCGAATGTGAACGCCATGCCGCCGCCGATGACGAGCCGGTCGGCCTTCGTCAGCAGGTTGGAGATGACGCCGAGCTTGTCGGACACCTTGGCGCCGCCGAGGACGACGACGTACGGCCGCTCCGGGTTCTCGGTCGCCTTGCGCAGCGAGTCGACCTCCTTGAGAACCAGGTAACCCACCGCGTGCGGCAGCCGCTTGGCGACGTCGTAGACCGACGCCTGCTTGCGGTGCACCACGCCGAAGCCGTCCGACACGTACGCGTCGGCCAGCGCCGCGAGCTCGTCGGCGAGGGCGCCGCGGGCGGCCTCGTCCTTGCTCGTCTCGCGTGCGTCGAAGCGGACGTTCTCGAGGAGCGCGATCTGGCCGTCCTCGAGAGCGGCGACGGTCTCCTTGGCGGAGTCGCCGACGAGGTCGCCCGCCAGCACCACCGGCTGGCCCAGCAGCTCGCCGAGCCGCGCGGCGACGGGGGCGAGCGAGTACTTCGCCTCGAAGCCCTCGCCGGTCGGGCGGCCGAGGTGCGCCGTGACGATGACGCGGGCGCCCTTGCCGAGCAGCGCCTGGAGCGTCGGGAGCGCCGCGCGGATGCGGCCGTCATCGGTGATGACGCCGTCCTTGAGCGGCACGTTGAAGTCGGAACGGACGAGCACGCGCTTGCCGCGCAGGTCGCCGAGGTCGTCGATGGTCTGCATGTCTCCTACCTGGTCAGGACGTCGCGGCCGGCTCGGCCGCGGGAGTGTGACGGCGGTTCACACAGCAGCGTCCGCGTGCGCCGGGCGGCGGGAAGGCCGGGGCGCACGCGGACGCATGGCTGGTGCTGGTGCGGGACGGTCAGAGACGCTCGCCCACGTACACGGTCAGCGCGACCAGCGAGTTGGAGTAGCCCCACTCGTTGTCGTACCAGGCCACGACCTTCACCTGGTCGCCGATCACCTTCGTCAGCTTGGAGTCGAAGATGCTCTGCGACGGGTTGGTGACGATGTCGCTCGAGACGATCTCGTCGTCCACGTACTCCAGGTGGCCCTTGAGGGCGCCCTCGGCGGCGGCCTTGACCGCAGCGTTGACCTCGTCGACCGTCGTCTCCTTGGGAGCGGTGAAGGTCAGGTCGGTGGCCGAGCCAGTGATGACCGGCACGCGGAGCGCGTAGCCGTCGAGCTTGCCCTTGAGCTCCGGCAGCACGAGGGCGACGGCCTTCGCGGCACCGGTCGAGGTCGGGACGATGTTCGCCGCAGCGGCACGGGCGCGACGGAGGTCGCGGTGCGGGCCGTCCTGCAGGTTCTGGTCGCCCGTGTAGGCGTGGATCGTCGTCATGAGGCCACGGACGATGCCGATCGAGTCGTTGAGCGCCTTGGCCAGCGGGGCCAGGCAGTTCGTGGTGCACGACGCGTTCGAGATGATGTTGTGGGTCGCCGGGTCGTAGCTGGTGTGGTTCACACCCATGACGAACGTGGCGTCCTCGTTCTTCGCCGGAGCGGAGATGATGACCTTCTTCGCGCCGCCGTCGATGTGCGCCTTGGCCTTGACCGCGTCGGTGAAGAAGCCCGTCGACTCGATGACGATGTCGGCGCCCAGCTCGCCCCAGGGGAGGTTGGCGGGGTCACGCTCGGCGAGGGCGCGAATCTTCTTGCCGTCGACGATGATGTTCTCGTCGTCGTAGTCCACGCTCAGCGGGAACTTGCCGAGCACCGTGTCGTACTTGAGCAGGTGGGCCAGGGTCTTGTTGTCGGTGAGGTCGTTGACCCCGACAATCTCGACGTCCGCACCCGAGGCGATGAGCGCCCGGTAGAAGTTGCGCCCGATACGGCCGAAGCCGTTGATGCCGACCTTGATGGTCACTTGCCCTCCTCGGCACGCGCCGAACGGGTCGGCGCACACGTAATGACTGGTGGGAACACTCGCACGCCGATGTGCGTCCGCGTCGATCACCCGCGCGCTACGGCCGGCCGTCGATGGAACGTGCCGAACACGTGACGCCCTTGTGACGATCGGATGACACCGACCCTATACCCCGCCCTTGGGGCGAGCAGTGCGACGAAGGTCGCAGCACGTCAGAGGTCGAGCATGTCCGGCGAGAGGCTGGCCTCGGTGTCCGGGATGCCGAGGTCGGCGGCGCGCTTGTCGGCGGTCGCCAGCAGCCGCCGGATGCGGCCCGCGACGGCATCCTTCGTCAGCGGCGGGTCCGCGAGCTTGCCGAGCTCCTCGAGCGACGCCTGCTTGTGCGCGAGGCGCAGCTCGCCGGCCTCACGCAGGTGTTCCGGAAGCTCGTCGCCGAGGATCTCGAAGGCCCGCTCCACCCGCGCACCGGCGGCGACGGCGGCGCGTGCCGAGCGACGCAGGTTGGCGTCGTCGAAGTTGGCCAGGCGGTTGGCTGTCCCCCGCACCTCGCGGCGCACGCGCCGCTCCTCCCAGAGGAGCACCGTCTCGTGGGCGCCCAGCCGGGCGAGCATCGCGCTGATGGCGTCGCCGTCGCGGATCACCACGCGGTCGATGCCCCGCACCTCGCGCGCCTTGGCGGAGATGCCGAGCCGGCGGGCGGCGCCGACGAGCGCGAGGGCCGCCTCCGGGCCGGGGCACGTCACCTCGAGGGCCGACGAACGGCCGGGCTCGGTCAGCGAGCCGTGCGCCAGGAACGCGCCACGCCACGCCGCCTCGGCCTCGCCGATGCCGGCGGAGACCACCTGCGGCGGCAGGCCCCGCACCGGGCGGCCGCGGTTGTCGAGCAGCCCGGTCTGGCGCGCGAGCGACTCGCCGTCCTTGACCACACGCACCACGTAGCGGCTGCCGCGTCGGATGCCGCCGCCGGAGACGACGATGACGTCGCTCTCGTGGCCGTACACCTCGGAGATCGCCTGGCGCAGGCGCCGGGCCGCCGCACCGGTATCCAGCTCCGCCTCGACGACGATGCGACCCGAGATGATGTGCAGCCCGCCGGCGAATCGCAGCGTCGCGGACACCTCGGCCTTGCGGCAGGACGTGCGATCGATCTTGAGCCGGGCGAGCTCGTCCTTGACCTGTGCCGTCAGAGCCATGGGGGCATCTTGCCATCCCCGCCGCGTGCTCACGTCGCCCCTCCAGGGCCGTCAGCCACGCACGTCCCCGAAGAAGCCGTCGACGACGTCGCGGTAGGCCGCCGCGAGCCGCAGCGGGTCGTGCTGGGCCGTCCCGTCGCCCCGGCCGAGCTGCCGCATGAGCATCCGCGCGCCCATGGCTTCGCACTGCTCGGCGAGGGCGTCGACCTCCTCCACCGCTCCCGGATCGACGACGACAGCGTCGACGTGCAGCTCCGGGGCGCCCTTGGCAAGAGCGGCGAGGTGGTCCGTGACGGGCATGCCGAGCGTCTCCCCGATCCGCTCCGGCTGGAGGTTGAGCGTGACGATCGTGCGCGCCGTGCTGGTCACGAGCGCATCCCGCAGCTCGGGGACGAGCAGGTGCGGCAGCACGGACGTGTACCAGGAGCCCGGGCCGAGCACGACGAGGTCCGCCGCCAGGACCGCCTCGATCGCCTCGGGGCACGCCGGGGGCATCGGGGGGTCCAGCCGGACCTCCGTGATCCGGCCCTTGGCGACGGCCACGTGGCTCTGACCGTCCACCAGCCGCGTGCGGCCGTCGGGGCCCACGACGTCGGCCTCGATGCGCAGCGGCACCGCGGCCATCGGCAGCACGCGACCTCGAGCCCCGAGCAGCCGGCCCACCCAGTCGAGGCCGGCGATGGGGTCCCCGAGGATCTCCCACAAGGCGACGATGAGCAGGTTGCCGACCGCGTGCCGGTCGAGGGCGCCCTCGGACGCGAAGCGGTGCTGGAGCACGTCGCGCCACAACCGGCCCCAGTCGGAGTCGTCGCACAGCGCGGCCAGCGCCATCCGCAGGTCGCCCGGCGGCAGCACGCCGAGCTCCTCGCGCAGCCGGCCCGACGAACCGCCGTCGTCGGCCACCGTGACCACCGCGGTGATCTGGTCCGACATCAGCCGCAGCGCGGACAGGCTCGCCGAGA
>Ga0207857_1000173_pt1 | contig 19061 bp, 15 predicted proteins | sample LuqExpMetageno22_FD_187780 | JGI IMG/M metagenome (GOLD analysis project Ga0207857, IMG submission 187780) | Tropical forest soil microbial communities from Luquillo Experimental Forest, Puerto Rico - Sample 22 (SPAdes) | ecosystem: Environmental > Terrestrial > Soil > Tropical forest ... | reverse complement strand
CGCACACCACCAGGTGGTCACCGGCCGAGAAGATCAGCAGGGTGGAGGTGATGGCCGCCATGCCCGAGGCAAAGGCAAAGCCGCGCGTCCCCCCCTCCAACTGGGCTACGGCCTCTTCCAGGGCCTCGCGGCTGGGGTTGTCGGAGCGGGCGTAGTCGTACTTGCCGAAGTTGTCCAGCGACTGCTGGCGGAAGGTCGAGGTCTGGTAGATGGGCATCCCCAGGGCCCCGGTGCGGGGATCGATCGTCTGGCCGCCGTGGATCAGCTTGGTTGCAAATTTCATCACTATCTCCTTAACGTTCCCCGCGTCACGTACGTGACGCGCTGATTATCGTGCATTTCAACCGGGGGATAAATCCCCCGGCTACACGCATTCTGCCCCTGCGGGGCGTTTGCATGTATCCTGCGACAACGATACCTTGATGACGTCGCAGAGCGACTGAATGACGGTAGCCGGGGCATTCATGCCCCGGTGGTATTCATGCCCTACCCCTCCAGCGCCTGGCGCAGGTCCTCGATGAGGTCGTCACTATCCTCGATCCCCACCGACAGGCGCAGCAGCCGGTTGTTGATCCCCAGCCGGGCGCGCAGTTCGGGGGGGATGTCGGCGTGGGTCTGCACCTCGGGAAAGGTCATCAGGGTCTCCACCCCGCCCAGGCTCTCTGCAAAGGAGATCAGCCGCGTGTTCAGCAGAATCTGCTCCACCAGGGCCGGGTTGTCAACCTCGAAGGCGATCATGGCGCCATATCCCCGCGTGTCCCGCCCCATCAGGTCGTGGTTCGGGTGCTCGTCAAGACCGGGATAATACACCCGGGCAACAGCCGGGTGGGATTTCAGCCAGCGGGCGATCCGGAGGGCATTCTCCTGCTGGCGGTCCAGGCGAACCCCCAGGGTCTTCATGCCGCGGATCACCAGCCAGGAATCCTGCGGCCCCAGCACCGCGCCGGCGGCGTTTTGGTGGAAGTAGACCTGCTCGGCAAGCTGCGGGTCCCGCACCACCACCAGCCCGGCGATGGTGTCGTTGTGGCCGGCCAGGTACTTGGAGGCGCTGTAGACCGTGATGTCCGCTCCCAGATCCAGGGGTTGCAGCAGGTAGGGGGTCAGGAAGGTGTTGTCCACGATCAGCAGCAGGCCGCGGTCGCGACAGAGGCCGGACAGGGTCGGCAGATCGGCGAACTTGAGCAGCGGGTTGGTGAGGGACTCGACGAACAGGGCCCTGGTCTCCGGCCGGATGGCCGCCGCGACCTGGGCGCTGTCACTGGTGTCCACATAGGTGAAGGTCAGGCCGAACTGGTTGAACACCTTGTCGAACAGGCGGCAGGTGCCGCCGTACAGGTCCTCGGTGACCACGATGTGGTCGCCGGCGCGAAAGAGCAGCAGCAGGTTGGCAATGGCCGCCATGCCGGATGCGTAGGCAAAGCCGCGCGTCCCCCCTTCCAGGCGGGCGATGCCCTCCTCCAATGCCTGGCGGGTGGGGTTGCCCGAGCGGGTGTAATCATAGCCGGTGCTCTGGCCGAGCCCCGGATGCCTGAAGGTGGCGGTCTGGTAAATGGGCACCGAGACCGCGCCGGTCCTGGTGTCCCATTCCAGACCGATGTGAACCGCCTGCGTGCTGATGTTCATCTGCTGCCTCCCAAAATGAAAATCCCCTTCCGGGGTGTGGAAGAGGATTCCTCGTGGGCTTCTCTTCCTTATCTCCCGAAACCGCATGGTTTCGCTGGAATTGGCACCTTACCCTTACGGGTTGGTTGCCGCGACGTCGTCGGGCCAGTCCCTCGGTCGCTCTCGATAAGAAACGTATGTATTTTTTTGTGTGAATTACTCTGGGAGGAACCTACGATATGCCACCAATCCTGTCAATAATTATTTTATGACGGTGAACCACTGACGTGACGGGGGTGGCGCTGCCGGGGATCTGTCAAGGATCAGGTCTCGCTCATTCCTTTTCGAGCACGATGGATACGATGAACCATTCTTCATCCGTTGCGAACCGGAGGGTAAGGGTGTCAAGGTTGTTGCCGGCGTTGACGAAGTAGTCATCGCCGCCTACGATGGAAGGCGTTGACAGCTTTATGTCGGCCCCGCCCCGTGAGATATGCTGCTTGAAGGAACCGGCGATCATGTTGGTGATCTCACCCAGGGCATCGTGGACGTCGTCGTTCAACTCCGTAATTTCCATGCCGAGCATGCTCGCCGTAAAGGCCAGTGCCAGTTTCTGGGGGGCGTGAAGGCTTACCAGTCCGTTATACGACCCGGCAAATCCGACCATCGCCGTGATACAATCCTTGAAATGGGTCTCCGGGGCAACCTGGAGGGGGAGGTGCAGCAGGTCCTCCATGCCCACCATGGTGCAGAAGACCTCCTCCACATCGCGGGCAAGCTGTTTGAGCAATTCGTCTTCACTCGTGTGAAGCGCTTCCAGAAGGTCTTTGGTCAGTGACATTATCTGCCCCTTTGTCCGTGGATTTGATGGTGTGGAGCGGAAACCGCGCCGTTGCGGGACCGGAATCGGCGTCGGACGTGAGGGCGTCCTCCCTCCTCAGCCCTGTGTACGATCCTACTCTGCATAATTGGGAGGGAATTTTCAAGATAAAATGAGACGATTATAATATAAAAACAGCCTCGCTCCGAGACGGGCGAGGCTGTCGATGGACTGGATGGACGAAATGAGGGCGAAACGTTCGGGGAAGGCGTCCGGAGAATTCCCTGGTGCCAGCGGTAGCCGGGAATTCTCTACTTCGCGTTCTCGTCGAGCAGGAAGTTCAACAGTACTACCACATCCCTGATTTCCTGCTTGTTCATATCGGAATTGGGCTTCCGCAGCATCTTGATGCCATAGGCCTTTACCGCCTGTCTGTCGAAGGGCTGGCCGGTGATGGGCGCCCTTCCGGTCTGCACTGCAATGACGGTTCGCTCCATGGTATGGCACTTGACGCATTTTCGCGTCATAAGGTCGAATGAAGGCCTGAAATGGGCCGGAATACTGTCGGGGTCGAAATTCATTCTGTCCCCGCGCCCTTTTACCCTGATGCGTGCGTCGGCAACCGAGGCGATTACGAGCGTGAAGAGCGTGACCAGCAAGATGAGTTTCCGCATGTGCGACTCCTTCAGGCGAGATTGACGCGGCCAGTATAGCAAAGAAAACAATGAAAAGTCACCCCTATCATGCTGTAAACAAATCAGAAACTGAAAGTCACGCCAAGGGTCCCGATTCTATTGGTGAAATCCTGGGCGCTCGAGTCCACGGTCGTTTTATATGACGTGGCGATCTCATGTTTGTATTCCAGGGCAACCTTTACGTTTTCAAGGGGGGCGTACGCGATCGTCGGGATGTAGCGGCGCACCAAGCCGCGGCCGTCGTCCTGGTATTCGAACCGTAAGGCGCCGATGAGGTTCTGGAGAAAGGTATACTCGCCCTCAACCGCGGCCACGTAGGACTTCACCTCGGTCGGGGTGCTTGCCAGGTAGGCGTTGTCGTCCTTGCCCAGGACGCCGGCTAGCCTGAGCCTGAAGAGCTTGTAGAGAAGGTCGACGTCAACGCCGGTGCGGTAATAGCTGTTCTGGATGGGGGACACGCCGGGCGTGGTGTTGGGCTGGCCGTTCTTGCCGTAGTAACCGTAGGCGCCCAGGGTGACCGTCAGGAAGTCGAAGATGCTCTCCTCCTTGGCAAGATCCACTTCCGGCTCGTTTGCCAGGTAATCCGCACCGCCGAATTTGTAGGAGATGTGGCCATACCCTTCTTTGGTGTTCTGGTCCTTGCGGTTCACCACCCCACCGGCGATGTAGAAGCGGTTTGCAAAGACGGCGTTGGCCTCCAGCGCGTCCTGAGGCTGCTGGATCGTGAATTCGGACACGCCGACCGTGTAGGCGTAGGGCGCGAAGGAGTTGGTGACGGACAGCTTGTTGCTGGATTTCCAGAGGCTGAGCTTCGGCTGCATGCGTCCCACCCGGAAGTTGATGGGGGTGTCGAGGGCGTGGCGCCAGATGAAGAACAGTTCGTTGATGTTGGTGCCGTTATTGGCCGGGGTTGTGCTCGTTGTGTTCGTGATGTTGCTGGTATTCTCGCTGTAGGCCACATAGGTGGCGAAGAAAGCGGCTTTTTCCCGGAAGTTGCCGCCGGCGTTCAGCTTGAGGACCCGCGTCGAGAGGTCGAGTTCGTTGACAGCGTCGTGGTCGTAGGTCGCGTGCACCGAGGCGGTGAACGATATGGGCAGCAACTCGGGGATGGCCGCCAACAGGAGCCCTTCGGATTTGGCCTCGCCTCCCGGTGCGGCGGCAGGCGCAGCCGCTTCCTGGGCCGGTTCGGGGGCAGGCGTGTCGGAGGAACCCATGGCGCCGGCTTTCAGTTTACTCAGTTTATCGGCATCACCTTCCCCCTTCACGTCCATGGCCCCGCCGGCCGGCTTGGCGTTTGCCTTCGATGCGGCGGGGGGAGGGGCGGCCTCCTTGGGTTTGGCCGCCTTCTGTCCCTTGCCGAAATAGACGTATGAGTTCTTGAGGAACGCTTCGCCGTATTCGTTCAGCTCGGGATAGACGGTATGGCAGGTGCTGCATTCCACCTTGTAGGCGCGGGTGAATGCCGGGATGGCGTGGGATGAGGCAACCACAATCAGTTGGACAAGACAAGATCCTACAATGCACAGAATCAGAGCCGGCTTTCTTGTCATGGTGGTGTCTTCCTCCTAGGTATAGTTAACTACATCGATCAATAACGAACGCATGTTGTGTCGCCGCTGTTGTAGCCCTTGCAGAGGAAGTTCAGCGCCTGATTGGCAGTGAAGGGACCCGTGTAGGTTACTCCGCTGCCGGAAAGCGATGCCGGCAATGTGGCGTTGCTGATTGCCACGTAGACGGTGGCCGGGTTTACGCCGGCGGTAAAATTCTTGTTGTTGTTCACGAGCCAGTCGATGGAGTCGTAGATGAGCTGCTTGGAGTAGGTCGGGTTATGGGTGTATCCGGCCGGGTCGTTGAAGAAGAGGCTGTAGTTGAAGTAGGCACCCATGGTGTAGGCCCCGGCGCGGATTTTGCTGGTACCGGAGGCCGCCACGGTGTAATTGCCGAATTTTTTCCAGTTGTTGTTGGGAGAGAGGCCGCTGCCGTTAACGCCGTAACTCTTCAGCAGGACGTTGAGCACTACCACCGCGGCCCGGTAGTTGCTGCGTTCGCTGTTCATGAACGCGGCGGTGCGCTGATTCGGGTCTGCGCCTGCTACGGTGGTGCCGGCATAATGGCATTTGCTGCATACTTGTTGCTCACTCGGCACACTTTTGATGGAATTGCTGACGGTACTGGTATTCCCCCAACTCACCGCCAGGGAATAGTGAGGGCGGTCATTGGCCATGTGGCAGACGATGCAGGGGCCTTTTGACGCGACGTTCAGAGCGGAGCCGACATTTTTGTGCGCCGGGTTGACCGTGTACAGGGATTTGTCGAAAAACATGAAGCCGCTTTTGCCCTGCAGGTTGGCACCGGAGGCAAAATCGTGCGGCGCGATGCTTCCCGGGTTGGTACCGTTGTAGTTAAACAGGCCAAGCTTGTCGGCGGTTTTGATGATCTCACCGACTTCGCGTCCTGCGTGGCACGGCATGCATACGTTCGAATTGCCAAGGGAGTCATACGTAATGTTCAGCGAGGCCCGGACCAGGGGGGCGCCTGCGGGATGGGTCGAGTACAGGTACCAGATCGAAGCTGCCGGCACGCTGCGCACCCTGCCGCTGTAGGCGCTGCCGTCATTGCTCCGGCCGTCGCTGTGGCAGGTGTCACAGGCGGCGGTGGGTTCGCGGGTCGAGTCGCTTGGCAGCGGGTTCACATTGGTGAAATTGGAGGTCACGAAGTTGATAAAACCGGTGGAGGTGTGGCAGCGTACGCAGAAGTTGCCGTAGTTGGCACTGGCCGCCAGGGCGCTGCCGCGCGTCTTGAAGTCCGTGGTGCTGGGAAGGGCAGTGCCCCCCATGGCGGAACGGGCCCACTGCTGGAGCATCGGCTTGGCGGTGGTGGTGTCGTGGGGGTTGTGGCACTTGCGGCAATACGCCATGTAATTGGTCGCAACGTAGACGGCCCGTCTCCCGGTGCTGAAGTGATTGAATTTCGTATCCAGGCGGATGCCGTCGTAGGTGCTCGTGCTGAATAATCCGTTTGCCTTGCTATGACACTTGTCGCACTTGCCATCGGTATCGGGGTTTTTGCTGACGTGGTTCGCGCTGCCCGGGGTGCCGCTCGGCGTACCGCCGTGGCAGCGGTTGCAACTGTCCGGGTGTCCCGGCTCGGGGTCGTGGCAGTCGGCGCAGCCTGCGGCATTGGAGGTGTTGTGGACCGAAAGCTTCCACTCCTCGGCGATATTCTTGCCGGTTCCGGGGCTGATGGCGTTTTGATGGCAGTTGTTGTTGAAACACGCTTCCGACTGGGCCAGTTTGGTGGCGCCGGTGGCCGTGACCGTTTTCTCGCCACAGCCGGCCAGGACAAACAGCAGCGTTGCCAGAAGCGATGATGCAGCGATAATTCTTGAGACCATGTCCGATCCTCCTGGAAAAATGCGCAGCATGCGTTTCAACGTCAATCCGTCTACTTGAGCAAACGGTAGATGTAGATGAACGTTCCCCCGACCGAAAGGCTGGACAGGAACCCGGCATACTTGTTAACGAGCGTCGAGAGCTGGACCCTGTCGGCAAAGCTGTCGATGTCCGACACTTCGTCGGTCATGACGGCGATGATGTCCTGCCAGTCCTTGTCCCATTGGAATATCTGAAGATAGAGTTCCGAACCCCTCCAGAGGAAGATCAGGAAGAATACAATACCAAAAGCGATGAACCCTTTCGAGATGGGGGAGTCCTTGATGGCGACGTAGATTTTTCGGACCAGTTCCAGGTTCATGATCGAGAGGAACACCCAGATGGCGTTCTCGACGATCTTGAAGTTCCTGATGGTATTGGGGCTGGGGGTTGGGTTGATGAACAGGAAGATCCCGCCCGCCACCAGGATCAGCAGCGAGAAAAGGTAGACCGCGACCTTTTTTCCTGAAATCTCGAAGGTGCGGCAGAAGACGTAATATTCCAGGAAGCCGTGGGTAATTACCACGATCGCCACGGTCCCGACGATGTTATGGAACGCGGAAAGCTTGTAATAATGGATCCAGGGATTGATGGCATATGCCTGGCCGAGAAAGATGAGAAAGAAGCCGATGGAGATACTCGTCCATACGCGGGCATTCCCGATGCTGAAGTAAAAACTTACTGCGCCGGCCAAGCCCCAGAAGATAACCCTGATGAGCTCGAACGTATTGATCTGGGAGAGCAGCTCAATGAATTGGTCCATTCTTCGCCTCCGATTACGCTATTACATAAGGTTGTTCAAAGTTCCGACTTGGCCGCCGTGATAGTCTTGGAAAGCTGCTCCATCATCGCTTTCAGGCTGGTCGCGCTGATGAGAAGTTTTGCCGAACGCTCGATGCCGGCGAGAAATTTCACGACATTGTTTTCGTCGAGCAGACAGGTATTGCCGCCCTGGTCTGTCAGCTCTTTATCGACAATGCCGCGCCCTACCTTGCCCACCGATTCGACAACAATGGTTTTTACCTGCTCTTCCAGTTCCGCAAGTTTGCTGGCGATGCTCTTTCTTTCCCGTTCTTCGCGTGCCGCGTTGAGCTTGTTGATTTCAGCCTGCTGGTGGGCGACGGCGGTTTCCCAGATGTTCTGGATGTTGACAACTTCCTGCAGGTCCAGACTCATCAGGTGTTCGACACCCTGTGTCGAGAACAGGTCGATCTTGGCGCCGGGCAGCCCGGCAATCTTCTGGGATTCGGTGGACGATGTCTCGATATCCTGTGAACCGTCGTGGAAAAATCCCAGGGGGGCGCCGTCCTTGTAGAAGATCATGGCAGAACGCTCATCGGTGTAGATCCGCAGGCAGCCATTCATTCGCTCGGAACTGACCTTTTCCAGGAGGGCCTTGATGTCGATCAGCCTGAGTTCCTGGGCTTTGTAGAGAATCTCCCCCTGGAGCAGGGCATGGATACACATGGTGAGGTCTTTGGAGAGTTTGTAGACGTTGAGGATTCCGCCGCTCGTGCCGACCATCAGGTAGCTCAGGGCCGACAGGGCCTCAAAGCCGGTTTGCCGGTTGCCGTTCTTCTCTTCGTGCAACACGCTGACCAGTTTTCCGGCCTCAAATACCAATATGACCGTCGATGCCTGAAAAACAAAGCTGGCATAGCCGGTAAACCCGCCCGTGCTGAGTTTGGACATGACCTCCGGCAGCTTCAGCATGCCGACTGCCAGATTCTCAAAAAGAGGGTTGCCTTTTGGAAGAAGGAACATAACTATCTCCTAGAGTAGAAATCATCATGACAGTAGCAGCTTAACGATTCACATTTTTATACTTGTTCGGGTATCATGTCAAACAATTATACTTATTTATGCATAATTTATCCCGGCGAGGATGTCGCCTCCATTGTTCCGTTGAAATAAAAACGGCCTCCCGTTGGGGGAGGCCGTTCGACCCATGATGTATGCGCGACTTTCTTGCGTTATATCGCGTTATTGTGGCGTCAGCGGTTTCAGGCTGTCCAGCGCCAGATTCAGCGCGAGCACGTTTACCCGCGGTTCCCCCAGAAAACCCAGTTGCCGGCCTTCGGCAGTCCGGGAAAGGAGCTCGGCCACCCTTTTCACGTCCAGGCCCCGTATCCCGGCTATACGCGGAATCTGGAGCCTTGCGGACGCTATGGTGATATGGGGGTCAAGCCCGCTGGCCGAAGCCTGCACCAGGTCGGCGGGAACCGGGCCGACTACGCCCGTGTCGCGCAGCGCCTTTACCCTGTCGCCGACCCCCTTCAGGTAATCGGGGTTGGTGGGACCCGAGTTGGAACCTCCCGAGGCCATGGGGTTGTAGCCGAAATCGGTGGACGCCGATGGGCGCGGCCAGAAGTATTTCGGGTCGGAGAAGGGCTGGCCGATCAGGGTCGAACCGACCTCCCTGCCACCCTTGTCGGTGATGAAGCTGCCGTTGGCCTGCTTCGGGAAAACGGCCTGGGCAACACCGGTGACCACCGCCGGATAGATGCCTCCGCAAATTATAGTGAACAGTATCAGCATCAGGATGGCCGGACGCAGCTCTTTCATGGTTGTATCTCCTTTTTGTAACCACCCCCGCCCTGTCGGGCACCCCCTCCTGAATCAGGAGGGGGACGGGGGGTGGTATTTTTATTGGTTACACGATCATCCCCACCACCATATCGATGACCTTGATCCCGATAAAGGGTGCGATGATCCCCCCTGCTCCGTAGACCAGCAGGTTGTGGATCAGGAGCTTCTCGGCCGGTATGGGACGGAATTTTGTTCCTTTCAGCGCCAGCGGCACCAAGAACGGGATAATGACAGCGTTGAAGATGACCGCCGACAGGATGGCGCTGTAAGGGCTGGCCAGGTGCATCACGTTGAGCAATCCCAGTTGGGGGTAAATGGACAGCAGCATCGCCGGGATGATGGCGAAATACTTGGCCACGTCGTTGGAGATGCTGAAGGTGGTCAGGTTGCCGCGGGTCATCAGGATCTGCTTGCCCACCTCGACGATATCCAGCAGCTTGGTCGGGTTGCTGTCCAGGTCGATGATGTTGGCCGCCTCGCGGGCCGGCTGGGTGCCGGTGTTCATGGCCACGGCCACGTCGGCCTGGGCCAGGGCCGGGGCATCGTTGGTGCCGTCGCCGGTCATGGCCACCATGAAGCCGGCCTCCTGGTTCTCCTTGATCAGGCGCAACTTATCCTCGGGCCTGGCCTGGGCCAGGAAGTCGTCCACCTGGGCCTCGGCGGCGATGGCCGCTGCGGTCAGCGGGTTGTCGCCGGTAATCATGACGGTCTTGATCCCCATGCTGCGCAATTGCAGGAAACGCTCCTGGATCCCCGCCTTGACTATGTCCTTGAGGTTGATCACACCCATTATCTCGCTGTCCCGGCTGACCACCAGCGGAGTGGCGCCGGCGCGGGCGATCCTGTCCACCACATCATCCAGATCGCTGGGAATGGTCTTCCCTCCCAGGCTCCTGACAAATGCAACGGTCGAGTCGGAAGCGCCTTTCCGGTAGTGTTTTCCACCGGTGTCAACCCCGGAGAGCCGCGTCTCGGCGCTGAAATCGATGACGTCGGCATCGGTCGGCAGGGTATCCTTTTGGAACCCGTACTTGTTACTGGCCAACGCAACGACGCTGCGGCCTTCCGGGGTCTCGTCCGCCAGGGATGCCATAAGCGCCGCCTCGGCCAACTCCTGCTCCGTGTGCCCGCCTACCGGCACAAAGGCCACCGCTTCGCGGTTGCCGTGGGTGATGGTGCCGGTCTTGTCCAAAAGCAGAACGTTCACGTCACCGGCCGCCTCGATGGCCCGGCCCGACAGGGCAATCACGTTCTTCTGGAAGAGCCGGTCCATGCCGGCGATGCCGATGGCGGGCAGGAGGGCCGCGATGGTGGTCGGGGCCAGGCAGACGAACAGCGCCACCAGGGTGGTGAGCGACACCGGCGTGCCATGTCCGGCGGCCTTGACGCTGAAGATGGAGAGGGGGCTGATATTGGCGCACACGAGCAGGAAGACCAGGGTCAGCGCGATCAGCAGCACCTCCAGGGCAATCTCGTTGGGGGTCTTGCGCCGCTTGGCCCCTTCGATCAGGCAGATCATCCGGTCCAGGAAGGTCTCGCCCGGATTGGCGGTGATCCTGACGATGATGGCGTTGGCGATGACGGTGGTGCCGCCGGTGACGGCGCTGCGGTCGCCGCCCGATTCGCGGATTACGGGAGCCGATTCACCGGTGACGGCCGACTCGTTCACCAACGCTGCGCCGGCCACCACGTCGCCGTCTCCGGCGATCATATCATTCGCCTCCACCAGGATCAGGTCTCCCTTGCGGAGTTGGCTGGCGCCGACCGTGGTGAAGGCGCTCTTGAAATCCGGTTTGGCGAGGAGTTTGGCGGTTACGTCGGTGCGCGACTTCCGCAGACTGGCGGCCCGCGCCTTGCCCCGCCCCTCGGCCAGGGCCTCGGCAAAGGTGGCGAAGATGACCGTCAGCCAGAGCCACAGCGACACGGTCCCGGTGAACCAGGCCGGTTCCCTGTTGGTGCCGGCGAGTGACATGGCGAAGGTCACCAGGGTGATGACGCTGGCGATCTCAACGCACAGCATGACCGGATTGCGCCATAGCTCCCGGGGGTCGAGCTTCTTGAGCGAGGCAATCAATGCCCCATTCAGAAGTTCCGGGTCAAAGATCGATTTCTGTTGTGGAATATGTGTGGACATGTGACGTTATCTCCTGTTTTTTCTTCCCGAGTCATCAACCAGGGGCTTCATTGAATCATTTGCAGGTGCTCCACGATCGGCCCCAATGACAGGGCCGGAAAGAAGGTCAATGCGCCGATGATCAGGATGACCAGAGTCAGCCAGAGGGCAAAGGGCACCTTGTCGGTCGGCAGGGTCCCCAGGCTGGGTGGGACGTACTTCTTCCCGGCCAGGGAACCCGCCATGGCCAACACCGCCACGGCCGGAACGTAACGGCCGAGAATCATGGCCAGCGAACCGAGAATATTGTAGAAATCCACATTGGCGTTCAGGCCGGCAAAGGCGCTGCCGTTGTTGTTGGCCATGGAGGCAAGGGCGTAGAGCACCTCGGAGAGGCCGTGGGCGCCGGGGTTGGCCATGGATGCCGTTGCCTGCGCGCTTATCATGGCGATCCCCGACAGGATCAGGACCGTTATCCCGGCCGTCAGGATCGTGATGATCGACATCCACATCTCCCGCACCTCGATCTTCTTGCCCAGGTATTCCGGGGTCCGGCCGATCATGAGGCCGGACACGAAGACCGCGATCACGGCGAAGGCCAGCATGGTGTAGAGACCGGAACCGACACCGCCGAAGACGATCTCGCCCAACAGGATCAGGCTTAACGGCATCATGCCGCCGATGGGGGTGAGGGAGTCGTGCATGGCCGCCACCGCGCCGCAGGAGGTGCCGGTGGTGGCCACCTCGAACAGGTTGGTGCCGGGCAGACTGAAGCGAAGCTCTTTGCCTTCCATGTTGGCCCCTTGTACGCCGAGTTTGGCCACCAGCGGATTGCCTCCCGACTCGGCCCCTTGCAGCACGGCAAAAGAAGCTATCAACAGGAGGAGCATGACCCCCAGGAGCGCCCACCCCTGGCGGGTGTTCCCCACCATGAGGCCAAAGGTGTGGGTGAGGGCGCCGGGAATCAGGAGGATCAGCAGGATCTCCAGGTAATGGGAGAGAGGGGTCGGGTTTTCGAAGGGGTGGGCCGAGTTGGCGTTGAAGAAGCCGCCGCCGTTGGTCCCCAACTCCTTGATCACCTCCTGGGAGGCGACCGGCCCCATGGGGATGGTGACCTCCTTCGCCGTCACGCGCTCCGTGACCGGGTTGCCCTTGGCGTCCCTGAGCGGGTTCCCCTTGTCGTCCAGCTTTGGCTTGTCGTAGGTTATCGGCTGCACGAGCGGCACGGTCCTGTAAGCGTTGAAGTTCTGGATTACTCCCTGGGAGACCAGGAGAATTGCTCCGATCAGCGACAGGAGCAGCAGGATGTAGAGGGTGCCGCGGGTCATATCGACCCAGAAATTGCCCAGCAGGGAGGTTTTGCGCCGCACGAAGCCGCGAATGAGGGCGATGATGATGGCCATGCCGGTGGCCGCGGAGACGAAGTTGTGCACCGCCAGCCCGACCATCTGGGTGAAGTAGCTGGCGGCCGATTCGCCGCTGTAGGCCTGCCAGTTGGTGTTGGTGACGAAGCTGACGGCGGTGTTGAGCGCCAGTTGCCAGGTAAAGGCCGGGAATTTCTGCGGGTTGAGGGGGAGCAGATGCTGCATCATCAGTATGGCGAAGAGCGCCGCGAACAGGACCAGGTTGAAAAGGACCATGGCCCAGGCATAGCGCTTCCAATCCATCTCCTCGTCCTTCTTCACCCCGCAGACCCGGTAGATGATATTTTCACAGGGGACAAGGAGGGGCGATAGAAAGGTGGTCTTACCCTGGTAGACCTTGGCCATAAAGCTGCCCAGCGGTTTGATCAGGGCCAGCAGGACGACAAAAAAGACGATGAGCTGCATCCAATCGTACGAGTTCATGATTGTTTCTCCGTTGGGTGAATGTCGGTCTGAACGGTTGGATTCCGTGTCACGTTTTCTTGAAAGTTTACCATGTATCCAACTCCTTTTCGGGTGGGCCACCTTGGGACGTATTTTCTCTTCCTTCATTGTTACGATAGGACGTAACGGGTAAAGAAGGTGTGAAAATGCAGGGGGAAAGCGTCAAGAGAGTGTCAATACCGCGGATGGGAGAAACGGGTGGTATTTCAAGCAGGGGGCGGTGTGTGGCAAAGGGAGCGGAAAACGAAAAGAGGGTTAGTACAAGCGTACTAACCCTCTCCTATGGTCCGGGTGACGGCTCGGCTGATCAGGGGCGCATCACGGCGTCGCGGCGGCGCTCAGGCCCTCGTTCATCGAGCCGGTGCGGTACCCCTGGAGATCGACGGCAACGTAGGTGAACCCGGCCGCCCTGACGCGGCGACCGACCTCGTCCCGCAACGGGCCGACCGCCTGGGCAAACTCCTCTGCCCCCAGTTCGACTCGCGCCACGCTGTCGTGGTAGCGGACGCGCAGGATGCGGAACCCCAGTTCGCGGAGCGATTCCTCGGCCTGCCCCACGCGGCGGACCCGCTCCGCGGTGATGGCGGTGCCGTAGGGAAAACGGCTGGAGAGGCAGGCGAAGGCCGGCTTGTCCCAGGTGGGAAGGCCCATGGCCCGGGAGAGCCGGCGGATATCCTCCTTGGTGAACCCCGCCTCCTCCAGTGGGCTGCGTACCCCGATCTCCGCCGCAGCCTGGCGGCCGGGACGGTGATCGCCCCGGTCATCCACATTGGTGCCGTCCAGCACATGGGGTAGTCCCTCCTGGTCGGCGATGGCGCGTAACTTGCCGAACAGTTCGTGTTTGCAGTAATAACAGCGGTTGGGCGGGTTGTCCTGAAACTCGGGAATATCCAACTCCTCGGACACGACCACCCGATGCCGGCCGCCGATGCGCGTGGCCAGCGCCTCGGCTTCCCGCCGTTCCCGCTCGGGATAGGTCTCGGAGGTGGCGGTCACCGCCAGGGCGCGCTTACCAAGCACCTCCGCGGCCAGCGCAAAGAGCAGGGTCGAATCCACCCCGCCGGAGAAGCCGATCACGCAGCCCCCCATGTCGGCCAGGAGTGTCTTGAGTTTGTCGGTTTTATCTTGCAGCAGGTGGTCCATGAAGCGATGGGAATCCTTTCGAGTAAATTGAATCTATCTTACAGGAATCCGACTGATACCAACAGCAAAATTAGATGCCGGTATCGGCTTCCCCCGTCAGGGGCACCGTGATGGCCGGGCCACTGAAGAGGACCAGATTTATCCGGTCGCCCGCCCGGCTGAAGGTGCACTGGAGGTTGTGCTCGTAGGCCAAAAGGGCCACCGCCGGGAGCTGACCGGGGTCCCGCAGGCGGAAGAGCACCCGGTTCCCCCGCGCCAGGGCGTCGAGAAAGGCCGGGGTAGCGTCGAATTCGATCTGCCCCTGCTCTTCCGTGAGGTCCACAAGGTTCCCTTCGTCGCCGTTTATGAAGCGGGTTCCCAGGTTGATCCGCCGGAGGGCGGCGCTACCCTCGGCAGCCGGTTTCGGGATGCCCCCCGCCACCAACTCCTGGGGTTGCAGAATCTCCGGTGCTGCGGCGATAACCATGCCTGCCGCCACGGTGGCGTTGGTGTAGCGATCGATGACGATGAAATTGCCGGTGGCGCGGTTCGAGCGGTAGGGGTCAAAGGCGGCCGGGCGGTCCAACTCCATGAGTCCGACGCCGATCTCGTTGAGCCGGAGCGTCGGCGCCTGCTTCCGTTCCAGGGTATTGACATCCACCACGTGCCGCAGGGTGGTGACACGGCCGGGGATCACGGCGCATGCGGTCTTGACCAGGTAGCTCTGTCCCGGATGCAATGGTTCGTCATGGAGCCAGACCAGGTGCGCCTCGAGAAAACGGGTCTGGAGCGGCGGGGCATCGGGGACGGACAGCACGTCGCCCCTGCTGATATCGATCTCATCCGTCAGGGTCAGGGTCACCGCCTGGCCGGCGGTCGCCTCCGGCAGATCGCCGTCCATGGTGACGATCCGGGCCACCCGGCTGGTGCGTCCCGACGAGGCGACCCGCACCTCGTCACCCGGGCGAACAACGCCGGCGGCGATGGTGCCGCAGAAGCCGCGGAAATCCAGATGGGGACGGTTCACCCACTGGACCGGCAGCCTGAACGGCGTTTCCCTGTCCTCCCCCTCGACCCGGACGGTCTCCAGGTAGTTCATCAGGGTGGGGCCCTGGTACCAGGGGGTGTTGGCGCTCGGTTCGATGATATTGTCTCCGTTCAGGGCGGAGATCGGGATGGCCGTTATGGAGTCGAAGCCGAGTGGCGCGGCGAATTGCTCATAGTCGCTCAAGATGGCAGCGAACCTCTGTGCGTCGAAATCGATCAGGTCCATCTTGTTGACCGCCAGCACGATATGGCGGATGCCCACCAGGGATACCAGGTAGCTGTGGCGCCTGGTCTGGGTTAGGAGCCCTTTTCTGGCGTCCACCAGGATCACCGCCACCTGGGCGGTGGAGGCGCCGGTGACCATGTTGCGGGTGTACTGTTCGTGGCCGGGGGTATCGGCGACAATGAACTTTCGCCGGTCGGTGGAGAAGTACCGGTAGGCCACGTCGATGGTGATCCCCTGTTCGCGCTCCGCCTGCAGGCCGTCCAAGAGCAGGGCGTAGTCGATGGCGCCCCCCTGGGTGCCGACCTTCTTGCTGTCCGCTTCCAGGGCCGCCAACTGATCCTCGAACACCATCTTGGAGTCCCACAAAAGACGTCCGATGAGGGTGCTCTTGCCGTCGTCCACGCTGCCGCAGGTGATGAACCGCAAGAGCGATTTTTCCTCTTGGCTCTTGAGGTAGGCAAGGATATCTTTTTCGATCAATTCCGACTGGTGTGCCATAATAAATCCTTTATTGTTTTAAGATAGGACCTATGGGACTTATACGACCTATAGGTCCTGTCAGAAATACCCTTCCTGCTTCTTTTTCTCCATTGACCCTGCCTGGTCGTGATCGATCAGGCGTCCCTGGCGCTCCGAGGTGCGGGTCAGGAGCATCTCTTGGATGATCGCCGGCAGGGTGTCGGCAGTCGATTCCACGGCGCCGGTCAGGGGGTAGCACCCCAGCGTCCGGAAGCGGACCGATCTGTGCTGCACGACCTCACCCGGTTTGAGTTCCAGCCGCTCGTCGTCCACCATGATCAGCATGCCGTCCCGCTCCACCACCGGCCTGACGGCGGCATAGTAGAGGGGCACGATGGGGATCTGCTCCAGGTGGATGTACTGCCACACGTCCAGCTCGGTCCAGTTGGAGAGGGGGAAGACGCGGATGCTCTCGCCGGGCTTGATGCGGGTGTTGTACAGGTTCCACAACTCGGGGCGCTGGTTCTTGGGGTCCCAGCGGTGGTTGGCGCTCCTGAAGGAGAAGATTCGCTCCTTGGCCCGTGATTTTTCCTCGTCCCGGCGGGCGCCGCCGAATGCGGCGTCGAATTTGTAGTGGTCCAGCGCCTGCTTCAGTCCCTCGGTCTTCATGACGTCGGTGTAGAGCGCTGAACCGTGGGTAAAGGGGGATACGCCCCGGTTCACCCCGTCCTCGTTGACGTGCACGATCAACTCCAGGCCGCATTCGGCCGCCATCCGGTCCCGGAACCGGATCATCTCGCGGAACTTCCAGGTGGTGTCCACGTGCAGCAGGGGGAACGGCGGCGGGGCGGGGAAAAAGGCCTTGCGGGCCAGGTGCAGCATGACCGCCGAGTCCTTGCCGATGGAATAGAGCATCACCGGGTTGGAAAATTCGGCCACGACCTCGCGGATGATGTGGATGCTCTCGGCCTCAAGTTGCTGTAGATGTGTCAGATTGTTGCTCATGATTTCTCCTTAGTATCCTGCTGCGGATGCGGATTTTGCGTCAGAGCAAGGCTGTCGAGGGATGGTGAGGAGACGTAGCAGCGCTACGTCGCACGATCCAGCCTGAAGACTTACGCAGCTCTGGCGTAAAAGCCACATCCGCACCACTCTATCCAGCCTCCGCCCAGTACCCGCTCCCCGTCGTAGATCACGGCGGCCTGTCCCGGCGTCACGGAGGTCTGGGGCTCATCGAAACGCGCCTCGAAGCGGTTTCCCGGAAGCACGGTCACGGTGCAGGGCGCCGGCTTGTGGCGGTAGCGGATGCGACACGTGGCGCGAAACTCGTCCACCCGCGGGGCGGCGTTCCAGGTTGCGCGGGCTGCGGTCAGCGACAGGGCTTCCAGCTCTTCACGCCCGCCGACCACGACCCGGTTCATGTCCGTGTCGATGGCACGTACGTGCAGCGGATGCTTCCAGGCTATCCCCAGCCCTTTGCGCTGTCCGACCGTATAGCGGTGCACTCCGGAATGGCGGCCCACAACGGTCCCGTCGTTGGTCACGATGTCGCCCGGTTTCTGTCCCACCCCGTGACCCTCCAGAAAGCTGACGTAGTCGTTGTCGGGGATAAAGCAGATCTCCTGGCTCTCGTGTTTCTGCGCCACCGGGAGCCCGAATTCCGCAGCAAGCTTCCTGACGGCGGTTTTTTCGAGCATGCCCACCGGGAACAGGACCCGCTCCAACTGTTCCCGGGTCAGGGCAAAGAGGAAATAGGACTGGTCCTTGGCGGGGTCAAGCCCGGTCATCAGAAGCTTCCCGCCGCTCCCGTCGCTGGCCGTGCGGGCATAATGGCCCGTGGCGAGCAGGTCCGCGCCCAGCTCCTTCGCCTTGTCCAGGAGCAGGTCGAATTTGATCAGCTCATTGCACCGGGTGCAGGGGTTGGGGGTGCGGCCGGCGGCGTATTCGGCGATGAAGTAGTCGATCACCAGCCGTTTGAACTCCGCCCGCATGTCCAGGACCTCGAAGGGGATGCCCAGCTTCCTGGCCACCCTGGCGGCATCCATGACATCGTCCAGGGAACAGCAGGTCTTGACCCGGCATCCGGGCTCCTTGGGGATCGGGTCGTACAACTGCAGCGACACCCCGGTCACCTCGTAGCCCTGTTCCTTCAACAGGGCGGCGCTGACCGAGGAATCGACACCGCCGCTCATGGCTATGACAGCACGCTTAGGTTCCATTTCAGTGTCCGGATTCAGTTCTATCGCCTGTGCAGGCCGCATTCCTTGTGCTCGGGATTCTCCCACCACCACCTGCCGGCGCGGGCATCCTCCCCCGGTTGCACCGCCCTGGTGCAGGGGGCGCAGCCGATGGAACGGTAGCCCTGGCCGTAAAGACGGTTCTTCGGCAGCCGCTGTTCGTTGGTATAGCTGATGAGCTGCTCCTCGCTCCAGTCGATCAGCGGGTTGATTTTGAGGATGCCGCCATTCAGATGGTCATGCTCGATTGCCTTGAGGCCGCTGCGGGTGACGCCCTGCTCGCGGCGTATGCCGGTCACCCAGCCGGCAAGCCCCTTGAGGGCCCGGGAGAGCGGTTCCACCTTGCGGATGCGGCAGCAGGCGTGGCGCTTGTCCAGAGATTCCCGGAAGGAGAACAGCCCCTCGGCCCGCTCCAATTGCTGGACCTCTTCATGGCGGGGAAAGAACCAGTCGATCCGCAGATGATAGCGCTCCACCAGGGCGTCGGCCACCTCGTAGGTCTCCTCGTTCAGCCGGCCGGTATCCAGGGCAAACACCCCCAGGGGGAGCCCCGCCCCATGGGCGATGTCGATGATGGCCACATCCTCCAGGGAGAAGGAGCAGGCCAGTGACACCGGGCCGCCGGCCGCCTCGATGCCGGCACGGAGGATCTCGGCGGGGGTGGCGTTCTCGGGTAACGTGGGAATACTTTTATCCATCATTGCTCCTTTTGAAGGGTTTAAAGCCTTTTCTGAAACGCGATTTTTTCGTCAGATCAAGGCTGTCGAGGTAGTGCGCGGAGGCGTAGCAGCGCTACGCCGCACAAGGGCTACCGAAGACTTACGCAGAGCTGGCGGAAAAGGCGCGTTTCAT
>Ga0207857_1000172_pt1 | contig 19117 bp, 13 predicted proteins | sample LuqExpMetageno22_FD_187780 | JGI IMG/M metagenome (GOLD analysis project Ga0207857, IMG submission 187780) | Tropical forest soil microbial communities from Luquillo Experimental Forest, Puerto Rico - Sample 22 (SPAdes) | ecosystem: Environmental > Terrestrial > Soil > Tropical forest ... | reverse complement strand
CCCCCGACGATCCACTCCTGGGGACGGAACAGCGTGTTGGTCAGCCGAGCGCCACCACCGACGAGGCTCGCGGCCTCGCCGGGCCCGACGATCCGCAGCTCGTCGACCAGGTAGTCCGTGCCCCGCCGCGTCAGCCGGTACGAGCCCGCCGCCCGGATGTTGAGGCACCAGGCCGAGTCACGCCCCCACACCAGCGGGCAGGCGACCACCCGGGTGCCCTGGTCGTACCCGGCGAAGGCGACGACGGGGGTCTGGTACTCGGTGCCGCTCTTGCGGCCCACGTTGTGGAGGATGACGAAGGGCGGCAGGCGGCCGGCGAACTTCTGGGCGAACCGGTTGAACCGCTGGACCCTCGGGATCAAGCGCGGTGACATCGCCATCGACCCATCCTGCGCAGCGGGCCAATCCGGCGCATCCCACACGGATGGGTGAGAAGCGCCACACCGGCGCGTGCCAGGCTGGCACGATCGCCCCTGGCGCAGTGCCGCCCCACCCTCAGGGAAGTGACCACCGATGCAGCAGCACGTCCCGGCCGGCGCCGGGAACGACGACGAGCTGGCCCTCGCCCTCGACCGGGCCCACGTGTTCCACTCCTGGTCGGCGCAGGCGCACCTCGCGCCCTTCGTCGTCGCCGGGGGAGAAGGCTCGACGCTGTGGGACGGCGCGGGCCACCGTTGGCTCGACTTCTCCAGCCAGCTGGTCAACGTCAACATCGGCTACCAGCACCCGCGCGTGGTCGCGGCGATCAAGGAGCAGGCCGACCTGCTGACCACGATCCAGCCTGCCACCGCCAACATCACGCGCGGCCGGGCCGCGCTGGCCATCGTCGAGCACGCCCCCGAGGGCTTCCACAAGGTCTTCTTCACCAACGCGGGCGCCGACGCGAACGAGAACGCGATCCGGATGGCGCGCCTGCACACCGGCCGCGACAAGGTGATCAGCGGCTACCGCTCGTACCACGGCAACACGGGCGCGGCGGTGGTCGCCACCGGCGACTGGCGCCGCATCCCCAACGAGTACGCCCGTGCCCACGTCCACGTGTTCACGCCGTACCTGTACCGCACGGAGTTCTGGGCGACGACGCCCGAGCAGGAGTGCGAGCGCGCGCTGCACCACCTCGAGCGCGTCGTGGCGAGCGAGGGGCCCGAGTCGGTCGCGGCGATCCTCCTCGAGACCATCCCGGGCACCGCCGGCGTCCTCGTGCCGCCGCCCGGCTACCTCGCCGGCGTCCGCGAGATCGCGACCCGCTACGGGATCGTCCTGATCCTCGACGAGGTGATGGCGGGGTTCGGGCGCGCCGGCTCCTGGTTCGCCTTCGAGCAGCACGGCGTGGTCCCGGACCTCATCACCTTCGCCAAGGGCGTCAACTCCGGGTACGTCCCCGCCGGTGGCGTGCTCGTCAGCGACCCGATCGCGGCGACCTTCGACGACCGGGTGTTCCCCGGCGGGCTGACGTACTCCGGGCACCCCTTGGCGATGGCGGCGATCGTCGCCACGATCGAGGCGATGGAGGACGAGAAGGTCGTCGAGAACGCCGCGGCCGTGGGCCGTGACGTGCTGGCGCCGGGTCTCGCCCGGATCGCCGAGACGAACCCCCTGGTGGGCGAGGTGCGCGGCACGGGCGTCTTCTGGGCGGTCGAGCTCGTGACGGACAGGCAGACGCGGGAACCCGTGGCTGGTGCGACGGTGGCGGCGGTGAAGCGGGCGGCGATGGACCGGGGGCTGATCCCGTTCACGGCCGACAACCGGATCCACGTGGTGCCGCCCTGCGTCATCACGCACGACGAGGCCGAGCACGGCCTCGCGATCCTCGGCGCGGCGCTCGACGAGGTGGCCGGACGATGAGTGAGGGGACAGCGATGAGCGAGGGCACGACGAGCGGGGCGGCCACGCGCCGAGCGGTGGTCACGGGGGCCTCGTCGGGCATCGGCGAGGCGACGGTCCGCCGGCTGCGCGCCGAGGGCTGGGACGTGCTGGCCACGGCCCGGCGCGCCGGCCGCCTGCAGTCGCTGGCCGACGAGACCGGCGCCACCTGGCTCGAGGTCGACGTGACCTCCGACCACGACGTCGCCGCGCTCGCGGCCCACGTGCGCGCCACGGGCGGCATGGACGCGCTGATCAACAACGCGGGCGGCGCCCTCGGCCTCGACCCGGTCGAGAAGGGCGACATCGACGGCTGGCGCTGGATGTACGAGACCAACGTGCTCGGCACGCTGCGCGTCACGAAGGCGCTGCTGCCGCTGCTGCGCCAGAACGGCGGCGGCGACATCCTCGTCGTCACCTCGACCGCCGCCCACGGCGCGTACGAGGGCGGCGCCGGCTACACCGGCGCCAAGCACGCCGAGCGGATGCTCGCGACGACCCTGCGCTGGGAGCTGGCCGGCGAGCCGATCCGGGTGATCGAGATCGCTCCGGGTGCCGTGGAGACGGACTTCTCGCTCGTCCGCTTCGGGGGCGACTCCGAGCGGGCCGCGTCGGTCTACAAGGGCTACGACCCGCTGGTCGCCGACGACGTCGCCGACGCGATCGCGTGGACGCTCACCCGCCCGTCGCACGTCAACGTCGACCTGCTCGTCGTGCGCCCGGTCGCCCAGGTGAGCAACACGAAGACGGCGCGCCGCAGCTGAGTCACAGGGCGACGGTCGCCACGACGTCGCCCGTCGGGGCCCGGGAGCCGCCCATCGGCTCCTCGGTCACCGTCAGCTCGGTGACCTTGCCGAGGTCGCCCTCGACGAAGGTGAGCACCCGTCCGCGGTCGGGGACGAACGTCGGCCCGGGGGCGGTCGTGCCGTCCGCGTGGACCATCCAGAGCTGGTACGTCATGCCCGGGTTCGCCGGCATCGGGACGTCCTCGCCGACCAGGGCCGCCGCCTGCATCGCCCCGCTCATCACCACGTGGCTGGTGCCGAGCGGCACGGCGTGACTCACCGCGTCCGGCGCCGTGGCGATGAGCATCATGTGCGCCTGGGCGGCGGCTGTCGCCTCGTCGGCCCGGTGCTGCCGGACGGCGATCGTGCCGCCCACGGCGCCGCCGACCACGAGCACGAGCACCGCCGCGGCGGCGGCCCACCAGCGCTGCCAGGCCGTGGGACGTCGAGGGTGGGCGTCGTCGTCGGGCGCGGTCCCGGGCCGTGCCCCGGCGACGGCCTGCGCCGCCCGGTCCAGCCGTGCGGCGTGGTCGACGCGGCCGACCTGCGGTGTCCGGGCCACCCCGTCGAGCACGCGCCGACGGAGCGCGGCCGGCGCGGGGACCCGGGTCAGGGCCGCCAGGTCGGCCGCGGCCTCACGGAGTCCGGCGACTTCCTCCCGGCACTCCGGGCACGTGTCGAGGTGGTCCTCGAACGCGATGCGCTCGAAGGGCTCGAGGGCGTCCAGCACATAGGCGCCCGTCAGGCCGTGCGGGTTGGTGTCCGTGGTCACGGCCGGTCCACCCCCAACGCGTCGCGCAGTCGGATCAGCCCGTCGCGGATCCGGGTCTTGGCCGTGCCGAGGGGGATGCCGAGCACTCCGGCGACCTCCTGGTGGGTGTAGCCGGAGAAGAACGCGAGCTCGATCGCCTCGCGCTGCATGTCCGTCAGCCGCGCCACGGCGTGGCGCACGCGCGACGCCTCCCACGCCCGCTCGACCTCGTCGACCACCACGTCGGCGGCGTCGTCCTCGGTCGCCGTCTGCGCCGCCGCGCGCGTCGCACGCGACTGCGTCTCCTCGCGCCGCACCCGGTCGACGGCCCGGCGGTGCGCCATCGTCAGCACCCACGCCATCGCGCTGCCGCGCGTCCGGTCGAAGCGCGGCGCCTGACGCCACACGTCCACCAGCACCTCCTGGCTCACCTCCTCGGCGAGCGCCGGGTTGCGCACGATGCGCAGCGCCAGCCCGTACACGGACCCCGCCACCAGCGGGTAGAGCCGCTCGAACGCGGCGGCGTCGCCGCGGGCCACCTGCCCCAGCAGGGTGTCCGCGGCGGGGGTGCCGGGCTCGTCCGGCACCGCATGGAGGCGGCTGTCGACCACGGCGGTCAGCCGCCCGTCGGGGCGTCGGCGGTCACGCTCACCATCGTCGGTCCTCCTTGGCGGGTGCGGTCACCCGAACGTGAACGCGTAGGCCTGCACGCCGGGGGAGAAGGACAGGCGCAGCACATCGTCCCGCGCGCCCTGGTCGTACAGCGTGTAGAGCGTGGGCGACCCCGAGACCGTCACGGTCTTGTGGAACGCCGGGTCGTTCGCGAGCGTCACGTCGACCGTGCCGGTGCCGCCCAGCACGAGGAACACCCGGCTCGCGAAGAAGTGGTACGCGAGGCGCGCGCCGTCGCCCGCCTGGACGTACTCGGGGCCGATCGTCCACGTCCCGTCCAGGGCGAAGGAGTCGCGGTCCGGGGCGCCCGACGAGTGGAACTGCGCCGGTTTGCCGAGGGTGACGTCGGGGTTGGCGATCGAGGCCAGCCGGTCGGAGCCGAGGTACGTCTCGGGGGACTGGCCGTTGGTGGTGCCGGCCCAGTCTTGCGGCGGCGTGACCGTCGCGCCCGGGGCGGCCACGCCGAGCAGCTGGCGGATCAGCGCATCCGTCTGCGTGTAGTCGCCTTCGCCGTAGGAGACCTGCCGCACCTCGCCCGTCTTGTCGATGAGGTAGTGCGCCGGCCAGTACTGGTTGCCGTAGGCGTTCCACGTCGCGTAGCCGTCGTCCACGGCGATCGGGTACGTGACGCCCAGCCGGGCGGCGTTGTCCTTGACGTTCGACACGACGTGCTCGAACGCGAACTCCGGCGTGTGGACGCCGATCACCACGAACCCGTCCGGGCCGTAGTCCGAGGCCCACTTCTCCACGTAGGGGAGCGTGCGCTGGCAGTTGATGCAGGAGTACGTCCAGAAGTCGACCAGCACCACCTTGCCGTGCAGGCTCGCCAGGGTCAGCGGATCCGAGTTGAGCCAGGCCGTGATGCCGGTCAGCTCGGGCGCCGGTCCGCAGTCGTGCAGCGTCGTCGGGTCGTTCGCGCACGAGTCGAAGCTGTCGCCCTTCGGCTGACCGCTGCCGCCGAGGGCGGCGCTCAGCGAGCCCGACTCGACCCGGGTGGAGAGGGCGGAGAGCCAGTTCGGCACCGCCCGCTGCAGCGGTTCGGCGACGTTGGTCGCGATGACGACCGCGGTCGCCAGCATCACCACGCCGCCGACGGCGCGGACCACGGGCGTGCGCTCGCGGACCGCGCGCACGCGCCCGACGAGACGCCGGCCACCGGTGGCGAACGCGAGCAGCGGGATCGCGAGCCCCACGCAGAACGCCGCCGTGAGCGCGACGAGGTCCCAGCCGATGTGCGCCGTCGCGGCGAGCACCGTGATCGAGGCGAGCACGGGTCCGGCACACGGCACGAACACGAGCCCGAACGCCGCCCCGAGCACGAACGCGTTGCCGTCGCGGTTCAGCCGCGGGACCCGCAGCCGCGCGAAGGGCCGCTCGAGCGCGTTGCCCAGGGCCGGCCAGAGCATGCCGAGCCCGACGACGCCGAGCACGACGACGCCGAGCCACCGCAGCAGGTCCTGCGGCAGGTGGAGCAGCGACAGCAGCGCGCCCCCGATCAGCGTGAACACGCCGAACGACGTCACCAGCCCGCCGACGACGAGCCACGGCCGCCAGCGCGACGCGGCTCCGTTCCCCGCGGACGTCGTCAGGACCACCGGCAGCACCGGCAGCACGCACGGCGACACCGCGGTGATGACGCCGGCCACGATCCCGACGAGCACGAGGGTCGTCATGCCGCGTGTTCGCACGCCGGCGCCCGGCGGATTGGGTCGTCATGCGACCGTGTTCGACGTTCGCCGCGGCGCCGTGCCTACAGTGCAGAAGTGCCCCCGCGCGAGACCTCGACGACCCGTGTCCTCCTCCGGCTCGTCGCGTGGACCCAGGGCGCGCTCCGGCCGATGATCTTCGGCGGCATCGCCGCGCTCGGCGCGAGCGTCGTCGCGCTCGTCGTCCCGCAGGTGCTGCGCCGCCTCGTCAACGGCCTGCTGGTGGGGGGCTCGCGGACCTCGGTCTACGAGGCGGGCGCGCTCGTGCTCGGCCTCGGCATCCTCGAGGCGTTCCTCGTCTGGTGCCGGCGCGCGCTCATCGCGACCCCGGGCACGACGATGGAGCGGGAGATGCGGGACGCGATGTTCGGCCACCTCCTCGACATGCCGGTGGCGTTCCACGACCGGTGGTCGGGCGGGCAGCTGCTCAGCCGCATCATGAGCGACCTCAACCTCATCCGGCGCTGGCTCGTCTTCGGCCTGGTCATGCTCGTGGTGTCCGGCACCACGGCGGTCATCGGCGTCGGCCTCATGCTCGCGACGAGCTGGATCCTCGGGCTCGTCTACATCGCGGGCGCGGTGCCGATGGTGTGGCTGGGGTTCCGGTTCCGCGAGGACTACAAGGTGGTGGCCCGGCGGGCGCGCGACCAGGCCGGCGACCTCGCGACCACCGTCGAGGAGTCGGTTCACGGCATCCGCGTGCTCAAGGCGTTCGGGCGCGGCGAGGACGCGCTCGACGACTTCGCCGCGCAGGCCGAGCAGCTCCGGGACACCGAGGTGGACAAGGCGCGCACGCTGTCGCGGGTGTCGTTCGCGCTCGGGGCGCTGCCCGAGGCGATCCTCGCGGTCGAGCTGCTCCTCGCCGTGCCGCTCGCCGCGGGCGGCCGCCTCTCGGTCGGGGCGCTCGTCGCGTTCTTCGCCACCGCGGCGCTGGTCAACAACCCCGTAGAGCAGTTCGGCCAGCTGCTCGCGATGACGCTCGACGCGAAGGCGTCCACCGACCGGTTCCTCGACGTGATGGACCGGTCGCCCGCCATCCAGGATCCCGACGAGCCGGCGCACCTCCCGCCGCGGCCGGCCACCGGCAGCCGCGTGACGTTCGCGGGTGTGCACTTCCGGCACGGCTCGTCGTCGGACGGCCCGGACGGCTCTGACGTCCTCGACGGCATCGACCTCGAGCTCGAGCCGGGGATGACGACCGCGCTCGTCGGCCTGACGGGCAGCGGCAAGACGACGCTCCTCGCCCTGGTGCCGCGGCTCTACGACGTGTCCGGCGGGTCGGTGCTCATCGACGGAGTCGACGTCCGCGAGCTGACGCGCCGCGACGTCCGCCGGGCCGTCGCCGTCGCCTTCGAGGACCCGATCCTCTTCTCGGCCTCCGTGCGCGAGAACGTCCTCATGGGCGTGGACGACGAGGTCGCGGACTCGCCGGAGGGCCGGCGGATCCTCGAGGAGGCCCTCGAGGTCGCCCGTGCCGGCTTCGCCCACCGGCTCCCGGACGGCCTCGACACCGTGATCGGCGAGGAGGGGCTCAGCCTGTCCGGGGGCCAGCGCCAGCGCGTCGCCCTCGCCCGGGCGATCGCCGCCCGGCCCCGCGTGCTCGTGCTCGACGACCCGCTCTCGGCGCTCGACGTCACCACCGAGGCCGAGGTCACCCGCCGGCTGCGCCTCACCCTCGCGGGCACCACGACGCTCGTCGTCGCGCACCGGCCCTCGACGGTCGCGCTCGCCGACCGGGTCGCCGTGCTCGAGGGCGGCCGGATCACCGGCGTCGGCACCCACAGCGAGCTGCTGGCGACCCACGAGCACTACCGCTACGTGCTGACGGCGGCGCGCACGCGCCACGACGGCGAGAGGGCCGAGGTGAGCGTCCGATGAGCACGTCCGCGCCGCCGCGCGTCGGCCGCGCCACCGCGGCCCGCCTGCCCGAGGAGCGGGAGGCGCGCCGCGACAAGGCGCACGCCCGCGCGATCCGGCGCCGCTCGCTCGCCCTGCTCGGCTCCCTGCTCCGGCCGGTGAAGCGCCTCGTCCAGGGGACCGTCGCCGTCGTCGTCGTCTCGCAGGCCGCAGCGGTCGCCGGCCCGGCACTGGTCGCCTACGGCATCGACTCGGCGCTCCCGCGCCTGCGCGAGGGCGATCCGGTCCCGCTCCTGCTGGCCTCCGGTGCCTACCTGCTCGCCGCCCTGGGCGGCGGTGCGCTGACGGCGTGGACGGTGAGGCTCTCGGCCCGCGGCAGCCAGGCGATCCTGCTCGACCTGCGCCGCCGGGTGTTCCGGCACACGCAGCGCCTGTCGCTCGAGTTCCACGAGAGCTACACGTCCGGGCGGATCATCTCCCGGCAGACCTCCGACCTCGACGCGCTGCGCGAGCTGCTGGACGGCGGCGTGACGACGCTCGCGCAGAGCGTGCTGACGATGGTGTTCACCGCCGTCTCGCTCGTCCTTCTCGACTGGCACTCCGGGATGGTGCTGCTCATCGCCGTGGTGCCCGGCGCGATCCTCACGCGCTGGTTCCAGCTGCGGTCGCAGGTGCAGTACCGCAAGACGAGGACCGCGGCCGCCCGGCTCATCGTCCGCTTCGTCGAGACGGCGTCCGGCATCCGCGCGGTGCAGGCGTTCCGCCGCGAGCCGCAGGTCGCGAAGGTCTACCACGGGCTGGCCGACGACTACCGCGCGGTCAACGCCGAGGCGATCCGGGTCAACGGCGTGTTCAGCACCGGGCTCACGCTCATCGGCAACGTCACCGTCGCCACGGTGCTCGTCGTCGGCGGCGTGCGGGTGCTCGACGGCGGCCTCGCGGTCGGCGTGCTCGCCGCCGCGGTGCTCTACGCCCGCCGGTTCTTCCAGCCGCTCGCCCAGGTCGGCATGTTCTACAACTCCTTCCAGTCGGCCACCGCCGCGCTGGAGAAGCTGGCCGGGCTGCTCGCCGAGGAACCGACCGTGCCCGACCCGGCCCACCCGGTGCACGTCACCGCATCGGCGGGCGACGTCCGGTTCGACGGCGTCGAGTTCGGGTACGGGTCGGGGCCGGTGGTGCTGCCGAGGTTCGACCTGCACATCCCCGCAGGCCAGACCGTCGCGCTCGTCGGCGAGACGGGCGCCGGCAAGTCGACGATCGCCAAGCTGCTGGCGCGGTTCTACGACGTGCGCGAGGGCGCCGTGCGACTCGACGGCGTCGACCTGCGCGAGATCGACCAGGTCGACCTGCGCCGCGCGGTCGTCATGGTGACCCAGGAGGCGTACCTGTTCTCCGGGTCCGTGGCGGCGAACATCGCGCTCGGCAACCCGTCCGCGTCGCGCGAGCAGGTCGAGGCGGCCGCGCGGGCGGTCGGCGTCCACGACGTCGTCACCGCGATGCCGCTCGGCTACGACACGCTCGTCGACACCCGCGGCGTCCGGCTCTCCTCCGGGCAGCGGCAGCTGGTCTCGTTCGCGCGCGCGTTCCTGGCCGACCCGGCCCTGCTGGTGCTCGACGAGGCCACGAGCTCGCTCGACGTGCCGGGGGAGCGGCTGGTCCAGGAGGGGCTCCGCACGCTCCTCGCCGGGCGCACGGCCGTGGTGATCGCCCACCGCCTGTCGACGGTCATGGGCGTCGACCGGGTGCTCGTCGTCGACGGCGGCCGCATCGTCGAGGACGGGTCGCCCGAGGAGCTCGTCTCCTCCGGCGGGCACTTCGCCGGCCTGCACGCCGACTGGCTGGCCTCGCTGCGCTGACTACGGCTGGACATGGCGCGCCGTCCACGCGTGGAGGGCGTCGCGCACGAACGTCGCGCCCTCCGCCCCGCCGTAGTTCGCGGCGAACCGCTCGTCGGCGACGTACATGTCGGCGAGCCCCTCGATGTACGCCCGCACCGGGGTGCCGCCGGCCCCCGGCGTGCCCGGGATCGACCCCAGCCACGCGACGTGCCGGGCCGCGAGGGCCTGGGCCTCGTCGGACGACGGGTCGGTCCCGGCCGCCGCGGCCGCCCGCCAGTCGGCGATGAGCGCCTCCTGGGCCGCCCGGTGCTGCGCCTGCCCCTCCGCACCGAGCCCGCGCCACCACGCGTCGGACCTCGCGTAGGCGTCCTTGCCCCAGCGCTGCTCGACCTCCTCGCGGTACTGCGTGTGGTCGAACCCGTCGAACGCCTGCTCCGCCACGATCCCGTCTCCCTTCTCGCGTGCCGCGATCGTCCCTTCGACCGACGCGATCTGCCGGCCGATCCGTGCCCTCTCCGAGCGCAGCCACTCGAGGTGGGCGCGCAGGGCCGCCGCCTCGTCGTCCTGCTCGTCGAGCACCCGGCGGATCTGGTCGAGGCCGAGCCCCAGATCGCGCAGCAAGAGGATGCGCTGCAGCCGGACGAGCTCGTCGTCGCCGTACCACCGGTACCCGTTGGCGCCGACCCGGGTGGGCGGCAGCAGCCCGATGGCGTCGTAGTGGCGCAGCGTGCGGCTGGTCGTGCCCGCCAGCCGGGCCACCTCGTGGATCGACGCCTCCATGCCGACGACGCTAGATCTTGACGCTACGTCAAGGTCAAGTCGGGGCTTCATCGTTGCCGGGCACAGGCCGTAGCGTTCCGGCATGGCGATCGTGGAGGCGGCGGCGGGCCAGGAGCTCCCTGCCGATCGGGAGATCCTGAGCTGGGAGCGGTTTGGCACCGCGATCCGCGAGCTGGCACAGGCGGTCGCCGACTCGGGCTTCGCCCCGGACGTCGTCGTCGCCGTGGCCCGCGGCGGCCTGCCGGTGGGTGGCGCGATGTCGTACGCGCTCGGGACCAAGGCCGTCGGCACGCTCAACGTCGAGTTCTACACGGGCGTCGACGAGCGCCTCGACGCCCCCCAGGTGCTGCCGCCACTGCTGGACACGGCCGCGCTCCACGGGCTGCGCGCGCTCGTCGTCGACGACGTGGCCGACACCGGCGAGACCCTCGCCCTCGTGCAGGGGCTCATCGCGGCGCACTGCGACGAGGCGCGCACCGCGGTGCTGTACGCGAAGTCCCGCTCCGTCGTGGACCCCGACTACGTGTGGACGCGCACCGACAGCTGGATAACGTTCCCCTGGTCGGCGCTCCCGCCCGTGACGGCCGGCCCGAGATAGCGTCGCCGCGATGATCTCCTCCCGCGTGCACGTGAATCAGGTGGGCTACCTCCCCGGTGGCCCGAAGTGGGCGACCCTCGTCTGTGCCGAGACCGAGCCGCAGGTGTGGCAGCTGCGCGACTCCTCCGGGCAGGTCGTGGCCGAGGGGGAGTCGATCCCGCGGGGTTTCGACGTCACGTCGGGTTCGCCGGTCCACACCGTCGACCTCTCCGCCGTGCGCCAGGCCGCGAGCCGCCTCCACCTCGTCGCCGACGGCGCGGCGAGCCCGACGTTCGCCATCGCCGGCGGGCTCTACGACGGCCTGCTCTGGGACGCGCTCCGCGTGTTCACCCTCCAGCGCAGCGGCGTCGCGATCGGTCCGGACGTTGCCGGCCCGGAGTACGCACGGCCCGCCGGCCACGTCGGCATCGGCCCGAACCAGGGCGACACCGCGGTCGGCCCGCTGCCGCGCGGACGCGCCTTCCGGAACGATGGCGCCGACCTCTACGCGGGCTGGACCGGCGACTACGTCGTCGACGCGCGCGGCGGCTGGTACGACGCCGGCGACCAGGGCAAGTACGTCGTCAACGGCGGCATCGCGGTCGCCCAGCTGCTCGGGCTCGTCGAGCGCGCCCTGCGCTCCGGGATCGACGTCGGCCCCGGTACGCCCGCGGCGCTCGCGCTCGACGAGGCCCGCTGGGAGCTCGACTGGATGGTGCGGATGCAGGTGGCCCCCGGGCTGCGCCTGGCGGGCATGGTCCACCACAAGCTGCACGACGAGCACTGGACGCCCCTGCCCACGCTGCCCTCCCTCGACTCCCAGCCGAGGTTCGTGCACCGCCCCTCGACCGCGGCGACCCTCAACCTCGCGGCCGTCGCGGCACAGGCGTCCCGCCTGCTGGCGCGGGCCGACGCCGCCTACGCGGCGCACCTGCTCGGGGTGGCCCGCACCGCCTATCACGCCGCGCGCACCAACCCGATCCTGCTGGCCCCTGACACCAACGCGATCGAGAACTTCGGCGGCGGGCCCTACGACGACGTCGAGGTCGACGACGAGTTCTACTGGGCGGCCGCCGAGCTCTACCTGACGACCGGCGAGGCCGGCTTCCTCGACGACCTGCGCGCCAACCCGTACCACCTCGGCGGTGCCAAGCCGGCCTTCGTCCCGCAGGGCTTCGACTGGCGTGACGTCGCCGCGTGGGCGCGCCTGCAGCTGGCGACCGTCGAGTCCCGGCTCCCGGAGCGCAACGACGTCCGCATGTCGGTCGTCGCCGCGGCCGACGAGTACCTGGCGCACGACGAGGCCTTCGGCCAGCTCTACTCACCCCCCGACGCCCGCTACGCCTGGGGCTCGAACGGCATGGTGGCCAACTGTGCCGCGATCGTCGCCGCGGCCTACGAGGTCGGTGGAGACCGCCGCCATCGCGACGGCGCCCTGGCCGGCATCGACTACCTGCTGGGCCGCAACGCCTTGGGTTTGTCGTACGTCACGGGCTACGGCAGCACGTACGCGCACCACCAGCACTCCCGCTGGTTCGCGCGCGCGCTCGACCCGTCCCTGCCGGACCCGCCGCCGGGCTCGCTCTCGGGCGGCCCGAACTCGGACGTCCCCGACCCGGTGAGCGCCCCCCTCGTCGGCCGCGCCGCCCAGCGCTGCTACGTCGACGACATCCAGGCCTTCGGCGTCAACGAGATGACGATCAACTGGAACTCGGCGCTCGCCTGGCTCGTCGCGTTCGCCGCCTCCCAGGGCGACGGCCTCACGCCTTAGCAACTCACGAAAACAGCTCACGAAGGCGCGGCGTCCTCGCGCATCACCCGCAGCACACGCGCGACCTCGCCGTCGGCCGCCTCGATCTCGTCGAGCGGCTGCACGGCGATCGGCCCCTCGCTCGTCGCGACGACGACGTGCCTGGCCACGACGCCGGTCGGCGCGAGCCGCGCCGAGAGCGCGTCGAACCACGCCTCGTACCAGAACCGCCCATCCGGACACTCGACGGCCAGCCGTTCGCGCACCGTGACCCCGTCCGCCGCGCGTTCTTCCTCTCCGCCGGCCTCACTGCGCCCCAGGTCGAAATCGATGGGCCAGTTCTCGCCGTCGAGCCGAACCTTGGCCAGCCACCCTCGGATCTGCGCCGCGAGCCACACATAGGTGGCGTCCGTCTCGGCGAAGGCGATCTGGATCACGGGCACCGGCACGGGAGCGCCGAGCAGCGCCGCGGCGGCTACACCCTCGACGCGGTACGCGACCTCGTCCATCCCGAAGAGGCTTCCCCAGACGTCAAGCACGTCCCTCGCTCCGTCGGCGTTGGTCCGTCGGGCCTCGATCTCCCGCCGCACGTCGGCATCAAGTGGCTCGAGTTCCACGTGCATCTGCATCCCCGCCGCGGCCAGGAGCGAGGCCAGCGTCGCCAGAGAAGGGATTCGCGCGCCTGACTCGACGAGGGCCACGGTCGATCGGTTCACACCCGCGCGTTCGGCGAGCATCAGCTGTGTCAGTCCCGCCCGCCGGCGCGCGTCCTTGAGGAGGAGCGCAGCATCCACGAGCGCCATCGTGTGCGTCCGAAGCGGGGGTGCACGTCATGAGCACGTTCCTGCCCCGCCGGGCTCGTGCGCCTTGGGTTGTGGTCGGCTCACGATTCTTCTGAGCGATGCCCCCGCGGTGGAGCGGTTGCCCATCTTCCGATGTTGCTGCGCGGCAACAATGTTGCGTGGCAGCAACGTCGGAGAATGCGATGGGCAGATCGAACGCGCGCGGCGTCGTCGGGCGCGCGGCCGGTCGCCCGAGCGCGGCCGCGTCTGCTCACCGCGCCGCGTCGATACACTGGGCGCACAGGCGTCGACCCGGACATCACCGGAGAGCCTCCGGAAGAACGGGTCGTTCGCGACCTCAGTAGAACCGGACGGGGCAGGCCCGTCACAGCCGTCGGAGAGGGGTCGGGAGCCGCGCGAGATCCGCGTGGGACTCGGCAAGCGGGGTGGTACCGCGGTGGGCTCCGGCTCGTCGTCCTCGCGTGGCAGTACGGCTCGATCAGTTCGACCGAGCGCACATGCACGCACACGACGCACGCACAGGAGAACCGCCCGTGGGTTACCCGCTGCACCGGCCCGACGCCGTTCCCGCCTCCCCGGACCTGCCCGCCATCGAGGTCGGCGTCCTTGCACACTGGGAGTCGGACGCCACGTTCGTCGCGTCCGTCGAGGCGCGCGATGCCGGCGAGAACGGCTCGAACGAGTTCGTCTTCTACGACGGGCCGCCGTTCGCCAACGGGCTGCCGCACTACGGCCACCTGTTGACGGGTTACGTCAAGGACGTCGTGCCGCGGTACCAGACCATGCGCGGCAAGCGGGTCGAGCGCCGGTTCGGGTGGGACACGCACGGGCTTCCGGCCGAGCTCGAGGCCGAGCGGATCCTCGGGATCACCGACAAGGCGCAGATCGACGAGATGGGCATCGCGGCGTTCAACGCGGCCTGCCGCGAATCGGTGCTGCGCTACACGCACGAGTGGCAGGAGTACGTCACCCGGCAGGCGCGCTGGGTCGACTTCGAGCACGACTACAAGACCCTCGACCCGACCTTCATGGAGTCGGTGATCTGGGCGTTCAAGACCCTCTACGACAAGGGCCTGGCGTACGAGGGCTACCGCGTGCTCCCGTACTGCTGGCGCGACCAGACGCCGCTGTCCAACCACGAGCTGCGGATGGACGACGACGTCTACGCCGAGCGTCAGGACCAGACCGTCTCCGTGACGTTCCCCTTCACCGGGCCGGAGGCTGAGGCCCTCGGGCTGGCCGGCGTGAAGGCCGTGGCGTGGACGACGACGCCGTGGACCCTGCCGACCAACGAGGCGTTGGCCGTCGGGCCGGACATCACGTACGTCGTCGTGCCCGCCGGCCCGAACGGGACCTCCGCCGGCGACGGGCCGTTCCTGCTGGCGCGCGACCTGCTAGCCGGGTACGCCAAGGACCTTGGGTACGCCTCCGGGGATGACGCCCTCGCGGCGGTGACCAGCGAGGTCGCCGGCGCCCAGCTCGAGGGGCTGCGCTACGAGCGGCTCTTCGACTACTTCGCCGACGCCGAGCGGTGGGGGACCGGGACCGCCTGGCGCGTGCTCGTCGGCGACTTCGTCACCACCGAGGACGGCACGGGCGTGGTCCATATGGCGCCGGCCTACGGCGAGGTGGACCAGCAGGCGTGCGACGCCGCGGGCATCCCGACGGTGCTGTCCGTCGACGAGGGCGGCAAGTTCACCGCGGTGGTCCCGGACTTCGCCGGGATGCAGGTGTTCGACGCGAACATGCCGATCATCCGGCGGCTCCGCGAGGACGGCCGGCTGCTGCGCCAGGCGTCCTACGTGCACTCCTACCCGCACTGCTGGCGCTGCCGGAACCCCTTGATCTACAAGGCGGTGTCGAGCTGGTTCATCCGCGTCAGCCAGTTCCGGGACCGGATGGTCGAGCTCAACAAGCAGATCGCGTGGACGCCCGAGCACATCAAGGACGGGATCTTCGGCAACTGGCTCGCCGGCGCCCGCGACTGGTCTGTGTCCCGCAACCGCTACTGGGGCACGCCCATCCCGATCTGGCAGTCCGACGACCCGTCGTACCCGCGCACCGACGTCTACGGCTCGTTCGCCGAGCTGGAGCGCGACTTCGGCCGGCTGCCCCTCAACGAGCACGGCGAGCCCGACCTGCACCGGCCGTGGATCGACGACCTGACGCGCCCGAACCCGGACGACCCGACGGGCCGGGCGACGATGCGGCGCATCCCGGACATCTTCGACGTGTGGTTCGACTCGGGGTCGATGCCGTACGCCCAGGTGCACTACCCCTTCGAGAACCAGGACTGGTTCGAGCACCACTTCCCGGGCGACTTCATCGTCGAGTACATCGGGCAGACGCGCGGCTGGTTCTACGTGATGCACGTGCTGGCGACCGGGCTCTTCGACCGGCCGGCGTTCTCGTCGTGCGTGTCCCACGGGATCGTCCTGGGCGACGACGGCCGCAAGGCGTCGAAGTCGCTGCGGAACTTCCCGGACCCGATGGAGATGTTCGACACCTACGGCTCCGACGCCGTGCGGTGGGCGCTCATGAGCTCGCCGGTGCTCCGCGGCGGCAACCTCGTCGTCGCCGAGGAGAACATCCGCGAGGGCGTGCGCCAGGTGCTGCTGCCGCTGTGGAGCACCTACTACTTCTTCACGCTGTACGCGGGCGCCGCGAACGGCGGCGACGGCTACCTCGCGAAGACGGTCGCGCCGGAGCGGGTCGCCGGCCTGCGGCCGATGGACCGCTACGTGCTGGCGCACACCCAGGAGCTGGTCGACCAGGCCACGGCCGCGCTCGACGTCTACGACATCGCCACGGCGTGCGCCCTGGTCCGCGACCACCTCGACGTGCTGACGAACTGGTACGTGCGCACGCAGCGCGACCGGTTCTGGGCGGAGGACGACGACGCCTTCGACACCCTGTACACCGCGCTCGTCGTGCTGACGCAGGTGATGGCGCCGCTGGCGCCGATGGTGGCCGAGGAGATCTGGCGCGGCCTGACGGGCGGGCGATCGGTACACCTCACGGACTGGCCGGGCGTCGCGGCGCCGGTGGAGCCGGAGCTCACCGGGATCATCGACGGCGTCCGCCAGGCGGTGTCGACGACCCTCGGGCTGCGCAAGGCGCACCAGATCCGGGTGCGGCAGCCGCTGCGCACGCTCACGGTGGCGGTCGCCGACCCCGAGGGGTCGCGGGCGTACTCCGAGCTGCTGGCGGGAGAGCTCAACGTCAAGGACGTGGTGCTGGTCCACGACGACGAGGACACGGCGTCCCGCTACGGCATCTCCCGCCGGCTGACGGTCAACGCGCGCGCCGTCGGGCCCCGGCTCGGCCGCGCCGTGCAGGGTGTCATCCAGGCGGCCAAGGCGGGCGCCTGGGAGGAGACGGCCGACGGCGTCGTCGTCACGGTCGACGGCCGGCCGGTCCCGCTCGAGCCCAGCGAGTACGAGCTGTCGACGGTGGCCGGCGGCGGGGGCGACGGGCAGGTCGCGGCGGCCGTGCTGCCGGGCGGCGCGGGCTTCGTCGTGCTCGACCTGGCGCTGGACGACGAGCTGCGCGCGGAGGGCGTCGCCCGCGACGCGATCCGTGCCGTGCAGGACGCCCGCAAGGCGGCCGGCCTCAACGTCTCCGACCGGATCGACCTGACCCTCGGCGTGCCGGCGGACCAGGTCGCCGCGGTCGAGGCGCACCGCGACTTCGTCGCGCGCGAGACGCTCGCCGTGTCCCTCGTCGTGCATGAGGCCGGCGAATCCGGCGTGGTCACCGTCGGGCTGGAGGTGGCCGGCGCATGAGCAGGCATTCGTCGGGCGCGGACCACAACCGCGACGAGGCCGCGAGGGCCGCGAAGGAGGCGGCCGACGACGTCTACACCGCGCTCTTCGACCGCGCGCTCGAGCACCAGATCGACCCGACGCTCGACCGTGTCCGCGAGGTGTGCGAGATGCTGGGCGACCCGCAGCTCGGCTACCAGGTGATCCACGTCACCGGCACGAACGGCAAGACCTCGACGTCGCGGATGATCGAGCGGCTGCTGCGCGAGCACGGGCTGCGCACCGGCCGGTTCACGTCGCCCCACCTCACGCGGGTGACCGAGCGCATCGCCATCGACGGGGAGCCGATCTCCGACGAGCGGTTCGTCGAGGTGTGGCAGGACGTGGCGCCGTACGTGCACCTGGTCGACCGGAAGCACCTGGAGGCCGGAGGCTACCGCCTCAGCTTCTTCGAGGTGCTCGCCGTCATGGCGTTCGCCGCGTTCGCGGACGCGCCGATCGACGTCGCGGTCGTCGAGGTCGGCATGGGCGGCCGCTGGGACGCGACGAACGTCGTGCACTCCCAGGTGCAGGTGATCGCACCCGTCGCGATGGACCACCAGCGCTACCTCGGCGACACGCTCGCCGAGATCGCCGGGGTGAAGGCCGGGATCATCGAGGAGGGCGGGACGGTCGTCGTCTCGCTGCAGGACGAGGTCGCCGAGGGCGTGATCCTCGCCGAGGCGGCCGCCAAGGGCGCCCGCGTGGTGCGCGAGGACGTCGACATCGCCGTCGTGGAGCGGAGCCCGGCGGTCGGGGGGCAGCTGCTGACCCTGCGCGGGCTCGGCGGCGTGTACGCGGACGTCTTCCTGCCGATGTTCGGCGCGCACCAGGCGCACAACGCGCTGCTCGCGCTCGCCTCGTCGGAGGCGCTGCTCACGGGCGGCGCCGCCCTCGACGGTGGCGTGGTCGAGGCGGCCTTCGCCGACATGTCGTCGCCGGGGCGCCTGGAGGTGGTGAGGTCGTCGCCGACGGTCGTCGTCGACGGCGCGCACAACCCCAGCGGGGTGGAAGCCCTGGTCGCCGCGCTGGACGAGTCGTTCGCGTTCGAGCGGATCGTCGGCGTCGTCGCGATCATGAGCGACAAGGACCCCGACGCGATGCTCGGGCTGCTCGAGCCGGTGCTCGACGAGGTCGTCGTCACGCACGCGTCGACGTCGCGATCCATGGACGTCGACGAGCTGGCCGAGATCGCCGAGGACGTGTTCGGCCCGGACCGCGTCCACCGCGCGGAGCGGCTCGACGACGCGATCGCCCTCGCGGTGGAGCGCGCCGAGTCGGAGGTGGAACGGGGTGGTGGCGTGGTCGTCACCGGGTCGCTCTACCTCGTCGCCGAGGCCCGCATCCTCCTCGGACGCCCCTGAACAACCTCGGCCGGTCGTCTATGGTCGAGGGCGACGAGCCGGAGGGGACCGCATGACGCTGGACGTGGGCTGGGCGTTGGACTGGGTCAGGGGTGCGGCGAAGGTTGTCGCCGAGCACCGGGACGAGCTCACGGAGCTCGACCGCCAGATCGGCGACGGCGACCACGGCACGAACCTCGACAGGGGGTTCGCGGCGGTGCTCGTGCGGCTCGACGCGCTCGAGGAGCGCCCGGCCCAGGTGGGCGACGTGCTGCGGCTCGTCGCCACGACGCTGATGTCGACCGTCGGCGGCGCCGCAGGCCCGCTGTACGGCACGGCGTTCCTGCGGGCGGCCAAGGCCGCCGCGGTGGCCGACCTCGACGCCTGGGCCACGGTCGCGCTGCTGGAGGCGGCCCTGGACGGGATCGTCATGCGCGGCAACGCGTCGCCGGGGGAGAAGACGATGGTCGACGCGTGGGCGCCGGCGGTCGACGCGGCCGTGGTCGCCGCCGACAACGGCGCATCGGCCGAGGCGGTGCTCGCGGCCGCGGCCGTGGCGGCCGAGGCCGGCGCGCTCGCGACGATCCCG
>Ga0207857_1000168_pt1 | contig 19253 bp, 14 predicted proteins | sample LuqExpMetageno22_FD_187780 | JGI IMG/M metagenome (GOLD analysis project Ga0207857, IMG submission 187780) | Tropical forest soil microbial communities from Luquillo Experimental Forest, Puerto Rico - Sample 22 (SPAdes) | ecosystem: Environmental > Terrestrial > Soil > Tropical forest ... | reverse complement strand
GCGGGCGAAAAGAGAGTCGTCAGGGATGGCCTCCCCATTCATAGCTTTGATGTCAGCCAGTTCAGGCTCATCGGCATCGTGACGGGCGACAGGCAGAACAAGGCAATGGTTGTGGACCCCAATGGCAAAGGGTATGTCATCAAGGTGGGCATGACGATCGGCAAAAATGATGGTCAGATAACCTCGATCGGCAATAATGGTGTGGATGTGCTAGAGCAATTCAGAGATGACAACGGTCGGGTGCGCAAGGAAACCATTCGAATCACCCTTCCCAGGAAACAATAAGGAGTTCCGCATGAAGTGCTTTACGAGACAATCTATTGTTCTAGCCTTTGTCTTGACGGTATCGGCAGTCGTCTTCACGGGTGTGGTGGGCAGAGCGGAATCCGCTCAGGAACCTGCAAAAGCCAAGTTTGCCGCCATCGAATCGATAAGCGCATCCGGTGAAGGCGATGCGGCGGAACTTGTCGTCAGGCTCTCTTCACCCGCCACCTACACAAGTTACAAGACCACTACGCCCCTTCGTCTGGTAATTGACCTGTCTCAAACAACCCAGGGCGCCATTACGGCACCCATTGCGATCAATAAGGGCAATATCAAAAACGTTACCGTCAGCCGTTTTGACACCGATGCCGGCACGCTGACCCGCATCAATGTGGAACTGGTCAACGATCTCGACGCAGTTATCTCCGCCTCCCCTGCCAAGCCCGGCGAACTGCATATCGCATTTCCGGTACAGCATACGGCGGTAGCGAGGGCAACTGCTGAAGCGGCGACGGCGCCTGCCGCCGAGAAGGCTGCCGACGCCTCGGAAAAAGTTGCAGTTTCCACCCCTGCGCCCGATGCTGCAAAGGCGTCTGCAACTGAACCGGCGCCTCATACGGTGCCGGAAGGCAGCGCCAAGCCGCAGCCGGCGGCCGGCCTCGCACATGCCCTGAAGGCGGTCACGGCGAAGGATGGCGCCGTAACCCTCGCCATTGATGGTGGCGTCGATGATTTCAAGACATTCAGACTCAATAAACCCGAGCGTTACGTGGTCGATCTTTTTGGCGTCACGAGCATCCTCCCCAGCCGCCTTATCCCCCTGAATGCTATCGGCGTCGCATCGGCCCGCATCGGTCTCTATCCCGACAAAACCCGTGTCGTGCTTGATGGCGTCAATGGCAGCTTCCCCGAGGCCACAGCCGCGAAAACGGAAGAAGGGATACGGATCGCCCTCGGCGGCAAGTCCGGGGGGGCGGCTGCAAAACCGGCTACAACCGCGGAAGAAAAAACCATTGATAGGGTAGCCCCGCCAGAAGCGCCTGTCCGCGCAGAGATCAAGCCGCCGGCGCCAGTCGTTGCAGAGTCCCTGCCTCAACCACCGGCGCCTGCCCCCTCCCCGGCGCCCAGGGCGGAGGCGCGCCAGACAACCGGCCCTGCCACGGTTGAAATGATCGACTTCCAGGTGTTGGACGCCATATCCCGCGTGTCAATCAAGGTGAGTGGGGAAGCTGTTGTTGAACAGCCGGTCAAAACGGCCGGGTTCGTGACCCTGACATTCAAGAACGCCAACCTGCCGAAGCGGCTTCAGCGTTCTCTGGATGCTGAAGCCTTCGTCTCGCCGGTCCTGCGGATTACCCCCTTCCTGGTCAAGACCCGCAAGGGGACCGACACCAAGGTGCGTATCGCGATGCGCGCCGCCGCGCCGTACGAATTCCGCCATGAAGGCGATATGTTCTTCGTCGATTTCAAAGCTCCCGAAGGACTAACCGCCGAAAAGCTGTCGGAACGCCAGGAACCTCGCCAACGTCCGATGCACGGAGCCAAGCCTGTTGTTGCAAAAGAGGCGGATATCGCCTCGGAACTGGCGCCGGCGCCGGATTCGGCAGCCAGGCCGCTGGACGCGGGGAGAATGTATAAAGGCCGCAAGGTCACCCTCGAATTTGCCGATGCCGACGTGCGCAAGATATTCCAGCTCCTTTCCGAGGTAAGCAACAAGAACTTTGTATTGGGCGACGATGTCACCGGAACCATCAGCATCAAGCTGGTCAACGTGCCGTGGGACCAGGCGCTGGACATCATCCTCGACACCAAGGGGCTGGACAAGCGGGAAGAGGGAAACATCATCATCATCAAGGGCAAGGGAAAGTTCAAGTCACAGGCCGAAGAAGAGCAGGAGATCAAGAAGGCCCTGACCAAATCCATTGAGCTCAAAACCGAAACTTTCAGCATCAATTATGCCGATATCGCGACCATTACCGCCCAATTCAGCGGACTGAAGAGCGAACGCGGCGTGATCGCGCAAGATCCGCGCACCAATAAGGTGATCGTCAAGGACATCCCCCAAGCCTTGGATGACATGCGCAAACTCCTGCAACAACTCGATGTGCCGGAGAAGCAGGTCATGATCGAGGCCCGGATTGTCGAGGCGACCTCAACCTTCACCCGTTCCCTCGGCGTCAACTGGGGTATTCATTACCGGGATGCCTCGGCGTCATTCCTGGGGATCAATTCGGTTGATACCAATTTCGGTGGCGCGGTCTCGACGATTCCCACCGCATCCGGTGCGGGTACCAATACGGGGACCGCAACAGGCATCTCCTTTGGTTCGCTTGCCAGCAACATTCAGCTCGATATGCGCCTGAATGCCGCGGCAACTGCCGGACTCATCAAGATCGTCTCCACGCCGAAGGTAGCGACGCTGAACAACAAGACCGCCAAGATCACCCAGGGGCAGCAGATCCCTTACACCTCATCCACCTCCGACAAGGTTGAAACCAAGTTTGTCGAGGCAGCCCTGGCGCTGGAGGTCACCCCACACATCAACGCCAACGGGACGATCAGCATGAAGATCGACGCCAAGAACGATTCTCCCGGCGCGGTTCCTATCGGCAGCACCGCCCCGTCGATCAACAAGAAGCAGGCCACGACCGAGATGCTGCTCCGTGATGGAGAGACCACGGTTATCGGCGGGATCTACGTGGATAACGATACGGAATCAGATGACGGTGTCCCGTTTCTGATGGACATTCCTTTCCTGGGGAAATTCTTCAAATCAAATTCAAAACAGAAAACAAAGACCGAGTTGCTGATCTTTATTACGCCAAGAATATTGAGTACTATTTAGAGGTTGTCATAAATCAAGGAGTAGCCGAATGAAAAGTAATTACGTGCGGATTCTTGTAGTAGTGTGTGTCTTCATTGCCCTTGGTGGATGCGGCAGCGGAGGAAGCAGCGGAAGTCAGAACCTGGGGGTGGGGAGCACCGTCAGCATGACTTCATCGATTACATCAGGCAGCAGTATGGCTGCTATTACGTCGGCATCGGATCTTTTTGATTATGCCGGGCTGAACTTTACTTTGACATCAACGCTGTTAAGTACGGTTTCCGGAACCTTTACCGGTTCGACGATTTCAGTGCCGACATATCAGGTTACCTATACGTATATTGGCAATGCGAACCCGTACGATACCAATCAATACCCGATTCCAGGTTTTACTTTGTCGTTCGGTGGTGTGGTGCCCGCAGCTGGTACGTGGGCAGTCACAGGCCTGCCCACGATTCAGGCCTCAGTGAAAACATATCTTCTCGACCACTATTCATCCGCGATTAAATGCTCCCCAGCCTACAGGGCCAGGACCAATTTTACGAACTACACTACAAATGAATTTCGATATAGTGCCGCTGTTAAGTTTAACGGCGTTGAAGACACTACGAACAAGAGCCTTACCACAACCACAAACGTTACGTTATTTGTAACAAGGTAACATACCGTAACTGCTGTGACTTGAGGCAGCGCGATGGTGTGACACGAAAAAGTTTCGGCCCGGCCCTGGCCAGCATGAGGCCACATGTCGGCTTGGCCCACAAAGATCAGATAAAAAGATGTGCTTTCTTGCAGGGGGATGTTGCATAATCCCCCTGTTTTTTTTATATTGACACTTCTTAGTATGGCAATGGGGGCGGGGAGCCGCAAAGCACTGCCGGCCGCCACCCCGGACAAAATATATTTCGCTAAAGGTAGTATGCAACCATGACCAAAGAACTGGCAAAAGGCTACGAACCGCACGACGTGGAAAAAAGATGGTACGCCGAATGGGAAGCCAAGGGATACTTCCATGCCGCCGCCACATCGGACAAGAAGCCCTTCAGCATCGTCATCCCGCCTCCCAACGTTACCGGCGCTCTGCACATGGGGCACGCCCTTAACAATACCCTGCAGGACATCCTGTGCCGCTGGAAGCGGATGCAAGGGTACAACGTGCTCTGGATGCCGGGCACCGACCATGCGGGCATCGCCACGCAGAACGTGGTGGAACGCCAACTCGCTGCCGAAAAAAAGGACCGCCATGAGCTGGGACGCGAGGCCTTCATCGAGCGGGTCTGGAAGTGGAAGGCCGAGTCGGGCGGCCAGATCATCGGCCAGTTGAAGCGCTTGGGCGCTTCCTGCGACTGGGAGCGGGAACGCTTCACCATGGACGAGGGGTTGTCCAAGGCGGTGCGCACCGTGTTCGTCAAGTTGTACCAGGACGGACTGATCTACCGGGACAACCGGCTGATCAACTGGTGCCCACGCTGCCATACCGCCCTGTCGGACATCGAGGTTGAACACGAGGACAAGAAGGGGCACCTGTGGCATATCCGTTATCCGGTGGCCGGTGAGCCGGGCCGGTATGTCGTGGTGGCCACGACCCGCCCCGAGACCATGCTGGGCGATACGGCGGTGGCCGTGCATCCCGAGGATGAACGCTACCAGGGACTGATCGGCAAGAAGGTGATCCTGCCGCTGGTCAACCGGGAAATCCCGGTGGTAGGGGACGAATACGTGGACCGGGAGTTCGGCACCGGGGTGGTCAAAATCACGCCGGCCCATGATTTCAACGATTTCGAGGTCGGCCAGCGCCACGGTCTGGATATGATCAACGTCTTCGACGAGTCGGGGGTTGTCAACGCCGCGGGCCGCCAGTACGAGGGCATGGACCGCTTCGAGGCCCGTAAAAAGATTGTGGCGGAGTTGGAAGAAGCCGGGCTTCTGGAAAAGATTGAGGACCACGCCATGGCGGTGGGCGGCTGCTACCGCTGCAAGACCGTCGTGGAACCCTACCTGTCCCTGCAATGGTACGTCAAGGTCGCCCCTCTGGCGGAGCGGGCCCTGGCCGCGGTCAAGGAGGGCAAAACCCGCATCATCCCCAAACAGTGGGAGAACACCTACTACGACTGGATGGAAAACATCCGCGACTGGTGCATCTCGCGCCAGATATGGTGGGGCCATCGCATCCCGGCCTGGTTCTGCGACCATTGCGGCGAGGTGACCGTGGCCATGCAGGACCCGACCACCTGCAGCAAGTGCGGGAGCGACGAAATCCGCCAGGAAACCGACGTGCTCGACACCTGGTTCTCCTCGGCCCTGTGGCCCTTCTCCACCATGGGATGGCCCGACAAGACGGCCGAACTGGCTACCTTCTACCCCACCTCCTGCCTGGTGACCGGTTTCGACATCCTGTTCTTCTGGGTGGCCCGCATGATGATGATGGGGCTGCACTTCATGGACGAGATCCCCTTCGGGGACGTGTATATCCATGCCCTGGTCAGGGACGCCCAAGGGCAGAAGATGAGCAAGTCCAAGGGCAACGTGATCGACCCGCTGACGATCATCGACCAGTACGGCACCGATGCCTTCCGCTTCACCCTGGCCGCCTTCGCCGCCCAGGGGAGGGACATCAAGCTGGCCGAGGAGCGTATCGCCGGCTACCGCAATTTCTGCAACAAGGTCTGGAATGCAGCCCGCTTTACCCTGATGAACCTGGAAGGTTTCGATCCCGACGTCTTGACGTTGGGGGACGTGGTGCTTGCCGAAGGGGACAAGTGGATCCTGCACCGCCTGAACGAAGCCGCCCGGGAGACGAACAAGGCCCTGGCAGAGTACCGCTTCAACGAGGCGGCCATGGGGCTGTACCAGTTCACCTGGAGCGAATTCTGCGACTGGTACGTGGAACTCTCCAAGAAAGACCTGTACGGCGACGACCCCCAGCGTAAGCAGACGGCCCGGTACGTGTTGTGGTACACGCTGGAGCACCTGCTGCGGCTCCTGCACCCCTTCATGCCCTTCATCACCGAGGAGATCTGGCAGGCCCTGCCTGGCACCAAGGAGGGGGCGACCATCATGCTGGCTCCCTATCCCGAGGGTTGCCCCGAGCGTTCCCACCCCGAAGCGGCAGCCGACATGGAACGGGTCATGGCGGTCATCAGCGGTATCCGCAACATCCGCGGCGAGATGGAGGTGCCCCCGTCCCGTGAGATCAGCGTGATCCTTTCCTGTGGCAATGAGGAAAGCCTCAGGCTGATGAAACACAACGAAGGGGCCATCATCAGCCTGGCCCGGGTCGCCGACCTGGCCATCGGCCAGGGGATCGAGAAGCCGGAGGACGCCTCCATCCAGGTGGCGAGAGATGTGCAGATCTTCGTGCCGCTCAAGGGGCTGGTGGATGTGGAGGAGGAAGAGAAACGCCTGCTCAAGGAGATCGCCAAGATAGAAAAAGAGATCGACCAGTTTTCGAAAAAGCTGGAGAATCCCAGCTTTGTCGAGCGCGCCCCGGCAGATGTGGTCGCCCGGGAGCGGGAGAAACTGGCCGAGGTGGCCGACAAGAAGCTGGTGCTGGAAGCGAGCCTGGAAAAGATCAGACGCCTGAAAGGGTGATACATGCCGGTCCACAACGTCGCCATATTCGCCAAGAAGCATGATCCCCGCTGCCAGGGGGTTGCCGACGACCTGATCAACTGGCTGGAGGAGAAGGGATGCCGGCCGCTGGTGGAGGAACACCTGGCCCGACACATCGGCTATACCAGTGGGACCACGGCCGAGGAGATTCGCGACCAGGCGGAACTGGTAGTGGTGCTGGGGGGCGACGGCACGCTGATCTCGGTGGCGCGGCTCTTCAGCGGCAAAGAGGTCCCCATCGTGGGGGTCAACCTGGGGAGTCTCGGTTTCCTGACCGAGGTGACGGTGGAGGAACTCTACCCGGTGCTGGAACTCTGCCTGAAAGGCGCCCCGCGCGTCTCGGAGCGGATGATGCTGGAGGTGTGCGTCTGCCGGGAGGGGAGGGAGATCGAGAAGCACCATGTGCTGAACGACATCGTTATCAACAAGGGGGCCCTGGCCCGTATCATCGACCTGGTCACCGAGGTCAACGGCCATTTCCTGACCACCTACCGGGCCGACGGGCTGATCATCTCCACGCCCACCGGCTCCACCGGCTATTCCATGTCCGCCGGCGGCCCCATCATCCACCCCCTGATGAGCTGCATCGTGATCACCCCCATCTGCCCCCACACGCTGACGAACCGTCCCATCGTGGTTTCCGACGACTCGAACATCTCCATCACCGTTGCCTCCTCCTTCGACGAAAAGGTCTACCTGACCCTCGACGGCCAGGTCGGCTTCGAGCTGATGGAAGGGGATTCGGTCACCGTCCGCGCGGCCCTCAAGACCACCGCCCTGGTCATGTCGCGCAGCCGGGACTATTTCGAGGTCTTGCGCACGAAACTGAAGTGGGGAGGGCAGTAGGGGCGCATTGCATGCGCCCAGGTTCGATTGATACAGACAAACGGGCGCCACTACATACGCGTCATCTTGATTACAACGCCGAATTACAAAGGTACTACGCTGCGGAGTATGACCCCATGCTGACCGACCTAACCATCAGAAACATCGCCATCATCGACTCCCTGCACATTTCCTTCAAGGAGGGGCTGACCGTGCTGACCGGCGAAACCGGCGCGGGCAAGTCCATCATCATCGACGCCGTGGGCCTCATCATGGGAGGGCGCGCCTCGGCCGACCTGATCCGCTCCGGGGAAGACGAGGCAGTGGTGGAGGCGCTGTTCGACATCTCTGCTCAGCCCGAGGTGGCCCGGCAGCTTCGGGATTCCGGTTTCGATTGCGACAACGAACTGCTCGTGAAGCGCTCCATCTCCCGGGGCGGAAAGAACCGGGTCTTCATCAACGGAAGCATGGCCACCCTGGCGCTCCTTGCCGAGACCGCTCCCCGCCTGATCAACATCTACGGCCAACATGAATCCCAAACCCTGCTGCGACCGGAAAACCATCTGCGACTTCTGGATGCCTATGCCGGCCTGAACGGCCAGCGTGAGGAGTTTACCCGGCTCTTCGAACGTTTCCGCACCCTGCAGGAACGCCTTGCTGCCCTGGACGAAGAGGAGCGGGAGGCTGAGCGGAGGCTCGACCTCCTGTCGTACCAGTCCGACGAAATCGGCCGGGCAGGGTTGCAGGCAGGCGAAGAGGAGGAATTGGAGGAGCGCCGCCGGGTGCTTGCCGGCGCAGAACGGCTGGGGAGCACCAGCGCTGAGGCGTTTGAACGGCTCTACGAGGGTGATGGGGCGATCCTTGGCCAGTTGCGGCGCATCAAGAACGCCATTGCCGAGATCTCCGCCATCGACCACGGCCTGGCGGGATTGGCCGCTTCCCTGGAAAGCGCCTACCTGCAGGTGGAGGATGCCGCTATCATGCTGCGGGATTACGCCTCCCGCATCGAGGCCGACCCGGCCGCCTTGCAGCAGGCCGACGACCGCCTGGACCTGATCCACCGCCTCAAGAGGAAATATGCCCCGACCGTCGAGGAGATCCTCGAATTCAAGCAGGGGCTCGATGGTGAGATAGAAACCTTACAAGGGCGGGAGCAGGCCAGGCATAATCTGGAAGAGGAACGGGAGCGGCTTGCCCGCGAGGTGCAAGAACGGGGGAACGATCTTACCGCGCAGCGCAGAGCGGCCGCCGGCGCCCTCTCCACGGCGCTTGCCGCGGAGGTCCACCAGCTTGCCATGAAGAACGCCATCATCGAGACGATCCTGGAACCGCTGGCGGAGCCGCGTGCCACAGGGTACGAACGGGTGGAACTCCTTTTTTCCCCCAATCCGGGCGAACCGCCCCGTCCCCTGGCCCGGATCGCCTCCGGCGGCGAGCTGTCGCGGCTCATGCTCGCTTTCAAACAGGTACTGCCCGAGGGGGATGTTCCGACGCTGATCTTTGACGAAGTGGATACCGGCATTGGCGGCGCCACTTCGGAGATGGTGGGGAAAAAGCTCAAGAATGTGGCCGCAATGCAGCAGGTGCTCTGCATCACCCACCTGGCGCAGGTGGCGGTCTTTGCCGGTCAGCATCTGCGGGTGGAGAAACAGGTGGCAAGCGGCAGGACCACCACCCGGGTCGTGGCGCTGGCGGACGGGGAGCGCACCCGCGAGGTGGCCCGCATGCTGGCCGGGGCCACGATCACGGATTCGGCCCTGGCCCATGCCGCGGAGATGCTGGCGGCGACCGGCGGCTAACCCTGCGTTGATCCTGGAAAAAGCAGTTCACCACAAAGACACAAAGGACACAAAGCTATACAACCTTTTGGGTGAATACTTTTTCGCTGTTACCTCGTTGAATCCTTTGTGCTCTTTGTGCCTTTGTGGTGAATAACGGCCGTCTTCAGGTTGATTGTTCGAGCTGCCCGGCGATCCTTGCCTGGATCTGCTGCAGTGAACGGTAACGCTCATCCTGGAGGACCGTTTCCGGGGCATCCGCGTCAACGGGGTGCACGGCCAGCCAGGCCCCGTCACGCAATGAACCCTCGTAACCGGCCAGCGATTCGTTCAGGAACAGGAAGAGCCGGTCGTTCGTGCCGCCGAATTCCCCCTCGCTGAAACCATCCATCGGCAGTTCCTTCCTGAAGAGTTGGTCCCCCTCCATGCTGAACTGCCGATAATCGAGCAGGTCCGTCGTTGTCGTTCCCCGGGATTGGGGAAGGAACAGGGAAACGGTCCTCAGCGCCCGGTCGGCGATTACCATGCGCGCCGCACCGTAGGCCTGGGACTGGCTGGTCATGCCGTACAACGCCGCGCAGAGCATGTCGGTAAAACAGTCGCTATGCAGGAAGCCGCGGCTGGCCCGGTCGGATGTTTCGTAGTAAAAACCCCGCTGCTCCGGCTTCTCGGACAGGGGGGCGCCGCAGATCAGGCAGCGTTCGGCAAGGCCCTCCAGCCGAGCGCGGTATGACTCCCTTTTTTTCCCCTCCTTTTCCTTCAGCCAGGCGGCGTACAGGCAGGAGCGGGGTTCCGGGGTGGCGTCGTAATGGCGCAGGATATCACGGGTGATCTCGGTGAACTGCCCGAAGACATCGGTTCCGCGGGCATGGGTCAGGATCGGGTAGATCTTGCCGTCAGGATTGGTGTTGAGGCTCTCCACCTTGGGGCTTTTGGAGATGAAGGTGTCCATGCAGCGGTAGCCGCGGTTGATGGCAAAGGCTCGCAACAGGGTTTTTTGATCCTTGAACAGCCCGTCATACTTGATGCGTGAGTCGATCAGGCAGGGGATCAGGGAAAGAGATTTCTTGTCGATGCCGCGCTGGTCGAACAGGGCGAAGATGTTTTTGCAGTTTTCCAGGCTGGGCATGTCCTTCACCGGAATCAGGACCCGGTCGGCTGCGTACAGGGCGTTCTGGGTAAGGATATTCAGGTCCGGCCGGGTGTCGATGATCACGATGCCGCCAAATCCGCATTCGGCGAACATGCGCGTCAGGCTCATGGGCCCCCGGAAGCTTTCATTCATCTCTCCCAGTTCGGTCGAGGAGGGGATATAGCCGACGCCGTACTGGCCCACGTGGACCAGTTCGCCTGCCGGAACCCCCTTCAGCATCTCGTGGACCGTGCCCCTCAGTTTCTGGCCTGCCAGTTCGAACATCCGGTCTATGGTGAAATGGTTGTCGAAGGAGAAGATCGTGACCGGCAGGTCGTCGCGCATGGCCTTCAGGTAGATGGCCAGGTTGGCGGCGAGGGTGGTCTTGCCGACCCCCCCCTTTTCCGAAGAGATGGTGATGATGTAGGGAAAGTTCTGCATGCACATCCTTCAAAGTGGTTTTGTACAGGAAGGGACAGCAAGCCTGCCAGGTGCTACTTGACCAGTGCGTCGATCGACTTGAGCGTCTTCAGAAGCGCCGGCAGGTCATTGAGAGGGATGGAATTGGGACCATCGCAGAGCGCCTTGTCCGGGTCTTCGTGCACCTCCATGAAGATGCCGTCGATACCCGCCGCCACGGCAGCCCGTGAGAGGTACTCCACATATTCCCGTTGGCCGCCGGAGCTCTCCCCCTGGCCACCGGGGAGTTGTACGCTGTGGGTTGCGTCGAATATGACCGGAAAGCCGGTGGAGCGCATGATCGGGAAGGTGCGCATGTCCACCACGAGGTTGTTGTAGCCGAAAGAGGCGCCCCGTTCAGTCAGGATAATGTTCTCGTTGCCGGCCGCCACCGCCTTGCCGGCCACGTTTTTCATGTCCCAGGGAGCCAGGAACTGCCCCTTTTTGACGTTGATTACCCGGCCGCTCTGGGCCGCCGCCGTGATGAGATCGGTCTGTCGGCAGAGAAAAGCCGGTATCTGGAGGACGTCCAGCACCTCAGCCGCCGGCGCTACCTGCTCGATGGAGTGGATATCCGAGAGCACCGGCAGCCCGAGGGAGTCCTTGACCTTGGCGAGAATCTTCAAGCCGTCTCGCATCCCCGGCCCCCGGAAGCCGCTGATGGAGGTGCGGTTGGCCTTGTCATAGGAGGCCTTGAAGATGAGCGGCATGGACAGGCCGTTGCAGATGGTCATCAGTCGCTCGGCGTGGCGCAGGGTTGCCGCCTCGGACTCTATGACGCAGGGGCCGGCCACCAGCACCAGCGGCCTGCCTGCACCGATCTTCACGTGGTTGATTGCGATCTCGCGGGTCATGGTCTACCTCGTATTGCGACGTGCAAGCGCTGCGCCGACAAAAGCCCGGAAGAGCGGATGGGGCTGGAGCGGCTTGGATTTGAACTCGGGATGGAACTGGCATCCCAGGAACCAGGGGTGGTTGGGGAGTTCGATGATCTCCACCAGGTCCTTGTCCTTGTAGATGCCGGACAGGATCATACCCTTCTCGGTGAGCACGGAGCGGAATTTGTTGTTGAATTCGTAGCGGTGGCGGTGCCGCTCGGAGATCTCGGTTGCGTTGTAGGCCGCATGGGCAAGGGTCCCTTTGACAACGGAACAGGGGTAGGCCCCCAGCCGCATGGTCCCCCCTTTTTTACTGACCGACTTCTGCTCTTCCATCAGGTGGATGAGCGGGGAACCGCAGTCCGTGAACTCGCTCGAACAGGCGTCCTGGATGTCGCAGACGTTGCGGGAGAATTCGATGACCGCCATCTGCAGGCCCAGGCAGATCCCGAAGAAGGGGACGTTTGCGGTGCGGGCGAACTGGATCGCGGTAATCTTCCCCTCTGTCCCGCGCTCACCGAACCCTCCCGGCACCAGGATGCCGTCCACATCGTCGAGATGCCCGTCAACACCGTCCCGCTCGATCTTTTCCGAATCGACATACTTCAGGTACACCCGGCAGTCGTTGGCGATGCCGCCGTGGGTCAGAGCCTCGGCCAGAGACTTGTAGGACTCGGTCAGGTTGACGTATTTGCCGACCACGGCGATGCGCACCTCGCCATGGCTGGGGTGCCGAAGGGTTTCGACCACATCCTGCCACTGGGTCAGGTCGGGGTCCTTGGTCCAGATGTTGAGTTTGTCCACCACCTGTTCATCCAGCCGCTCTTTGTTGAGCGCCTGGGGCACGGCATAGATGTGTTCCGAGTCCACCACCTGTATGACGTCCTTCTCCTCCACGTTACAGAACAGGGCGATCTTCTTCTTCATCTCCTGGGGAAGCTCGCGGTCGCAGCGGCAGAGCAGGATGTCGGGCTGGATGCCGATCTTGCGCAACTCCATGACCGAGTGCTGGGTCGGCTTGGTCTTCATCTCACCGGCGGTGCGGATGTAGGGTACCAGGGTGACGTGGATGTAGAGGGTATTGCCGTGTCCGCGGTCGTAACGGAACTGGCGGATCGCCTCCAGGAAGGGGAGGGATTCGATGTCGCCCACGGTGCCGCCGACCTCGATGATAGCAACGTCGGCCCCCTTGGCGTTCTCGATGATCTTGTTCTTGATCTCGTCGGTAATATGGGGAATGACCTGCACCGTTCCCCCCAGGTAGTCCCCGCGCCGTTCCTTGTCGATAACGGAGAAATAGACCTGGCCGGTGGTGAAGTTGCTTTTCTTGGAAAGGCGGGCGCTGGTGTAGCGTTCGTAATGTCCCAGATCCAGGTCGGTTTCGGCGCCGTCGTCGGTGACAAAGACTTCGCCATGCTGGAAGGGGGACATGGTGCCGGGGTCCACGTTGATATAGGGGTCCAGTTTCTGCATGGTGACGCGCAGGCCGCGTGCCTCCAGCAACGCACCCAAAGAGGCGGCTGCCAGTCCTTTGCCGATGGACGAGACAACCCCGCCGGTGATGAAGATGAATTTGGTTTTCATGAAATCTGCTCCTGTGGGACGGTTTGAAGATTATCAGGTTGTCGAAAAACTACTGCGACACTATTCGGTAGCGTTCCTGCGCCTTTGCCAGATCATCGGGGGTGTCGACACCGATGGATTCAAATTCCGTTTTCACCACCCGGACGCGTATGCCGTTCTCTATGGCCCGCAATTGCTCCAGTTTCTCCGAGATCTCCAGAAAGGTCTGCGGCATGGCGGCATACTGGAGGAGAAAGTCCCGTCGGTAGACATACAGGCCGACATGCTTGTAGCAGAGCAGTTTGCCGTTGGCAAAGGATTCGTCCTTCAGGTCCTGCCACTTGTCCCGGAAGAAGGGAAGGGGGGAGCGGGAAAAGTACAATGCGCAGCCGTCGGCGCCGGTCACCACCTTGACCACATTCGGGCTCAGGAAGTCGTGCAAAGACTTGATGCGGGTCTTCAGGGTCCCCATCTTCAAGGCGGGGTCGCTGAGAAACGGTTCGATGGCCTGGTCGATCATCTCGGGGGAGATAAGCGGTTCGTCGCCCTGCACATTGACAATGATGTCCGTGTCCAGGTTGTCTGCCACCTCGGCCAGGCGGTCGGTGCCCGTTTCATGGCTGGCGGAGGTCATGACCGCCTCGCCGCCGATCAGGCGTATGGCGTCGGCGATGCGCGCGTCGTCTGTTGCCACGATGACCCGTGAGACCAGGGATGCTTTGCATGCCCGTTCGTAGACATGTTGAATCATCGGCCTGCCCCCAATATCGGCCAAGGCCTTCCCCGGAAAGCGGGTAGACGCGTAACGGGCGGGGATGATCGCTGTGATTTTCATACTGACGTGACCTTGCAAGGAATCTTGAGTGGTATGCCAAGGGGCGAATCCAAGGGATAACAGGCAAACAGGGACGCGACAGCGCGCACGCTGCAAAAACGCCAGGAAGCCTGCAAGCTTTGTGTTTGGATGCGCCCCGGAATCAGGCATGTCCTATGGTAGGACATGATAGGCTACCTCAAAAGGCGAGGGGTGTCAAGGAGGGAAAGGGCAGGGCTTTCTCCCCGGACTGTTGCATCGGGCCGTACCATCGGCGTAACGGCGGGTCGTCGAAAATCGTCAGTGGGTCATGACGCCGGAACGCCAGTTGAAGGCCTCAAGCTGCGCAGCCAGCAGTTCGTCGAATGTTATGCCGCACCGGTCGAGCAACAGGGCGACGGTATCGAAATCGGTCATTTCCAGCTTCTCGGCAAGGGAGAGCAGATCGCCCAGCCGTCCGGAACGTTCCAGCAGGGCAGCGTGTATCTCCTCGTTAAGGTTGAGATTTGAGATGATCTCGTCCATGGGGGTTTCAAAGAGCACATCGAGGAGCGACAGGATGCCGGTCATAAAGGCTTCCTCCGATTGCTCGGAAGAGGCTGACTGGTCCAGTTTCTGGAGCACCAGGGTCTCCATCAGGCGGCCCCGTACCGCCGCCATCTCCAGGAGGGGGTTGTCCACCCCCCGGTCGTCGTTGCCGGAAAACAGGGACAATTGAATCCAGCGCCGCAGGTGGTTGGTCCCCAGCATGAGGATGGCATGGCGGAGGGTTTTGATCTTTTCCCGCATGCCGAGGGCAACGGAGTTGACCAGCCGTAACAGGTTATAGGAGAGGCTCGGGTTTTCCTTGAAGGTCTGTTCGATCTCTTCGAGCGGGGCGTCCCTGGTGAGTTGCTGGAGCAACGTCAGCATGGCCCTGCCCGAAACATCGAGCCGTTTCTTGTTGAGCACCACCGGGCGCTCGAAAAAATATCCCTGGAAGAAATCGAAACCAAGGGCGGCGCAGGTCTCGAACTGCTCGACGGTTTCGACCTTTTCCGCCAGGAGCTTTACCGGCCATTGGCGCAATTTCCGGACGATCTCCGGGAGTTCCGCCAGGGGGGTATCGAGGATATCGATCTTGATGTAGTCCACGACTGAGTAGATCTGGTGATAGTCGGGGCTGTACACGTGATCGTCCAGGGCCATCTTGAAGCCGAGCTTTCTCAGCTCGCGGCAACGTTCGGCAACGTTGTCGTCCAGCTTGATGATCTCCAGGAGTTCGAGGACCGACTGGCCGATGGGGAGCAATTCCAGCAGTTCCGAGAGGAAGAGGCCGAGGTGGATGTTGATGAAACCGAATTTTCCGCCCAAGACCTCCTGGAGGCCGAAGTTTGTCAGGGCGCTGGTAATGACGCTGGTGCAGGCGTGGGAGTAGCTGTCGAATTCCGCGTGGTCTGTGTTGGTGGCGCGGAAGAGCAGCTCGTAGCCGACAATTTCTTGCCTGCGGTTGAGGATCGGTTGCCGACCCAGGAAGAAGTTTTCGTTGTTTCGCCCCATAGGATGAGCCTTTACCTGTTCAACAACCTGTTAGTTGCAGAGCCGCAGCACTTCCGGGGCAATGCTTTGCAGGGGAAGTGTCTTATGGACACCGCCCCGTTTGACGGCTTCGTTCGGCATGCCGTATACCACGCAGGTCGCCTCGTCCTGGGCCAGGGTCATTGCGCCGGCATCGAACAGTTCTTTCATACCGTGGGCGCCGTCGTCGCCCATGCCGGTCATGATGACGCCAACGGCGTTTTTCCCGGCATAGCGTGCGGCCGACCGGAACAGGACATCCACCGAAGGGCGGTGGCGGGACACCAGCGGGCCGTCCTTGATCTCCACATAGTACCGGGCGCCGCTGCGTTTGAGCAACAGGTGGTGGTTTCCCGGCGCGATCAGCACCCGCCCGCGGACCACCGAATCGTTGTTGGCCGCCTCCTTGACCGTCACGCGGCAGGTGCCGTCGAGCCGCTTGGCGAAGGCGGCCGTAAATTGTTCCGGCATGTGCTGGACAATGACGATGCCCGGCGCGTTCTCCGGCAGCATTTCGAGAAACACCTTGAGGGCCTCGGTGCCGCCGGTGGAAGCCCCCACGACAACGACCTTTTCCGTCGTCTGTATCATGGCCTTGGTGGGCGGCTTTTCCATGATGACATCAGCGGTCAGCTTGGGGGCCACGCTGTGGGACCGTATGGCCAGGGGCCTCGGCTTGGACATGGCCGCCGCCCTGATCGTATCGCAGATGCGGACCCGCGACTCCTCGATAAACTGCTTGGTCCCCATCTTGGGTTTGGCGATGATCTCGACCGCACCGTATTCCAGGGCTTTGAGGGCCGTCTCGCTGCCTGAATCGGTCAGGCTTGAGCACATGACCACCGGGATGGGGTGCTGGGTCATGATCTTCTGGAGAAACGTCAGGCCATCCATGCGAGGCATCTCGACATCGAGCGTGATGACGTCCGGTACGCACTCCTTCATCCTTTGGGCCGCCACGAACGGGTCGGAGGCGGCGGCCATCACCTCGATGTGCGGATCGGACGACAGGATTTCGGTCAACGCCTGCCTGACGAGCGCCGAGTCGTCGACGATCAGCACCTTTATTCTGGCCGTCATGGGATGGCCCCCCTGTGGATGGCGGGGGCGTTGATCATGAGAACGACTTCCGTACCTGGCGCACAAAAACCTCACCGCTTTGGGAATAGAAAAACAGTTTTCTGCCCTGGATGCCACCGGTATCGGCCGCCGACACCTTCAGCCCGAGCATGTCGAGCGCCTGCAAAGCGGCTGCGATATTTTGGCGCCCGACCGACGACGCTCCCCCGTGGTGGACGCCGGAGTTGAGCACGTCCGCCCCCCCGAAGAGTTTGGCTTCGATACCGCCCGGCCCCCCGCAAAGCATGGTCAGGCGGTTATACAGGTAAGAAACGGCCTTGTCCACATAACGAAAATCATCGTCCTTTGTCCCGCCGGGAAGCATGGCGTGGCAAATGGCCCCCATACCGGTCCGGGGAACGTGCAAAACGACCGACACGCAGGAGCCGAGTACCGTCGAGACAAGGGCGGGACGTCGCGCGACAAAGAGCTCCCCCGGTTTCAGGTACACGTTGCACATATGGTCGTCGAACAGGTTTTTCATAGCTTCCGGTACACGGTGGATGCCACCGGTGTCAAGGGTACATTCAAGCCGCTCAGGGTTTCGGAATGTCCGAGAAAGAGATAGCCGCCGGGCACGAGCTGCCGGCAAAACCTGTTCAACAACCGGTCCTGGGTGGCCTTGTCGAAATATATGATCACATTGCGGCAGAAGATGACGTCCATCTGCTCCTGTATCCCAAAATCCTCCATGAAGTTCAGGCGCCTGAACTGGACCATGGTGCGAAGCCGGGGAACCACGCGCACCAGGCCCCTGCTTCTGTCGCGGCTTCGCAGCAGGTATTTTCTCTTCATCTGCAGGGGGATGGTGTCCACCCGGTCTTCGGTGTAGATGGCGTTTTTCGCTTTTTCCAGCACCGCTGTCGAGATGTCCGTCGCCAGGATGGATACGCGGAATCCGGGGCAGGCCTCCATGAATTCCGAGAGGACCATGGTCAGGGTGTAGGGCTCCTCGCCGGTGGAACATCCCGCGCTCCATATCCTGAACGGTGTCCTGTAGCCGGCCTCACGATCCTCGATCAGCGCAGGGACTGCGGATTTGAGCAGGTAGTCGAAATGGGCGGGCTCGCGGAAAAAGTCGGTCTTGTTGGTTGTCACCACGTCTATCAGGTGAATCAACTCATCGCTTTTCTCCACGCCATCGAAAACGTACTCCGAGTATTCCTCGAACGTGCGGATGCCGAGGGCCTTGAGCCGTTTTTGCAGCCGGGCCTCCAGCATGGTCTTCTTGGCCGCCGGCATCTTGATGCCGACCTGGTCGTAGATGAAACTGCTGAACCTGGCAAATTCCCTGTCCTTGAGTACCGCGGGAATGCCGGGCATATGGGCGGAATCGGCATATTGATTCATGGAGCGGTTCCGGTGCGCGTAAAGATGATGATCAACATGCAGCGCGTGATCATATGCCGTCCCTGTCCAGCAGAAGGATGTTGTCCGTAAGAAGCGCAAGCTCGTGGGGCAGTTGGGCTGTCCATTGCGCGCAGTCCCCCATATTGCCGCCATCGAGGCTCGACTGGATGTGGCTGCACAGGTGGGCAAGGCGCTTGGCGCCGATGGTATTGGCCGATACCATTAACCTGCGAAGGTATTTTTTCGTCGCATCGGTATCGCCGGTCTGGACAAGCCCGGCAAGCTGGTCGATCAAATGGGGGGCTTGGCCGATGAACATGTCCACAAGTTCATGATAGAGCGGTCGAACTCCTCCCAGGTTTTCCAGGGCCTCTTCTTCATCGAGGACAGGCAGCAGTTTGCCTGCTTCGATCTCTGCCGCTTCCTGGGGAGGCAGGGCACAAAACAGGGCGCAGACAGCCCTCAAGTCCTTGGCCGACATCGGTTTTGAAAGATAACCATTCATGCCGACGTTACGACATTTATCCTGGATTGCCTTGAGCGAGTAAGCGGTCAGCGCAATGATCGGTACGCCGTCACCCGCGGCCTGCTCCTCCTCACGTATCTTGAGGGTCGCCACAAAACCGTCGATTTCCGGCATGAGAATATCCATCAAAACGAGGTTGTACCTTCCGCTCCTGGCCTCGTCCACGGCATCGCGGCCGTTGTCGACACAGTGAACCTCCAGCTTCTCCTTCTCAAGCAGTCTGCGGATATTGACCTGGTCGATGGTATTGTCTTCGGCCAGGAGAACCCGCGGCGTTTTGTCGTCCGAAGGTGCCAACCGGGGACACTTGGGACAACTCCATACCTGATATTTTATCGCTTCGTGCTGCATGGTTGTTGAGGCCTCGTCATAAGTGGAGTCAATGGGGCCCGGATGGCTCGCTTACCCCGCGTCCTGGACCTTGTGCAACTCTTCATCGGTGAAAATCCTGTCGATATCGAGGATCATGACGAACCGGTTGTCGTGTTTGCCCATGCCCTTGATGAAGGCGGTGTCGAGGTGCGTGCCGATGTGGGGGGCCGCCTCGATCTG
>Ga0207857_1000167_pt1 | contig 19313 bp, 9 predicted proteins | sample LuqExpMetageno22_FD_187780 | JGI IMG/M metagenome (GOLD analysis project Ga0207857, IMG submission 187780) | Tropical forest soil microbial communities from Luquillo Experimental Forest, Puerto Rico - Sample 22 (SPAdes) | ecosystem: Environmental > Terrestrial > Soil > Tropical forest ... | reverse complement strand
GATCGAGCCGCGCCTTGGCGTAACCTGGCGGCCGCTTCCTGCATCGAGCATTGTCATCAAGGCAGGCTACGGCCTGTATCCCGATACTTCTGTCTATCAGAGCCTGATCTTGAACATGGCGCAGCAGGCGCCGCTCTCCAAAAGTCTGAGCGTACAGAACAGCACTTCATGTCCGCTGACACTGGCAAACGGATTTGCCTCCTGCGGCACAGGCGCAAGCGCAACATTTGGCATTGATCCGAATTTCCGCATTGGATATGCGCAGAACTGGCAACTCTCCGTGCAGCGCGACTTGCCTTTTGCACTGCAAGTTTCGGCAACCTACAGCGGCATACGGGGCACGCATGGTGCGCAGCAGATACTGCCCAACAGTTATCCTCTGGGCACGGCGAATCCATGCCCAAGCTGCACCTCGGGATTTATCTACCAGACTTCGGGTGGCAATTCCATGCGTCACGCCGGGCAGTTGCAGTTGCGACGCAGATTGCGCAGTGGCCTTGCCGCATCGTTGGTCTACACCTATGCCAAGGCCATGGACGATGATGCCTACCTGGGCGGCGTGGGGCATGTGGGCGCAAGCACAACGCAATCGGCAGGGTTGACTACGCCTTCCGCATCGATTGCGCAGGACTGGCGCAACCCGCATGGTGAGCGCTCGCTTTCGAGCTTTGATCAACGCCAGCTTGTGAACCTGCAGGCGCAGTACACCAGCGGGCAAGGCCTGGGCGGTGGCACCTTGCTCAGTGGATGGCGTGGGCGCGCACTCAAGGAGTGGACGTTGGCCGGCAACCTGACAGTTGGTACAGGCATGCCGGAGACGCCCATCTATCCCGCGGCTGTGCCGGGCACAGGCTTCTCGAGTATTTTGCGTCCCGCGCTGACGGGCGCGCCGATCTATACCAGCGGATCGGCCGCACACTTGAATGCCGCGGCCTACACGGCTCCAGTAGGCGGATGGGGAACCGCAGGCAGAAATTCGATTACCGGCCCAGGGCAGCTCACCTTCAATACGCAGATGGCGCGGACCTTCCGTCCGCACGGCAAGTGGTATCTGGATGTGGCCATTGGAGCGAACAACCTGCTGAATCATCCCGCTTACACGAGCTGGAATAACCTCATTACCAGCGAGCAGTTTGGCTATCCCGCCTCGGCGAGCGCCATGCGTAGCGTGCAGACAACCTTTCATCTGAGGTGGCAATAATGCGGAAACTTGCAATCTTCACGCTGCTGCTCGTTGCCACTGCAGGTGCCTTTGCGCAGCAAGTTGGCCAGAACCAAACGTCGGGTGCGCCCGAGGGCTACGTGCTGAAGGTGCAGTCGAATCTAGTGATCGAGGCCGTTGAGGTTAAGGACAAACAAGGCCACTTTGTGCATGGGCTGACGGCCAAAGATTTTGTGCTCACCGAAGATGGAGCAACGCAAGCCATTCGCCACTGCGAGCACCAGAATCTTTCCGAGACCGCCAAGCCACTCCCCGTGATGCAGGCTGCCGACGGCGATGTAAAGGTCTACGACCGGCTGGCGCGCACTCAGATTGCCACCGAGTCGATGGAGAACGAGCGCTACAAGAACCGGCGTCTGCTGGCCTTTTACTTCGACATGACGGCGTTACCGCCCGCTGATCAAATGCGAGCTCTCGCCGCCGCACAAAAGTTTGTACGCACACAGATGACCACGGCTGACTCGATTGCAATTCTGCGCTATCAGGGCGGATCGGTGGACATTCTGCAGGACTTCACCGCGGACCGCAGCCGCCTGCTGAGCATTCTGGAAACCATGGTGGTTGGCGAAGGACAGGGCTTGGCTGGCACCACGGACGATGCCAGCAGCGCCGATACCGGCGCGGCCTTCGGTCAGGACGATGCCGAGTTCAATGTCTTCAACACAGATCGTCAGCTCTCCGCATTGCAAACCGCGGCACACATGCTGGGGCAGGTGAACGAGAAGAAGGCGCTCGTCTACTTTGCGAGTGGTTTGCGTTTGAATGGCATCGACAATCAGGCCCAGCTTCATGCAACGGCCGATGCGGCCATCAAGGCTGGCGTGAGCATTTGGACGGTGGATGCGCGCGGGTTGGTTGCGCAGGCGCCCATGGGTGATGCTTCGCAGGGCGCACCGGGCGGCCAGAGCATGTACACCGGCGCATCCGCGCAGGCCATGACGGCCAACTTCCAGCGCTCGCAAGATACGCTCTATGCGTTGGCCGGCGACACCGGCGGCAAGGCCTTCCTGGACAACAACGACCTCGCGCGCGGCATTGTGCAGGCGCAGGAGGCGATCTCCGATTACTATTTGCTCGGCTACTACACCACCAACTCCGAGCCCAATGGCAAGTTTCGCCGCATTCGTGTGGCCCTGGCGCAGAATCAGGATGCCAAGCTCAATTATCGCCAGGGATATTACGCCGCCAAGGTGTTTGCCAAGTTCAACGATACGGATCGCGAGCGTCAGTTGGAAGACGCGCTGATGCTCGAAGACCCTGTCACCGATCTGACCATTGCCATGGAAATCGACTACTTCCAGTTGAATCGAGCCGAATATTTTGTGCCGGTGATTGTGAAGATTCCAGGTCGTGAACTGGCGCTGGCCAAGCGTGGCGGCGCTGACTATACGCGCATTGATTTTGTGGGCGAGGTCAAGGATCTGATCGGCGGCACAACTGTTTCCAACGTGCGCGATAACATCAGCCAGAAGCTCACCAGCTACACCGCAGCACAGCTTGCCCGACGGCCGATTGAATACGACACCGGCTTTACGCTCTTGCCCGGCAAGTACTCTATCAAGTTCCTGGCGCGTGACGACGAGACAGGCCGCATCGGAACCTTCCAGACAACCTTCGTTATCCCAAACTTGAACAAGGAACAGAAGCGCGTGCCCTTGAGCGCTGTGGTGCTTGGTAGCCAGCAGGTAGATCTGAATGACGCGATCTACAACGCGGCCAAGGCCAAGGATCGCGTCAAGAGCAATGCGGTTGATCCGCTGGTGCGCGATGGCAAGCGGTTGATCCCCAGCGTCACCCGCGTCTTTAGCACGGGCCATAAGCTCTACGTCTACTTCCAGGCTTACAAACCGCCGCAGCCAGCAGCCGCGGGCGCTGCTGCAACGCCAGCCACGGCTCAGCCTGAGGCCAAGCCGCTGTTTGCCTACGTCACGCTCTATCAGGGAAGCAAGAAGTTATTCGAGACTGCGCCGCAAACCATCACGCCCAGCGCCACCAGCCGTCTGGGCACCATGAATGTGAACTTCGATTTGGGGATGGATGAGTTGCCGCGCGGTTCTTACGAGTGCCAGGTCACGGTGCTCGATCCGGAAACGCAGAAGGCCGCCTTTTGGCGTGCGCCCGTTACGCTCGTACCGTAAACAAGAGATCTCTGTGGGCACGCGCCTGCGGGCCGCATGGATTCCTCAATTCGAGCAGTCCGACGTAGCGAAACAAAACGCCAAGGTCACTTGAAAAAAATCTCAGAACTGCGTACTATAACTGCAATTTTGAATACTCCATCCTTTGCCAGAAGATTAAGTCTGAAATCTGCGCGGTAATCTTCATACTATTCGTGTGCTTCGGTATCTGCCGTATTGTAGAGGGCGAACTCATTTGGGCTTGTATCGAAGGGGAGTTTGTGTGTTCTTATGCGGGACACAGAGGTGTTCCATAGCAAAGGCGCCGCCATCGCCGAACGAAACGAAGGGCCAGCATGAAGCAAGTAGAACGTATTAATCGTCATATTTCCGGCTTTTTGGGTGTAGTTTGCATCTGTCGTATACTTTTCCGCTCCCATGCTTCAAACGCGAGGTCCTGCAATTGGCCTGCTCTCTGGCCGCCTCGCGTCTTAGCCAATGACCATCCGTGTGCATTGGCATAAATACTGCAGGCAAAAAATCTCACTCCCATAGCATTTCAAACCCACATCAAAGGTGCAGTTTTCAGGAGGTTCGGTATGCCTGTCAGTAAGAAGCACGTTTCAGGCCAGGTTCTCTTTGTGTCACGACGTCTTGCACTCATTCTTGGATTTGCCATCGCATGCCTATGCTTGCCGCAGTCGGCATGGGCAATCTACACAGTCCTGTATAACGGCACGCAAGTTCAGATCAGTGGTGTCTCCAATCCCAGTGGTCTAGCGCTCGATCTCGCGGGGAACTTGTATATCGCCGATACGGGAAACCACCGCATTTTGAAGGTGCCTGCCGGGAGCACAACGCCTGTGCTCTTTCCGATCACCATTGGCGGCACTGTAGTGACCTTTTCGGGCAGCAGTCCTAGCCAGATGACCGTGGACTCCGCGGGCAACCTCTATATTACGGACCCCACAAACAATCGAATTATTCAGTCCGATCCGTCTGGAAACGGCATCTCGCTGAGCCCTACGGTGAGCACGGGGAATCCATCGATGAGCGGGCCGGAGGGTGTTGCGGTTGACACCTTCGGGGATATTTTTATCGCCGATACCGGAAATAGCCGAATCATTGAGATTCCCGCGGGCGGAAGTGCGGTCGTCCTTAGCACCGTGTCGGGTGTTCCGCTAACATCGCTGAATACGCCCAAGGGGCTAGCTACCGACACGTCCGATAATCTCTATATCGTCGATAGTGGCAACTTCCGGCTTGTAAAGTTGAACCCATCGCTGGCGGGTTCCGTGATCAGCTTCAGTCCTAGCCTATCGAAACCTGTAGCCGTAGCGGTGCAAAACAATGGGACCGTTTACGTGGTTGACGACGAACCTTCCCCGAATGCCCGTATTGCCGTCCATGATCCGCAGGGCAATTTATACGATCTGTTTTTTGACGAAATCAATAACAGCTTCGGACAGCCTACCGCCATTGCCATCGATTCCAAGGGCTCCTTCTATCTGACGGACTCCTCTGCGGTCAATCTCTTCCATCAGGGGTCGGCAGACTTTGGCCATACGCGGGTTGGGTCCACCGCAACGCCTATTACGCTGAACTTCAAAATTGGCTTTGATACTGTGCTGACCGGTGTTGCGATTTATACAGCGGGAACGCAGAATCTGGATTTCACCCTGGCTGCAAACAGCGGACTCGATTGTTCTTCGTCCGCCGTAAACGCTAGTCCCAGTACCCATCCCATTACGTGTACTGTCAATGTGCAATTTACCCCTATGGCTGCGGGACTGCGCAGGGGAGCTCTGGTGTTGTCCTACTACAATGGGGATTTCGCACCTCAGGCGGCTGGAAACTTTACCGTACCACTCTTTGGCATCGGCGATGCTCCGGTGGCCGCGCTTTCCCCCGCTACAGCGAGTCAGGTGAGTACGGGAAGCCTCTCTTTCGCCAATCCATTTAAGCCTTTTCAGACGGCTTATGATGGGTCCGGCAACATGTATGCAACCGATACAGCCAATAATAGGGTCTTGAAGATTCCGTTCGGAGGTGGGAGCGCGACCGTAGTCAATATTCCGTCCCTGCCCTCTCCGTCGGGACTCAACGGTCCAACTGGGTTGGCGATTGATGGAGCGGGGAATCTCTTTATCTCCGATTCCGGAAACAATCGGATTGTGGAAGTAACACTCGCCGGAACATCAAATGTACTTTCCAATTGTCTTATAAACACGGTATTCCCTTGTATGACCTACAGCTTCAATAATCCTCAATCCCTCTTTATCGACGGGTCGGGAAATCTGATCGTTGACGATGCCGGAAATAATCGTATAGTCCAATTGACTCTCGCGCTCTCAAACGACAATACGCTGGCCAATACGTTTGCGTATCCGCTCGCTACGGGCACTTTTACAATGGGAGCCAATTCCAGCAGCGCAATGGATACTGCCGGTGCTCTCTATATATCCGATGACACCAACAACCGGGTGATTAAGGTTGATCGCTTGGGCAGCTCCTCCTTGGTGAATTTTTCCACGCCTTTGAGCGCGCCGCATAGCGTCACGCTGGATCCGTTTGGAAATCTCTATGTCATGGATGCCGGTGGGACTGCGGGAAGTGCTCGGATTCTGAAGAAGCTGACCAACGGTACGACCTCCACCATGTCGATTGGAGGTATTGCCTTTGGATCTGCTCCTAATCAAATCGCCGTGGACAATCGCGGGAATGTGCTTGTGGCGGACTATACGCCCAGCAATTCGGTTGGCCGTTTGACGCAGGTCAACGTCGGTATGTCGCAGCAAGCCTTTACCACTTCTATTTTGCAAGGAAGTACAAGCGCTCAGCCGCTGACCACAACGGTTACCAACATTGGCATTGGCAGCAGTTCGCCGCTGATTTTTTCATCGAATCCGACTTATACGGCGAATTTTTCGCAGGACAGTTCGGACGCTAATCCTTGCACCTCCGACACAACCCTGAGCATCGGCCAGAACTGCGATGTCTCGATCAATTTCACTCCTCAATCTGCAGGTAATCTGAGCGCCAATATTATCGTCACAGACAACACACAGAATATTGCCGCCGCAAACCAGTTGATTCAGGTTACAGGCACTGCAACACCCGCGGGTGATGCGACAACCGTCACACAGACCAGCCCGTCGCTCTCTACCTATAGCTATGGACAGCCCATCACGATTTCCGTTCAGGTAGCGAATACGGCGCATCCTGGCACGATTCCGACCGGCACGGTGACGTTTACCGATGCTTTCACATCGACGATTACGCAGAAGACACTGGACGCGAACGGAATCGCCACGCTATTGAGTAACGCGGTATTGAGTGGCATTGGAACCCACACCATCACGGCCGCCTATGGTGGAGTGTCCGGATCGTTTCTGGGCAATAATACAGATATTTCAGTCACCATCAACAAGGCTTCTACAACTCTGACAGGGCCGAGTTCGCTCGTTTTGACAACAATAGGTCAGTCTGGTTCGACGGATGTAGTGGTGACGCCCGCTTCTACCGGTGGCGCCATGCCTTCTGGCTCAATCAATTACGCCATTATGAGCGCTTCGAACATCGCGGTCGCTTCAGGATCATCGGTGCTGGCGGTTGGAAGCGTTAACGCCATCGCGACTGTGCCAATTCCTAGTGCGCTCGTGGCTGGTTTGTACACCATCAATGTGTCGTATGCCGGTGATGGAAATTATCAGTCTGCCACAAGTATCTCGTTCGGTCTTACCGTCAAGCGAATTACCCCCACCATTACGTGGGCCCCTGCATCCTCCATTACATACGGGACGAACCTGACGACGATACTTAGCGCGACAGCTTCGAATGGAAGCAGCATTCCAGGCACCTTTGCCTACGCGGCAACGCCGAGCAACGGCTCAGCGAGTGTGATTACAAACGCAACCGTTCTTGGTGCGGGTTCGTACATCCTCATGGCAAGCTTCACGCCAACGGACACTACGACATATGCGAGCACTGTCAGTACTGTTGCATTGACGGTCAACAAGGCTACGCCTGGTGTCAGTTGGACTCCATCGGCGTCAAGCATCGCGTATGGAACAACGTTGGGCGGTATTTTGAATGCAACGGCCAGCTTCAATTCCAGCAGTGTCGCGGGTACATTTGCCTATACGACGATGCTGACAGGTGGCCGCGCTTCTTCCATAACCAACGCAACGGTATTAACGGTGGGAAGCTATACACTGACAGCAACCTTTACGCCAACCGATGCCACGAACTACGCTTCGGCCAGCAGCACCGCGACGCTGACAGTCGGCAAGGCTATACCGGCAAGCTCGGTAGTCTCGAGCTTGAATCCATCCATCTTTGCTAGTCCTGTGGTCTTTACGGCTACCGTGACCTCAACTGCTGGAACACCGACAGGTACGGTCGCCTTCTATGACGGAACCACGTTGTTGAATACGGTTACGATTTCCGGCGGAACTTCCGTCTACAGCACGTCAAGCCTGGCCACGGGCACGCATAGCATTACCGCGGTCTATTCGGGCGATAGCAACTTTGCTCCCGTAACCAGTTCGGCTGTCGCGGAACTGATTCAGGACTTCACGATCAGCACCTCCCCCAGCTCCGGTGGTGGTGGTACACCCTCGCAGACCGCTATTCCCGGAGGCACGGCAACCTACACATTGAACATCGGGCCCTCCGCCGGCACTGTGTTCCCGGCGCCTGTCACATTGTCACTCTCTGGACTGCCTCCTGGCGCAACGGGTACGCTCTCGCCAACAACATTGCCTGCTGGCAGCAGCCTCAGTTCGGTTACTCTCACCATTCAGTTGCCACAAGCAGCAAAGGCGGAAGCTTTGCCCAGTCCATGGCGTAGCGCTCCGCTCGCGCTAGCACTCTTGTTGTTGCCCTTTGCACGTAAATTGCGCCGGGCGGGCAAGAAGATTGGCGCAGGACTGTCCCTGCTAGCTGTTTTTGCCGTCACTGCGAGTGCATTGGCTGGGCTTACCGGCTGCAACGCAAAGAACGGTTTCTTTAGTCAGGCGCCTCAAACTTACACCGTTACCATTACGGCGACCTGCGGCAGCTTGTCGCATTCCACAAACGTCACGCTCACTGTCGAGTAAAGGAGAATGAAAATGAGCATATTGAAATTCACTCGTCTACTCGTGGGGAGCGTGATGCTCCTGGTGATGTTGAGCGCCCATGCACAACAAGCTAAGAAAAATGAAGATTTGCGGAAACGGTTCGATATTGCTGTGATGTATCAGGCCATGCGTTCGAACTCTGTCGGAGGCTCCGGCTTCTGGCTACAGGGAGCGAGCGGCCAACTGCATGCGCAGCTTTGGCATGGTCTTGGCGGAGTGGCTGAGCTTTCTGGGATGCACAACGGAAACATCAACTCTTCCGGCGTAGGCCTTGACCTGTTCACTCTAGCTTTTGGTCCCCGCTACACTTGGGATCGTCCGCACAGCCGTCTGTCTCTCTACGGGCAGGCACTGGCGGGTGGTGCTTTTGGCCGCAGCAGCCTGTTTCCGACCAGCAGTGGGAGTGCCAACGCCGGTGCCAGAAGCTTAGCTTTTTCACTGGGAGGTGGGGTGAACTACACGCTGCCGCATCACCTATCTCTGCACGCTGTCCAGGCTGATTGGATGCGTACACAATTGCCTAACGGAATTACTAATGCACAAAATAATCTCCGCATCGGCTCAGGGATTCTTCTCCATTTCAAGTAGCCTGCGAGTGCATGCAAAGTACGTAGCAAAACTGATTTGTGAAGAGCCTGCCCAGTTGTCGCTTCATCGACATGGCAGGCTTTTTACATCATCGGTACGGGTTCAAATAGTCACAGCATTCATGCCGATTTAGCAGCTAAGGAGCTTCTGGTTTGCTGTTCAGGTTGGGACTTTCCTCTGGTAGGCTGAGCGCACTAGTTCTAACCATTGTTCCTCTAGCAATAGCATCTTGGCGGTTACATTCCGCCAAGATGCTATTGTTCGGCCCTTCTTGGATAGGTTGACCCGGACATCTTACTTTATCTATAGCTTTGCGGAAATTGAGAAAGAGACGATAAGGCTTCTTGTTCTAGGGATAAGGAGGCTTGTGTGTTTGCGAAAGCAAGCGAGGCGAATGGCGCGTTCACGCTGCTTTCTTCCGCTTCGGAAACATCTTACCCAGTGCTCACACTATGTCATTGATCCGTAAAGTGGCGAATGGAAATCATCAGCGCCGACTGATTAGGGGGCGGCCTCAGCGTAAGTGTCCGTGAACTTGATTTCGTCAAAGAACATCTGATGGCGAACAAACTGCCGGTTTCTATATGGACCATAGAAAACGTCAAAGGCAGAATTTGGGTTCGCTGTTCCTGTGGGGGGATTTTTGTAGGGGATGGTCGATGGATCATAACCGACCTTGCCCGTCCATGCAATCACCTGAGTGCCATCCTGCCATACTTTGATCTGTCCGTTACCGGTATAGTCCGGTATCAGCATGACAACGAACTTTGTCCAGGTATCAAAGGGGATTGTGCCGCCGTAAATCTCGATCGGCACTGAAGACGGATTCCCCAGCGTGTCATTATTCAGTATCCACAATTTCCAGGTGACAACATCGGCCGTGTCGTTGGTGATTTCGATCCGAACCGGAGGGCCGTATGGAGAACCTTGCCACCACTGCGCAATCATGAGCCTGTCCGTCGGGATGCCAAAGTTTGCACTCGGGAGTTTGAGCGCAAAGCCTGTGTATCGCTTGACGCCCCAGGTCAGCGCAAAGCTGTCGTTTCCCGAAGAGATTCTGTGCTGTACTTTGTCGACATCTCCCGGGCTTGTCACACCTTGTGGATCAATCTCCATCCCAATGGAATGTGAGCCGAGATAAGCCTGGCTGGGGCTGATCCATGGCGTACGCACCCAACTCTCCTGTGGTACAGGTTTGTAGATGCAGGCGTATGTGACGCCACTTTCGATCAGGTTTCCATCAGCGTCGATGGTCGCGCTGTATGGACTTGCTGTTTCTGCCGTGATGTGGCGATATGTTGTTGCGTATGCCAGGTTAGATGCGGCCAGAGCGGCGGCGAGGAGCATATACGGCTTGAATGTCATAAATCCTCCAGTTGCGCAGAAGAAGTTTGGACCTATTTCTTCGCGGCAATATTGTTGTGCAGAATGACAGCCCCCATCACGCTGTTGGGGGTGAGAATGTGTGCAGCTTGCCGAAGATCGCAATGCGCCACAAGAACATCGGAAGAGTGCTCGCCTTCTACCTGTAGAAACGATTCCGACGATGGTGGAGCGGCGGAGTTTGTGATGGCTACAGAAGAGGAGTTTTTTAGCTTGATGGTGGGCTCAGATCCTGAGATGTGTGTTGCGGTCAGGTTTTCAATGCGCGCGCCCCGCACATCATCGAGGCAGATTGCCGGCCGATTCTCCTGACCAGTTGAGCGTAGCGCAAGATCGCGCAGCGTGAGACCGAGTACATGCCGCGCATACAATCCATAAACGGGCAGCATGCCGAACATGCGGGCCTCTGGATAGCCCTTTTCCTTCTCTGCGAGTGCTATCCCGGGCCAGCCTGTTTGCGAAGGCAGCACATTGTCGATGCGCAGGTTGGACAGTGTCACATCCTCAATCTGTTTGCCTGGAATGCCCATTACAGAACTCGCAAGCAGAGCTTCGGATGCATGGACATTTTCAATCATCACGTTACGGATTCCGTTTTTGGAGTAAGCATGGGGTTTGGAGCGATCACCCAGACGAATGAAGATAGGCGTGCGCGTTCTCTGCATGCGGATGCCGGTGATTACAACGCCCTCGATCCAGCCTCCATCAACGACTTCAAGTGCGATACCTGAAATCACGCGATCTTTGAAAGCGCCTTCTTTGTTGTAGATCACGGAATTGGAGAAGGTGATGTTTTCAAATCCGCCTTGACTAGCTGTTCCGAGCTTGAAGCCGTTGCAGCAGGTGGTCAGTGTGCAATTGGTGACGACAATGTTGCGTGCAAGGCGCGGTTCGGGGCCGTAATGGTTTTCGCTTTTCAGGCAGATTGCATCGTCTCCCGTATCGATCATGCAGTCGGAAACGAATACATCCTGACAGCCCGTCAGGTCCAATCCATCGGTGTTAGGACCTATATTGGGATTCGTAATCGAGATGCCGTGGATAAAAACCTTATCGCAATTGAGGGGACGAAGCGTCCACCCTGCGGCATTTTCAATGCGAACGTCTTCGACGCGCAACCAACGGCACTCGACAAACTCCAGCATTGGACTGGGACGCCCCGTAGCTTTCTTTTGCCATGCGTGCGCGGCAACCTCTGCCCACTGATTCTCGGCCGAGAGTGGAGTTCGTCCGGATTGTTCCCAAAAATTGTATCCTTGGCCGTCGATCTTTCCTGGACCGGCTAAGGTGATGTTCTCCGCATTGCGCGCATAGATAAGGTGAGTCTGGTTGGCGTCGCCCAGCGGCGGTGGACCGGGTTGCGGTGCGTAGTCGTTAAGATTGAGGCTGCCGAGGATCACAGCACCCGCTTCCAGATAAAGCGTCACATTGCTCTTCAGGTGGATGGTTCCCGAGCGGTATAAGCCTGGGCGAAGATAGACTATGCCGCCCCCTGCCTGAGTGCAGGCGTCGATTGCACGATTGATCGCAGGTGAGTCAAGTGCTTTGCCATCCCCTGTCGCGCCGAAACTCCAGGGTTCGAAAAACGGGGAGGGATGCGCAGCTTCTGAAGGCTGCGCATTGCTCCGGTTCCCCAAGGCGGCCATACCGGCCGCCGAAAGAGATACAAGAATGGATCTACGATTCATGGGTAATCCTGTGAGCTTTTGTGAAGGTTAGAAAACGAACTCTGCACCGATGCGGATGACACGGGACATGCCGGATATCTGGCTAACGTTCAACTTTCCAAAGGTGGTGCTGGCTGAGTTGAAGGTAATTGAAGGTGTCGCGCCAGACGTCACATTGGTGACGCTGGTCTGCAATGGATCGTTTGCTGTGTTGTTCGCAGCAAAATAGGCCGGATGGTTGAATGCGTTATTGAAGGTCGCAGTCAAGTTAAGGGCATATCGATCCCGGATCTGGAAACCCTTCTTGAAGCGCGCATCAAACAGGAATTCTCTCGGTGTGCGTGCGCCCGTCAGTGTGCGCGGAGCATTGCCCAACCGGGGATTATTCAACGTACCAGGGACTGCGAACGCCGCTGAGTTTAGATAGGGCGTGAACGAACCGCTGTTCAAGCCGAAGGGATTTTTCTTCCAGTTCGGATTGATCAGAGGAACACCGGGCACAATATCCGGCCTTAGCACATACCCTGTTGGAAGTGCGCTAGAGGCACAGTAATTTGTTGTGGTGCAGCCGCCTGTACCTTTAGGCGTAAAGGATGTGAAGTAGCCGGTGCTGCCAAGAACAACGTAATTGGGGTATCCGGAAGCAGCCGTGACAATGCCGCTGGTGGAGATGTTGCCGATGAGTGCGTTCACCCATCTGTGACTTGATTGAAAACGCTGATTTTTACCGAACGGGAGACTAGCCTGATAGCCAACGCGAAGCCGGCTTGGTTGGTCATAGCTGGAAACAGCCCACTCTCCGAAGGGATTACTGGGGTCCTGAGGAACGCTGGAACCAAAATTTCCCTGGCTTCCTGCCGTGGTGTCGGGCACATTGTCCATTGATTTTGACCACGTATAGCTGCCAATGAGAGAGAAGTTGTGTCCCAGATGCTGCAGAACGCTCAGGTACATCGAGTGGTATTGGTTTGTACCTCTGCGTGGATAGAGTTCTGGAATATTTTGATTGAAAAAATTCTGGTATGGGTTAAGCGCCTGCAGACCAGTTTCAGCAACGACTGCGCCGTTCTGCTTGATGCCGTAAACATTCGCCGCCGAGCGCGCCAAGTAAGCTCCACTACTTACGGCGGAAGTCAGAGTCGCAATTGTAGGAACATTAATCGATCCGGTAAAAGCACCGATCAAGTGGGTTCCCTTGAGTCCCTGATACGTGGCCTGGACCAGGGTGTGCCCCTTGATTTCGTACTGCAGCGTCAAGTTGTAGTTCTGCGTATAGGGAACCGAGTTCACCTGCTGCACATACACTGGACTGAAGCCTTGTGCCGTTGCAATTGGGCCGCGTGCACCCTTCAGGTCGGTATAGGCCGAGGAGAGTGGTCCGATGGGATTGGTGATGTAGTTGGTCATTCGCGTGGCGTCAGCACCTCCGGAGGTTGACGTAACGGATTGGCCGGCAACATTCAAGTTTGGGTCAGGAAGATTTTCATAACCTGTGAGTGGAAGGCGCATCATGCTGTAGGCCCCGCGAACCGTTAAGCGAGGTGTTGCCGCAAATGAAAACCCTATGCGCGGTTCGAAGCCGTTCCAGTTGGTAGGCCAGAGCGTTTGCGGCAGACCACATGCGCCCGAGAAACAGAATGCGGCGTTTGAACTATAGCCCGTTCCGAACTGCACATTTTGATTGAGAAGGACAATCGCCTGATTGTTGAACTTCTCCCGCCGTGGTGTTTCCACTTCGTAGCGTATGCCCAGATTGAGTGTGAGCAAGGGCGTAATACGCCAATCATCCTGGAAATAGACTGCATTGTAGCGCCACCGGTAGTAGCCCGGGACCTGTTGCGGTGTATTGGTATAGCTGCTGATCTGTCCCAGTATGAAGGATGCCAGGCTGCTGCCGCCTGTGCCGCTGGAGGTGCCCGTGCTGCTGGTCAGCGATTGAGCGAAGGCGTAGCGCCCACCGTAGAGGTTCGAGAAATCGTACTGGTTCGATTGGATCCAGCGAACCTCGGTTCCAAACTGAACGAGATGATTTTCATGGCTCCAACTGAAGTCTCCACCGCCGATGAAGTTCTCATCTACATCCGTATATGGACTGGAAGCGGCAAGTTGCAGCACGCCGCCGCCAATCGCGCCCAGTGTCGGGAAACCGCGGCCTGCGGTTGCCGGGGTCAGGCCATACTGCGCTGCGAAATCCTTGGCCAAAGCTCCCGCTGGAGGCGTGCGCTTCTGGTTGACGCGCAGCAGCGAGTAGCGGCCGGTTGCAATCACGTTGGAAGTAAAGACGTGAGTAAGGCCAATGGCCAGATCGTGCGATGCGGTGACATCCGTTGGTACCTGATTCAACGGATTGGTTGCGGAAAGAGCAAAGAAGCGCGGTCCACTGAGTGGTGCCTCGCTGTAGCGAACGAAGATCTGATTGGAATTGTTGAACTGATGGTCGAAGCGAACGCTCCAACGGTTGTCGATATTGTTGACGCCGCGCCGATAGACGCCGTTGGTTCCATCGCTCTGATAGCTGCCGTTCGTATCATCGAATTTGATATAAGGGCCGGGGTTTTGCGGCGTTGGCAACTGCGAGAACACATATTGCGCAAAGGAGTTTTTGGCCAGTTGTGAAGAAATATCGTCTACGCCGGAAGAGCCGGAAAATTGATGCGAAGTGGCAGAACCTTGAGCCCCATTGGGAAATCCGTTAGCGTCCAGTGTGCTGGTCGAATAGATGCCGCCAATGCGGGGCGCAGCCAGAGCGGCAGCATAGCCCTGATTCTTCAAGATGGTCTGGTTGAGCAATACCAAGGCATTATGCATACGCCCCGCCAGTTCATCGGGGGTACTGAAGTTGCCACGATAAGAAAGTGCATTCTGAATGCGGGCCGGTTCTATGCCCACAAAGAAAAAGCTTTTGTTGCGGCCGTTGTAAAGCCATGGAATGCGGACGGGGCCGCCTGCGAAGAAGCCATAAAAGTTTTCGCGCTGTGCGTTGGCTGCGCTGGAGCCAAGCGGAAAGGCGTTGAAGAAGGGATCCGTGTGGCGCCAGGTAACACGTCCATGATAATCATTGGTTCCGCCCTTGCTGGCTTGCACGATGACACCTCCACCCGTACGGCCATACTTTGCGGACATGCCCGTGGTGATCACCGTGGTTTCCTGAACAATCTGACCGGAAAGGTTGATTCCTGCTCTGGCATAGCTGGCTTGGGTAATGTCAGAACCGTCGACCAGGATCGAACTGGTTCCCGGAGGCGCACCTCCCACCGATATGCTTGCTCCAGGCGTGACCGGCCCGGTAGTAATTGGCGCGTTCTCCGAGTTCACGCCGCCAGGGGTCGAAGGGTCGCCGGTTACACCCGGCACCAGCAGGACAGCACCCAAAGCGCTGCGTTCTGGGTAAGGGAGATCTTGAACAATCTCGTGAGCGACAGTCGTACTGACTTCCGATACCGTTGTGGTTACCTGCAACGCATCCGCGGTCACCGTAACGCTTTCGCTTACGTTGCCGACCTTGAGTATAGGAGTCACGTTGACATTCTGTGCGGCACCCAGCGTAATCCCCGACAGCACCTCGGTCTGAAAACCGGCATGTTCAATGGTGACGGTATAGACACCCGGGTTGAGCGGACGAACGGAGAATGCTCCCTGATCGTTCGCACGGGAAGTCACAAGCACAGAAGTCTCATTGCTCTTGATTGTGATGGCAGCATCCGCAACGGCTGCACCCTGCGCATCGCGAACCTGGCCGCTAAGGGATGCCTGGCCGCTTTGCGCGAAAGCGATTCCTGGGCAGAAGGGGGGTAGTAAGACAGTAAGGACAAGAAGTAGGGTGCGAAGACTGCGCCTCAGAAGACAGGTGGATACAGTTTGGATGTTCATAGCACTCTTTCTGGTGAGCGAACGTTGCTTATTCGGGCGAATGCAAGTCGCTTCTTTCAACTGCCAAAGCATCGACGATGGCTTTGCGCAGGAACAAGTCAATTTACTGGAAAGAGGCGCGTAAGGACTTTGTAAGAGGCGCGTAAAGACATCTTCTGCATGTAAAAAACCTGTTTTAAAGGGGATATTGATTGGATTTTATGGCACGGCTATAATTCAAACGAAGTTCTCTTTACTGGGGAAAGGCCCTACATATGCACGAAACTGCAGCTTCGGAAGGGGGGCGAATTGATCCGTTGCTCTGCTCCGCGCTTGTTGAGCGTGTATGCACTTCTAAGGAACTCTATCGGGCCAGCAGGCTTCGTGATTTTCTCCGCTATGTGACGCAGAGATCCCTTGATGAGACCGGTACTCCGATTACCGAACACGAAATTGGGGTCAATGTATTCGAACGCAAGCAGGAGTACGACACCAGCATCGATAATATTGTCCGCGTCAATGCGTCGGAACTGCGGAAACGCATCAGTGGATATTTTGAACTCGAAGGTGCAAGCGAGCGAATTCACCTGGAAATTCCTCGCGGCAGCTATACGCCAACCTTTTTTGTGTCACCCGCGTTGGCGGAGTCGTCGCAAAGCGCTTCCCCTGCCAATGGATGTCCAAGCCCTCTGGGTATAGACCATACTGAGCCATCTCGACAAGGGAAGGTTCGGTGGCTAGTACCTGCTCTATCGACTCTTGTCGTTCTTCTCGCCGTGATTTGTGCAGGTCTTGTGCTTGCCCTCAAGCATGAGCAGCAGGCAAACGAACCCTGGAGGAATGGAGCCAGTCTCAGAGCATTTTGGAGCCACCTTTTTGACAACCAGCGCACAACCGACATTGTGCTTGCCGACTCTTCTTTGCCTATTGCCCAGGAATTCTTAAAGCGGAGGATATCGCTGAGTCTTTATCTAAAGCCGGATTATGCACAGGCCCTAGCTCATGCCGACCTCCCGGATAACCTGCGCGGAGAGTTACAACGGTTTGCTTCGAGGAGTATCGCCAGCTTTACGGATTTTCATGCGGCTCAGCACATACTGGCTCTTTCGCCAGCGTCGGGAAAACTGAAGCTGGAATATGCTCGCAGACTTCGGGCAGAATCGTTGAAGAGCGATAACGTCATTTTGATCGGGAGCAATTATTCCAATCCCTGGGTTGACCTCTTTGATAGTCGACTCAACTTTCACATGACCACCGACCCGCTCACACGGCAGGCACAGGTCATAAATTCTAGTCCACGCGCCGGAGAGCAAGCCGTATACGCTTCCGCTCCAGATGCGCGGGATACTGTCGGCTATTGCACTCTCACCTTCATCCCCGAAACGGAGCATGGTTCTTCGGTCTTGATCATTGCTGGGACCACATCGGAAGCGACCGAGGCGGCCGTGGACTTTATTACCTCGGAACGCTCTCTCGAAGAACTGACCGAAAAATATCAAATCAAAAATTTTTCCCACTTCGAGATCCTGCTACGCACCATGCGATTGGAAAACACCGCCCTTTCCGCAGAAATTGTAGCGGTGAGACTTTAATCAAATGGGAAGCCAACACTGGGCTATCTGGCGTCATAAGCGAGGGATTAATCCTTGTATTTTGGTTCGCCAGAGTTTTGATCAATCCTAAAAACTCGGCGAGTGTCTATAGATCTTCTGAAGTCCCCTGAGCAGGATTGTTGGATCCAGGCCTTACCACGTTTTCAGAGATCTCGCTAGAAATATGAGTTGGCGATTTGGCGTCCAAATCTACTCATCGGTCGGTGGATTCCTGTTTGTATTCCAAGGCCACTTGCTCATCAAGCCTGCATTCATTGGGGCAGATTGTCTACGAAGTGTTGCAGCTCGGTCAGTGTGTCGGATGGCTTCGTAATAAAGAGATAGTGATAGGCATGCGGCCAAAGAAGTACATGTGCCGATGGCAAATTCTTCTGAAGAGCTTTCGCTCGTGCTTCACAATCCTCAGAATTGTACGCATCGATTTTTTCGCGAAGATCAGGATGGCTATCTATCGACGGGCCGTAATCAACTGGGCACGCAAAGATCGCGAGAACTGGGACGCCGAGACCGGTGAACTTCTGCCACCGGGCGTCCTCCGGGCTAATCGAAGGATGGGGGCGAGGGTTGCCCACACTTCCGTCGGGATTGATTTCAAAGCTCTGCCGCAACTCTGCTTCGGGTGGATTTCCTCCGATCATATTTTTAGCATACCAAGCTTGAAGCGCCGCAACGCTCGCCATGTCCGCAGAAGAACGTCTTCCTTGATCAGCAGGAACCTGCTTGAGAAGTTCCAGGTGTTTCTTTTCGCGCAATAGCTCCCGCTCGAATGAAGGTAGGTCTTTCAGAAGGTCATCTATAAGTTGCACGTTCCATCTGGATGCGCTGAATTGTTCGAGCTTCTTCTGCAGGTCTGGCAGATCGAAGGCTAGCTCACCAACCGACGCATCATAAAACGCATAGCCATACGCCGCATCAAGATATGCCGCGCCAGCAATTTTGTCCTGGTGCTTCGTGGCAATCCAGCTCACCTCTTGCCCTGCGAACGAATGCCCGACAAGCACAGGCCGCGTGATCTTGAGTGCCTCAAGAACCGCAAGGATGTCCTCCCCTTGGCGGTCGACGGAATAGCCTTTACTCGGCGAACTGGAAGCTCCAGATCCGCGCCGCGTGATTCCGTAAACGTGATAGTACTTCGCGAGTTCGGGAGCGAATTCGTCGTAGATGTGGGCGGTATTTCCCGAACCAGCCAACAACACAACTGGTCGCCCATTTCCACCCCAATCAAGCACTTCAAGCTGAACATCCGCTTCTACCGTAACCATCTCAACTCGATGTGGCGAAGGATCAACATATGTAGACACAGGTTGATTGGAGGAAGCGGGAACGGCTTGTTCGGCAATACAACCAGGAACGCAAAGGACAAGGACCGTTACTGCCACTCGTTGGATTTGCCGCACGAAATCACCTTCTTTTCTAAGACACACCAGTGTAATCGGAAAGAGCGGAGGCAAACCAAATGAGGCATCGCATAAGAGCGTCAACCGTCACGAATAGACCTTGTCATACTCTCAGACACTGATCGTTTGGAATTATGCGTTGGCGATTAGGCGTTCATGAAGAATTGCCGCAGGTTAAGCCTCGCGATAAGAGACTTTCCAAACATCCGTAAACTCCACACGAATACTTTCGTCCAAAACTACAGCAGGAGCCATTTCATGAAGCGTGCCGTTGCAACCCTTCTCCTCTGTTTGCCAGCCGTAGCCCAACAACCAAACAACCCATCCGAACGCTGGCAGATGACGGGTGAGTTC
>Ga0207857_1000164_pt1 | contig 19431 bp, 19 predicted proteins | sample LuqExpMetageno22_FD_187780 | JGI IMG/M metagenome (GOLD analysis project Ga0207857, IMG submission 187780) | Tropical forest soil microbial communities from Luquillo Experimental Forest, Puerto Rico - Sample 22 (SPAdes) | ecosystem: Environmental > Terrestrial > Soil > Tropical forest ... | reverse complement strand
TTTCCTTGCAACGTAGGTCCTGGGGGGCCTCCGTGCACCTCCGTGGTGAGGCTCTTCCTGATGATCTGTTCAGTAGATGATGATGTAGCCGTGCGACTCGTGAATCCGAAGGCAAGTCCTTGTTCGCGGCCTGGTGCCTCGAAGAGGCGGATGAGGGAGCCTATGGCTGTAAGAAGGTGAAGGGGATAAGCTCTTCGAGTGAGTCGATGATGACGGTGGCATCGGAGATGAGTTCTTTGGGATAGCTGTTGGTAAGGCCGATTACTGCCAAACCGGCACCCTTGGCGGCTGCGATTCCCGCCGGCGTGTCCTCGATGGCTAGGGTCCGGTCCGGTGATGTGCCGGCGAGTGAATGGAGCTGCTCAGACGCGAGGCGGTAGGACTCCGGGTCTGGTTTACTCTTCGTGACGTTGTCCGCCGTCACGATAACATCGAAACAGTGTGCTATGCCGAGTTGCTGCACTATGGGGGTTATGTCTGAGCGTAGGGCGCCGCTGCTGATGGCAAGGGGTACCCGACTATGATGGAGCTTTTGGATCAGCTCCGTGACCCCCGGGTAGGCGGCGATACCGTCCTGAATGACCGTCTGGAAGATCTGCGCTTTGCGCTCCACAAGGGATTGAAGCGCATCGGCAGCGAGCGTTCTGTCGTGAGCCGCGAACGCTTCCAGAAAGGCATCCCGGTCGTCAAACCCCATGTAGGTGTCAACATAGTCCTGCCACGAAAAACCGAGTCCGAGCGGCACCAGTATCCGTTGGAATGCCTTGAAGTGCAGCGGTTCCGTGTCCACGATAACGCCGTCAAAGTCGAAGATGACGGCATCAGCCTGCAAGCCCACCGGAAAGACTACCATCTTCCCACCATTGCCAGTCCCGCGCCATTCTCAAAGGCTTGGGGAACGATCGCCACCTTCTGGCCGGTTGCATGATAATGGGTGACGACCCGTCCACATAACTCTCCCAGGGCTGCCCCCATGATCACGTCGCTGGCCCAGTGCTGGTTTTGGTACAGGCGTGAAAAACCGACAAAGGTTGCTGCCGAGTAATAGGCGGCCTTCAGGGTAAAGCTCTCGGAGGTGGCCGCCATGACGGAGGCAAGGGCAAAGGAGCTGGCGGTGTGCATGGACGGGAAGGAGTCGTAATCGCTCTTGAACCTGAATGGTTTGAAGTCGCCCTTGTTCTGGGTGGCTAGCGGTCGTCCCCGTCCCACGGCTTCCTTGAGCAGGAACGTTGAGGCGTCGGCCAGGATGAGCGATTCGCCCATCATTTCCCCGGCTTCCTTCCACTTCGGGGAGTCCGCAGCGATAGCGCCGCCATAGACCAGCGCCGCAAACCCCAGATGGAGAAAAGGGTTCCCCGCCAGGGAGCCGGCATCGGCGGCCTTGTCGAGGGATTTGCTCTTGCTGTTCTGCAATTTGTCGTGGATATTCCGGTCAAACACGTAGGTCAGGCCGACAGCCCCGCCAACCCCGATCGTTACGAGAATGTTGCCGTTGTCGATCTGAACCGGGGTCCGCACCAGATCAATGGTCTCATGCCCAAGTCTCGACACGCCGTTGCCGATTTCGTTACCGATGGAGACGTCCCCTATTTCGGACGCACACACCCATGTGGGGATTAACAGCAAGACCGTCATTATACCAAGGATCGCTTTTTTCAATGGAACTCCATAGATTGCGGAATAGACCAGCAGGGTGGCGCCGGTATGAGGTGGGCCAAGCCTGGGTATCTCTTACCGAGTTATGATGGTTGATGATGATGAGGCCTGAATCGAAGTGAATTTCTGATGTCGCGGATGATGGCGGCATCTTCCGGAGGCAGTTTTGAAAAATATTCCTGAATGAATATGATGAAAATAGAGGCGAAGAAGGCCGTTACCGCTGCAAGGATAACAATCAATGAACGTTTGGGCTTGCTCTTATTCAGGGGGACAACCGCCTCATCCAGCACCTGCATGGAAGAGGAATCCTTGGCTTCGCTGATCTTGGCCACCTCGTATTGCTTGGTGAGCTGCTCGAAAATGGCCTCCTGGGTCTTCAATTCGCGCATTTTGCGGACGTACTCAACGCCCAATTCAGGGAGATTGCCGACAGCAGGGATCACATCGCTGCCGCCGCTGCCGCTCAAGGCGCCAAGCTGGCCCTTGAGGCGGGCGATACCGGCCTGAAGCGCCTTTACCTCACTGTTTTCATCGGTCATGGTGTTGCGGAGCGAGGCAAGCTGCGCTTCTTTGGTGATGATCTCCGCTTTCAGACGCGCTATCCCCTCTATGGCCACCGTGGCCTGGGAATCCACCTTGAAGGTTTTATACCTTTCCTGAAAGGCCTTCATGTCGTTCTCGGCGTTGCGCAGGTCCTGCTTGACCACTTCCAGGCGTTTCTCCAGGAAGACGCGCTCCGCTCCCGCCTTGGAGAGGTTGAGCTCAACGCTGCGCCGTCCCAGCTCATCCACGAAGGTATTGGCCAATTGTGCCGCTTTTTGGGGGTCTTTGCTGTCGGCATCGATACTGATGATGCCGTCCTTGCCGGCCTTGAATTTGACTACGCCCTCAAGTATTTTTCTGGTTTCGTCGATGGTTTTTGTCTTGAATTCCTTCTGGAGATTCAGCCGTTTGATGACGGCGTCCGCCACTGAACGGCTCTTGAGAAGGCCGATGTAGAGGTCGGTAGAGCCTCCCAGGCCACCCATGCCGCCCGCCAGGGCAGCCAGACCGCCGCCGGCCTGGCCGAGCAGGGCCGAAAGGCCGCCTCCCGACTCCTTCTGGGGGGGGAGGATTTTTGCGCTGGCGGTATAGATGTTCTTCAGCATCAGCGAGTAGCAGACCGCTATGACCACGGCGGCGGCGCAGATCTTGATAATCACCGACTTGCGCCTGGCGATCACCTGCAAAAGTTCGAGAAGATTGATTTCCTCTTCTTCGGGAAGGGGACGCTGATCCAGAATTTCGTTCATTGGTTCTCTCATCATCTGAGGCCTATCAGGACCGTGCCTGCCGTGAGGGCGATCTGGGATATGATGGTGGTGATGTCCTTGATGTCTCGAAGCCAGGCCGTGCGTTCAAGTTTTTGCGGCACAACCAGGGTATCGCCCGGTTCCAGGTAGGATGACATGAAGCTGCCAAGGGTCCACTGTTTGGCATCGTCGCTCCACTTTATGCCGAATGACGCCTGTTGCCGGCTGAATACCGTGCCATCCGCCTTGATGATGAACATCTCGGCTGTCTCTGCGTCGTTGGTGGCGCCGCCGGCCTTGTTGAGGTAGCTTTCCACGGAACTGCTCCCGGGGACATACACGAACGCGGTGGGGTTGTAGACCTGGCCCAAAACGTTGACCACGTTGGCGCGGGTGGGGATTTCAAGGGTGTCGCCGCCCTCCATCTCCAGGTCGTAACTGCTCTTCTTCAACTCCTCGATCTGGGCAAGCCGGATGACCACGCGGCCTTCGGCCTTCAGGGTCTTCATCCGGTCGAGATCTTTCTGCAACCCCTCCAGGGCCGCTTTCGTGGCGTCGAGCTCTTCCTTTGAGGAGGCAATGGAGGCGAGGGCGGCCTGCTTCTGGATGATCTCCTTCTCCGTCTTGACGATGATCTCGTCCATCCGTTTCTGTTGCTCTTTCTGAACGGATCGCCGGGTAAACTTCGCCCCCCGCAGGTATGCCTTGTCGGTGAAACCGCCGGCCCGGGCAATGACGGAACTCAGTTTTTCGCCCCGTGCCACCGAGTAGACGCCGGGATACTGCACCTCTCCTTTGAGACGGACGAATTTATCCGTTGAATCGGTCCATCCGACGATGCCGCGGACGATCAACACGTCGTCCGACTTGAGGGTAAGGTTGTGCGCAGGATCGCCGCTGATGGCCTTGCCCAGGTCGATCTGCACGCGCGACGAGGTCGCCCTGTCGCCGGCAACCTCCACCCGGCTGAGTTCGGCCATGTCGAGCAGTGCGTTTCGTTTCGGGCTGCCGGCAGCGGAGACCAGGTCACGCACCGTCATGCCGGGGTGAAAATCGTATTTCCCGGGATTGACGACAAAGCCGTTTATGATCACGCTCGGTTTTTCCTGCATCTCCCAGCGTGAGAATACCTTGATGGTATCCTGTTCCTGCAGGGCGACATTTTCAGTTTCGTCGCCATCAAGGGCCTTGCGAAGGTTAAAATGGAGCATTTCCTTGTGATAATCGGGCAGGGCAAGGCGGGTGATTTCGGCCGACTCCAGGAACGACTCAGGCAGCAGGTCTGCAAAGGTCGAGATCAGATCTTTTACGTGCATGCCCTTGCGAAACTGGTATTCACCAGGCCTGGCGACATTCCCCGTGAGGCTGACAACCTGGCGGACCGCTGCCTGGACGGGAAATATCTTGACCATATCGCGGTCCTGAATCCCTATCCCGGCTGTAGCGCTATCCATGTGGCCATCCTTGGGCTCATAATCGAGGACGATCTTGGAGTTGTTGCCGGAAAAGCGCTCGATCTGTATCCTGCCGGTAAATCCGCTGGCGGTTATGCCGCCTGCCATCTGGATGACATCGGCCAGCGATTGCGTGCCTTTTGTCTCATAAATGGCCGGTCGTTTCACCTCGCCCGCAACCGCAACGACCGGGCCGATAACCGGCACGAAGAGGGTGTCGCCGTTTTGCAGGCGGACATCCCTGCTCCGGTCGCCGGAAAGAAACATGTCGTACAGGTCGATGTCTTCAGCCGGCTTGCCGTTGCGGGTGAGCTTGATCGCCCGCAACGATCCGTTTTTCGAGGGGCCGCCCGCCGCGGAAAGGGCGTTGACAACCGTTGCAAGCGAACTGATGGGGTAGCTGCCGGGCAATTCCACCTCACCCACCACAAACACCTGAATGGTCCGCAACTTGCCGAGTGAAACATCCATCTGGAAGTTCTTGAAGTAGCGCGACACGGTTTTCCCGATGGCCTCTTTGGCCTTGTCGTAGGAAAGCCCCCACACCTTGACGACGCCCGCCCGGGGGATCATGATCTCGCCGTTACGATCTACGGTGAGATTATACCGGGCGTTGATGGAGCCCCAGATGGAGAGGTTCAGGCTGTCGCCCGGCCCCAGGACGTAATTGTCTCCGACAGGGAGGTTGTCCATGGCTTCGAGCAGTTGGGCGCTGTTCTTGAAAAAATCGTAGCCGAATTGTCGAAGTTCGCGTTTGAATGGTTCCGGGGTGAGCTTGTCCTGCAGGGTCTGGTTTTTGCGGGAAAAGGTCTTTTCCAGGGAAGAGCCGAGTTCCTCGATGGGAAGGGGGATTACCTTGATCTCTTCCGATTTTATGATGCGTCGCTGTTCGCGGTTTATGGCGATGATCTGAATGTAGTAGATCTGGTGGTTTTTCAGGTCCCTGAGGGTATAGGTCGTGTCATTTCCGACATCGATTGATTTGAGCGGCTTGTTCGGCGCGAGCCCTATCTGGATGCGGTATTGAACGGCTTCATCTTCCTGGGGTCTGCGATATCCGGATGGCTGCCAGCTGAGCTGCGCCAGCCCGTCACCCGGCTCAGCTTTCAGCACCAGACGGGTCTTCAGCTTGTTTTTGTCCGCAGCAGTTTTGCTGATGTCGGTGGATTTCTTTTCGTCGCCCTGCATGCCCCCAAGAAGTTCGTTCTCGAAGCTTTGCTCAGGCGTCAGCTCCTGCTCCTGCATGGTGCCATCAGAAGGGATACGCTGATCGTAGATGCGCTGATCGTCCTGAAAGGTGGTGTTCGGAAGGGAGCGCTGATTGCCGGGGTAGGTGCCGCTGTTTTGCTGGGGATAATAGGTGTTCTGTTGGTAGGGGTCCGCTGGAGTTGCTCTTCTCGAGCCCTGTTCCTGAAAAATACTATCCGTCTGGTTCGTAAGTCCATCGTAGGTATCCAGCGACCAGGCATTTGTCCCCACGCAGACTACAGCTAAGGCTGTCGTCAGGGCCAGATGGCGAAACAGATATTTTGCTTGTGACATTCCGAAAAACCCCACTGTCATATTTGTCGATGTTAAATGTAAACTTATACCATTTCACAAAGGCTGAAAGCAATTTAAAATCATGCCGAAGGCTGTTTGCTGCGAGATTGACGGGCAAGCCGCGAGAAAGGTTTTGTCGCATATGCAAAAACCGCTTTTGCTAGCTATCCGGCATGCTAGTAAAAGCGGTTTCCTGATGACCCTTATGAAGTTGCATCTTTGATAGTTACTGGTGCCGAAGGCGAGACTCGAACTCGCATGGGCTGTTGCCCGCCACCCCCTCAAGATGGTGTGTCGTAAAATCAGTGACTTAGCTATCAAGGAACCAGGAAATCAGGAAAAACCTTTAATGAAAAAGTCCGAAAACTGTGTAAAAAACTGTGTAAAAAATACCAGAAAGTGCAGCCAATGAAAAGAGGTTTTTGCTACGGTTCAATCCTCCGCCCCCAATTGAGATAATGCCATTGTATGCTTACGAGTAATATTACCGTAAGCTGGGTGTAAGTCACTACAATTACAATAACAATTACATCTCAATATCCATCAGAAATACCTGTCAGCCCTTAAAACCAACCCCGACACGGAAAAGGAGATTCCAAATTCGGAATACTCATCCATACCAGTCTGACAGCCTATTCCCTTCAGAGTCCGGTTTTGATTTTAAGTGACCAACCGTTTCCAGTTAAAAAACTGCATTTATACCAAAAAGTATAGCAATTACATGCATATAGCTATTGACCAATACATGCAAATTTAGTAGAATGGCCCTATCTTTACCCCGATTAGGGGCAGATGCCGAGGTAGGCATGACCCTGATGAAAATATCATTGACTAGCCAGCAGAAGACACGACTGACAGCGCTCCGGAATCGCACCGGCCTGTCTTATGCTGAAATCATGCGTCGGGCATTTGATGCCTATATTGATATGACCGAGGGCAACTCAGAAAAAGCATAACCGACTTTGCCCCCTTCAAAAAAAAGCCTGAATTTGTACCAAAACATATTCAGGCAAGAAGGGGGTAACCAATGACAATCCCATATCCAGCCCGTTGTACTCCCCCGCATTCGTCTGTCCAAAGTATTAGCCATGTACGCCAGTGCCTCACCAACTCCGAGGTCCTGTGCCCTTCTAACTTTTAAGTCAGGAGCCTATCGCCATGTATGAAACTTTCCGAACAACGGCCCTCATGTTGAACAGCCTATTCATGGACAATTTGCTGCAACCGGTACCGCAGTTGTGTGGAGCCATCGGAACGTCCCTGAGCATGGGGCTTCTATGTGGCAGAAAGTTGACCACTCTCCATATTCCGGACCGCCCCCTTCTGAGTCCGTTTGTCCGTCATGTGGGCATCCTGGCATCAAAGTCATCGCAGGTCGCAACACTTCTCCTTTTGGCTGTTGGTGGCATCACCGCAGCACTTGCCTATATGGGAACCTCCGTGGCTTACGGTGAAGAAATCATCATCTATGCCATCTTCATAGGAGCTGGCTCGATAGTTGGCACAAGCCTTTCTCTGCCCATAATTTATCGGTGGCTACCACTGTGGGCAAGGGCCGACGGCTTGGATGATGTTGAACATATGGCTGCTCGCTTAAAAAAGCTGGCAAGAGGATTCAACCCCGAGAGTTATTTCAACATCAGTAAGGGCATCTTCCTGGGGCGGGACGAGAAAAGCGCTCCGGTGTACGTTCCCAAGGAATCACTCCAGAAAAACCACTGGCAGATAATCGGCGAGAGCGGTACCGGCAAGTCCTCTCTGGCCGGGGTTCTCCTCGCCCAATGTGCAATGCTTGGCGAAACCGTAATAGCCATCGACCCCAAAGATGATGTCTACCTCGCCGGAGCCCTGGCACGAATCGCCGAAAGACACGGCATTCCTTTTCATGTCATCGACCTGCGCCCCAGTGCTCCGCCTCAGATAAACCCGCTGCTTGGTTGCACTCGCTGGCATGTCGAAGAGCTGCTGGTGGCGGCCTTTGAGCTGGGCAAGAGTGGCGAGGCAGGGGCAGACTTCTATCGAGGCGAGGATAGAGACGCCTGCGCAGAAGTGGCAAAACTGTATGTCGATGGTGCAAACACCATTCCGCAGCTTTTCCATGCATGTGCAAAGATTCCGGCAATAACAGAGCGGTCAAATCTGTGGCGCGAATTCCGGCAGTTTGCAACGTTGCCAGCATTTCACGCCAGAGAAGGTCTCGACCTGGAGCGTGTATCCGCCGGTCATGTTCATCAACTCCAGTCGCTGAAAAATATTTCCTGTGCAGGTCTGGTTGATGAAGATTTTGTACATGGTCGGCTTCCCCGCTTGTACCGTTGTTCCGTCATGAACGTCCACCTCTTTTAGCTGCTCAATGAACTCCTCCAAATCCTTTACGTTACGGTACTGGTAGTTTAAAGTGTCGTAGATGAACGCCCCAATCTGACGTTGCATCCTCGGATTCTTCGAGCCAGGAAGTGGGATAAACTGAAGGTGGTCTGCCGGGAAGCCATTGTCGAAAGCTGACTTGTCTGGATTCATAAACGCCTGAAAGGTTTCGTTGAAATTATTAACGTGCGAATGACTTCTCGCCCAATGGGCGGCAAGCCGTCTTACGTTCAAGGCATAGATGACGGAGTACTTTTTCTTTTTCAGGCCGTACTCGGTCCGAACTTCATTAAAGGCGAAGAAAAGGGCAACGTAGGGCGAGTAGGAAAAATCGAGGCAGGGAGTGGGGACGCCATGATGCCGTCCATGCTCCATAGCCTCAAAACGGGAGTTGTGGTCGAAAGACGCCAGTCCCAGCTTTTGCAACCCCACTTTATATTTCGTAAGGGCCTCATCAATATCGGACATCCAAGCTTCGTGCGGAATCTTCCGTTCCCGCTGCCAGGTGTTCACCAGCCGATACTTTGGGTCGGAGTGGCCGCGAAAAATGAAATCCTCATTATCGCATGCCAGTTCGTCCAGAAAAGCCAGCGCTTTTCTGGCACTATGAATGTACACTTTTTTAATAGACACTTTCCCCTCCGTCATTTTTGAATTCCCACCGCATATCACAGCGCCAGCGTCGCCCAGTGGGCGGTCAGGGGAAATGCCCTGCTATTTTTGCTGAGGCTTGTCCCAGACAAGGTAGGCACGGAGGGCGGGATAATCAAGGGGGGGCATGAAAAAATGCACCATAGTGCAGGTATCCGGAATTATTCTCGGTCCTTTTCAGCAGAAAAAGACAACTCTACCTGAATCGACAGCCGGATGCCTCATCCCGTAAGGTGAATTGGAGTTTATCAACCAAGGCAAACATGGTATAAGGGGTGGCTTTCATAAATTTATCGTTCACTCTCAGAGCGACCAAGGAGGCCCTACTAATGCCAGTCAACATTCACGCCTCGGAAAAGCCGCTGTTTAAAATTTTCTCTAACGACTTTGCCTTTTCAATCCCTCCGTACCAGAGACCCTATGCCTGGACTACGGACCAAGCCAGCGAACTCCTCACAGACGTACTCTCTTTTTTAGGGAACGAATCCACCCTGGTGGATGAGGTGAACCCCTATTTCCTTGGGAGCATTGTCCTCATAAAACATGAAGATTTGCCGGACTCTGATGTTGTAGATGGGCAGCAGAGATTAACTACCATCACCATTCTCATGGCCGTTCTTCGAGCCCACGTCAAGCCGGAATATGCCACCGAACTTACCAAGTTCATCTATGAGCGGGGCGACCTCATAGTTGGCACCCCGGACCATTACAGACTGAAATTGCGGGAAAGGGACCAGGACTTCTTCCGCCAGTACATCCAAAGTGAGAACGGGCTTGACCAGCTTTTCCAGCTTGATAAGGGGCAGTTGACCGACAGCCGAAAAAACATACAGGCGAACGCGAAATACTTCTCGGGTGCTATCCAGGAGGTTTCCGAGAACCAGCGCATAAGGCTCCTACAATACCTTATGAAGCGTTGCTACCTCGTGGTGGTCTCAACCCCCGACCTCGACTCCGCATACCGGATTTTCTCTGTAATGAATGCTCGGGGCCTGGATTTGGGACTCACCGATTTGTTGAAATCCGAAATCATCGGGGGAATACCAGGAAACCAGCAGCAGGACAAGTACACAAAAATTTGGGAAAGTGAGGAGGAGGACTTAGGGCGAGACGCCTTCCAAGACCTCTTTGCTCATATCAGGATGATATTCCGCAAGGCGAAGCTCCGGGAAACAGCCCTTAACGAGTTCAGAAAGCATATCCTTCCTCTCCAGACACCGCAGACCTTCATTGATAACGTCCTCAAACCTTACTCAGATGCCCTTGAGATTATTCAAACAACGAGCTATCAGAGCGACAAGGGGCCTGAGGCCGTGAACACGCTTTTCCGATGGCTGAACCAAATCGACAACTTCGACTGGGTGCCACCTGCACTTGTCTACCTCTCGCAGAACCTGCACTCTCCTAACAACCTCAAAAAGTTTTTCACTGACCTGGAGAGACTGGCTGCTGGATTGATGATTATCCGTGCAGACATAAACACGCGTATTGACCGCTATAGCAAGCTTCTGACGGCCATAGAAACCAATGCCGACCTCTACGTGGATGGCTCTCCTCTCCAGTTGACGGCTGATGAAGCAAGGCAGATTATGACCGCGCTGAACGGTGATTTGTATCTGATGCAAAGAATCCGCCAGTACATTTTGTTGCGCCTGGACTCGACGCTTTCACAGGGAGAAGCGTCATACGATTACCCCGTCATTTCCGTGGAGCATGTTCTTCCGCAGAACCCGAAGACTGACAGCGTTTGGGTTAAATGGTTCCCTGTAGAGGCGGACAGGGGACAGTACGTGCATCGGTTGGGCAACCTTGCTTTGCTGTCTCGAAGGAAAAATTCCGAAGCCCAGAATTTTGAGTTTGACACGAAGAAGGCCAAGTACTTTGCTGCTTCAACCGGGGTGTCGGGGTTTGCCCTTACCACTCAGGTATTGCAGAAATCCGAATGGACTCCGGAGGTTATCATCCAAAGGCAGAAAGAGCTGCTTGCCAAACTCAGGACTCTTTGGAGGTTGGAAGTCATCGGAGGGGTGACGATTAGCATAAGAATGTCTTTTCCTTCTGTAGGTAAGGCGACCCCTTCTATCTCCGAAGTCGTGATACCAACCCCTGCATAAAATATGTCTGGAACTCCCCAGCGAAAAAGAAGGCGACCTGCTCTTTGGCGGACTCTTTGAAGCGTACAACCGCATTACCGCTCTTAACCAGGACGAAAAGCTGGAATTCCCGTATGACATCGGCAAGCTGAAATCCGGCGATATCCAGAGAATCCGTGAATGGACGCATGGCTTTTTCCTGGCAACGAGCTTGCGTAGTGAATACTGGGGTTTTGGCGATGAGGAAGAGTTGGAGGACGACGAGGATTATGATGAGGACGATGACGAAATAGCAGCCAGCTTTTCTATTATCATGGGAGTGGCGTTCCCCGAGAGGCTGCCGGAATTATTTGACCATGATGAAGACGAGATAATTCCCGTCAGCAAGGAAGACCCCGAACTGGAAGCCAAGCTGTTTTTGATGCTGCCCCAAGCAGTAGCCGTCATCCAGGAATACGCCAATGCGGTACGTGACGGCATGAACTCCATGCGTCCGGACAACTATCCGGCAGCACCAAAGCCGATAAAGGCTGAAAAAATCGGTCGTAATGACCCGTGCCCCTGCGGCAGCGGCAAGAAGTACAAGAAATGCTGTGGGCAGTAGGAGGCAATCTCGACGATGAAGGTGGAACGATATTGAACATTGGCGGCGAAATCATATTTTACCGGGCACCTGACGGCAGCACTTCCCTGGAAGTCCATCTTGACCATGAGACCGTCTGGCTTTCCCAGGCACAGATGGGCGAGCTTTTCGGGCGGGAGCGTTCCGTCATCACGAAGCATATACGGAACGTTTTCAACGAGGGGGAATTGGACGAAAAAAGCAATGTGCAAAATATGCACTTTGCTCATTCGGACAAGCCGATAGCATTCTACAACCTTGATGTCATCATCTCCGTAGGCTACCGGGTCAAATCGCAACAAGGTACGCGGTTCCGCCAATGGGCCACGCAGGTACTTCGCGACCATGTGGTGAAGGGTTATACCGTAAATGAGCAGCGGTTCCGCGAACAGGCCGAAAAGCTCCGGGAGATGCAGCAGACGGTGGAACTCCTTTCGCGCACCCTCACTACCCAGGAAATGGTGACGGAGGGGGGGAAGGACGTGCTGCGGGTTCTGACCGATTACGCCTATGCACTGACCACCCTGGACAGGTACGACCACGGCACCCTTGCCATTGAGGGGACCACCGGCCCGGCCCCTTATGCCATCACCTATGAAATGGGGATGGGAATAGTTGCTTCGATGAAGGGGGAATTCTCCGGCCTGTTCGGAGTGGAGAAGGACCAGGGGTTTGAAAGCGCCCTCGGCACCATCTATCAGACCTTCGGCGGCGAAGACCTATACCCAAGCATCGAGGAGAAGGCCGCCAATCTGCTCTACTTCGTAGTGAAGAACCATGCCTTCAGTGATGGCAACAAGCGGATAGCTGCTGCCGTCTTCGTATTCTTTCTGGGAGCCAATGGCATCCTCTATCGGCTTGACGGCTCCAAACGTCTTGCCGACAATGCCCTGGTGGCGCTTACCCTCCTCATCGCCGAAAGCAGGCCCGACGAGAAGGACACCATCGTCAAGGTCATCGTCAACCTCATAAACCGGAGCAATGATTGAATGGACCTAAGTGTGAGTAGCTCAGCCAAGAAGAAGCCGTCATGGAGCGACATCAAAAAGGCTCTTGCCGGGTACGACCGGGTGGCCTTAATCGGTCTGATATCCGACCTTTACGCCAGCAGCGCCCAGAACAAATCTTTCCTGCATGCCCGTTTCTCCACGGGGATGGATGCACTCAAGCCGTACTTGAAGATAATTGATGATACGCTCTATCCCGACATTCTCAGGAACAAGCCTATTCAAATCGCCAAGGCTAAAAAGGCCATAAGCGATTATACGAAGGCCGCAGGTGAGCCCAAGGGCATCCTGGAACTGATGGTCTTCTTCGTCGAGACCGGGACCGAGTTCACCGTGAACTTCGGCGACATTGACGAGGACTTCTACCTCTCGCTCGAACGGATGTTCAGCAAGGCCCTGGACCTGGTGCTGACTATGGATAAGGAGACCATTGACGAATACTACGAGCGTTTCGCGGCCATTGTGGTTCGAGCCAGTAATATCGGCTGGGGGTACGGCGATGCGCTTGATGAGATGTTCCACGAGGCTTTCCCCGAGGCCGACGATTAATCGGTGATGTCTGGAATACTGCTGGATATCACTATAGGAATGTCAATATGAAGAACGCTGTCATTCAACTGCCTAAATTTACCGAAGACGCAAGGAAAAGGTGGAATCAAATTCCCAACGAATTCAGGGTGATGGTCTTGGATAACGTTTTCTGCCACAATTGTCGAACTGGCTCACCATTACAACTCCACGAAGCGAAGATGGCTGGCTCCTCTCTCGTACTGAAAGGTGTTTGCAAGATATGCGGCAGTGAGGCCGCCCGAGTCGTAGAGCCTGACGAATGAAGCCGCCTTCCAAGACCGACACTCCCACTGAACGTCTCTCCGGCTCCGTCGAACGCGTCACCTTCCATAGCGAGGAATCCGGCTTCTGTGTTCTCCGCGTCAAGGTAAAGGGCCAGCGCGACCTGATTACCGTCATCGGCTCCGCTGCCTCCATCACCCCCGGCGAGTATGTCGAATGCATCGGCGTATGGCACAATGACCGTACTCATGGTCTTCAGTTCAAGGCCCATCACCTCAAAGTCGTTCCTCCCTCTACTCTCGAAGGCATCGAAAAATACCTTGGTTCCGGCATGGTCAAAGGCATCGGCCCACACTTCGCCAAGGTGCTCGTGAAAGCATTCAAAGAGGATGTATTCACCGTCATTGAGACCGAGCCGGAAAAGCTCCTGACTCTTCCCGGCATCGGCAAGAAACGGATGGAGAAAGTCACCTCCGCTTGGGCGGAACAGAAGGTCATCCGGGAAATCATGGTCTTCCTCCAGTCCCACGGAATTGGGACGGGTAGGGCAGTCCGCATCTACAAGACGTATGGCGACGAAAGCATCATCAAGGTCACGGAGAACCCCTACCGTTTGGCCCTCGACATTCATGGCATCGGCTTCAAAACCGCCGACATGCTGGCAAAGAACCTTGGCATCGCACCTGATTCACTTATCAGAGCACAAGCCGGAGTCCGCCATGTTCTCCAGGAGATTGCCGAGGACGGCCATTGCGCGGCTCCGTGGGATACCCTGATAGAGGAAGCGTCGAAGCTGCTGGAGATATCGACCCCCATCCTTGAAGAGGCCATCCACGCCGAAATAACCGAGGAGAACCTGATTCAGGAGGACATCGAAGGCAAGTCCTGCCTTTTCCTGACGCCGCTCTACCGGGCTGAAGCTGGTACCGCGACCAGCATCCTCCGTCTTCTCCAAGGTGCTCCACCGTGGGGCGTCATCGATACTGACAAGGCAATCCCCTGGGTAGAGTCCAAGACCACCCTGACCCTTTCAGAGTCCCAGCGCGAAGCGCTGACACTGGCCCTTTCCAGTAAAGCGGTCGTCATTACCGGAGGCCCCGGCGTCGGCAAGACAACCCTCGTCAACAGCATCTTGCTTACCATCCGGGCGAAGCACATGGTAGTCACTCTCTGTGCTCCCACCGGTCGGGCGGCAAAACGCCTGACCGAATCCACCGGCATAGAGGCGAAGACCATCCACCGGCTTCTGGAGTTTGACCCCAAATCGTTCGGCTTCAAGCGGAACCGGGAGAACCCTCTGGAAACCGACCTCGTCGTCATTGACGAATCCTCAATGGTAGACATCGCCCTGATGAACAAGCTGCTGGGGGCGATACCTGACAAGGCCGCCGTCATGATAGTCGGCGACGTAGACCAACTGCCTTCCGTAGGGCCGGGAGCTGTCCTCGCCGACATCATCGACTCCGGCAGGGTGCCCACCGTCAGGCTCACGGAGATTTTCCGCCAGGCGGCCACCTCCCGCATCATCGTCAACGCCCACCGCATCAACAAGGGCGAAATGCCCCTGAAGAATGAGGGAGCCGAGCTTTCCGACTTCTACTTCATCCCCGGCGACACTCCAGAAGACATCCACGACAAGCTTCTTCAGGTTGTTACCGAGCGCATCCCGAAGCGATTTGGACTCCATCCAGTGAAAGACGTGCAGGTGCTCACCCCGATGAACCGGGGAGGACTGGGAGCCCGGTCCCTGAACGCCGAACTGCAACAGAAGCTGAATGGTACCGCTGAGCCGAAGATTACCCGATTCGGTACCACCTTTGCCCCCGGTGACAAGGTAATCCAGACGGTGAACAACTACGACAAGGAGGTGTTCAACGGCGACATCGGCCAGATTTCCGAAGTCGATGAGGAAGAGGGCTTGCTCCAAGTTGATTACGACGGCAGGCTGGTGGAATATGAATTTGGTGAATTAGATGAGGTGTCCCTTGCCTACGCCACCAGTATCCATAAAAGCCAGGGTTCTGAATATCCTGCCGTCGTCATTCCGTTGGCGATGCAGCATTATACCCTTCTGGAGCGGAATCTGATATATACTGCCGTGACAAGAGGAAAGAAGCTCGTAACCATCATCGGCCAACCCAAGGCGTTGGGGATGGCCGTGAAGAACAAAAAATCGAGTAAGAGACTGACAAAGCTGGCGGCGAGGATAGCTGCGGAGAACTGAGGAAGAACGACATGGCAGATACATGGATTACCGATATTACACACTTCTTGGATGAGACCGGGGAGATGATTACGGAGCCGAAGGAAGCTCGAAAGCTAGCGGAATATTTTGCTTCCATTATCATCATGTCGAGTCATCCCGAACCGGAGTATCCACCCGAGTACAAGGTTTTATGTCGCAGGAGACCGAAGCGGAAACCCTGCTTGACGGAGATTGCAGGCTGGCTTGACCCCGAGACAGACGATGTTGTCTGGATATGCCCGAAATGCCGGGATAAGGGGATAATCAGTAACTGGCGCGGGACTATATGGGATATGAGCGATAGTGTAGGGCTGTTAGTTCACTGACACGCTTGCGAAAATGGAGGTAACATGAAGATTCTTGCCATCATGGGAAGTCCCCACGGAATGAAAGGCAACACTGGGCGGCTTCTGGATGAGGTTCTTGCTGGGGTACATTCGGAATCCGGCGAGGTTGAACTGGTTTCCCTGTCCGAGTCCAGGGTTTCACCCTGCGTCAGTTGTGACGTTTGCCATAAAACCGGTACCTGCCATCTCAAAGATGACTTTGAAGGAATAAAGGCCAGACTTCTCGCCTGTGACGGATTCATACTCGCCAGCCCGAACTACATCACCAGTGTTACCGGTCAGATGAAATGTCTCTTTGACCGGAGCGCCACGCTATTGCATTGCGTTGCCCTGGAGGGCAAGTACGGCGCTGTCGTGGAAACCTCTGGCGGAGGGGAGGACGACGAAGTAATCAGGTACGTATCGCACTACATCAACACGCTGGGTGCTCAATGTGTTGGCGGCATTGGTTCTCCGATGGCTGGATTTAGAACCTTCCCGAACGAGGAGACTCTTTTTGCTAGAGCCAAGGGACTTGGCAAGGAGCTTTGCCAGAGTATCCAGATGCAGCGCCACTTCCCTGAACAGGATGTTCACCGCATTAATTTCAAAGCACGGATGAAGCGGCTCATCGAATTCCGGCAGCACGAGTGGACGTTTGAATGGGAATACTGGCAGAAAAATTTGAAGTAATAAATGGGAGCGCGGCAAGTCGGTATATACTTCGGGTTGACTACAGTGGGGGGGTATTGCAAATTCCGGCGTGAAACCGACCACCATTCCGCTGACAATCCGACCACCATTCCGGAAGCTACCCGACCACCAAGGATAGCTTCTCGGAAGAGCGGCTTTTTTCAGTTGTCAAAGACCGTATTAAAATTCCTAACAATAATTTGCTGTTGTGCAAATATTGGAGAATCCGACCAGCGCCCAGAAGCAACCTGTTCAGTACACAAACGCCCGTTTTTTCTTTTTGTACCGTTTCACTGATGCCCTGTTCGTCAGTGCCGCAACGAGGGCAATACTCAGCTCATAGTCCTCATCGTCATAGCCAGCATCCGCGACGGCATCGCAGAAATCTTCGTAACGCTCTTTGCCTGATGAGTAATAGTCTTCAATGACTGTCCTGGGGATGTACAGGTTTGTCGGTTCGCGAAATGTCTTCTCACACGTTGCGAAATCGACGGAATGGTAAATACGGCAGTTTGCCGGGCGCACATCATAAGCGATACAACAGTTATCGATGAGAAGAGGACATTGAAGATGAGCCGCTAATCTCTCCTCTTCGTCCATGTTGCGATACAGCTTGGCATTATGTTCCGCCTTCTCCAGTATGATATTCTGTTGAGCTGGAGAGAGCCGTTCCCTGATGCACTCGGCGATTACTAATGCCTCAGGTGCTTTTACGTCAACCTTGATATCGCAGCAGTACCAACATCCCTTGTCGCAACACATCTTTTCAGCCGACCTGGATAGTATTCCAGCCAGGTCAGCATCAAGGCGTCTCAGAGAGTTTTTATACGCTGTTACCGGGTCACTGCTGGCAAGCTCTTTTCTCGCTTGAGCATATTCGAGTTGTTTCATGTTCTTAACTCCAATCCCTCGACCTCCCACTTAAGAGCTTCAAGTGCATGGATTTCCAGCACCTCGGCAATGCTCATGTTGGCAGGGATGCATATGCAGGTATGCTCGTCAACCTGCACCGTCCTATCATTTGCCATTAACTCGTTCAGATACTCCTCGTGTTCCTCCATCTCGGTCATGTCAGCCCTCCCATGAGATAAACGTATTTCCGTGATTTGTTGATTCGATATCCCAAACAGCCTTGGTCCCGTCCGACGCCAGGACAAGAAAGGTCATTGGGTATCCTGCCAGGCGGCACGCAAGAAGCCACTCAACCCGCTTTCTGCGTGCGGCCTGCTGTCTGGCCTGAGGCAGGAACTTCCCAAGGTCAATCAGGCGGTGGTTTTTTACCTCGATGGCAAAAACCTTCCCGTCAGGCGCTATCCCCAGAAAATCCTCCATAGCTGCCCCCTCCGACGATGCCATGATTTCCCAGCCCCTGGCTTGCAGTACTTCGGCAAACTCGCGTTGCCCCCGCTTGCCCTTGTCTCGCTGCGACTTCCCCATGATACCGGCCCTAAATAGCACTGGCACTGCTATCAGCCCAGTTGTCAGCTGTCAGCATGCGGTCGATTTCTGCCAGGCGCTTCAGAAGGGCATCCTTTTCGGTGGTAAGGGCAGTAGCATCGACTTTACTTGCGCCGTATTGCTCTATTGACCAGCGCTCAGAAATCTTCTGAAGCCACGCGATAGGCAAATCCTTCACAATAAATTCAGAACCTTCGCTAACCCATGTTGTCCAGTACTGCCGGGAGCCACCTGAGCCAATTTTTCCGGAAATCATGGCAGCACCATCACACACCTTGGCCCCTGAATCTCTGCCGGATGCTTTGGCAATCGGCAGGCCGAAAAATGTCACGGAATCCTGCGTTGAAGACAAGTCTTTGATAGCCGTGATTTTGATGCTGACCCTCTCACAGGGAGAGCCATCAGTGCAGTAAATGTCCATAAGCTTCGTCTTGATAATATCAAGCAGTACATCATCAAAGACCCACATGTTCCCATCCCATTTGCCATTAAGTGCATGTGCAGCATTGACGAACTTTGATGTATACGGGCAGATGACTCCGATTTGGTCATTGCCGACATTCTGGATTTCGACTTTCATTTATGCTCCTTTCCTTTTCATAACGTGCCTATCGCGCTGTCAGAACGGTATCTCCGTGTCGTAATAGTCATCCAGGTCTATGTCCCACTCCCATTCTGACAGGTCCGGTGTCTCCGACTCGCACATGCACTCACTGATATGGCTCATGCATCCCCAGCAATAGTCGTCGATAACCCGGTACACTGTCCGTGCCCTCCCCAGTGCTGTCATCTCCATGTCTATGCTCCTTTCCCTGCGTACGTGTTTCCATCCGGCGGCAAAGCTGGAATGAAGAATGTGCCATGCTTACCTTGTATGGTTTGGGAATTGGATTTCCGCTCAATCGGCCCATCATCATCCGCCGTTTCTGTTCCGTCCTCGATGTCAAAACACTCTTCTGAGTCGTCGGTACCAAACTCGAAGCCTTGTTGCGGCTCATAGCACTTGTCAGGCAGCACAAAGTTTCCATTCACGTCACTGTACCGGCCGCAGAAATAGTCGTAGTACAAGGTAAGCGCCCCACAGCGGCCAGTTCCTTTGAATTTTACTTTCTGCACAAAAACGGAGGTATCGGTAGCATTTGGGTCGTCTCGATGGACGCAGAGGCAGTAATCGGCTTTGTTACGCCAGTTTGCCGAGCCGGAGATGTTATACGGTGTGGGCGGAGGATA
>Ga0207857_1000163_pt1 | contig 19474 bp, 14 predicted proteins | sample LuqExpMetageno22_FD_187780 | JGI IMG/M metagenome (GOLD analysis project Ga0207857, IMG submission 187780) | Tropical forest soil microbial communities from Luquillo Experimental Forest, Puerto Rico - Sample 22 (SPAdes) | ecosystem: Environmental > Terrestrial > Soil > Tropical forest ... | reverse complement strand
ATGCTGCAACTGTACCCATGATTGTGGCGGAAGCCGACAGTTCCGTGGGTAGCTTTTACATGCACTTCCGGAATAAGGAAGACATCTTTGCCGCGGTTCTGGAGGGCCTTGGCGAGCGGATCGCCGAAATTCTGGCTGAAGCGCGCACCCATCCTACCGATCCGCTCACGCGTATTGGCGATGGTGTGGAGGCGCTGTTTGTTTTTCTGGCGCAGAATCCGGAAGAAGCGCGCATTCTGATTGTTGAGTCTTCAGGCTTGAGTCCGCGCCTTGAGCAGGTGCGCCGCACAATTCTGCAGCATCAGGCCGAACAGACCCGGCATACGCTGGAATCCTCCCCGGAGGCCTTTCAGTATGCCGATGCCTACGTGGCCGCGCAGTGTCTGGTGGGCGCGGTCTACGAATCTCTGTGTACTTGGCTGGAGCAGAGCCCGGAGCAGCGTTTGCCCGCTGTCGATGTGGCTCGCCTGGTGGCTGACTACAACACGCGGGCTCTGCGCGCCGGCTGACCGGAGACCCCATGGCTCACCGCGGATTGCGTCGCATCGGCGTCCTGTTCGGCCTGGAGAACAGCTTTCCTGGCGCGTTGGTGGAGGAGATCCAGCAGCGCAATGTGCCCGGTGTGCGCGCCGAATTTGTGGAACTGGGCGCGGTTGCGTTGCCGCGCGAGACTGCTGCGGCTCAGGCGAATCCGCACTATGCCGTTCTTGTCGATCGCATCTCGCATCAGGTGCCTTTCTACCGCGCGTGGCTGAAGGCCGCCATGCTCGATGGCACGCAGGTGATCAACAATCCCTTCTGGCAATCGGCCGACGACAAGTTCCTGAATTACGCGCTGGCGCGCCGCCTGGGCATTGCCGTGCCGCCTACCGTTTTGTTGCCCCATCACGCGCCGCCTACCGGCCTCACCCCACGCTCCCTGCGCAATATGGAGATCCCCTTCAACTGGGAGCGGGTTTTTGACGAGGTGGGACTGCATGGCTACCTCAAGCCCATTGACGGCGGCGGTTGGCGCGATGTGTATGAGGTGCGCAGCCGCGAGGAGTTTTTTGCGGCCTACGAAAAGACCCGCGATCTCTGCATGGTGTATCAGCAGGCCGTCGCTTTCGATGCCTATTTTCGTTGCTACGTGGTGGGCGCCAAGAGGGTGCGCGCCATGGCGTACGATCCCGGGCGTCCCCATGCCGAACGTTACCTTGCCAGCTATCCGCACATCTCCAAAACCCTGATCCACCGCATGGAACGCGAGGCTGCATTGCTGTGTCGCGCGCTGGGCTACGAGATGAATACCGTGGAGTTTGCCGTGGCGGCAGGCGTGCCTTACGCCATCGACTTCATGAACCCTGTGCCCGATGCCGATCCTGCCTTTGTCGGCCAGCAGAACTTCCAGTGGTTTGTGGAACGAATGGCTGACCTCGCCCTGGAGAAGGCGCTTGCCAAGCCGCAACTGCCGCCGCTTCGCGCGGCTGCGCTGCTGGGCGCGCATGCGGAACTCGCACAACGCAAACGTCGCAGAGTTGTGAAGAAAATTGGGCGAGGAAAAGTTCTGCAAGAACTGCGCGGAGAGCGCTAGCTCGAGCGGTTTCAGGATTGCTGTACCCACGCAGTGAAGCTGCCCAGTCGACCCGACCCCAAGGAGGGGCGGCATCGCAAGCAATCGGATTGGGTATCTGTATCCTGAAACCGCTCTAGAGCTTCTTGTCGTAGCAGCAGAAGCGCAGGCCCGGGCGACGCAATAAACCGATCTCGCCCGCATACACATAGTCCAGCTTGGCCAGCAATTTTTGCACGGCCAGATTCTTTGTGTTCGTATCCAGGCGGATCTGCGGAATCTGGCGCGAGCGCGCCAACTCTTCCGCATGCTGCATCAGCGCCATGGCAACACCTTGCGAGCGGAAGGCCGGATCGACGGCCATGCGATGCAACACCAGCGCGGGCTCGGAAAGATCCCAGCCCACGTCAGCATACTCGGGCGACTGCTCGCTGCAGATGGCAATCACGCCCGCCACCTGCGCGTTGATCTCTGCCACCCACAGTTCGCCGTTTTCAATATCCCGTGCAAAGACTTCGCGGTTGGGATAATCCTCGGCCCACTGCCGGTTGCCGGCGGCCTGCATGAGTGGGACGGCAAGCCGCACAATGCGCAGAATCTCGTCGATGTCTGCTTCTGTCGCTTGCCGTATCCGCATTTTGCCTCCACGTCAGTAAACTGCGTCTAACTTCCTAGCCCCTAGCCCCTAGCCCCTAGCCCCTAGCCCCTAGAACTAGCATCTCGCACCTAGAACCTCGCACCTAGAACCTAGAACCTAGAACTGGTCCCCTCTACCGCGTCTTCCACTTGTTGTTCAGCATGGAGAGTTTGTCTTGCATGGAAAGCTGAGGCTTGGCCGCGGGTGCGGGACGAGCCGGACCACGGCCACTCCCACCGCCAGCGGGCGGCATCAGCGCTTTCATCGAGAGGCCGATGCGCTTGGCCTTCAGATCGACGGCCATAACCTTGGCCTTGACAATCTGTCCGGCCTTGACCGCCTCAGCGGGATCCTTGATGAACTTGTTCGAGAGCTCGCTGATGTGAACCAGTCCATCCTGATGCACGCCGACGTCAACGAACGCGCCGAATTTGGTCACATTCGTCACCACGCCTTCCAGCACCATACCCACTTCCACATCGGAGATTTCGTTCACGCCCTCTTTGAAGCTGGGAGCGACGAAGGTCTCGCGGGGATCGCGGCCCGGCTTGCGCAGTTCGGCCATGATGTCTTGCAGGGTAAAGGAGCCGGCGGCAATCTTCGAGCTATCCACCTTGGCCAGTGCTTCCGGCGTGCGAATAATTTCGTCGATGGTGGTGCCTGCCAGTTGCGCAATCTGCTCCACAATCGTATAGGATTCAGGATGCACCGCGGTTGAGTCCAGCGGATTATCGCCATTGCGGATGCGCAGGAAGCCGGCCGCCTGTTCAAAGCTCTTGGGGCCGATGCCTGGCACCTCCAGCACTTGCTGCCGCGAGCGGAAGGCGCCCTTCTCATTGCGGAAGTTCACAATGTTGATGGCGGTACGCTCGCTGATGCCGGCCACGTAACGCAGCAGCGTCCACGAACTGGTGTTCAGATCCACGCCCACCTTGTTTACGCAGCTCTCGATGGTGGCGTTGAGCGAATCCTGCAACTGGCGCTGGTCCACGTCATGCTGGTACTGGCCCACGCCAATCGACTTGGGATCGACCTTGACCAGTTCGGAAAGCGGGTCTTGCAGACGGCGGGCAATCGAAATCGCGCCGCGCACTGTCAGGTCCAGGTCCGGAAATTCCTGCCGTGCAACATCCGAAGCGGAGTACACACTGGCCCCAGCTTCGCTGACCGTAACCGAGAAGATGCTGTCGATCTTGTATTCGCGCAGGAACTCGCGCACAAAGGCATCGGTTTCACGTGAGGCGGTGCCGTTGCCAATGGCGATGGCGCGCACGTTGTGGCGGCTCAGCATGGCGGCCAGCTTGGGCGCGGATTCCGCGTTGCCATGCTTGGACGTATGCAGATAGAGCACATCGTGACCCAACAGCTTGCCGGTGGCGTCCACGACTGCGACTTTGCAGCCGGTGCGCAGGCCGGGGTCGATGCCGAGCACCGAGATCGGTCCGGCAGGCGCGGCCAGCAGCAGATTGTAGAGGTTGTCGCGGAAGACCTGAATGGCTTCGGTATCCGAGCGCCGCTTCAGTTCCACGCGAATCTCGCCCTGGATGGAGGAGTTCAACAACCGCTTCCAGGCATCCTCAATGGCCAGATTCAACTGCGGAGTCCAGTCGCCGGTATCGCGCAGAACGCGGCTGCGCAAGATTCCCAGCGCCCGCTCGTTTTCTACTTCGATCAGGAAGTACAGAATATTCTCTGCTTCGCCGCGGCGGATGGCCAGCATGCGGTGCGAGGGAATGGTCTTCACCGGCTCGTTGTACTCGTAGTACATCTTGAACTTTTCCTGCTCGTCCTGGGCGTCGGTCACCTTGCGGCTCACTACTACGCCCTCGTCGAACACCAGGGTGCGAAGCGCCTTGCGCAGGTCCGCGTCTTCGCTGATCCACTCAGCCACAATGTGGCGCGCGCCTTCCAGAGCCTCTTCCACATTGGCCACGCCCAACTCGGCGTTCACAAAGGTGGGAGCATAGGCTTCCAGCGGCTCGGTGGTGTTCTGCTGCGCCCACATATATTGCGCCAGCGGCTCCAGACCCTTTTCACGGGCGATGGTTGCTTTGGTGCGACGCTTCGGCTTGTAGGGCAGGTAAAGATCTTCCAGCTCGCTCTTGTCGAGCGTGCCTTCGATTCTGGCCTTCAACTCATCGGTGAGCTTGCCTTGTTCGGCAATGGAGGCCAGGATGGTTTCGCGGCGCTCCACCAGATCGCGGAAGTAGTTCAGTTTTTCTTCGATGTCGCGAATCTGTACTTCGTCAAGGTTGCCGGTGGCTTCCTTGCGGTAGCGGGCAATAAATGGAACCGTGCCACCGTCGTCCAACAGTTCGATTACGGCAACCAGGCCGCGCATCGGAACGTTGAGGGTTTGAGCAATATGAAGGAGTATTTCCGGGCTGAGGGATTTTGCTTCTTTCATGGGCGGTCCTTGTCCATCCTACATGTGGCGGCCATTCCCGCGCAGCCGGGCATGTGCAAAAGATAGGCCTGAATGCATGGGCATTCAGGCCGGAGATGTTCGAGGAGGAACACAGACGGGAACTTAGAGCGGTTTCAGGATAAATATGCCCAATCCGATTGCTTCCGATATCGCCCCTCCTTTGGGCCGGGGCGACTGGGCAGCTTCACTTCGTGGGTGCAGCAATCCTGAAACCGCTTTAGACCATTTCAACCTTCAGGGTGATGCCAATCGGTGAAATTTTTTCCGCCGGCATTTGCACCTTCAGGGCTCCGGCTTCCTGGGTCCATCGGACAGAACCCTTCGCGCCGAGGATGGTCACATTCTGGATACGTCCGGGCTTTTGCGCACTCTCGGAGCCGAGCGCCTTCACCACGGCTTCGCGTTCCGGAATGCCTTGCACAAAGGCGTAGATGGTTGAGCCCTTGGTGGTGAAGCGCACGTCTTCCGCAGTAAAGTCGCCGCGCTTGTCTTCGTTAAATCCACCCGACTTGATCTCTGCCTTGGTCGAGGGGCCTTCACCGTAGATCTTCCATGGGCGCGAGCTGTAGATGCCCTCGCTGTTGGTGTCCATCCACTTGGTGATGCCGTCCAGCACCTCAAGCTCCTGTGCATCCAGTGCGCCCGAGTTCGGCAGCGGGATGTTCAACAGCAGGTTGCCGTTCTTGCTCACAATGTCAGTGAGCAGATCGATTACCTTCTTGGCGGTTTTATAGTGTTGCCCGCGCTTGTAGTGCCACTGGCCAATACAGGTATCGGTTTGCCACGGGTTTGCGGAGATGGAATCCGCCACGCCGCGCTCATGATCGAGCAGGCAGGTGCCAATGGCGCAATCGCTTTCGGCCTTGCTGTTGTACACCGCCTGCACCATGCCGCCATTGGCCGCCGCGCTCACGTTGTACAAATGCGAAACCATCTTCAGACCGTAGTCTTCAAAGGGCAGATGGCCATCGGTGTAGAGCAGGTCGGGCTGATACTTGTCGATCAGATCCGTCATGCGATCCAGATAGTGCTTCTTCCAGGCATCCGGAATGTCATCGTCGTTCCAGTCCAGCTTGGCAGCCAGCCGGGCGCAGTCGCGGTCGTGATACAGATCGGCATACTTCGGGTCAGCGCCATCGTAAGGGATGCCTGCATACAGGCCGGTTTTGTCGGCCGAGTGGCTAACCGCCCACCACTTGTAGCTGATCCACAGATGTTCGCTGATGCCATAGTGCAGGCCTGCTTTGCGCGCCGCGTCGCGCCAGATGCCCACGATATCCTTCTTCGGGCCCATCTGCACGGAGTTCCACTTGTTGTACTTCGAATCCCACAGGTCGAAGTTGTCGTGATGCACACCCATAGAAACGAAATACTTTGCACCGGCGCGCTTGTAGAGCCCCATCAGGTGCTCGGGATCCCACTTCGCGGCCTTCCAGTCGTTCAGCGTGTCCTTGTAGCCAACCTTCGACGGATGGCCATAAGTTTGCACGTGGTAGTTGTACTGCTCGCTGCCCTGCATGTACATATTGCGGGCGTACCAGTCACCGGCTTCAATGGCTGATTGCGGACCCCAGTGCGCCCAGATGCCGAACTTGGCATCGCGGAACCAATCGGGAATCTGGTAGGCCTCAAGCGATTTGCGGTTGCCCTCAAATGCGGCGTTGGGAGCTGCGGCCAGCGCCAGCGGCGTGCGCGCCATGGCCAGTACCGAGCAGGCTCCGCCTACGGTCTTCAGCATCTGGCGGCGGTCGATTTGCGTCTTCAACGGGTTCATTTCCAAGGCTCCTCGTGAGTCGGATAGGGTTGGGGTGGTGCGCGGGCAGCGCTCTGGTGGCGCCGTCCCGCGCCAGAGTTACTTCCTCGATTTTTTCTGTGGCGCGGCTAGCGCGGTGCGCAAGCGCTTCTCCGCCGCTGCTGTCCAGTAGCCACAGTCCAGTTCGAAGAAGACAGTGGTATAGGGAATCGTCATATTGGTCTTGAGAATCAAGACTCGGAAGGTCTCTGCGGATGTGTCGAGTTTGGCAATGATGTCTTCATGGGGAAGCGTTTGCAGCGCCGAGCCCAACGCGGTTTTCAAGCGGCGACGATAGCTTCCGATTCCCTTGGCATCTTTCTCCGCCACAAAATCCAGCTCGGCATCCACATACACGTTGGCGCGAATATGCGGTTGCGCGCCGATGGCCGCAAAGACTTTCTTGACCGCTTCCAACTGGCCACAGTCGATCACGGCCGTATCGATGCCGGGATTGGATTGCGCGGGGTAAGCGGAGTCGGCAACCACAATCCAGTTGCGATGCCCGAACAGGGGCAACAGCTCTTCCAACTGCTGCTCCCAGTTCGCTTCTTCCTCTTCATGCTGACAGCAATGTTCTGACATGGGTCTCCTTGTTTCTCCGCTACTTTAATTCTTCATCCTGGCAGACAGCCACCTTGCCGCACTTGCCGGAAGCCATCAGCGCATAGGCCTGGTCGGCCTTGTCGAGTGCAAAACGATGGGTGATGATCTCGGCCGGATGCAGATTCCAACGCACCAAGCGCTCCACCAGTTCTTCCATCAGCCACGTTGACGTGACCCACGAACCATAGATCGTTTTCTGGTCGTGGATCATGTCGGGCGAGGGATTCAGTTCCACACCGCCGCCTTCGCCGATGAACACGATCTTGCCCCATTTGCGTGTGGCGCGCACGGCCACAGCGCGGGCCTTGGCGTTGGCGGAACAATCCACGGCGCGTTCCACGCCCATGCCGCCGGTCAGCGCCTTCACCTGCGCCACGTTGTCCGGGCCGGAGACCAGCACGTCATCACACAAGCCCAGCTCCTTGGCAATCTGCATGCGCTCCGGCACCACGTCGATGCCAATGATTTTGTTGGCTCCCAGCTTGCGGCAGAGCGCGCCCGTGGCCAGTCCAACAGGACCAAGTCCGGTGATCAGTACGGCATGGTTGCCATCGATGCTGATCTTTTCCAGACCTTCGTAGACGGTGCCAAAGCCGCAGGCCACCTGCGCGCCATCGGCGTAGCTCAATGCATCCGGTAGCGCGATCAGGTCCTTCTCTTCGGCGATCATGAACTCGGCCATGCCGCCATCGCGCTGCCATCCGTAGGCGCGGCGATACTTCTCGCTGGTGCAACTGATCATGTAGCCGCGGCGGCAATCGTTGCACACGCCGCAGCCGGAGATGTGGTACACAATCACGCGATCACCTTCCACAAAGCGGCGGCAGCCGGGGCCGGTGGCTACGATCTGTCCGCACGGCTCATGGCCGGCAATCACGCCTTGATAGCCTTCCGGACCCTTGCCCAGGTGTTCGTGATAAATGCAGCGGATGTCCGAGCCGCAGATGGTGGAGGCCTTGATCCGCAACAGCACTTCGCCGTGGCCCGGTGTGGGCACGGCAACCGTGCGCATCTCAACAGTGGAGTCGCCGGGCAGATACGCCGCAAGCATCGTCTGACTCATGATTTCTTCTCCCAAATTTCGCGCGCAATCAGCGCGCCAATCTCAATCTTTTTGTTGTTGCGCGGGGAACAACTCGGGCTAGTCTTTCCCTAGCCCCTACGGCCTTGTAATCTCGCCATCCACGTCCCACAACGCTTCCCAGGTTTGATCCGCCTTCCACAAAAACACTTGGCCCTTGATCAAGCGGCAATTCCTGTCGATGCCGGCGATGGCTTTCATCTCGCTGACAGTCAGCGGATCGCTGGCGACTGCTTCCAGGTTTTCGCGATAGTGATTTACGGAGAAGGGAATCGGCGTTTGTCCGCGCTGGACGGCCCACTTCAGGCAGACCGCCGAAGGATGGACATTGTGTTTGCGCGCAATCTCCAGAATCACGGGATCGGTCAGCGGATTCGTATCTTCCGGTGTGCGATCACGGTCCGGACGCCCCGGCGAGCCCAGCGGGCAGTAGCCGATGGGCTGAATGCCGTTGGCCACCACATAGTCGAATAACTCCGGCTGCTGAAAGTGCGGATGCAACTCCATCTCATTGACCGCCGGCTTGATGCGCGCATCGCGCAGGATCAGCTTGAGCTTGGGCACGGTCACGTTGGAGGTGCCAATGTGCCGCACCAGACCCATGTCCACCAGCTCTTCCATCTTCCGCCAGGTCTTCATGAAGTTCTCGTGGATGTAGGGCTTGGCGGATGCCGAGCGGGAACTCACATCGCAACCCGGAGCATGGAAGTTGGGGAAGGGCCAGTGCACCAGATAAAGATCCAAATACTTCAGGCGCAAGTCAGAAAGCGATTTCTTGCACGATGCGATGACATCCTCTTCGGCGTGCTTGTCATTCCACAGCTTGGAGGTGATCCAGAGCTCCCCGCGCCGGATGCCTGAGGCCAGGATGGCTTCAAAGGCTGTACCGATTTCGGCTTCATTGCCATAGACCGAAGCACAATCGAAATGGCGGTAGCCCACGGCGGCTGCGTCTTTTACGGCTTGTGCAATCTGTTGCGCGCTAATGTGATCGGAGCCGAAGGTGCCCAAACCTAGGGCTGGCATTTTGGCGCCGGAAGCGAACGTGCGCTGCGGGATCAAGGTGGGATCAATGGGCGTGGATGCAGAACTCATGACGTCTCCCGGAGGGAAAGTTATCGATAACTATGACCAGCGCAGAATACCTGCTTCGTTTTGTCCCTGTCAATGCATGCCTTGCCTCTGCGTGGAAAAGAAGCGGGCGGTCCGCAGGTCGGAATGAAAAAGAAAAGAGTTAACGTTTAAGTCAGGAAAGCTGTGCACGCCCTGCGGAGCTGGTATAGGCTGTTTTTGGGTTCTTTCCAGCATTTTCCTGGCTATCTATCTATGAGCGAGTCAAAATTCGGCACCACATTCTCCGCAGCTCCGCACCGTGCCACCCCCGTGCGCATGAAAGACATTGCGCGCGATATGGGCCTTTCCACCGTCACCATCTCCAAGGTGTTGCGCGGACATCCCGACATTGGCGAAGAGACGCGCAAGCGCGTGCTGAAGCGGATGAAGGAGCTGAATTACCAGCCGAATCTGGCGGCTCGCGCGCTGATTACCGGCCGTACCTACACCATTGGGCTGGTGGTGCCTGACCTGCTGCATCCCTTCTTTGCGCAGGTGGCCAAGGTGCTGGCAGCCGGCATTCGCGGGCAGGGCTATGGGCTGTTGATCACCTCATCCGAGGAAGATCCGCAGCTAGAGCGTCAGGAAATTGAGCAACTGCTGGCCCGCCGGGTGGACGCCATGCTGATTGCCAGCGCTCAGTGGACGGTGGAAAGCTTCCGCCGCGTGGAGCAGGCTGGCATTCCCTATGTGCTGATCGACCGTCATTTTCCCGGCCTGGCGGCCAACTTTGTGGGAGTGGACGATCAGGCTGTGGGCCAGTTGGCCGCAGCGCACCTGATCGAACAAGGCTGTACTCGCATTGCCCACATTCGTGGCCCGGAGACCTCTACCGCCATGGGGCGTCTGGAAGGCTATCGTCGCGCACTCTCCGAGCAGGGCATCGCGCAGCGCCCGGAACACGTTGTCCCCATGGGTGCTTCCGGCGACGACCGTGGTGAGCCCGGTGGCTATGAGGCTGCCCGCAAACTGCTGGCTACCACACCCCGCCCCGATGGCATCTTCTGTTTCAACGATCCCGCGGCTCTGGGCACGATGCGCGCCATCATGGAAGCAGGCTTGCGCATTCCTGAAGATATTGCCGTGGTGGGTTGCGGCAACCTTTCCTACTCTGACTTCCTGCGCGTTCCGCTGACCTCCGTTGATCAGGACAGCGCTGAGATTGGTCGCCTGGCGGCCGAGCTTGCCCTGGAACTGGTGGGCGCTGCCGAGCCCCAGCGTCCGCGCGTTGAACAGATTCAGCCCCGTCTGGTTGTCCGCGCCAGCAGCCTGCGCAAAAAATAGCGTACCGCTCAACGCGAATGTGCTGCTGAGTGAGATGCTCTCTCTCCACGGAGTGGCCGAAGGCGATTGGCCCCACCGCAGGTGGCTGTATGCAAAATGCCCCGTAGGTCGTGAAGGGTACGGGCTTCAGCCCGTACATTGAAGTTCTAAAAGATTGAAAGGGCTTTAGCCCCTGACGGCAATGCTTTGCGAAAAACTCTCCACGGAGAGGCCGAAGGCGATTGGCCCCACCGCAGGTGGTTGGCCGCACCGCAGGTGCCCGAAGGCGTCCAGCCGCGCGCAGGTGCTGCTGGGGTAGACTGTGACAGGCTCGCGATGCACTCGCATGCGGGTCTGTGCGCCAGCCCCTGCTCGGGCGAGCGCCGATTGAGGACGCCCCATGAACGAAACCGAATCTCGCTCGCTGCCGGAGAATGCTTATCTCCCGTTGGCTCCCGGTCAAACCTATCAACCTGTGGTCTCCGCTTCTTCCTCCCAGCCGGAACTCACCTGGCGCGCCATCTTCTGGGGCGTAATTTTCTGTATTCTCTTCTCCGTTGCATCGGCTTACTCCGGTCTCAAAGTGGGCCAGGGGATGGAAGCCGCCATCCCTATTTCGATTCTCGCCATCGGCCTGGCACGCGCCTTCAAGCGCCGCTCCTCGCTGCTGGAAAACATCGTGATCACCGGCATTGGAGCGGCTTCCGGCAGCGTGGCCGCAGGCGCCATCTTCACCCTGCCTGCGCTCTACATCCTCAATCTCAATCCGCATCCGCTGCAGACCATCTTCATCTGTCTGGCGGGTGGCATTCTCGGCGTGCTATTCATCCTGCCCTTGCGTCGTTACTTTGTGCGCGAGATGCACGGCCAGCTTCCATTCCCAGAGGCCACCGCCATTACCGAAGTCCTCGTCACGGGCGAAAAGGGCGGTTCTCAGGCCATGCTCCTCATTCAGGCTACGGCCATCGCCACGGTCTACGATTTTTTCACCACCACCTTCCACACGTGGAAGGAGTATCTGAACTTCCAGTTCATTCCCGTCGTTCGCTCGCTTTCCGAGCGGGGCCGCATGGTTTTCAATTTCGACGCGGTGGGCTTCATCCTCGGCTTGGGCTACGTGATGGGTTTGCGCAGTGCACTCATGTTCTGCGCCGGTGGCATCTTCACCAACTTCGTCATCGTGCCGCTCATCTGGTTTATTGGCAGCCATCTTGGCACCGCGGTGTATCCCGGCACCATCCCCATCGCCGACATGGGCGCGCTGGAAATCTACCGCAACTACGCGCGGTTTATTGGCGTGGGCGCCATTGCCACGGCGGGAATCTTTGGCGTGCTCAAGTCGCTGCGCGTTATTGTCGGATCGTTTTCCATTGCCTTCAAGGCATTCCGCCATGGTGAAGCGGCTGCGCCCGAGCGCACTGATCGAGACATCTCCGTGGTTGCCATCGTGCTCGGCGTGGTACTTGCGGCGCTTGCCGTGGGCATCTTCTTTGCGACGCTCCAGCCCACCTGGTCTGCCTTGTTGGTGGGCGTGGTGCTGCTCCTTCTCTTCTCCTTCTTCTTTACGTCGGTTGCGGCCAATGCTATTGCCACTACTGCGAACAATCCGGCCAGCGGCATGACCATGCTCACCGTCATCGTCAGCTCGCTTGTTCTGCTCAACTTTGGACTGAGCGGCACCACCGGCATGTTCTTTGTGATGGCTATTGCCGGTATGGTCTGCACTGCGCTTTGTGTCTCCGGCCAGTTCATCACCGACCTCAAGGCCGGATATTGGCTTGGCTCCACGCCGGCCGCGCAGCAGAAGGTGAAATTCGTCGGCGTTGCGGTTTCCGCCATTGCCTCCGGACTCACCATCATTCTGCTGGCACACACCTTCCAGTTCGGTGAAGCCGCGCCGGGCGATGTGCGGCAGGTGCTGGCCGCTCCGCAGGCTTCCATCATGAAGGCCCTGGTGGTCGGCTTCATGAGTCATCAGCCCGTCGCTTATCTGCTGTTCGGCATTGGCGCGGCGGTTTCGGTCATCATGGAGATGCTCGGCAAGAGCTCGCTAGTCTTTGCTCTCGGCATGTATCTGCCGCTTGGGCTTACCTCGCCGATTCTTGCAGGTGGCTTCCTCTCGCATCTGGTCAACAAAAAATCCGAGAAGACTCCGGGCGAAGCCGGCAAGCTGATTCGCGAGCGTGGCGTCATCCTCGCATCTGGTTTGATGGCCGGTGGAGCGCTGGGTGGTGTCTTCGGTGCGTCGCTGCGCCTGTTCTCGTTTTACCGCGAAGATTTAATTCAGACCCCGTTCTTCTTGAATGACACGGCTTCACAGTTGGTTTCCGCCGCGCTCTTCCTCGGTCTTTGCCTCTACGTCTGGTTCGTCAGCCAGAAGAAGGAGAATGCCTAATCATGGATCGCCTGACCCAACTTACCGCTACCGCCGTGCTCGGCATCGACACGCTTTGGGGAGGCGATGTGATGTGCGCCTCCGGCACCGGCCGCTTCATCGCTGACTCCTGGTTCTCCGACGAGCCGTTGCCCGCGGCCTACACCGATCCTGCTGCCGCACGCGTGCGCGAGAGCGGGGGCGTAGGCGCAAAACAGCCTGACCTCGAAGGCATTGAAGCCTACATCCAACGCGTCGATCTGCCCACGGCCTTTGCAGGATTGAAGAGCGAGGCCGGGCGTCTCGGCGGTTTGCGCGGAGCCTACCTCTCCGGCCTTGCCGACAGCATGGAGGTGATGTTCGCGCTTGCCATGGAGACCATCGGCAAGGGCGAGAAGGTGCCTTACGAGCGCTCCGTGCTGGCCTCCACCGGTCTCAATCCCGAGCCCTCTGATCCCACGGCCAAGCGCGCTCGCGTGGCCGAGTTGCTGGCCAAGGCTGGCTATCAACCGGAAGTCAACCTTCTCGATGCGGTTGATGCCTGGCGCAAGGCGCGTTACATTCCCATGGCCTCCGTCAAAGGACTTGGCGCGGCCGTCATCGCGCACTTCGATCAGCTTAGCCAGCGCAACCTCCTTCCCTATCTGCCCGCCGCGTTTGCGCCCGTGCCCCGCGCCAACATTGGTTTCCTGCCCATCAAGGATGCCTGGTTCTCGGGTTCGATGAATTATCTCGGCCGCGCCCGCCAAGCCGACGGCTCGCCGGAGTACGAGGCCACTTACGAGATCAATGCCTCGCTCTCCATCTCCTATCCCGAGTTCGAGCAACTTGTCAGCCATGAGGTCGTACCTGGCCACGTCACCACCTTTGCTTATCTGCAGAACCTCTACCATCGCAAGGTGGCAGGCTTCGAGGCCTCGGTGTTGACCATGAACACGCGCGCCGCCACGCTCTTTGAGGGCATTGCCAATAATGCGATCCTCATCGCGCACGGCGTCACCGAGGTCGATCAGCTCCCCGATGAGGATTTGCAGATCGGCGTGCTGCTCGCGCTCCTGCAAGACGATGCCAAGAACCAGTCTTCCTATCTCACCTGGGGCGAAGGCAAGCCGCAGGCGGAGGTTGCCGCCGTTTTGCGCAATGATTTTCTTGTCAGCTTGGAACGCGCCGACAAGCTCAGCGGCGCATGGGGACGCCATCCGTTGCTTGGCCGCATGTATCTGCCCGCCTATCGCCGCGGTACCGACAAGGTGGCAGAACTTCGCCGCCAACACGCGCCGGAAAAGATTCTGCCCGCGCTCTACGGCGCCATGGGCATTGTGGACATCGTCACCATCGACCAGTTGCTGTAGCGCCGCGCGAAAGCTCTACGTCCCCTGTTGGATCGTGAAGAGCACAAGCTTTGACGAAGTGACCTTGCAAGGATGTGGACTTTGAAGGGCATGAGTTTGAAAGGGTGCGGCCTTTGAAGTGTATGGCTTTTGAAGTGTACAAGCTTCGAAGTGTGCAAGCCTTGAAGTGTACAGGTCCTGGAGTGTGCGGTTTTTGAAGGGTACGGGCTGTGAAGGGTACGGGCTTTAGCCCGTACGTCATGCTTTCTTTTTCAGCCTCGGGCTTTAGCCCCTGAGGCTGAACTCACTTATTCTTGCCGTTGCATCGTGCACTAGGAGGCTTTATGTATGTTGTCCTGCTCGAATATGTGGATACGTCGGAGGCCGCGCTGCAGGCGCTCGACGCACTCGTCCCCGAGCATCGCGCCTTTCTTGATCGCCACTATGCAGCGGGCCACTTTGTGGTCTCCGGTGCGCAGATTCCCCGCACTGGAGGCGTGATTCTTGCTCGTCCGATGGAGCGCGCAACGCTTGACGCCATCCTTGCGGAAGATCCTTTTCATCGCGAGAAGAGGGCCAGCTATCGCATTGTCGAATTCACACCGTCGAAATTCGCTTCCGGTGCAGAAGCATTTTTCAAGGAGTAATGAGACGCGCGCTACACCCAAGAGCGACTTCATCGCGGCATGGCATGCAGAGTCCCTCGGTGCGGCGGCACGGGTTCCGCAAGAAGGTGGTGAAGCGCATTGCCGCACCGCAGGTGCCTATTCCGCCAGCGGCGGCAGTTCTACCAGTTCCACGCCTGCCTCGGAGAACTGGCTGGTGCTCAGCACCGGCTTGCCCCACTTTTCGTGGTCGCTGGGCGTGTACACAATGCGGCTGATGCCGGACTGCACAATCACCGCCGCGCATTGCGGGCACGGCATGTAGGGCGTTACGTAGATGGTGCAGCCGCGTACGTCCTGCCGTGCGGAGAGAATGGCATTGATCTCCGCATGCAGAATCATCGGGTACTTCAACTCGCGATTCGTCAGCCGCTCCTCGCTGTCCACCACGCCTTGCGGAAAGCCGTTGAAGCCAACCGAGACCACAAACTTGCCGCGCGTGATGACCGCGCCCACCTTCGAGCTTGGATCCTTGCTCCAACTGGCCACCAGTCCGGCCATTTCCATGAACCTGCGATCCCATTTTTCGGTTGTCGTCATTACGTCTCCTCGCGATTGGCCTCGTGAGCTTTGTTGCCGCAAGTGCAAAGCGGCATTCCATTTGCTGCAAAGAATGTTTGGAAGGGTACGAGCTTTAGCCCCTGCGGGAGGTTCGTACAACATGCCTCAGAGGAGCTGAAGACGTCTGCCCCACCCTAGGTGGCGCGTGCAATGCATTCAGCATATCAATTGCTGCGCGCGTTGCGCCGGGCTACGGCTCGTTGTTAAAGATGGCGATGAGCGGCTTTCCGCCCTCCGCCAGCCGTGCGCGGAACATGCCCTGGGTGTTGAAGCTCCATGCCTGCTGGCCGTCCGGAGTCATCACAATCACGCCGCCTTCGCCCTTGAGCATCTCCAGTTCCTTGTGGATCACCTCATCGGCGGCCTGTTGGGCGGTCTTATGTTCAAACTTCACCAGGTTGCAGATCTCACGCGCCACGCCCAGACGGATAAAATATTCGCCCGTGCCTGTGCCGGAGACAGCGCAGGACTGATTATTGGCATAGGTGCCCGCGCCCAGAATCGGCGAGTCGCCCACGCGTCCCGGATGCTTGCCGCGCATGCCTCCGGTTGAAGTCCCTGCGGCCAGATTACCCTGTTTATCGAGCGCCACCACGCCCACCGTGCCAAACCAGTGCGCTTCAATCGGCGCAAGGAAAGAAATCGGCTCCGCTGGCGCGGGCGGCATGTCCGCCGGACGCGGCGGCACCGGACGTCCGTCTGCCTGCAGCAGCTTGACCAGCGCCTGCCACTGCTTCTCGGTATAAAAGTAGCTCTGTGCTACCTGCGGCATGCCCATCTCGCTGGCAAACCGGTCTGCGCCTGCCGCCGTCAGCATCACGTAGGGTGATTTCTCCATCACCGCGCGCGCCAGGCTGATGGGATGTGGTGTATGCATCACGGCTGAGACCGCGCCTGCCTTCAGCGTTTTGCCCTCCATCAGTGACGCGTCCAGTTCAATTTGTCCTGCCGCGTTAAAAACCGCTCCACGCCCGCAGTCAAACAGATTCGCATCTTCAAAGATGTTGATCGCGGCTTCCACCGCATCCATTGAGCTGCCGCCCTTGTCCAGCACCGCTGCGCCCGCCGCAATCGCTTCCTTCAGCTTGGCGCGATACAGCGCCTCGGCCTCGGCGCTGGTGGTCGCGCGGGCAATGTTGCCCGCTCCCCCATGCACTTCAATGGACCAGCGGTGCGCGGGCGTCTGCGCCTGCACCAGGGCGACTCCTAGCAATGCAACTGCACAATAAATGAATTTCTTCATCTTGCTCCAACCTTTTTGGACCGTGCGGCTCGCCTGCCGCTTCTGTCCGTGCCGTCATCCTCTCACACCGCCAATGAGCAACCCAAAAAGAAAGGGAAATCACTTGCCGGTCACGTGTACCCGGCAGGTGATTTCCCGCATGTTGTTCAATGGAGGCAAGACGGTTAAAGTTTGACGCCGCAGAGGCTCACTTCGAGCCCCATCTCATGGAACATGGCGGCCTTGGCAGCCAGAGCGCGGTCCGCGGCTTCGGCCGTGGGCGCGTAGGCCACATTGATGTGGTTGGAAGGATGGCGAGCCATGAACTGGTTCTGGTCCACGCCATGCAAGGTTACGTGCATCACCGGCCACTGGCCTGTGACTTCCGCCCAGCGCCGCTTGTTTTCCTCTTCCGGCAGAGTGATGGCCGTGGCGCGGCCCAGGTCAACCTTCAGCACACCGGCCTCAACGTAGACGCGGCTCCATACCACCTCGCCCGGCTTGGAGATGCCCTTGATGGTGCCGCCGCCCAGGCGGAAGTACATGGCCGGCTGGCGCTCGCTCACCGCGCCCTTGTAGCCGCCGATCAGATGCGACGCAGGCACCGCGCCCGAGATCTGGAAGAGCCACACGAACTCGTCGATTGTCTGACCGCTCGGCACCTTGCCCTTGAAGGCCTCGCCCCAGCGCACGTCGTGCAGGGTGGTGGCCGGATCCAGGCCCATCGCCGTCCATACGCGGTTGGTCACAATTGAATCGACGCCCACGCACTCATCCACTTCGTTGAAGTGGGGCAGCGCCTTGCCGGCATAAAGCTCGCGGCCATCGGTGGAGTACACCGGAGGACGTTCCACATTGTTCAGCAGGCCTTCCACCAGATCCGACGCCGGGACCAAATCCTTCAAGCCCTGCTGATACTGGATGCCCACGCAGTCGCAGCCAAAGTTGTCGGCCATGCGCATGGCGGCAATGTACATCTTGCACTGCAGCAGAATCTGCGCATCCGTCAGGTCGGTTTCTTCGTTCGTGCCGGTGTTGAACTTCATGCCGGCTGCATCCAGCCAGTTGCGCACCTTCTGCGCTTCGGCATCGGTGACATCGCGCATGGCGGCATACAGCGCCGACTGGCTCAGCCGCTCCTTGAAGATGCCCACGGCGTTCACCAGATTGTCTTCGATAATGGCGTTGGCCATGCCCATGCAGCCTTCATCAAAGACCGCCATGATGGCCTTCTTGGCCTTCAACTCTTTGGCCAGCGCCACGCCCAACGTGCGCTCGGCCGTGCCCACCTTGGTGGGATCGAAGGCTGACACGTGCGACGTGTCGTGCTGGAAGCTCTTGTTCTTGATCCACTCGCGCAGGCCCTTCTTGAACAGCGCGTCGGTGAAGTCCAGGCTCCACAGGGTGGTGAACTTGACTCCGTACTTGCGCAGGCAGCCGTTCAAATTGAGCATGCCCACCAGGCCCGGCCACTGACCGCTCCAGTTGGCCACGGTGAGGATTGGTCCCTTGTGCGCGAGCAGGCCACCCAGCACGTGCGCACTGTATTGCCACACGCTCTCAGCCACCACAATAGGCGCTTCCGGATGGATCTTCTCAAAGATGGACAGGCCCATGCGTTGCGACTGGATGAAGCCATGCTTGCCGGCCGGGTCGTAGGCGTGAGCGCGGCGCAGCTTGATGCCCTCGGCGGCAAAGGCGGCGGTGAGCTTCTGCTCCATGGCTGCCTGGGCTGGCCAGCAAACCTCGTTGGCCGAGGCGCGAAGATCGCCGGAAGCGATCAGAATCACTTCGTCTGCTGCAACCGGTGCAGGAGCGACGAGTTCAGGAATTGCATAAGCAGCGGACATGTAGAAACCTCAAGATCGGTTGAACAGTGACGGCAGGGCCACTGGTTGAAGTGCGGAACACAGGAGCGGCAAGCGGCACGGCCAAGCCATGCGGAGTCAAAAAACTCCAGCCGGGAGGGGCGCTTGTTCTCTCAGAACATTTCCGTTTACTGTAACGCTAAAGCTGTTCCGCTCTGAATCTTCTCTCCTGAAGGGAAGGGACGTCAAGCGGTATACGGTTCCAGATGCAAATTCATTGATTCCAAGACGAATAGCCTCCCACCGCCGCATATCCGCTCCGGGTAGGATTCCAATCGGCGGCACAGTTGCGAGGTTGTGCGGGCCATTAACTGTAACGTTGACGGCAACCGCAGGTAGAATGGATCGAACAAGCAGCCAGTTTGAATGGAAGGGCTACGGAACAAGACTATGGCCACAACCATGAAGGACATTGCCCGCGAATTGGGCGTTTCCATCATCACGGTCTCCAAGGTACTGCGCAACCACGACGACATCAGCGAAAAAACCCGCAAGCGGGTGCTGGACAAGGTGCGGGAGATGAACTACACGCCCAATCTGGCGGCCCGCTCGCTGGTGACTGGACGTACCTATCTGGTGGGTCTGGTGGTTCCTGATCTGATGCATACCTTTTTTGCCCAGATTGCCAAATCGCTTTCTTCGGCGCTTTTGAAAAAGGGCTACTGTTTGACCATCTCCACCTCGGATGAAGATCCGGAGGTGGAAGAGCGTACCGTGAACCGTTTGCTGGCCCGCCGCCTGGATGCGCTGGTGATTGCTTCAGCCGCCACCAGCTCGCCTACGCTCGAGCGCATCGTCAAGGAAGGTCCGCCGCTGGTGTTGATCGACCGACTCTTTCCGGGGTTGGAGGCCAACTATGTGGGCACTGATGACGAGGCCGTGGGCGCTTTGGCAACCGAACATCTGATTGCCATTGGCTGCAGGCGGATTGCTCATTTGCGCGGTCCGGATACCAGTGGCGGACGCGGCCGTCTGGCTGGT
>Ga0207857_1000161_pt1 | contig 19585 bp, 17 predicted proteins | sample LuqExpMetageno22_FD_187780 | JGI IMG/M metagenome (GOLD analysis project Ga0207857, IMG submission 187780) | Tropical forest soil microbial communities from Luquillo Experimental Forest, Puerto Rico - Sample 22 (SPAdes) | ecosystem: Environmental > Terrestrial > Soil > Tropical forest ... | reverse complement strand
AAATGTGCGGCAATACCTGGATGATCTGGAGCGGGAGAATCAATTTGAGCCGGAGCTACCCCAGCAAGACAAGGTGTCAACAACGGATCCAGACGCCGCATATTTCAGCAAGGGCGACAGGGCTTCTAAGCTGGGATATTTCTACAACTATCTTATGGACAATACCAGTTGCGTGATTGTTGGGGTTGAAGCAACAATCGCGAGTTCGAGCCAAGAAGTGATCTCTGCCCGCAAAATGGTCGCTGACTGTGCAGAGATATTTGGGCTCGCTCCGTAGACGTTAGCCGCTGACGCAGGCTACGGCAAAGCAGATTTTCTCACGTGGCTTGAGAATAAAGGAATTACTCCCTATATCCTGCTGCGATTGCATTATCCATCGGGAAATCCACTGTACGGCCTGGATCGCTTCACCTTTCATCCCGAAACCAACTCATTTGAGTGCCCAGAAGGAAAGCAACTGAAGTATCGTGGAATCAAACCTGCAGCGAACAGAAGCCATATATAGATCAACAGAAGTGCAGTGCCGCGACTGTTTGAGAAAAGCAGAATGCACTTCCGGTAGATATAAACAACTTGTTGTTCATGTCGACGAGGAAGTGCGACAACGAGCGCGTGAGCGAAATCAAAAGCCAGATTATTTTCGCCACCAGCGCAGCCGAAAGAAGATTGAGGCACTCTTCGGCGAGCTGAAGAATCGCATCTGTCTCCGGCGTACTCGACTGCGGAGGCTGAGGCATGTCCGCGAGCAGTTCCTTATGGCCGCTACTGCTCAGAACTTGAAGCGTCTTGTACGATTTCTTGCAACAACGCCCCCTGCAAAAAACAAACTCCGCAACCAAGTCCGCGTCGAGATCTCTTTGCACCATAGAGCCGTGCGAAATCGGAATCGTACTTCCCGACGCACAGAGTTTTTCAACAGCTACAAAATAAGCGGGCACCTGATGGCACACTCTACTCCTGTCAACAGGGGCTCGCCGTACGCTTACACTTCGCCACGTGGCCGCTACCAAGTGGGACACAAAACGTTATCTGCAGATGAACCGACTGGCCGAGGTCCTGGCCATCGCTTGAGCCGCTTTGCCTCTGGCCCCATGGGGGCCAACAGCAAACAACCAAAACCCAATAACCTTCCGAAGTTCTATGCAAAATCGAAAGTGCGAAAAAAGATGGACACTACCCTCCACGATCGCACGGAGCAGATGCAGACCTGTGTCTCGCCCGATGTGGACGGAAATGCCGCCAGGGAACTCTACATGGATCGCGCCACCGCTGTTCGCCTGCGGTGCAACTGCGGCAACGGAACTGGGTGCTTCAGGCTCGACCATCACAACCGGCAACAGCTTCGCGGCAGGCTTCGAACGGCCACCAAGAGTTTCCTTGCGATACTCGTAGCGCCACTGGAATACCTGGTTCGAGTTCACGCCGTGCTTGCGTGCTACACGGGCAATCGATGTCCTGGGTGCAAACGTCGCTTCGACAATACGACGCTTCTCGTCCACACTGCGATGGATGCGCTTCGGCGCTTCCGGCTGGGATCCACCTTCGATAACTTCGTTCACTCAGTCATCGTCGCCTCTGAAACGGCGCTGTACAGACGGCCCTCAGACGACGCTTACCACCCTTGGCTACTTCTGCTTCTTGTTTTTATCAATATCTTCCAAGTGCACTGATTACTAGCGTGAATTCACGCTTACTGAAGTCGGAGAGGTATTGATAATCTTTGCATAGTTTTGCGGATATCCTGTAAGTCTGTTTCACTAAGTTTGCTGCGGCGAGCATATGGAAGCAGCCCAGTACAACCCAATTCATAAAGAGACAAAAACAGGAGAGTCTTAACACATTCTCGAGAAACATAGAAAATTAGCTTGAATTTTCTGTCTTTATATGCGCGACAGATATAGCTAAGCATTACGCACGTCGCCCAGAAATAACGTAGAGGCCTTTGTGAGTAGGTCTGTCGATAAAAAATGAGAGGCTGCGGCAAATTAATAAACTTCGAACCCCCAGAAACACGGCACCATAACTCGGCATCTTGGGCATATCTACAGATATCTGATGTACTCCACGGATTTCTGCGAAACCAGCCGGTCGATGCAGCAACAGTAGGATTTATGAAGCTATGACGTGCTGCATAGCCTGTTTTTTGTCTCTTCGGCACTTTTTGTTTTCCCAAGACTGCCCCATCTATATCTATTAGATACGCCTCGGACCCAATAACTGTATTGTCACTACATTGACGGAGTTTTTCGACTTGTATGCGCAAGCGGTCAGGATGCATGATGTCGTCAGCATCCATAATCGCGAAGTAGCGACCTCGCGCGAGTTCGACAGCCTCATTCCGACGAACGTGGACGCCCTTGTTTAAGCCATCGCTGAAGATGCGGAGACGAAGGTCAGCGATGGCGCGAACAATTTCCAACGACCGATCGGTTGAACCATCATCAACTATAACCGCCTCCCAATTAGAGAACGACTGTGCCTGCAACGATGTAATTACGTCAGCTATATATAGCTCGGCATTATGAAATACAATTCCGACTGTGATCTCAGGGACCATGCTGCACTTCACCATATCGTTTTGCAACCGAACGTGCATCTCTGGAAATCTGCTCAAGAGTGGTAATGTTTTTCTCCATACTAAAAGACATGCATCTTTCTCTGCGTCAATGCTCAAGCACATACCAATCGTCGAATTGAGAAATATTCTCTAATTTTCTCACATAGCCATGACTTGATAGCAGGCTAAAGATTTGCCCTCTGGATGAGGTAAAATTATGTTCGCAAGTGATCACTTTAAACTTATATCTATCATAGTCTATGGATTGCAATATGTCATACTCTGATCCTTCTGTATCAATTGAGAGATAATCAATAACTCCAGGCGCTTCAAATTTTCTAAGCATATCCATGATAGAGATTGTCTTAACATCATATTTTTTCCCACCTGTACGCTGACTTGCATGCAAATCAAAATTGCTAAATTGATCAAGCGTAGATAGCTCAGCTCCTAACACTTCATTGAATATAAATGACTCGCCCGTCTTACTCCAAACACAGTCTGTCTCGATTGCGCAAGATCTGTTATCGCAAATAGCTTGATGCCATCTGCGGGCTGGTTCTGCAAGAATGCCGGTCCACCCATATCTCTTCTCAAGGAGATATGTGTTGCTTAGTTCTTTTCCACTTGCAGCACCAAATTCTACGAAAAATCCGTCTCGCTTCAGTTGTAGTTCGGACAAGACAAACAAGTCTTGACCGATCTGCGACTGTGCGAAGACTAACTCATTGATTAGCTGATCCATTGTCTCTGTCTGGTAAGATCTCAGAACATCCAGTGCTGACTGAATACGAGATCTTTCCTGCTGCATGATTTGTTCTCCATAGCTATAAATGGTTCCAGACCTATTAATCTCGCAGTGAAAGTTGGCAGCTAGTCTTTTTACATTATCCCTTAGTAGTTTCCTAAATCCGCTCATCATTCTTGTTCTCCATGAAGTTACTAGGTTGAACATAGCTATAGTTCTGTCAAAAGACAACAATCCAGGTAGTACGGCGATTCCACCTGGTAGAGACATCCTCTTCCGTGCACACGAAAAAAGAACATTCGCGTGCACGGAGATGTTCAGTCCATCTCAATTTCTTCCTAAACCATCGGATACATCCTACCTGGTAATCCTACAGCTGTAAATGTTTTTTGCCCGAAAATTCGCCAGCTAAATTCGAAAGTAAGCCGCCGAGCAACACGCATACCACGGTGCTCGCCCCAGATAAAGCACATCGGCATACATGTGGCGGCACGCAGCAAGCGAAGTGTTGGTGTAAGCACGTGACATTTTTGTAAGGTTGCAGGATCAGGTCCGTCTGGCGGAACCTGACGCTTTATATCTTTCACGGCTTCCATTAACTCTCGTAGACGGTTCTCATAAGTATGACTGTATACTGTGCGCTCATATCCAGCGCGAGCAACACGATCACGTAGTTGAGGGTTCTTCAAGTACATTTGAATTTTTTCGATAAGTTGAGGAATGTTCTCATAGGCATCAATCTCCTTACCTATCTCATAGTATTGCTCCAATCCAGGTGCTACATCAGTTAGTAGCAGTGTTCCGGCCCCCGGGGCCTCAAAGGTGCGCGCTTTGACCTGGTTTTCGTTGCTAAATAAGCGGGAACTTGCGGCGAAGTTCAAGCTGATCGCACTCTGATTGAAAATCTCAGGAATTTGCTCTGCTGTCACTGTGCCCGCGGGCCATCCATAACCAAAGCAGTAAACTGAAATGCCTGCTTTCTGCAGCTTCTCAATAATTCTGCATCGCTGACCATATTTCATGCCTACAAAGCTGACGGGATACTTACAGTCCTTAAAAGGACGCGGCGGTCGCAGCCAGGAACTATTAGTGGCCCACTGACTAAGGATAGCATTAGGCATTCCGCAGCGAAGATAATCCTCCAAGCGATACTTATAGGTTGTTGCCACTGCATCATAGACAGGAGCGATGAACCTCGAAACTTCGCGGAACTTCCAAGAGTCATCCGTTGTCCAAGTAATGGCTAAAACGCCGCGTGCACGAATCGCGCTGATGGTCTCGATCCACAGTTCGTAGTCGCGTTGCACGGTGAATAGAATTTCAGGTTGGATTTCTTCGACAGCATCTAATAAAGCGCAATTGAGCGTCGCATAATTAGGATAAATCTTGGCGTTGCGGGCTTCAAAAAAATGAACTTCGTGTCCAAGAGAGCGTAGTGCGGGTATAAAAGCATCGTACTCAATGCAGGTTCCACGCCTTGGATCACCGTAATTATGCTGGCCAAATACGCAAAGAATCTTCATTTTTCAGTCCACTTCGTATGATAGATGTGAGGAAATGAATGTTTTCATTGTTCTGGTGCATTTTTATCCGCGTTTCTGAATCTACACTGTAGATTACTTGCCAGCATCCCTTTTTCTGGAAACGGAAGTAGCTTCTGTAACCATGTTATTCTCGCTCGCACACGATGCAGATTAGTAAAGGTATGCTGCATAATAACTGCTTGCCCAGCCCCGACACCCAATAACCGGCGCTCTCGCTCCTGCAACTGCTTTACATGACGGCGATATTCGTTCCTACGATTGATCGACATTTGTCCGTCGTGCTGTCGGAACGCGCTAAAAACTATAGGCACGTGGGCACACTTCGAACGTAAGGCAAAACGGAGAAAGAGGTCATAGTCAGCTGCGATCCCTGAAGACGAATCGACCCCTCCGACCCTCTCATAGAGCGATCTACGCCAGAAACAAGCATCTTGAAGCGGGGTCCAGTTACCGTATAGCATCATCTGTGGGAACCAGCGAACCTTTCCGCTGCTAAGAGCCATTACCCTGCCCTGCTGGTCAATATGAAAATCGTCCCCGTAAATTAGTTCTGCGCTGGTTTCGTTCAATACAGATGCAGCAGCATTCAATGCACCTTTCAGGAGCAAATCACCGCAGTTAATCCAGCATTGAAGCGGATTCTTTCCCCAACTAAAACCTTTTGCCAATGCGTCTCCAAGTCCTTCGTCTGGCTCACTGCACCAATGTGTGATTCTTTTCTCGTAATGAGAAATGATGTCACAGCTGCGATCAGTCGAAGCTCCATCCACCACAAAAAATTCATCGCCGTCACGCAAGTTATCCAGTACAGACTCAATCGTTTCCGCTAGATAGGCATCCATGTTTCTGTTAGGCATTACGATGGTGAACCGATCGTCTAGGTTGCGCACGCGAAAACTGCCTTTCTTCCATGTTGTTCTTCCATCATTACAGCTTGGTAAACTCGAAAAGTCCACATCCATATAATAGTTCTTCCGGTACAGCATCTGGCGACACGTCCTCGTAGAAGTCGCCGTTATCATCCACATATGAGAATGAATGCAAGCTCAAGCCCTCAAAAATTTGCAGGACACCCTGAACCGAGAAGACGCGGTGTGCATTAAAACACAGACGCTCATGACCAATAGGCACAGAAAAGTAGAGTCTGCCTGCAGGAGCCAGTACTCTATTTAGACAATGCATGAACTTTTTATACCCTAATGGATCAATGGAATCCCCATAGCGCCCCAGCCCAAAATGTTCGGCTGCATGCAGGCTCGAAATCGATTCTACAGAATCATCAGCAAGATTTTCCAAGTGAGTTGCATCGGCCTGTGTAAAGCTCAAACCTCGAATTTTAGAAGGTAACAAGCGTACGTCTATTACTTCGACCGGCATAAAAACCAGCAAATGAGCGACGAATCCGTCAATACGAGAACCAATGTCCATGTGCCGGGTGGGACGACGCTCGAAGATTTTTCTCGCTGCCCAAAGATCTTGGTGGAAGTAATGTCCACGCGCCGTTCCGGCATCTGCACGGAAATCGCTAACGATTGGCATAAGGTTGGAGAGGGAGAAGCGAAAGCTCTGCGGTGGGTCCAGTTGTCGGTATCGACGCGCGTCTTCTAGGAAGCGGAGCAAGCCAGGTAAAGCTCTCGCCAATATGCGGGCATCTACTCCGCAGGCCAATAACACCTTATAGCTTTTTCTTTTTAGCACATCCACAAGAGCAGCCATTCGAATCCCCAAAAGCTTGAGCCAAATCGTTCTGTGCCTAGGTCACTCTCGACTTAAAGTGACGTGCTAGGATTTTTCCGCTTCGCTTTTTAACATAGTAGCAAACCAATTAGCCAGTCTTGCTCGATTCGCTATTTTAGCTGGCACATTGGCATATATTTTCAGAGTGAGCGCCTCAAGAGCGAGCATATTTGCGACTAGCCAAATGCCCGGAGCATCGAAGAGGAAAGGCGGGTAGACTGCTGCCCGGCCAAGCGCATAGGGGAGACCAAGAAAAACTATCAGGGCTGCAGGATGGCGTAGGTCCTTGTCACGCTTCCATGTACCAACCTTACGCAATAGGTGTATGGGGAGCCAGACAAACACTGTTAGCCACAGCGCAGCACCAGCTATCCCCATTACCACCCAAAAATACAAAAACTCATTATGGATCACTTCGGTGAAGACCGCAGCGCCGAACGTTGGCAGCGAGCCGCCTAAACCGTATCCAATAATTGGAGACTTGCCAACCAAGATCACTCCGCGGAAAATGTCATCGAGATGTGCTTGATTGGAAACAGCACGCACAGTTTCTTGGTCACCTTGCCAAAAAGCAAAATCGCGGAAGAGAGCACTATGGCTCGCGAAAAAGCTTCCGGCAAAAGCTACTGTAAATCCTAGAATAGTCATACCCACAAAAACGATGACATGTGCCCGAGCAGGAGATGCAGCATAGTGGCGCCGCTGCAAAATTCGAAGCGATAGCGCAAATACAGCACTCAGTCCCATATATATCGCGGAAATACGACTGCTGCATAGCAGGACAGTGATTGCCCCGAGAATCGCTGCCGCAACAATCAGAGGGGCACGCCGATATTTCCGAAACAAAATTAGAGCGGTAAGTGCAAGCGTTGCGTATAATACGAAGGCTTGAGTTACATGAGTTTTGACTCCCAGAACTGGATCCACTACCGGATCAACGATTCGCTCAGTCAGTTGAAAAAGCGATCCTATAACAACCAAGAAAGATGTTCCTTTGAGTACCGCTCCTGGGCTACGTTCATAGATCCAGGCTGAAAGAAACATCAGAGTGAAAGTTATGATTAGCGTTTTGGCTTCAGCCATTCCTACGATATGCTTCAGGCGCAAGGCGCCAGTGATTTCGGCAGCTGAGAATATCCCAGCAAGAAGTACTGCCATACGTATTCCACCGAAGAGTTGTAGACTGCTTCTGCGAAAACATACTAGAAAGACAGCTGGGGCAAGCAATAGAATAAAAATTTCGATCGGTTGAATGCCGAAGCCAAGCACAAATACATAATTATAAAGTGGCGTATTTGTGTAACCTCCCTGCCGAACATCGTCTGGGTATACCAAAACAAATATTGACAGAAGAATATACCAAGCCGAGCATAAAGACCAATAGACACGTGAATGTTTTACATATCGAATTCCTTCTTTCATGCGCGACCTATAATTTCTTCAAAAATATTTAAATACTTTCGCGCCTGAGTATGAGCAGAGAAATTAGCCACCGCAAAAGTTCTGCAGGAACTGCGCATCTGTTCGGGAAATCCACTCTGCAATGCGGCAAAAAGTCCAGCCTCAAGCCCTTCGAGCGTAGGCTGCTTAGCTAACCACCCAGTCTGATCAGGTCGGATAAGCTCAGAAACCCCGCCAACATTAAAGCCGAGCGAGGGGGTACCGCATAGCATGCATTCTATGATGATATTAGGAAGATTTTCTGCCAGCGAAGCGTGGATATAGAGATCTGCACAGCCAAATAACGCAGATTTATCTCTCTCGTCACAAAGATAACCTATGGAATGAACATTGCTATAAGCTAAATACTCCTTAGGAAGATGGGATCCCAGAAAAACCCATTGCAGGAGCTGGCCCTTGTATCGATCCAAAAGTCGCATTAGAATCTCCGCACCTTTGTATGGAGGAGTGGAATTGAAGGAAGCAAGAATCACCGGAGCGCCTGCTTGCAGCCCAAAGCGACGGCGATTGCTCGGTCTGTCTGTGGGTGAATAGGTGCTTGGATCAATACCGTTAGCCACGACTTCGACTCGATGATCCCGCCAAAGCCCCTTGCGCGCAAGTCCTGCCAGCCATCTGGAAGGTGCCACTGCTACAGCGTCAGGAACAGACTGTAGTGCTTGTCGTTTTTTTCGCCACTCCCCGGGAACAAGCCGTTGTCGAAAGGGATAATACTGGCGAGCTAGTGGGCAATCGTGCGAACAGTCGCTCAAGAATGCGTCGCACTCGAGGCTATATGCACAGCAGCCTGTGAAGCTCCACATGTCATGCAGTGTCCAAACGACAGGCGCAACTTCTCTGCAAACATGCAAGACTTCATTTGGTGCACCGGTCCACCAAGCAGAATGTAGGTTGTGGATATGGATCACGTCTGGAGCAAATTCAATAAGCGCTTTTCTAAGGTCTCGCAGAGAACGCCCATGCATCCAATACGATACTGCGCGAGGTGCGATCTTACGAACCAAACGAAAAGGTAATGAGCTTGGTAGCGGGCCGCCAAGATCCACTGTCCACCCATATCTCTGCTTGTCTGGCGAAAAGACGAACCGTCGAATCTCATGACCCTCGCGAGCAAATTCGCGCAGCAGGCGCGTTGCTGCAATAGCAGCACCTCCATTGGTCTCGTAGTCGCTTACTACTGCAATTCTCATGAACTAGAGGTACCATTCACACTAAGACGATTATACGGTTTCCACCAAACCCACCAAATCAAACCGCTTATGACTTGCACACAGGAAAGGCACAAATAAGCAAAGGCTAAACCCATAGCTCCCTGTCCAGTGAACAGAGTTGCGAAAATTAACAGACTCAAACCGCCAATAATCGATAGAATGACTCCTGCACGAGTTGATCCAGTTGACCAGAGCAACGTACCCACAGGTGCTCCTGCAGCATTTAGAATCCCAAACACACAAATTACTACCAGTGTAGTGGCCGCGCCACGGAAGTCTTTCCCGTAAAGCTGAACAATCCATCCAGAAAATAATGCTAGAGGAATTGCAATTGCTGCACCGCTAATTGATGTTATCAGAAAAACCCGACGAATCTGCTTAGTGTATTCATGAATATCTCCTGCTGAGAGAAGGCTTGTGAGAACAGGCAGAGAGGAGGCAATAACTGCATTAGAAATGAATAGAATAGCACTCTGCCATTGGTACATCGCCGTAAATATTCCCACCTGTCCGAAGCCAGTTCGTGTAGCCAGCTGCGCAGTTGCCCACCAGTTGGCTGGTACAAGTGCAATCGCTGAAACTAGAACAGCTAAACTGAAGCCTAACAAGGAAATCACCTCCCGCCATGAACAGAAGTACTGAAGCTGGATTTCGTTAGCACGACATATCTTCAGAATGGCCCTCTGCAGCAGCACTGAGAAGAGGAAATTTGATAATGCATAAGCGAAGATCGCACCAGGCAGGCCTCCCCAACGGGATCCGACAATGACGGAAGCTAATGTTATTGCACCCCGAAGGAGATTTTGCCTGACTACCTCATGAAAAGCTTCGAAGCCCTGAAGCACGCCGGTTTGGGCTGTATTAAGTGAAGAGAACAGTACTATGAGCGCGGCGATCTGCAGCTGTACCCCCAACATAGGGGCATGCAAAGTCTTTTTTGCAAGCATGGGTGCCAAAGAGATCTGAATGAGTGCGCAAAGCAATCCGATACAGGCACTTATCAGAAGTGAAACACCAGCGACTTCACCAGCTTTGCTCCTGTTTTCTTCTTTGTATTGCGCAATATGTTTTGCGGTGGTGATACTGAGCCCGCAGGAGCCTACCGCAGTGAACATGGACGATGTAGAAAGCACCATGCTTAGTTCGCCATACCCCTGACGTCCAAGAAGTCGTGCACAAATGACTCCTAGTGAAAGGGTCATCACAGCATTAACTGCCGAAGAGACGCCAGAGAGTACAGCACCACGTGCAATTCTATGTTGAGCACTGTGCACCTGACGACGCGAAGAAAAAAAACACTGCATGCGCCGGAACGTTTGATAGGAGATCTTGGTCATTGTGCTGTAGGCTCAGTGCTCTCAAGATCCGCATTCGCCAGCTCAACCAGTCGACGAATCTCTTCGAAGTTATTCGAATATCGCTCATAGAGTTTTTGCGCGTTTACAATATTCTGACGCTCAAGAAGTTGGTTATTCCAGATCCTAGTTCCGCCTATACCATATTTCCCAGATTGAAAATTCACCTCGTACCAGCCAACCTGTAATCCAGCGAGCCATGCCCTCAAGCAAAGTTCTGCGTCATCCCACTGGATCGGCGCAAACGATTGATCAATATGGCGCAAAACAGAATCAAAATGGGATCGCTTCAATAACATGGGTGCCCTGTTAACGGTTTGTACAAACCTAAAAGAGTGCTCTCGACCGGGCACTGCGGTATGGATTCCCTTGCAAATATTCACTTGGCTGAAACCACTGCCATGATATGTCCATGCCCCCGGAATACCATCGTCAGACACATCCGCCTTCTCAAGAGAAATAGCATAATGACCGCCCAAGATCGCCAATTTAGCGTGCATCATGAAAAGCTTGATTGCATCATCAATCCAGTCAAGGTCCGCAAAGCCGTCATCGTCCTGCAACAATACGACATATTCTCCGCGAGAGAAATATATCGCTCGATCGTAGGAGATGATCTCATACAAATCGTTGGCACGAATAAGAAATTCGTTTGCTCCGGTCAACAAGTGCGCCAGCCTGGTTGTGTGTTTCAATTCGGAACCATCGTCTATTACAATGATCTCCGCCGTTTTGATGCTACGGAGCTGAAGAACAAGTTCTGAAACAGATGCACTGCGATTATGACACTGAATGATGAAAGAAACAGAAGGAGCAGGGTTATAACCTTTGGCGACCCAGCGCTCGTAGGTCTTCTGAATGGGCTTCCATTCAAGACGCATTCTGTACTTGACATAGTGGAGGAATTTTTTTAAAAAGAGCATCATTGGTCCTCGTTATGCTGGTTGTTCCTTTCTGTGATTTATAGTGCACGATGAACAATCAAGCACGATTACTACAAACTTTACCTAAGCGGACTATACTACGGCTCTGGGTTGCCTGATATTAGGCGAGGTAGCATTAAACTAACGAACAACCGCAATCGGCTTAGTGTTTCTGGATCGCGTAGAAGGTATCTCCATCCAGTTACCAGAAAACTGATCATGATTCCGAGGACAAATCCGCCGATAGTGGATCCGAGAACAATATAGCCTCGCTTCGGGAAGGAGCGCATCTCTGGGGGAACTGCTACATCTATTACTTGTAAAGGGGTTCCCTGCTTGGCCTCGTCAAGTTTGGCAAGTTCATACTGCCGTGCAAGGACTTCAAAAATAGTCTCATCATATTTAATATCGCGCACTCTTCGGGCATATTCGAGGCCTGCCTCAGGGATACTTCCTTGGGAAACGATAGGGGCATCTGAGGAGGAGTCCCCCCCAAGTTTAGCCAGCTGTTCTCGAAGTGCAGCCAGCTCTTGATTAGCTTCTGCGAGCTGCGCATTCTGCCCTGCCGCGTAGGTACGTATTGCTTCTATTTGCACTTCCTTTGCAGCCGCCTGAGCGCGCAAAGCTGCAACTGCTTGTATCTGAGCTCTCGCTTGACTATCGAGCTGGATGAAACCTGTTTTCTGCTCCGCATTTTTTAATGCTTCCTCGGCCGTAACTAGATCATTCCTGATGTTGTCTAATTGCTGCTCAAAAAAAAGCCTTCGCTGTGCGGCTTCAGAAATAGCTAACCGGCTCGACAGTTTTCGGTATTCTTCAACATAGCCATTAGCCAATTCAGCTGCGCGCTTAGGGTCAGTATCGCTAACTGTTATACGGATCAACCCATCTTTGCCACTGCCGTCGACTGTCGAGTGGCGCTCAAAAGCTGAGCGTGCTAGAGATGTACAATGAGAATGATATTGTTGCATCAAATTGAAGCGCTGTACCATACTCTCTTCGACACTGCGGCTCCGGAACAGCGCAATATACATATCATTCGAGTTCTTAAGGCCCAGGCTGCTACCGGCCAAAGAACCAACCCCGCCAAGGCTTCCTAATTGAGAGGCAATTGCTGAACCAATTGATGAGTTTTGCTGGGGAGGAAGGAGCGAAATTTCTGCCACATAACGTAAAGGGAGTAAGAGGGCGATAACAATCGACAGAGAGGCAGTAATAGCCGTTGTCCAAAAAATGATCCATTTGCGCTTAGCAAGAATAATCAGTAAATCCAGAAAAAATCTTTTACCCTCTTCGAATTCATCTGGTCCACTTGATGAATTCATCGAAGAAAAAGCCGGTCCATTAGTGTCCGTATTCGAAGCATTAGCCGTCATAGGTTCCCTCGGAAGTTCAAGCGCTGGTCAATTAGTGGTGTGCTTCTCGGAAAGAAGCGCACTATAGCTACTGTCTTTACAATGGCCGAAGGAGCTCCCGCGTTAATTGCAAGATCGGCATACGATTGGGCCTCTCCTAAACCAACGGCTAGCCTTGGAAAATTCGTATCAATATTTATTATATTGCAAGGGATGCCGAATTTCGCTTGCACTTTTGAATAGTCTACTAGGGCGTATCGACATATTCACTTACGCGTGCGGTTGAAGTTTGTTTCGATGAGTGGATGGGCAGTTTGCGGTATGAGTTAACGGAGGCGCAGTGGCGTCGGATTGAGTTGTTGCTTCCCGGTCGATCTGGCACGGTGGGTCGTCCGGCGGAAGATAACCGCCGCTTTGTCAACGGAGTTCTGTGGGTAATCCGCTCAGGCATGCGCTGGGCCGATCTCCCGGAGCGCTACGGCAAGTACAAGAGCGTGCACAAGCGGTTTGTTCGCTGGGCCGAATCGGGCGTGTGGGATCGCCTGTTCGACGATCTGGTCGCAGATCAGAAGAACCCCTATCTGATGTTGGATTCGACCATCGTTCGAGCTCATCAGCAAGCGGCCACGGGCCGCAAAAAAGGGGCGAAGACAAGGCTCTGGGGCGTTCCCGAGGTGGATTGAGTACCAAGATCCATTTGCTTGCCAACGGGCTGGGAGAGCCGGTGGCCTTCCGCCTCACTGCCGGTCAGGCGGCAGAGTATCCCGAAGCACTCCCACTACTGGCAGGCCGCAATGCCGAGTTCGTCCTGGCGGACCGCGGCTATGACTCCAACCAGATCGTGCAGGCTATCGAAAGCCTCGGGGCTATTGCGGTCATCCCTTCCAGAATCTGCCTAAAACAACAGCGCCAGCATGATCGGACGCTCTATAAACTCCGTAACCGCATCGAACGCTGCTTCAATCGGCTCAAGCAGTTCAGAAGGCTCGCCACACGCTACTGCAAACGACGAATCTGCTTCCACGCTACTGTTGCACTGGCGGCAGCTTGGATACACCTTACCAAATATGTCGATACACCCTAGGACTTCGTCAGCAGCACAACCGCCTGACCTCGAAGAGGTCAGGCGGCTTGTGTTGAAGCGGTATGAAGCCTAGAGTCCAGCCTGCTGCTTGAGGGCGGCAGCCTTGTCGGTAGCTTCCCAGGTGAAGTCGGCGTCGTTGCGGCCAAAGTGGCCGTAGGCAGCCGTCTTCTGGTAGATGGGGCGACGCAGCTTCAGGCTTTCGATGATGCCCTTGGGCTTGAGCTCGAAGTTGGCGCGGACCAGTTCGGTGATCTTCTCATCAGCAACCTTGCCGGTGCCGAAGGTTTCCACCAGAACCGAAACCGGGTCAGCCACGCCGATGGCGTAGGCCAACTGCACTTCCGCCTTGTCGGCCAGGCCGGCAGCCACGATGTTCTTGGCAATGTAGCGCGCCATGTAGGCAGCCGAGCGATCCACCTTCGTCGGATCCTTGCCACTGAAAGCGCCGCCGCCGTGACGGCCCGCGCCACCGTAGGTATCCACGATGATCTTGCGGCCGGTCAAGCCGGTGTCGCCCATCGGTCCGCCGATCACAAAGCGGCCGGTCGGATTGATGTGGTACTTGGTGTTCTCATCCAGCCACTCGGCGGGCAGCACGGCCTTGATCACATACTTCATGATGTCGGCATGCAGCTCTTCGTTGGTAACCGAGTCAGCATGCTGGGTGCTGATGACCACCGCATCGATGCGAGCGGGCTTGCCGTTCACGTACTCGATGGTGACCTGGCTCTTGCCGTCGGGACGCAGATACGGCAGCTTGCCGTTCTTGCGCACCGCGGTCAGTTGATGGGTGAGCTTGTGAGCCAGCGAAATGGCAGCGGGCATCAGCTCGGGGGTTTCGTTCGACGCGTAGCCGAACATCATGCCCTGATCGCCGGCGCCGCCCGTATCAACACCCTGGGCAATGTCGCCCGACTGCTTGTTGATGGTCGAGATCACGGCGCAGGTGTTGGAGTCGAAACCGTAGAGGGCGTTGTCGTAGCCGATGGAGGCAACCACACCGCGAACCAGGCCCTGGAAATCAACGTAGGCCTTGGTGGTGATCTCGCCGGCGATAACGACCAGACCGGTAGCGGTCAGAGTCTCGGCGGCGACGCGGCTGTAGGGATCCTGCTCCAGGCAGGCGTCCAGGATAGCGTCGGAGACCTGATCGGCGATCTTGTCAGGATGGCCTTCGGTCACAGACTCGGATGTAAACAGGAAACGATCGCTCAACTTCAAACTCCTGCCCATTGAAGGGAATCGAAAATAGCTTCTACGCCTGGCCGGAAACTGCGGACCGCAGAACGGTCACGACAAGCCCGCGGGCCCAGTCGAGAGGCAACACCGTCAGGAAAAAAACCTGGGATGCATCCATGTATGGTAATTGGGCCGGGCCAAGATGGGCAAAGATTGGGAGGTGAATGGAAAGGAAACGGGGTTGAAGAGCTTCCAGGCCGGGCTCAACGGTGCATCAAAGGTGCAGCTTCGAGCGGATGGACGCTACCCACTCATCCCATCCAGCCGGCAAGAGGGTTGACCACCAGCCGGCGCGCACACCGTAATAGCGGAAAGCCAGAAAGAGTGCGCCTGAAACCAGCAGAAACAGCAGGATAGCGCCTGCCCAGCGGAGCCGCAGTTCGGCCGAATCGTGACGCAGGATGCGCGCTTTGCCAACATTGGCGGCAAAGGCTGTCCAGTTGTCGTCGTCATCCACCTCGCGGCCGGCAGCGCTTGATGCCTTCAGGAAACGCTCTGTCCAGAAGTCCTCATCCAGCCCCAGAGCCGCAGCATACCCTCTCACAATCCCTTTGGAGAGGATGCCGCCAGGAAGCTGACGGAATTGTTCCCTCTCCAGCGCCTCCAGGTGGCGTGGATTGATCTTGGTAACAGCCGTGATTTGCTCCAGCGAGATGCGACGGCTGAGCCGCTCCATCCGCAGGTCTTCTCCGAAGTTTCCCATTGGCAACCGAAAAAAAGCGGTCTTCTCCCAGGGGCTTTAATCTTCACGATAAACCCGGAATTCCCCCTAGTCAAAAGAGGAAAAGAGGGTGGTTTTCTAGGGAGTTACCCCCTGCCCAGCCGGCCGGCAGAGGCGGCGCGGGCAAGACCTCCTGGCCGAACAGAACCGCGACGCCAAACCAGAGGTTTCTTTTTGGGGAGGTCTCGTACCATGGCAAAACAGCCATTTTGCTCTTTCCCCTCCAGGCAACGCTGCGGCATCGGCTTCGGAACAGGGCCAGACGCCCTATAGAACATGGAGCCAGAGGACGCGCCACCGCCGCTCCGGCCAGCCATCCCGCGCCTTCTTTTGTAGAAATGGGCAATAAACGCCCGAATTCATCGTCCTGTAACAAAGATCCCTAAGAATTAAGTGGGGAATTCATCTCCAATTTTTCCGTTTTCTCCTGGGTAAATAGTGACTGGCACGAGTCTCCACTGGAAACGCGTATCGGGAAATCCCTATTTGTCCCGGATTACTTTTTGGCAAACTCGCCGGAGAGTCAGCGGAATTTGCTGAACACTTACTGGGGAGTGTTTGCTGTTGGCCCCCAACCGCATCACCCAACTTTGCAGGAGAGCCATGAATCGACTTCGCAGACTCTGTAGCTTGCGGTCCGTCGCCGTGTTTGCCCTGGCGACGATCGTCGCGGTCTTCGCCGGTAGCAACGCGCTGGCGCAGTCCGCTGGCACGGGTACCATCACTGGAACGGTAGAGGACGCGGCCCTAGCCGTTATCCCTGGTGCCGCTGTCACCGTGACCAACGTTGATACCAACGTTGTACACACCTACACATCCAACGCAGCCGGCATCTACACCGCTCCGTTCCTTCAGCCCGGCCACTACAAGATAAGCGCCAAGGCTGCCAACTTCGGCATCACGGAAGCCACCGGCATGACGCTGCAGGTTGGTCAGACGATCACCATCGACCTGAAGATGTCGGTGAAGTCGGAAACCACGACGGTGGAAGTCGAAGGCGTGGGAGCGATTCTCGACACGCAGAAAACAGAAGTCTCCCAGGTAATGGATCAGCAACTGCTGCAGAACCTGCCGGTAGCCGCCCGCAACTGGTCCAGCTTTGTGCTGTTGACCCCCGCGGTGGCCCAGGACGGCGGTTCGGGCATGGTCAGCTTCCACGGCATCAGCGGCCTCTATAACCAGAATTACGTGGACGGCGCCAACAACAACCAGGTCTTCTTTGCCGAAGCACGCGGCCGTTCCTCGGGCGCGCCTTATGTGTACTCGGTGGACTCGATCAAGGAATTCCAGGCCGAGACCTCCAACTACTCGGTCGAATTCGGTCAGGCCGCCGGCGGTCAGGTGAACGCCATCACCAAGAGCGGCACCAACATGATGCACGGCGACCTGTTCTACTACCTGCGTTATCCGGATCTGAACGCTCTGGACCCGATGAGCAAGTACAACGGCCTCTATGGCTCAGGCGCCAGCAATGCCACCCTGAAGAACTCCCTGCTCACCCAGCCCGTGCACCAGCAGAACCAGTTCGGCGGCTCGGTTGGCGGTCCTCTGATCAAGGACAAGCTGTTCTACTTCTTTACCTATGACGGTTTCCGCAAGGTCGGCCGCGTGCTCTACTACAACACCAACACCATCACGCTGACGCCAACCGCTACCAACAGCGGAGGCACCGTGATCTCGCCCACCCAATGCCCCACCACCCTGGCCAGCTCGCTGTGTACGGCAGGCATCCAGTTCCTTTTGGATCAGGGACAGGCAGCTCCTTCGCGTTACGCCCGTCAGAACCTGTTCTTCCCCCGTGTGGACTACCACATCAACTCGAAGAACGACGCCTTCGTCGATCTCAACTGGGCCAACTTCGATTCGACCAACGGCTACTCGGGCAGCCCGACCTTCTCGAACAGCTCCCCGTCGACCAACGGTCCCACCAGCTATCACGAGCGCTTCATCGTCGGCGGCCTGACCACCACCATCAATGACCGCATGGTGAACCAGTTCCACGGCCAGTGGGGTCGCGATCTGGAAACCGCCGGCGCCAACGCTGCAGGTCCTTCGGTGGCGGTTGGTGCACTCAGCTACGGCATGCCCAACGCTCTGCCTCGCCCCAAGTTCCCGGATGAAACCCGCACCCAGCTCTCCGATGTCTTCAGTTGGGTCCGTGGCCGCCACACCTTCAAGTTCGGTGGCGACGTGAACATCATCCACGAACAGATGGTGAACCTCTATCAGGGCGGTGGCTTGTACAGCTACAGCGGCACCAACTCAGCCAAGTTCACCTCCTGGATCTCCGATGCCTTCCAGGGAGTGGCGGGCAACACTGACGCCTTCGCTGGCTATCACTACCTCGGTTTCGTGCAGACCTACGACAAGATCAACACCAAGGCCGGCACCCAGGGTTCAGACGACTTCTGGATGAAGATGTACGACGGCTTCCTGCAGGACACCTGGTCGGTCAATCGCAAGCTGACCGTCAATGCCGGCATCCGTTACGACATCCAGTTGACCCCGCCCCCGGGCCTGGTCAACACCAACTACGCACCTTTGTCGAACCTCTACACGCAAACCATCAAGAACGTGGCCAACCGCATTTCGCCGCGCGTGGGCTTCAGCTACAACGTGATGCCCGGCACCGTGCTGCGTGGCGGCTACGGCATCTACACCGCTCTGAACCAGGGTTCCACCTACTACGCGATGCGCGTGGAAAACGGTGTTGTCCAGGTCAACTACAACTACTCGGGCTGCGGTGGCTCCTGCGCCTCCACCTATTCCGGCGCCAGCACCATGCAGTTCCCGAACGTTCCCTTCATGCCTCCGGGTCCCTCGCTCAGCACCGCTCTGGCTCCGGCCGGTGGCGCCAAGCCGCAGATCCTCGGACCGAGCACCCTCGGCGCACAGAGCTTCCATGGTCTGGACCCGAACTTTGTTCCTCCCTACGCGCATGAAGCCAGCTTGTCCATTGAGCAGCTTCTGCCCGGCCGCATGTCGCTGTCGATCGGCTACGTCGGCACCCGTGGCATGCGTCTTCCGGTCTTCGTCGACGCTCAGTTGATTGGCCAAAAGCCCAGCGGCGTCAAGACCTACAACATCCTGGATGCCAACCGCACTCTGATCCGCCAGATGACCGTTCCGGTCTATCTGCCCAGCGACCGCCGCTACCTGGTGGCCGGCGCCGCGCAGAATGCCAGCTCGCAGTTGGCCACCTTCAACGCCGGTTTCAGCGTGGCCAACACCTGGTACAACGCCATGGCCGTCAGCCTGCGCAAGCCCTTTGCCCACGGTCTGGAATTCGTGGCCAACTACACCTGGGCTCACGGCACTGACACCGGTCAGGTGGGCGGCGTCAACGGCACCTTCTATGGTGGCGATGTGCCGCTGGACCCGAACAACATCAAGGGTGAGAACGGTCCGTCGGATACCGACATCCGCAATCGCTTCACGCTGAGCTTCGTCTATCAGCCCACCTTCAGTGTGGCCAACCCGCTCGTTCGCCACGCGGTGAACGGATTCTCCTTCTCTGGATCGGAGATTGCCTCCACCGGTCAGCCGGTTTACCTGGCCATCGATGGTTCCAGCATCTTCTCCGGCTCCACCTCGGCTTCGAGCTATGCCGATGACGGCGGTGTCTACGGCGGCGCCATGAGCTCCGGCTC
>Ga0207857_1000160_pt1 | contig 19603 bp, 18 predicted proteins | sample LuqExpMetageno22_FD_187780 | JGI IMG/M metagenome (GOLD analysis project Ga0207857, IMG submission 187780) | Tropical forest soil microbial communities from Luquillo Experimental Forest, Puerto Rico - Sample 22 (SPAdes) | ecosystem: Environmental > Terrestrial > Soil > Tropical forest ... | reverse complement strand
AAAGCCGCTCTATTTCATCGAGAACCTGGGGGGCGAAGAGAACCGCCACGACAAGCTGACCCCGAGCATGAGCGCCCTGATCCTGATCTCCCATATCAAGGAAGGGTCGGAAATGGCCCGGGAGCGGCACCTGGGGCAGCCGATCATCGACATCATCCGCCAGCACCACGGCACCGGCCTGATCAAGTTCTTCTACGACCGGGCCAAGACCCAGGCCGAGGCGAGCGGGCAGATCGTGGAAGAGAAGGATTTCCGCTACCCCGGCCCCAAGCCCCAGACCCGGGAGGCCGGCATCGTCATGCTGGCCGACTGCGTCGAGGCGGCCTCCCGCACCCTGGTCAACCCCACCCCGGACCGCATCCAGGGGATGGTGCAGAAGATCATCAACACGATCTTCATCGACGGCCAGCTTGAGGAATGCGAGCTGACCCTCAAGAACCTCCACGAGATCGCCAAGAGTTTCAACCGCATCTTAAACGGCATCTTCCACCACCGGATCGATTACCCCGAGCCGGTCTACAAGGGGAGCGGCGGGCAGAAGAAGGTGGAGCATAAAACCATCTCCGGCGAGCACGGCAAGCCGGGAAACGGAGAACAGGCGAGTGCTGATACAACTGAACAACCGTCAGCGGCGGCACCGGATCACGGCGCCCCGGTTAAGAAAAGTGGCGGAGAGGATCTTAAGCGCCTTGGCATGTCCTGAGGAGACCGAGCTGTCCGTCTCCATCGTGGGCGACCGGGCCATCCGCGGCATCAACCGGGAGTACCTGGCCAAGGACCGGCCCACCAACGTCATCTCCTTCTCCCTCCGGGAGGGGGAATGGGCCGGCATCGCGCCCCACGCCCTGGGCGACGTGGTCATCTCCGCCGACACCGCGGCCCGGGAGGCGGCGGAGGGGGGCATGACGACCTTCGAGCGGCTCAGTTTCCTGCTCCTGCACGGCATCCTGCACCTGTGCGGCTATGACCACGAGCGGAGCGGCGAGGCCGAGGCGGCGCGCATGGAGAAGAAGGAGAGGGAGCTATTCGGTCTTCTGAAGAAGGAAGGGTTACTGAACCCGTAAAACCGGACCGGTTCATCGACTCGGTCAATTGTGCCATCGAGGGGATCATCCACGCGGCCCGCACCGAGAAGCACATGCGCAACCATTTCATCGCCGCCGCGGTGGTGCTGCTCGTGTCGCTGTTCCTGCGGGTGAACCCCCTGGAGTTCGCCCTCCTGGCGCTCTCGATCCTGTTCGTGCTCTTTGCCGAACTGCTCAACACGGCGGTGGAGGCGGTGGTGGACCTGGTTTCCCCCGGCTACCACAACCTGGCGAGGATCGCAAAGGACACCGCGGCCGGGGCGGTGCTGGTGGCTGCCTGCGGGGCCGCCATCATGGGCTACCTGATCCTGGCCAAGTACATCCTGCCGCTCTACGGGGAGGTTCTTGCAATGTTCGGCACACCCTCGGACCTTGGCACCATGGTCTCGATCCTGATCGTCACGATCGTGGTGATCATGCTCAAAAGCCTGACCGGCAAGGGGAGCCCCCTGCACGGCGGAGCGCCCAGCGGCCATGCCGCGGTGGCCTTCTCCATCGCCACGGCGGCGTCGCTCAACTCGCGGGACCCGCTCGTCTCGCTTCTATCCATCGCCCTGGCGCTGATGGTCAGCCACTCCCGGCTGTTCATGCGCATCCACACCATGGGCGAGGTGGTGGCCGGCTCGTGCCTCGGCGCGGGGATCACCCTGATCGTGTTGTTTCTGTTCAAGCTGCTTGGATAGCTAACGGATTATTGGAAACCTCAGGCTGTTCAAAAATAGTCAGATCGTCGCACCCGCAGGAAGCCCCAAGGAGGCGTAGCAGCGCTACGCCGCACGAAGGGGTTTTCGAGGATGGCGGCGAGATGGCTGTTTTTCAACAGCCTGCTGAAGGAGGAAAAAACTTTGGAAGAAGGCGGCAGTAAAAAGTCCGGGTTCATCGAACTGGTGAGCCGGTTCGTGACCGGACGCAAAAAGATCACCGAAGAAGAGATCCACGACTTTATCGAAGCCAGCGAGGAAGAGGGTCTGGTCAACGAGGAGGAGAGCGAGATGATCCGCTCCATCTTCTCCCTGAGGACCACGGTGGTGCGCGAGATCATGGTGCCCCGCACCGACATGGCCTGCGTGGCCGTGGAAGCCACCATCCCCGAGCTTCTGGAAACCATCATCGCCTGCGGCCACTCCCGCATCCCGGTGTACGAGAACACCATCGACAACGTCATCGGCCTGCTCTACGCCAAGGACCTGCTCAAATACTGGGGCGACGGCCGGGAAGAGCTCCAGTTGCGCACCATCATGCGCCCCCCCTACTTCATCCCCGAAACCAAGGAGCTGGAACAGCTGCTCCAGGAGTTCAAGCGCAAACGGGTCCACCTGGCCATCGTCATCGACGAATACGGCGGCACCTCGGGGCTGATCACCATCGAAGACCTTCTGGAACAGATCGTGGGGGACATCCAGGACGAATACGACCGGGAGGAGGCGCTCTTCACGGTCAACAGCGACGGCTCCATCACCGCCGACGCCCGTATGCCGGTGGAAGACCTGGAGGACCACTTCGACGTGGAGATCGAACGGGAGAAGTTCGACACCGTGGGGGGCCTGATCTTCCACCTGACCGGCAAGATCCCCGCCATCGGCGACACCATGGACGGCTCCGGCCTGCACCTGACCATCCTGGATGCCGACGAGCGCAAGGTGAAGCAGGTGCGCATCGCACGCCTGGTGGCCTTCGGCAAAGAGCAGGGTGACGAGTGACCGTTTCCGGCGTGCGCACCAATCTGGCGGCGTTCTTCGACCGTTCGGGACTGTTGGCCATGGTCTCCGGGGCCCTGATCGCCCTTTCCTTTCCCACGGCCGGGTTCTCCCTTTTGGCCTGGGTCGCCCTGATACCGCTTCTGATCTCCCTGGAGCGAGTCACCCTGCGCCAGGCGTTCCGCCTGGGCTTTACCTGCGGCCTGACCGCCTACGCCATCATCCTCTACTGGATCAACATCGTGGTCACCCACTACGGCCACCTCCCCTGGGCGATCAGCATCCCGCTCTACCTGGGGCTGGTGGCCTGGCTGGCCCTGTTCTACGGGCTGGCCGCCCTGATCGCCCGCCACGGGGAACAGGGTGGGGTCAAGCAGGTCTTCACCCTGCCGGTGGCCTGGGTGGCCCTGGACCTTTTCCGCTCCTTCCTGCTCACGGGCTTTCCCTGGGCCATGCTGGGGCACTCCCAGTACCGCATCCTCCCCGTGATACAGATTGCGGACCTGACCGGCGTCTACGGCATCACCTTCCTGATCGTGCTGACCAACGTGGTCCTGTACCGGGTGCTGCGGGCGGTTTCCGGGGCCGGGGTCCCCTACCCCGCCAAGAGCGCCCTCCTGCTCCTGGTGCTGTTCACCGGCACCCTGTTCTACGGCTTCTACCGCCTGAACGGGACGGAGCCGGCCGCAGCCCCGGCAATCAGGGTCGCCCTGATCCAGGGGAACATCGACCAGGACGTCAAGTGGAGCCCGGCCTTCCAGGAGCAGACCCTGGAGATCTACGAGCGGCTCACCCGCGAGGCCGCCAAGGGAGGCGTCGATCTGGTGGTCTGGCCGGAGAGCGCCGTGCCGTTCTTCTTCCAGGACCAGTTCCGGCAGGCGGAGCGCATCCGCACCCTGGCGCGGGAGACCAACGCCTATCTCCTCTTCGGCAGCCCCGCCCACGAGCTGCATGACGGCATCCGCACCTTCCTCAACAGCGCCTTCGTCGTCGCCCCCAGCGGCGAGACCGTCGGCCGGGGGGACAAGCTGCACCTGGTGCCCTTCGGCGAATACGTGCCGCTCAAACGCCTCCTCCCCTTCGTCAACAAGCTGGTGGTGGGGATCGGCGACTTCTCCCCCGGCGAACACGCCGCTCCGCTGGATGTGGGCAAGACCCGGGCGGGCCTTCTGGTCTGCTACGAGGGGATCTTTCCGGAGCTGGCCCGGGAATACGTGCGTAACGGCGCCCGCATCCTGGTGAACATCACCAACGACGCCTGGTACGGCCGTTCGTCCGCCCCCTACCAGCACTTTTCCATCGCGGTGTTCCGCGCCGTGGAGACCCGCACGCCGCTGATCCGGGCCGCCAATACCGGCATAACCGCCATCATCGACCAGAACGGCCATATCCGCTCCATGAGCAACCTCTTCGAGGAGGATTTCCGCACCGGGGAGATCAAGCCGGGAACCGGGGACTCCCTGTACCTGAAAACAGGTGACGCACCGGCCTGGTTGTGTGCTATCCTGACCGTGGGCGTGGTCCTGTTAGCCTGGTTCAGGCGCAGGGGAGCGACAGAAAACTAACTCCTCACCCGCTGGAGGAAAGGAGCTGGTATTGCTCCGGCGGGCAAATATAAAATTGGACCCGACTGTAGGGGCGTATTGCATACGCCCCGGAGTGGGCGAACATCAGTTCGCCCCTACGACTCTCATATTCAACCACCGGAGCAATAGCTTCCACCCAAGAATATCAATCAAGGAGTACGAAAACATGTTTCGTGAAGAAGTAGCAAGAATGCAGGATTTTGAGGAACGTATCGCCAAGCTTCGGGGGTCTCTTTGACATAGAAGCCAAGCGGGAATCGATCCAGGAGATCGAGGCCCAGATCGCGGCGCCCGGTTTCTGGGATGCGGCCGACCGGTCCCAGGAAGTCCTCCGCAGGCGCACCGCCCTGGAAAAGGTCGTGCAGGCCTGGGACGCCCTGGTCCGGCAGTTGGACGACGTGCGGGTGATGACCGAACTGGGGGAGGAGGCCCAGGACGAGGCGACCCTGGCCGAGGTGCGGGAGATGAACGACCGTCTCCGGCAGGGGATCGAGGCGGCGGAGTTCCAGCGCATGCTCTCCGGCACCCATGACCGCAACTCCTGCTTCCTCTCCATCAACCCCGGTGCCGGCGGCACGGAATCCCAGGACTGGGCCGAGATGCTCCTGCGCATGTACCTGCGCTACTGCGAGAAGAAAGGGTGGAAGACCGCCATCACCGACTACCAGGCCGGGGACGAGGCGGGGATCAAATCCGCCACCTTCAGCGTCACCGGCGAGTACGCCTACGGCCATCTCAAGGCCGAGGCGGGCATCCACCGCCTGGTGCGCATCTCGCCGTTCGACAGCAACGCCCGCCGCCACACCTCCTTTGCCTCGGTATTCGCCTTTCCCGAGATCGAGGAGGAGGACATCAGCATCAAGGTCGCCGACTCGGACCTGCGGGTGGACACCTACCGCTCCAGCGGCGCCGGCGGCCAGCACGTCAACACCACCGACTCGGCCGTGCGCATCACCCACCTCCCCACCGGCATCGTGGTGGCCTGCCAGAGCGAGCGGAGCCAGATTCTCAACCGGGCCACGGCCATGAAGGTGCTGCGGGCCAAGCTGTACGAACGGGAGGTGGAGGAACGGAGCGCCAAGGCCTCGGAGATCGCCGGGGAGAAGAAGGAGATCGGCTGGGGAAGCCAGATCCGCTCCTACGTGCTGCACCCCTACAAGATGGTCAAGGATTTGCGGACCGGGGTGGAATCGGGCAACCCGGACGCGGTGTTGGACGGGGCCCTGGAGGAGTTCGTGGTGGCCTACCTCATGGGGGTGCGCCGCCAGACGGCGGACGCGGAATAGCCAGCGGCCCGCAGACGAAAAAAGCCGTTCCCCCGGTTGCCGGGGAACGGCTTTTTTTAAAGACCTTTTCAAACCTCGATAAGGTTGCGGCTCTAACAGGTTGCCGAAAAACTCCAGGTTGTTCAAAAATAGTCAGATCGTCGCATCCGCAGAACGCCCTGAGGAGGTGTAGCAGCGCTACGCCGCACGAAAGGGCGTTCGAGGACGGCGGCGAGATGGCTGTTTTTCAACAACCACCTAGACCTTGGCGCTGACCGAGGAGTCGGCGTGCAACATCAGGTCCATCATGCGCGCCATCATCACCGGCGGCGTCTGGTACACCAGCTTGTTGGCGCTGTCCATGAACCTGACGCGCAGGTCGCCCTTGGAGTTGTAGGCAAAGATCACCGACCCGATCCGGCCGCCGGCCTTGAAGCCATCCTCCCGGGGACGGTTCTTCCCGGTGTCCCGGGCCTTGCCCTGCAGGGTGACCGTGTCGCCCGCGGGCGATTTCACCTCCGGGCTGGCCGTACGGCTGTCTGTCGTTGAACCGACCACCGCCGCTGTGTCGGCCGCCGTCACCGCTCCCCCTATCGCTACCGGATTTGTCGTCATGATGGTTCCCCCTCTTCAGAGCAAGGGTGCATAAGCAGGTTTTTTATCCAGTAATTACCTTTTGTTAGGATACCCCATACCGCGGTCTTCCGCAATTATTTTTTTAACCCTGTTTTATTATTCCCGTCACCCCGCATTCAGCCCCGCGTGCGGGCCAGCCGGGACAAAAAGTTCTTTACTCCCGCCGGCCAATTATGGATACTAGTCTCCTGCGCGGTTGGCCGGGGAACGGGTCGGCCGCACGGGGCGCCGGCGTCATTCGACCCTTTTGCACATCACAACCACGACCGTCTTCGAGCCATGTTCTCTACCTTCAAACCAGCCATCATCGTCCTCCTCGCCGCCCTCATCCTTTTCGGGACGGGCTGCGGCCATGCCGCCTCATCGACGGGGCTGAACCGCCTGGGTTTCGCCATCCAGATGGGGGCCTTCGCCGACGTGAGAAACGCGGAGCGCTTCACCGCCACCCTCCAGAAAAAGGGGATCGAGGCCTTCTACTTCCGCAAGGACAACGGCATCTACGCCGTGCGCTTCGGCGATTTCGCCACCAGGGACAAGGCCCGGGCCGCGGCCAGGAAGCTGGTGGCGGACCGGCTGATCGACAGCTTCTATATCGCCCCTCCCAATGAGATCGTCTTTGCCCGGCCACGGGAGGCGGGGTGGCAGAAACCGCCTGCGGAGGGGCTCGCCGCACCCGGTTCCGGCGCGCCGCCCAGGGCGCCGAAGGACAAGGCCAGGGGAAGGACGGGCGAGGCGGCGGACAGCGTCCAGCAGCGGCCCGCCCGGGGCGACCGGGACATGGGCGCCATTGCGGCCCGCACCGCCGAACGCTTCGTGGGCATCCCCTACCGCTGGGGGGGCGAGAACGTGGTGGACGGCATGGATTGCAGCGGTTTCGTGCGGGCGGTGTACAACCTGTGCGGCTTGAGCATCCCCCGGACCTCCCGGGACCAGTTCAGGGCCGGCGACCAGGTGGCGAAGGACGACCTGCGGGACGGCGATCTGCTCTTCTTCGGTTCGTCGGTTGACAGCATCAGCCACGTGGGCATCTACGTGGGGAACGGCAGGTTCGTGCACGCCCCCCGCCGCGGCGAGGACATCAAGGTCTCCGGGGTGGACGAGAGCTATTTCGAGCGGCGCTTCATCGGCGCGCGCCGGTATTTCCAGTAGGCAAAGAGTTTGGATTCGGAAAATCCCCCCTCCCTTGACGGGAGGGGGTCAGGGGGAGGATGAAGAGGCCATCGTCTTCATTCCATGGCAACCTCCCCCCCACCCCAACCCTCCCCCGCAAGGGGGGAGGGAATTATTTTAAGAGGCTATCATGGCATTCATCAAACCGTTCCGGGCGTTGCGCCCCCCCAAAGCGCTGGCCGACCGCGTGGCGGCCCTTCCCTATGACGTGATGAGCGTCGAAGAGGCCCGCCGCATGGCGGCCGGCAACCCCGACAGCTTTCTCCACGTCTCCCGGCCCGAGATCGACCTGGCGGCCGCCATCGACCCCCACGACGAACCGGTCTACGTGCAGGGGAAAAAGAACCTGGAGGAGTTCGTCCGGCGCGGCGTCCTGATCCAGGACCAGCGCGAATGTTACTACGTCTACCGCCAGCGCATGGGGGAGATCACCCAGACCGGCCTGGTGGTCTGCACCGGCGTGGACGACTACCAGTCCGGCGTGATCAAGAAGCATGAACTCACCAGGGCCGACAAGGAGGACGACCGGGTCAAGCACATCGACTACCTGGACGCCAACGACGAGCCGGTCTTCTACCTCTCCCGCTCCAGCGCGGAGATCGAGGAGATCATCGCCGGCATCACCGCCGGGGACCCGGAATACGACTTCACCACCGACGACGGGGTGAGCCACACCCTCTGGATCGTGGCCGACCAAACGCTGATCGACCGGCTCACCGCCCTGTTCGCAGCCGTGCCCCGCCTGTACGTGGCCGACGGCCATCACCGCAGCGCCGCAGCCGGCAGGGTGCGGGAACTGCGGCGGGAGCAGAACCCGGCCCATACCGGGGCAGAGGAATACAACACCTTCCTGACCGTCATCTTCCCCGAAAACCAGCTCAACATCATGCCCTACAACCGGGCCGTCAAGGACTTGAACGGCCGGAGCCTGGCGGAATTCGTGGTCCAGGTGGAGGAGGCGTTCACCGTCCTCCCCTCCCCGGTGCCGGTCATACCGTGCGAGCGCCACCAGTTCGGCATGTACCTGGACGGCCGCTGGTACCAGCTCCATGCCCGCCCTACCGTCGTGGACGAATCGGACACCGTCGGGCGCCTGGACGTGTCGATCCTCCAGAACCACCTGCTCAGCCCGACCCTGGGCATCCGCGATCCCCGCACCGACAAGCGCATCCATTTCGTCGGCGGCATCCGGGGGAACGAGGAACTGGCCAAGCTGGTGGATTCGGGCGAGTATGCCGTGGCCTTCTCCCTCTATCCCACCTCCATCGTCGAGTTGATCGAACTGGCCGACCAGGACCGGATCATGCCCCCCAAATCCACCTGGTTCGAACCCAAGTTGCGCAGCGGCCTCTTCGTGCACCTGCTCTCCTGACGCCGCGCCATGTTCCGGCGAGCTGCGGAAGCGGTCAGGGCGGCCGAGGTCTTCGTCATCACCGCCGGCGCGGGCATGGGGGTTGACTCCGGCCTGCCCGACTTCCGCGGCGACCAGGGTTTCTGGAACGCCTATCCCCCCTACGCCCGGCTGGGCATCTCCTTCGCGGAAGCGGCCAACCCCGCGCATTTCGAGCACGACCCGGCCTTCGGCTGGGGTTTCTACGGCCACCGCACCAACCTGTACCGCGCCACCGTCCCCCACGAAGGCTTCGCCATCATACGGGGATGGATCGAGCGGAACCACGCCGCCTCATTCGTGGTCACCTCCAACGTGGACGGCCAGTTCCAGAAGGCCGGCTACCCGGAGGAGCGGATCCTGGAGGTGCACGGCTCCATCCACTGGCTGCAATGCACGACCCCGTGCAGCCGGCGCATCTGGACCAACCGGGAAGAGATCATTGTCAATCCCGACACCATGCGGGCCCGCGCCATCCCCCGCTGCATCGCCTGCCGCACCGTAAGCCGCCCCAACATCCTCATGTTCGGGGACTATGCCTGGCTTCCCGAGCGCACCGCGGAACAGGAGCGCCGCTTCGACCGGTTCCGGGAGGAGTGCCGCGGCCGGCGCACCGTCGTGATCGAGCTGGGGGCCGGCCGGGCCATCCCCACCATCAGGTATGCGTCGGAACGGCTCGGCGACGAGCCCCGTACCACGGTCATCCGCATCAACCCCCGGGAAGCGGAGATCGACGCCCCCCACCTCTCCCTCCCCTGCGGCGCCCTCGAAGCGCTCCGGGGCATCGGGGCATTGCTCTGACGCCTCCCGGGAGCGCCCTCCCCGCCCCTGATTCCTCTGGATATTTACCCTCGTTAAGCGTATAAGTAGCCGGATACGTGACCATCTGTCATACAAAGGAAACCGGTGATGTCCAAAAAGCCGCTGCCCGAGGAAACCCGCTACACGATCATCCTGGTCGTTGTCGTGATCGTCTCCCCCATCCTGTTCTTCGCCCTCAATAATTATTTCAAGTCAGACCCGTCGGCGCTCCAGTCCGGCAAGGACAAGGAAAAAACCGTGGTCGTCTCGGAGGCCGAAAAGACGGAGATCCTTACCAAGGCGGCCGCCAAGCCGGTCGCCGCAACCGTGCGCGACGTGATGAGCCAGGGGGACTACTCCACGGCCCACCTGCTCCTGAGCAAGGCCCCCAAGAACTCGCCGGAGTACGACGAGCTGCGCAGGCAACTGGCCGCGGAACCCCGCGCCCGCAAGTTGCCCGGCGTCAGGAAGGAGGCGGATACGACCCAGAGCCCCCTGCGGTACCTCGACGAATCCACCCCCCGGGACCGGTTCACCGACGGGTTCTATCTCTATCTCGTGGAGGTCTCCGGCAGCGTCTGGCCGAAGTTCTGCATCCAGTCGGTGGGCAAGCAGGCGCTGGACATAACCGCCTTCCGGATAAAGGCCGACGCCAGGACCTTCACCATACCGGCCACGGCCGTCAAGTCGCAGAAATCTCCCGGCAAGGTCGCCGAGTTCTACGACGTCCCGGTCGATCAGCAGTCCTACGACGTCATGCAGGCCGTGATCAAGGCGCGCAAGGCGTCCCTCGCCTACCTGGGCAGGTCGGGGGAGCGGACCCGGGCGATTACGGAGGACGAGAAGAAGGGGTTGGGAAGGATGATGGCCGCCTACGCCACCCTGGGGGGGAACTTCGCGTTCATCCAGCATTGACGGCACGGGCGTGACCGGCGAAAAGGCACAAGGCGCGTCTGCCGCAGAGACACGGAGACACGGAGAAAACCGGGAGTACGGCACACATAGATAGCAACGGATCCGGATGTTGACGTCGTGCTTTTCCCGGACCGGCATTTCCCGGTCTAGTTTCCCTGCGTTGCCTGCCCCGTCTCCCCGCCCAGGGCCTGGTAGAGGGTCATCAGGTTCTTGAGGCGGTTGAGGCGGTTCGCCGCCAGGGTATTCTCGGCGCTCCGCCGGCTCTCCTGGGCATCCAGCCAGAGCTGCACCGCGGTATATCCCGCGCGGTAGCGGACCTCGGCCAACTGCTCGGCCCGCTGCGCCAGCGCCAGGGCCTCCTCCAGCCGTTTCCCCTCCGCCTCGTACTGGGTGCGCCCCGCCAGGGCGTTCTCCACGTCCCCCAGGGCGGCGTACAGGGTCTGCCGAAACGAGACCACCGCCGCCTCGTAGTCCGCCTCAGAGATCTTCACGTTCAACCGCATGGTGTTCCACTGCAGAAACGGCAGGGTCACCCCGGCGCCCAGGGCGGCGACCGGGTTCTGGAGCACGGTCGCCAGGCTGGTGCTGCTGCTGCCGAGGCTGCCGGTCAGGGTGAACGCGGGATAGTAGCTGGCCCGGGTGGCGTCCACGTTTGCCAGGTATTCCCGCAGGCGCAGTTCGGCGGCGTGCACGTCGGGCCGCTGGCCCAGCAGGCTGGCCGGCAGGCCGGGCTCCACGGCGGGCAGCGGGCCGTCCGGCAACGCCGCGCGTTCCGGCACGCCGTTCTCCGGCGCCTGGTCGAACAGGATCGCCAGGGCGTTGCGGGCTTCGGCCCGCTGGCGCACCAACTGGGTCAGGTCGGCCTTCTGGGTGGCCACGTTCTGCCGGGCCTGCACCACATCTATCCCGGAAACCGCCCCTGCCCCGTACTTCACCTCCACCAGTTCAAGGGTCTTCTCCGCGTAGGCGATGCTCGCCTCGCTGCTGGCGATCCGCTGGTTCAGGTAGGCGACCTGCCAGTAGTCCGCGGCCGTGGTGCCGATGAGCGACAAGGCCGCGCTCCGGCGGTCCGCCTCCGTGGCCTCGGCCTCCCAGCGGCTGGAGTCCCGGGCGGCGGCGAGCCTCCCCCACAGGTCCACCTCGTAGCTCAGCGACCCGGTGACGCTGTGGGTCTGGGTATCGCCGCCCCGCTTCAGGTCCCGGTTGACGGTGCTCGTGGCCCCGGCGGTCACGGAGGGGGTCAGGTTGGTGTCGGTCAGTCGGGCGCTGAGCTGGGCGCGGCGGACCTTGATGGCGGCCGCGGCCAGGTCGTTGTTGGTCCTGAGCGCCCGCTCGATCAGTCCGTCCAGCAGCGGGTCGTTGAACCCCTGCCACCACGGTTTCCCGTTTGCCACCGCCGTGCCGGTGGTGGTCTGGCCCTGCCACTCTTGAGGCAGGTTCACCCGGGGGGGGGTGTACTCGCTGCGGGGGAGCAGGCTGCACCCCCCGGTGAGCAGGGCGGCGAGGAGCAGGCAGATCGCCCCGCGGGTATGTTTGCGGTATCCGGTCATGGTGCGGTTACTCCCGTGCCAGCGCTTCGATGGGGTCGAGCCGGGCGGCGTTGCGCGCCGGCAGGAACCCGAACATGACTCCGATCAGGGATGAGCAGAGAAATGCCGAAACGATGGAGATGATGGAAAACTTCATGGCAAAGCTCTTGACGAACAGGGGGAACAGCATCCCCACGCCGTAGGAGAGCGTGATGCCGATGGACCCGCCGATCAGGCAGACCAGGACCGATTCGATCAGAAACTGCTGCATGATGTCGTCCTGGCGGGCGCCCACCGCCATCCTGATGCCGATCTCGTGGGTGCGCTCCGTGACCGAGACCAGCATGATGTTCATGACCCCGATCCCCCCCACGACGAGCGAGATGACGGCGATGGCCGAGATCATCAGGGTGAGGGTGGCAGTGGTCTTCTCCACGGTCTTGAGGATGCTGTCGCTGCTGTTGGTGTAGAAGTCCTTGCGGCCATGGCGCCGGGTGAGCAGCTTGATGATGCTCTGCTCGGCGATCTGGTTGGATATCCCCTCCCGCACCCGGACCGTGACGGAATTGAAGTACCGCTGCCCCAAAAGCCGGCTCATGGCGGCGCTGTACGGCATCCAGACCTGCAGGTTCTGGTTGCTGCCGAAGGGGCTCTCTTTTTCCTTGGTCACGCCGATGACCTGGCAGGGAAGCTCGCCGAGAAAGATGATCTTGCCGACGGGGTCTTCCCGGGCGAAGAACTTCTTGCTGGTGTTCTGGTCGATGACCACCACCTGGGCCTGCCGGGCCACATCGCCGGCGTCGAATGCCGAACCCTGGGCGATCTCGTAGCCGCGCACGCGGAAGTACTGCTCGCCCACGCCGCTGACCGAGGCATTGGCCTTGATGTTGCGGTAGCGCACGAGCTGGCTGCCGCTGGTGCCCGGGGTGGCGCTGTCCACGTACACCTGGGACTTCAGCGCCTCCAGGTCGGCGGGGACCAGGGTGTAGATGCTCCCCGCCTCCTCGTCCCCCCAGTCGCTGCCGGGATAGATGTCGATGACGTTGGTGCCCATGGCGCTGATGTCGTTGATCACCTTCTGGCGCGCCCCCTGCCCCAGGGCCACCACCGAGACCACGGAGGTGATGCCGATGATGATGCCCAGCATGGTCAAAAGCGTCCGCATCCGGTGGGAGGCCATGGAGATCAGGGCCATCTTGAACGCCTCGGAGAAACGCCCCCACTGGGCCTGAAGCGGGTTGCCCGGCCCGGCCGCGAGGTTCTTCTCCGGCAATGTCGCCTGGTCCTTTGCCGCGGCGTTGGGGTTGGGGTGGTCGCGGACGATCTCGCCGTCGCTGATCTCGATGATGCGCTCGGCGTTGTTGGCCACCTGCATGTCGTGGGTGACCAGGATGATGGTGTGGCCCTGGGCGTGCAGCTCGTGCAGGACGTTCATCATCTCCTGGCCGCTCTTGCTGTCCAGGGCGCCGGTCGGCTCGTCGGCCAGGATGACGTCGCCGCCGTTCATGAGGGCGCGGGCGATGCTGACCCGCTGCTGCTGGCCGCCGGAGAGCTGGTTGGGGCGATGGTCGAAGCGGTCCCCCAGGCCGAGGCGGGTGAGCAGTTCATGGGCGCGGGCCCGGCGCCGGGCCTTGTTCACCCCGGAGTAGACCGCCGGTATCTCGGTGTTCTGGGTCGCATTCAGGTGCGGCATCAGGTGGTAGCGCTGGAAGATGAACCCGAAGTATTCCCGGCGCAGCCGGGCCAGTTCGTCGCCGGACAGGGCGCCGGTTTCCTGGCCGTTGATCCGGTAGCTCCCCTCGCTGGGGCGGTCCAGGCAGCCCAGGATGTTCATCAGGGTGGACTTCCCCGAGCCCGAGGCGCCGACGATGGCCACCATCTCGCCGGCCCGGATGATCAGGTCGATCCCCTTCAGTACCGGAATCTCCTGCCCGCCGGTGACGAACCGGCGTCCCAGCCCGGAAAGCTCCAGTAATGGCTTGTCCATGGTCAGCGTCTCCCGCCGGGGGGCGGCCCGGGGTGCCGGGCGGTGGTCGCGGCCGCCGGCACGGAGGTGCTGTCCCCCACCACGACCTTGTCACCCTCCCGCAGCCCCTCCTTGACCTGCACGTAGACGTTGTTGGTGATGCCCACGCGGATGGTGCGGGTTTCCGGCACTTCGCCGCGCACGACCCGCACCGTGTAGCGGCCGTCCTTCAGTTTGTCCCCCAGGGCCGAGACGGGGATGGCCAGGGCGTGTTTCGCCTCGTTCAGCACGATGGACACCTGGGCCGTCATGGAGACCCGCAGCCGGTTGTCCGGGTTGGGGACCTCGAACAGGCCGTAGTAGTAGACCGCCGACGAACTGGTGCTGGTGGAGCTGCCACTGCTGCTGCCGCTGCTGCTGGTGCCGCTGGAGACCGGGCCCGGTTCTATGGCCCGCAGCTTGCTGTAGTAGCGCGTGTCGGCGTCGCCCAGCAGGGTGAAATAGACCGTCTGCCCCGGCCTGACCCGCGTGACGTCCGCCTCGGAGATCTTCGCCTTCACGGTTATGGTGTCCAGGTTGGCCAGGGTGAGGATGGTGGTGGCCGTCTGGGTGGAGATCACGGTCTGCCCCTCCTCCGTGTCGATGGAGATGACGACCCCGTCCATGGGCGCGCTGATCCGGGTGTACCCCAGGTTGGCGTTGGCCGTATCCACGGCAATGACGGCCTTTTGTATCTGGGCGTCCAGGGAGGCGATGTCGTGGCGCGTGCCGTCGAGGGCGGCCTGGGCGCTTTCCAGGTCCGCCTGGGAGGCGGCGTCCTTGAGGGCCATCTGGCTCTGCCGCCGGTACGCCAGGTCATACTCCTTCAGGAGCGCCTGCTTGGAGCGCTTCTGGGCGCGCAGGTTCTCCACCTGGGCCGCGGCGTCCTTGAGGGTGTTCTGCTGGAGCACCGGGTCGATCTCGGCCAGCAGCTGCCCTTTTTTCACCTTGTCCCCCAGGGCCACGTGCAGGGTCTTCAGCTGCCCGGAGACCTGGGCGCCCACCGCGACCGTCTTGAACGCGTTCAGGATGCCGGTTGCCGTGACGCTCTCCTCGATGTCCAGGGGCGCGGCGCTTGCCGTGATGTACGTCACCTTGTCCCGGGCGAAGAAGAAGTGCTTGGCCAGCGCCCCCGCGCCCGACAGGACGATGATGGCCGCCAGGGTGATGATGATCTGTTTGCGCGATATGGTTATCATGGTACCGATCCGTTTCTATGCCTGGCCGCGAACGGCTGCTATCCCGGCCAGGGAAAATGTCACCACATGGTCTGCGAACGCCTCGAGATCGCCGATGGGCGGAGGGCCATTCCCGCTCTTGCCGCCCCCGTGCCCGATCCTCCTCATCAGCATCGGATTGATGCACATGCTCACGATGCTGATCTCGCAGAAACGGACCTGGGCATCGGAGGCGCGGGGCCCGAGCAGCTCCCGCACCAGGGCCTCGGTCTTCTCCCGCAGGGGGGTGAGCTCCGACCGCATGACCTCTGCCAAAAGGCCGGTGGGGTTGGTGAGCTCCATATGGGATATGGCGAAATCCTTGCAGTTTTCGTCGGCAATCCGCGCCAGGAGCGCCTTCACCCGCCCCCGCAGCCGCTCCGCGGCCGGCGCGTTTCCGGCCACCCCCCCATCCGGCGGATGCGCCGCGATGGCTTCGGAGAAGGCGTGCCGCCACGCTTCCCGGTACAGGGCCTCCTTGCTGCCGAAGTAGTAATTCACCGCCGAGATGTTCGCCCCGGCCCTGGCGCAGATCTCCGCAACGGTGGCATCGCGGTACCCCTTTGCCACGAACGCCTCGCTGGCCGCCGCCAGCAGCCGTTCACGGGTCTTGATGGAACTCTTTTTCGTCATGGCTCGCCCCGGGCAAATTTAAAATAAACATTTTAAATAAATATTTAAAATAACCATTTTAAATTGTCAAGGGAAATCGGGCGTGGTTTTTCAGGCGGGAATGGTGCAGGGCGGAAGACGCCGCGGGCAAGGCGTGGACAGGGCCGGTGCAGGCGCGCCCGGGGAGGGGCAAGCCCTGTGCAGGCGGGCCAGGTGGGACCGGACGGGGGGGCAGCGCCTGCACGGGGCATGGGTCAGCAACACCGCATCTTTTCTGCAAAACCATCCTCGTCGAACGGAATGGCGAGATACCGCCAGGTGCCGACACGCCGGAACAGGAGCCTGAACGGCGTCTGGGGTTCGTGGGCCGCCAGCAGGTCCTCCAGGTCCCCGAGCGTCCTGGCGGCTTTCCCGTCCACCTCCGAAATGATGTCGCCGGTCGCCACCCCGGCCAAGTCGGCCGAGCCTCCCCACCGGACAGCCATGACGATGAGCCCGGCCGCCGTCTCCATCCCGCTTTGCAGGGCGGAAACCGGGTCTATTTCCGTGACGGCCATGCCCAGCACGTCGAACTTCGCCGGACCTTTTCCCTGAATGCCCAACATGTGGTTGCCTGATGCCATTGTCCTCTCCTTTTTCCGTTTCCCGGGGTGGGCCCACGGACGGCGGCCCCCGCCCCATCGCCTATTCCCGTTCCTCGTCGTGGCCGCGCTCGCCGGCTCCCGGCCGTTCCCCGCACGCGCAGGGGGGCGGAGGCAGGGGACCGCACTCCCCGCGCCCACCGGGCCGCTCCCCGCGGTTCCGGAGCGGCGGGAGTTTTTCGGCGGCCGTGCGCTGTTGCGGGGTCAAGAGGGCACTGATCCGGCTCCGCGTCCGTTCGCGGGCAACGATCACCTCGACCTCGGCCTGGGCCTGCTTCGCGGCCAGGGCCCGAACCGCCGCTTCATCGAAGGTTGCGGCCAGGGCGGCATCGTGCAGCTGCCTGCGGCATTCCCGGACCTGCCGCAGGAGCGGGCCCATCGTTTCCCGGTCCGCCGCAAGGAGCGCCCCGATCTTCGCCTGCTGGTCGCCGGTCAGCTTGAGCCGCCGGGTCATGCGCCCGACCACCTCCTCGGGAGGCGGAGGAGGCGGCACCATGCCCACCGGCCCCCACCCCTCTTCCCCCGTCGTCCTCTGCCCGCCATCCCCCGGGCCACCGGCCCGGACGCCGTGAGCCCCGATTGCCGCAGTCGCCAGCAGGGCGCACATGATGATCTGCCGTTTCATACGTTCTCCTCTCGTCACCTTTTTGCCGCCGTTCCCGGTCGTCGCCGGTGCCGTCCGCTTTGCCGTGTTGCCTCTCGTGCCTGGATACGCTAGCAAGCCAATATGTTTGAAATATGTAATAAATAGGGAAAAAGCCGGCATACCCTCCTGACGGGTGGTGCTCGGCCGGCGGTTTGTGGTACTAATGGAGACAGACCCGTGCCGGGGCGACCGGCGCAGGGCACGCTCCGACAGGTTGTCGAAAAGGGATCGAGTCGATGAAGATACGCATCACCTACCGGTTGTTCCTGGTGATCCTGGCGGCCGCCATCCTGGCCGTGGTCAGCATGTTCTTTATCATGCAGTGGAACATCGAGCGGGGCTTCCGGCGCTACATAAACAACGTGGAACAGGCGCAGTTCGCGCGGCTGGCCCTGCGGCTGGAGGCGAGCTACGCCGAACGGGGGAGCTGGGATTTCCTGAAGAAGGAACCCGAGCAGTGGCTTAGGCTCATTGCGGAATCGTTCCCGGAAGGGCATCCCAGGCCGCCGGAGGGGGACATGAAGGGCCCCCCGCCGCCACCGCCCGACCACCGGGGACCGGGACCGCGGCCATTCCTCCTGGGTCCCCTGCACCACGAGATCCGCAAGCTCTTCATCCTGCTCGACGGCAACAAACGGCCGGTGTTCGCCCCGCCCGACATCCCGGCCGATGTCCAGCTCAAGCAGCTCCAATACCACAACAGGACCGTGGGATACCTGGGACTCCTGCCCCACCGGCGGCTCGTGGACGAGGGGCAGCGCCGCTTCCTGAAGGACATAAAGGTCGCCCTGTCCCTGATAGCGGGGACCATCGTGCTGCTGGCCGCGGGACTCTCCCTCCCCCTGGCGCGGCGCCTCGTCCGGCCGATCAAGGCGCTGGCCGCCGCAACCGACCGGCTGGCCGCCGGGGAGTTCTCCACCCGGGTAGCGGTGACATCGTCGGATGAACTCGGCCAGCTCGCCCGCGGCTTCAATTCCCTGGCCCTGACCCTGGAAAAGAACGAGCAGGCGCGACGCCAGTGGGTGGCCGACATCTCCCACGAGCTGCGCACCCCCCTGGCCATCCTGCGGGGCGAGGTCGAGGCCATCCAGGACGGGGTCCGCCCGGCAAACCCGGACGCCATCGACTCCCTGCACGGGGAGGTCCTGCGCCTGGAACGCCTGGTGGACGATCTCTACCAGCTCTCCCTCTCCGACCTGGGGGCGCTGACCTATCACAAGGAGGAACTGGAGCTGGAGCCCCTCTTGTCGTCGGTGCTCGCCAGCTACCGCTCCCAGTTCGCGGCCCGGGGGATCGCCCTGGAGACCGGCATCCCCCGGACGGGCAAGGCCGTGGTGTTCGGCGATCCCGAGCGGATGCGCCAGCTGTTCGCCAACCTCCTGGACAATACCCTGAAATATACCGACCCGGGCGGCACGGTCGCCGTCCGCCTGGCCGACCACGAGGGACGCGTTATCATCGACATGGAGGATTCGGCCCCCGGCGTGCCGGACAGCGAGCTCGGCAGGCTGTTCGAGCGGCTCTACCGGGTCGAGGCCTCCCGCAACCGGGCTGCCGGGGGCGCGGGGCTCGGCCTGGCCATCTGCCGCAATATCGTCGAGGCCCACGCAGGCACCATCGACGCCCGCCCCTCACCGCTGGGCGGCCTCTGGATCAGAGTGGAATTACCGTTGACAGGGAGGTGCTGATGAACGGAAAGGTACTGATCGTTGAAGACGAAGAAAAACTGGCGCTGCTGCTGCTCGACTACCTGGAGCAGAACGGTTTTGCGGCCCACTGCCTGAGCAACGGCCTGGATGTGGTGGCCTGGGTGCGGGAGCATGCGCCCGGCCTCATTCTCCTCGACCTCATGCTGCCGGGCCGCGACGGCCTGGAGATCTGCAAGGAGATCAGGACCTTCTCGAACGTGCCGATCATCATGGTCACCGCCCGCGTCGAAGAGATCGACCGCCTGCTCGGGCTCGAACTGGGGGCGGACGACTACATCTGCAAGCCGTTCAGCCCCCGGGAGGTCGTGGCGCGGGTCAAGACCGTCCTGCGCCGGGCCGGCGGCGAACCGACGATCCAGGCGGCGGGGATCGCCCTCGACGAGGCGCGCTACCGGGCCACCTACACGGGGCACGACCTGGACCTCACGGCGGTGGAGTTCAAGCTGCTGCAATTCCTGGCGGCCAGCCCGGGGCGCATCTACGGCCGCCAGCAGCTCATGGACCAGATCTATCCCGACCAGCGCACCGTGTGCGACCGCACCATCGACAGCCATATCAAGAAGCTGCGGAAAAAGATCGCCGCCGTCGCTCCGGATGTGGAACTGATCCATTCGGTGTACGGCGTCGGGTATAAATTCGAGATGCTGTAACGGATACCGGCTCCGGGAGGCGGCACAGGATCATGCAACGACAAAACCC
>Ga0207857_1000159_pt1 | contig 19658 bp, 17 predicted proteins | sample LuqExpMetageno22_FD_187780 | JGI IMG/M metagenome (GOLD analysis project Ga0207857, IMG submission 187780) | Tropical forest soil microbial communities from Luquillo Experimental Forest, Puerto Rico - Sample 22 (SPAdes) | ecosystem: Environmental > Terrestrial > Soil > Tropical forest ... | reverse complement strand
CGGCGCGGCTGGTGCGGACCAGCCGCCGCTCGAGCCGAAGCCGCCGTCGCCGCGGTGCGAGCCGGGGAGCCGCTCAGCCTCGACGAACCGCGCGCGTTCCACGCGCTGCACGACGAGCTGGGCGATGCGATCGCCCCGTCGCAGCACGACCGGCGTGGCGCTGTCGGTGTTGAGCAGGGTGACGGCGATCTCGCCCCGGTACCCGGCGTCGACTGTCCCGGGCGCGTTGACGATGGTCAGCCCGTGCTTGGCGGCCAGCCCCGAGCGGGGATGGACGAAGGCGGCGTACCCGTCGGGCAGGGCGATCGCGATGCCGGTAGGCACCGTGACGCGCGCCTGCGGCGCGATGGTCACGTCGACGCGGGTGACGAGGTCGGCGCCCGCGTCGCCCGGGTGCGCGTACGCCGGGAGCGGGAGCTCCGGGTCGAGGCGCTGGATCAGCACCTCGATGCTCGGCTCGGTCACGGTGGCCGACCCTACCTGCTGGCGGGCCGGTTCATGCCGATCCGGGACGATGCGATGCTTGCGCCCGTGGACGAGACCTTTCGCGAACGGCTGTGGCCAGGTCCCGGCGGGTGGCTCATCGCCGCCGGGCTCGGGGCGCTCGTGGGGCTTGTGCTGTTCCCCATCAGCGTCGCGCTGGCATGGGGCGTCGGCGCGGCCGCCGTCGTCCTCGCGCTCGTCGTGACAGCCGCGCTGACGCCGCAGATCGCGGTCACCGGCGGCGAGCTGCGCGCCGGGTCCGCGCACATCCCGCTGCCCCTGCTCGGGGACGCGACGCCCCTGGCGGGCGACGAGCTGCGCACCGCCCTGGGCCCGGACCTCGACGCCCGCGCCTACGTCTGCCTGCGGGGATGGGTCCACACGGCAGTGCGCGTGGAGCTCACCGACCCCGAGGACCCGACGCCCTACTGGATCGTGTCGACGCGCCGTCCGCGCGCCCTGGTCGCCGCGCTGGCGGGCAACGCCTGACCCGAGGCATGACAACGGCCGGTTCCCGAGGGGGAACCGGCCGTGCTTGGGGGGCGCGTGGCGTCAGGCCGCGCACTCCGTGCAGACGGGCTGCCCGTCGCGCTCGTAGGCCAGCTGGCTTCGGTGGTGCACCAGGAAGCACCGCGAGCACGTGAACTCGTCGGCCTGCCGCGGCAGGACCCGCACGGACAGCTCCTCGCCGGACAGGTCGGCGCCCGGCAACTCGAAGCCTTCGGCAGCCTCGGTCTCGTCCTCGTCCACAACGCCCGAGTTCTTGTCCGAGCGGCGTGCCTGAAGCTCCTGGAGGGAGTCCTCGCTGAGGTCTTCCTCGAGCTTGCGCGGTGCGTCGTAATCGGTCGCCATTGGGGCTCGCATTCGTGTCTGGGGTCTCTCGTACGGGTGCACAAGCGCCGCATGAGGCGATTTGTTCCCGCCCAGGGCGCATCGCGCGGAGGGATTGTGCACCATGTCGCCGACCAGCGCGAACGCCAGCACCTACGGCGCGCCGTGCACAACCGCTCAGGCGTCGGTATCCGCGCCCAGCTCCTCGAGGAGCGGGACCAGGCGCGCGACGACGGCGGGTGGGCCGGCCACGGTCATCTCGTCGCTCGCCGGCCGGCCCCGGAGCCCTACGACCGCGCCGCCGGCCTCGGTGACGACGAGCGAGGCTCCGGCCAGGTCCCACGGCTGCAGGCCACGCTCGTAGTGCGCGTCGAGGGCGCCGGCCGCCACCGAGCACAGGTCGACGGCCGCCGAGCCGATGCGGCGGATGTCGCGCACCTGCGGCAGCAGGGCCGCCACGACGCGACCCTGGACCGCGCGGCGCTGGGCCAGGTATCCGAAGCCCGTGCCGAGCAGGCACCCGGACAGCTCGTCGGGCCCCGGTCCGAGCGTCAGGCGGACGCCGTCACGCCAGGCGCCCCGGCCGCGGGCGGCCGTGTACGTCAGGCCGAGCGTGGGGGCGTGCACGCACGAGGCGAGCACCGTCCAGGTGCGCGGGTCCGGCGCCTGGCCGGCGGGGCCCGTGACGGCGGCGACCGACACCGCGTAGGACGGCTGCCCGTAGAGGTAGTTCACCGTGCCGTCGATCGGGTCGACCACCCACGTCACGCCGCTCGGACCGGCGGCGAAGCCGCGCTCCTCCCCCAGCACGCCGTCGTCGGGCCGCAGCTCGGCGAGCCGGCGGCGCAGCAGCTCCTCGGACGCGTAGTCCATCGCCGTGACGACGTCCTGCTGGCTCGTCTTCGTCGCCGCGACGGTCACGCGGTCCGGCCGCCCGTCTGAGACCAGCGATCCGGCCTCACGCGCGATCCGCTCGGCGACCGCCATCAGCTCCGTCACGTCCACGTCCACCGTCGTCACGCGACCCATCCTCCCCCACCGCTTCATCGCGCCCCACGCCACACCGGGGCGAGGTGCGCCGCGGGGGCGCGATCGGGTGAGAGCCTGGACACCGCGAAGGGAGGCAGCATGGGCGAGGTCGAGCTGGTAGGTCTGCACGACGACGGCGAGCACCTGATCCTGGCAACCTCCGACGGCCAGCAGTTCCGGCTGAGGATCGACGAGCCGCTCCGCGCGGCGGTGCGCCGGGACCGTCCGCAGCTCGAACAGCTGCGCGCCGAGCAGGCAAGCGTGATGTCCCCCCGCGAGATCCAGGCCCGCATCCGCGCCGGCGCCACCGCGCAGGAGGTCGCCGACTCCGCGGGGCTGCCGCTCGCCGCGGTGCGGCGCTACGAGGGCCCCGTCATCGCCGAGCGTGAGTACATCGCCGAGCTGGCGCGGGAGGCGCCGGTGCGGCACGAGCCCGGCGCCCCGACGCTCGGCGACCTGGTCACCGACCGGCTCGCCGCCCGGGGCGTCGACGTCGGCAGCCTCTCGTGGGACGCCGCCCGCGAGGGCTCGTTCCCGTGGACCGTGCTGGCGCGCTTCGCGGTGGACGACGAGGCCCGCGAGGCGCAGTGGTCCTTCGACGCCTCCGCCCGGCAGCTCACGGCGACGGACGACGAGGCGCGCTGGCTGTCCGAGACCGAGCTCGACGAGCCCGTGGCGCGACGCCACCTGGCTGCCGTCCGGGACGTCGTCTTCGACGTGGCGGCCGCGGTGCAGCCCGAGTCCACGCCGGTGGACCGCACGGCCGCGATGCTCGACTCCCTGTCGGCCCGCCGCGGCCACCGCCAGCCGGTCGAGATCGAGGACGACGGCGAGGACTTCGAGGGGTTCGGGCCGCAGCACGCGTTCGACTTCGGCTTCGACTCGCCGCCGCCCGGCGCACACCCGGTCGACGCGGAGCCCGCGGAGGAGGCCCGGGTCTACCCGCGTCCCGTCGCGGTGGCCACGCAGATGACTCCGCAGGTCACCCCGCAGGTCTCGCAGCACGACGAGCCCGGGCCGGCGTCCGCGCCCGTCCCTGCCGCCGAGGAGCACACGTCCGCCCCGGCCGACGAGCGGCCGCGGTCGCGGCGCGCCCGGGCGAAGGTGCCCAGCTGGGACGAGATCGTCTTCGGCGCCAAGCCCGAGTAGCTCAGTCCCGCTGCTCCACCGCGGCCTGGAGGGTCTGCGGCTCGAGGGCCTGTGCCCGGGCCACGGCCTGCGTCATGTGCCGCATGTGGTGGCGCCGGCAGAGCACCTCGTAGGCGATCTGCGCGCCGCCGGCCGTGTCACCGATGACGACCTGCGCGCCCTCGGTGACCATCACGCCGTCGACCGTGCGCGCCTGGTGGGTCGCCGCGGCGCCGCACCAGCACAGGGACTTCACCTGGAGCACCTCGACGCGGTCCGCGAGCTCGACGAGGCGTGCCGAGCCCGGGAACAGCTTGGCCCGGAAGTCGGTGGTGATCCCGAACGCGTAGACGTCGACGTCGAGCTCGTCGACCACCCGCGCGAGCTGGTCCACCTGGGCGGCGGTGTAGAACTGCGCCTCGTCGGCCACGACGTAGTCGACCGGCTCGCCGTGCAGCCGGCGGTCGATCACCTCGACCCAGAAGTCGGTGTCGTCGTCCACCTCGAGCGCGGGCTGCTCTAGGCCGAGGCGGGACGAGATGACGGCCCGGCCGGCCCGGTCCTGGCGCGTGAAGAGCAGGCCGTCACGGCCGCGGGCGGCGTGGTTGTGGGCGGTCTGCAGGGCCAGGGTGGACTTGCCGCTGTCCATGGTCCCGGAGAAGAACACCAGCTCGGACACCGTCACATCCTCACGTCAGCGTCACCAGCCACGGCACCATCATCTCGGTGGGCGTGAGCGAGCCGTGCACGCCGACGAGCGCGATCGACTCCGGCGTCTGCGTGCGCGAGTCGACGATCGTCGCCCGGCCGCGCATGGCGACGACGAGGTCGCCGACGACGGGCGCCACCTCGTCGCGCACCGGGCCGAACCAGCCGTCCGCGATCGCCTGCTCCCGGGTGACGACGACCGCCGCGTCGCCGAGCCGTTCTCGCCACCGGTCCCGCACCTGGTCGGCGTCCGCCCCGGGAGTCACGTGGACGTGCAGCGCACGCGGCTCCCCCGCCACGAGCTCGACGTCGCGCGACAGCACGGGGTCGGTCGTCGCGTCCCACCGCTGCGCGGGGTCGTGGTCGACCATGCCGTGGTCGGCGGTGACCGCGAGGACGGTGCCGCGCGGCAGGCGCGCCGCGAGGGCGCGCAGGCTGCCGTCGATCCCTTCGAGCGCGTCGCCCCACTGCCACGAGCCCCAGCCGTGCTGGTGCCCGATCTTGTCGGCGTCCGACCAGTAGAGGTAGGCGACGCCCGGGCGGCGCAGGGCGTCGACGACGGCGGAGACCCGGGCGTCGGGCGCGTCCGCGCCCCGGTAGGCCGGGCCTCGCAGGGCCGCGCGCGTGAGCCCGGAGCCCGCGAACCGCGAGGGTCCGACGCTGGTCACCGGGATGCCGGAGGCGATCATCTGCTCCGGGACCGAGGGCGCCGGCTGCCACGCCTCCGGCTCCGGGAGGTCGGTCCAGGACACCATCGTCCCGAGCCGGCCGGTGTCGGGGTTGCGGACCGTGTACCCGAGCATGCCCGTCTGGCCGGGCCGGAGGCCGGTGCCGAAGCTGCCCATCGCGGTGGCCGTGGTGGAGGGGAAGGTCGTCGTCAGGGGCGTCGAGCCGGCGAGGAGGCCGCGCAGGAAAGGCGCGTGACCGGCCCGCTCCGCGAGGTTGGCGTGCCCCAGCCCGTCGACGAGCACGACGCACGCGCGGTCGGCGTCCGGCAGGCCGAGCTCCTTGCGCGCCTCGGCGGCGCCGGGGACGTCAGCGCCGACGACGCCGGCGATCCCCGGCAGCACCTGTCCGACCCATGGGCCCGGTGCCCCGGGGCGGACCAGGCCGTCGATGAACCCGTTCATCGAGCGGCGGTGGCGGCTGACAGCCGCCGCGCGAACGCCACGGCGGCCCGGACGGCCTCAGACCCCTCGGCGGCCGCGCTGACCCGCACGACGACGTCGTCGGGCGACATGGTGCCGGTCAGGCCGTGGTCGGCCTCGCACGCCGGGTCGTCGCACCCGGCGGGCTCGAGGTCGATCCGGCTGACCGACCCCCAGCCGAGCGCCAGCGTCACCTCGACCCGCCCGCCGCCCGCGTGATGCTTCTGGGGGTCGTCGATCACGTGCGTGAGGGCGACCGACCGCAGCTCGCTCAGCGGCACGGCCTCCGTGGTCGCCGCGGCCGAGGCCGAGGGGTGCTCGCGGTCCGCGGGGTGGTCGTCCACGTGCGCCACCACCAGGCGCGTGGGCGTCAGCACCAGCACGGTGACGTGGCGGCGCACCTCCGAGGCGTCGAAGGTGGTCTCCGGCTGCACGAGGTGGGCGACCACCGGTTCGTCGGCCAGCGCCACGTCCAGGACGTCCGCGACGAGCTCCGGGTAGTAACCCGCTCGATCCAGGTCCCGGTGCAGTTCGGCGATCAGCGGCATCCGGCCATCCTCCCATCCCGGGAGCCGCGGGGGTCGGGCGTCACGTGCGTGACAGGCGGCGGGTGGCGTCCGCCCGGTCGGCGCGCGCGAGCGTGGCCCGGGCGCCCAGCACCGCAACGCCGCCCGGCGCAACCACCACGGGGTTGAGCTCGAGCGAGCGGAGCTCCGGAAGGCCGTCGGCGAGCACCGCGACGCGGGCGACGACGTCCTCCAGCGCGGCGACGTCCGCCGCCGGGAGCCCTCGGTAGCCGAAGAGCCGCACGGCCGCCCGCGGCTCGCGGACCAGGGCGGACACGTCGACGTCGGTCAGGGGCGGCACCCCGTACGCCACGTCGTCGAGCAGGTCGGTCGCGTCGCCGCCGAGCCCGAACGAGAGGATCGGCCCGAAGAGCGGGTCCTCGCTGGTGCGGAGCACGCACGCGACGCCCTTCCCCGCCATCGCCTGCACCTCGAGGGGCGCGTCGGCCGGGCCGTAGCCCGCCGCGGCCGCCTGCACCTGCATGACGGCGGCGCGCAGGCCGGGCTCGTCGGCCACGTCGAGGCGCACGCCGCCGAGGTCGGCGCGGTGGCGCAGGGCGGGCGCGGTCGTCTTGAGCGCCACCGGGTAGCCGACGGCCTCGGCCGCCGCCACCGCGGCGTCGGCATCGCGGACGCCGATGGACTCCAGGACGCGGATCCCAGCCGTCGCCAGCAGCTCGGCCGTCGCCGCGGGGTCCAGCGCCGCTGGTTCGTCGTCCGCCAACCGGGCCTCGGCGAGGAGGCGCGCGGTGCGGAGGTCGACGCCGGCCGGGTGGAGGGGCCGCCCGCGGTCGGCCGCCCGCCACAGCGAGTAGCCCACGGTCAGGCCGAGCGCCAGCACGGCGTCTGCGGGCGTGGAGTAGGCCGGGACGGTGCGCGGCACGCCGGCGCCGTCGGGCGCGGTGAGGTCGGGAGTCATTCCGTGCAGGCCCGTCATGACGGCCACGGTGGTGCGCCCGCTCGCCGCCGCGGCACGCGTCACCGCCTGGGCCACCGCGTGGCCGCGTCCGCCCAGCACCGGCGTCCGGACGGCGATCACCGCGTCGACACCGGGGTCGTCGTACAGCGCCCGGATCGCCCGGTCCAGCAGCTCCGGCTCCGCGTCCTCCGGGACCACCTCGAGGCTGTGACCGGCCTCGAGGCCGCGCGTCCGCAGCAGGGCTGCGACAAGGGTCCCGACCGACTGCGACGAGGTGAGGATGCCGACCCGGCGCCCGGCCGGGAGCGGCTGGCTGGTGACCAGCTGCAGCACGTCGAGCATCTGGTGGGTGTTCTCCACGCGCACCACGCCGGACTGGCGCAGCATCTCGGCGAACGCCCTGCCGGGCGCCTCGGTCCTCCGCACGGCGTGGCCGGGCGGCACCACGGCGCCGTCGGCGGCCGTCATCACCACCACCGGCTTGCGCGCGGCCAGGCGGCGGGCGACACGGGAGAACTTGCGCGGGTTGCCGATCGACTCCAGGTAGAGGCCGACCGCCGTCGTCCGCTCGTCGTCCGCCCAGAACTGCATGAGGTCGTTGCCCGAGACGTCCGCCCGGTGCCCCGCCGAGAGGAACTGCGAGAGCCCGAGGCCGCGGCGCTCGAGCGCAGTCAGCAGCGGGACGGAGAAGGGCGCCGACTGGCAGAACAGGCCGACCGGGCCGGGGCCGGGCAGCTGCTCGGCCAGCGTCAGGTCGAGGACACGGTCGGGTCCGGTGGCGACCGCGCCGTACGACGAGGGGCCGACGAGCCGCATGCCGCCGCCGTGCACGGCGCGCAGCAGGCGCCGCTGGCGGTCCAGGCCGGCCGGGCCCTCCTCGGCGAACCCGCCGGACAGCACCACGGCGGTGCGGACGCCGAGGCCGGCCAGCGCGCCGACGACCACCACGACCTCGTCGGCCTCGCCCGCCAGCACCGCGACGTCGACCGGGCCGGGCACGTCCGCCGGTGTGGGCCAGGTCGCGACGCCGGGGACCGCGGCGCCGCCGACGCCGACGGCGTGCACGGTGAGCTCCCCGGCCACCGCCCGGCCCCCGAGCGACCGGCACACCCGCTCGGCCATCGCGGCGTGGAGCGGCCGGCCGCCGTCGCCGGGCCCGACGACGAGCACCGTGCGCGCCTCGAACAACGCGCGCATCGACCGCGCCTCGGCCGAGTGCTCGCGGTCCGCCATCACCTCGACGGAGCGGTCCGTGGGGTCGATGTCGAACGTCACGGCCACGACGCCCTCCTCGGTGCGCTGCCGCACCTCGAACCCGGCGTCCCGGAACACCGCGAGCATCCGCCCGTTCTGGGGCAGCACCTCGGCGACGAACCGGCGCAGGCCCCGCTCGCGCGCCGCGGCCGCCAGATGCTCCAGCAGCACCGAGCCGAGGCCCTTGCCCTGGTGGGCGTCGGCGATGTTGAAGGCGACCTCGGCGGTGTCGTGGTCGATCCGGTCGTAGCGCCCGACGGCGATGATCCGTTCGTCGGCGCCCTGGACGGCGACGAGCGCCACCCGGTCGTGGTGGTCGACGCCGACCAGGCGCTCGAGGTCGCGGGGGGCGAGGCGATCGAGCGCGTGGAAGAACCGGAAGTACGTCGAACGCTCCGACTGCGCCACGTGGAAGGCCTGGAGGGCGTCGGCGTCGGTGGGGCGGATCGGCCGGATGCGCGTCGTGGTGCCGTCGTGCAGCACGACGTCGGCCTCCCACGCCGCCGGGTAGTCGGCGACGTCGGCGGCGCTGGCCCCGGTGGGCTCGACCATGCCGCAAGTATCCCCAACGTCCGAGCAAAGCAGGCCCATAAGCCTGAATCGCGCGGACGCTGCGGTCGGTCGGGCGTGCCGCGCGCCGTGGCGAACGGTTGACACCGGCGCGGGCGAGAATGGGGCCGGTCACATCGCCCGAGCCCAGGAGTCCCGCCCGCATGGCGCGCCGCCCCACCCCCTCCCTGCCGCCCGACGACCTCGTCGAGAAGATCGTCGACATCGACGTCACGTCGGAGATGGAGGGGTCGTACCTCGAGTACGCCTACTCGGTCATCTACGCGCGCGCCCTGCCGGACGCCCGCGACGGGCTGAAGCCGGTGCAGCGCCGGATCCTCTTCCAGATGGGCGAGATGGGCCTGCGCCCGGACCGCCCCTACGTCAAGAGCGCGCGCGTCGTCGGCGACGTCATGGGCAAGCTCCACCCGCACGGCGACTCGGCGATCTACGACGCCATGGTTCGTCTGGCGCAGCCCTTCAGCCTGCGGCTGCCGCTGGTCGACGGGCACGGGAACTTCGGCTCGCTCGACGCCGGGCCGGCCGCCTCGCGGTACACGGAGGCGCGCCTGGCGCCCGCCGCCCTGGCGATGACGCAGGGGGTCGACGAGGACGTCGTCGACATGATCCCCAACTACGACAACAAGCTTCTGCAGCCGTCCGTGCTGCCTGCGGCGATCCCGAACCTCCTGGTCAACGGCGCGGCGGGCATCGCCGTCGGCATGGCGACCAACATGGCGCCGCACAACCTCGTCGAGGTCGTCTCGGCCGCCCGCCACCTCGTCATGCACCCGGACGCGACGCTCGACGACCTCATGCGGTTCGTCCCCGGGCCGGACCTGCCGGGCGGCGGCAAGATCGTCGGGCTCGAGGGCGTACGCGACGCGTACCGGACCGGCCGAGGCCAGTTCCGCACGCGGGCGACCGCGCGCATCGAGAGCGTCACGGCCAAGCGCAAGGGCATCGTCATCACCGAGCTGCCGTTCGGCGTGGGGCCCGAGAAGGTGATCGAGAAGATCTCCGAGGGCGTCAAGGCCAAGAAGATCTCCGGGATCTCCGACGCGGTGGACCTCACCGACGGCACGCACGGGCTGCGGATCATCGTCGAGGTCAAGTCGGGCTTCGACCCCGAGGCCGTGCTCGAGCAGCTGTACCGGATGACACCGCTCGAGGACTCGTTCGCCATCAACAACGTCGCCCTCGTCGACGGCCAGCCGCGCACGCTGGGGCTGCGCGAGCTGCTGCAGGTGTGGGTGGAGCACCGGCTCACCGTGGTGCGGAGGCGCTCGGACTTCCGGCTCGCGCGGCGGCGGGAGCGGCTGCACCTGGTCGAGGGGCTGCTCGTCGCCATCCTGGACATCGACGAGGTGATCCAGGTGATCCGCTCGTCGGACGACGCGGAGGCCGCTCGCAGCCGGCTCATGCAGGTGTTCGAGCTGTCGCAGGTGCAGGCCGAGTACATCCTCGAGCTGCGGCTGCGCCGCCTGACGAAGTTCTCGAAGATCGAGCTCGAGCGCGAGCAGGCCGAGCTGCTCGCCGAGATCGCCGCGCTCGAGGCGCTGCTGGCCGACGACCACCTGCTGCGCACCACGGTGTCCGAGGAGATGGCACACGTGGCGGCCGCGTACGGCACGCCGCGCCGGACGATCCTGCTGGAGTCCGCCGGCGGGACGGCCACGGCCGCGGCCGCGCCTTCCTCGCGCTCCGCGGCCGCGGCGCCGCTGGAGATCGCCGACACCGCGTGCCGCGTGCTGCTGTCCGCGACGGGCCTGCTCGCGCGGACCGCGTCCGACGAGCCCGTCGTGCGCGACGGCGCCCGGCACCGCCACGACGCGCTGGCGTCGACCGTCGCGACGACCGCGCGGGCGGATGTCGGCGTGGTGACGTCGCGCGGCCGTGTGCTACGCCTCTCCGTGCTCGACCTGCCGGGGCTGCCGCCGACCGACGGCGCGCCGTCGCTCTCCGGGGGCGTGCCGGTCGGGGAGGTGCTCCAGCTCGACCGCGGGGAGAAGGTCGTCGCGCTCGCGTCGCTCGACCCTTCCGCTCCCCCGCTGGCGCTCGGGACCGCGCAGGGCACCGTCAAGCGCGTCATCCCGGGCGACGTGCCGGGCAACCGGGACGCGTGGGAGGTCGTCGCGCTCAAGGAGGGCGACGAGGTGGTCGGCGCCGCGCTCGCGTCCGACGACGACGAGCTGGTGTTCCTCGCCTCGGATGCGTCGCTGCTGCACTTCGCCGCGTCGGCCGTGCGGCCGCAGGGGCGGCCCGCCGGCGGGATGGCGGGCATCAAGCTCGACGCCGGTGTCTCCGTGCTCGCCTTCGCGGTGGTGCCCGCGGGTTCCTCCGACGCGCTCGTGGTCACGGTCGCGGGCTCGTCGTCCGCCCTGCCGGGGACGCAGGCCGGGACGGCGAAGGTGACGCCGCTCGACGCCTACCCGGGCAAGGGACGCGCCACCGGAGGCGTGCGGTCGCACCGGCTCCTCAAGGGCGAGGACGCGCTGATCCTCGCCTGGGTGGGGCCGTCGCCGGCCCGCGGCGTCGGGTCGGGTGGGCAGGCGATCGCGCTGCCGGAGGTGGACCAGCGCCGCGACATGTCCGGGGCGCCCCTGCCCGCTCCGGTGCACGCCGTCGGCTGAGCCGGTCCTAGCGCCCGCCGACGGCGGGCCGGGTGTGGCCGTCCTGGTAGACGATCGTCCCCGCGTTCCCATCTCCGACGACGAACTCACCGACCTGCGTCTTCCCATCGGATTCGTCAACCGGGATCGCCCATCCCTTGCCGACGTTGGCGGCCTGCCGGGCGAGCGCCTCGGCCGGAGACGTCGGCTGCGGGCCGCCGCCGTTCTCCGCCCACGACATGTCGGCCGCGCGGACATAGCCGTCGCGGTCGTTGGTGGCCGTGACGGCCACGAGGTCGGGGATGTTCGCGGCAGTGCGAGGACCGAAGCCGTTCACGGACGACTTCTCCTGGCCATAGCTCTGGCCGTTCGCGTTGACGCCCCACGGCTGCTGCTGCGCCGAGCGGTAGCCGACGGACACTCGATACGTCACGCCGGGGTCGGCGGTGAACGTCCAGGTCGTCTGGCCGGGAGCCAGGTCGAACGGGGAGCCGCTCGTCTGCCCGGCCGCGTCGCACGCCGCCGCGGCGACATCGACCACGACCCACACCTGCCCGGGCGTGACGCACGTGACGTCGATCTGCACCGCGTTGGCGCCCTCCGGCCTCGCGCCGAGGTCGACGGTCTGGGTACCGGTGAGCGTGGCGGTGACCGGCGGTGCAAGCGCGACGACATCCCATCCGCCCGGCCCGGCGTGGAGGCTTGCCGCGGCCGCCGCGCCGGCGCTCCCCAGCCCGACGAGCACACCAGCACCAATGAGGACGGGACGCCTGCGCCACCAAGGTTTCGGTGCCGCGGTGACGCGCGCGACGAGCTCGTCGCGCAGCGCGGCGGCGAACGGCTGGTCGAGGACTGCGATCATCGGGTGCCTCCGGCGGGAACGGGCGTGGGTGAGGTCAGCTGCGCGCGCAGGCGCTGGCGCGCCCGATGGAGCCGGACCTTGGCGGCGCCTGGGCTGATGCCGAGAACCGTCGCCGCGTCGGCGAGCGAGACGTCCTCGACGATGACGAGGGTCACGAGCTCGACGTCCCGCGTCGGGAGCCGCTTGAGGGCCGCCGCGAGGCCCGGCGAGATCACGTCCAGGTAGTCGGCGGGGTCGAGCGCGTGCTCGGTGTGCGGCAGGCGGTCCAGCAGGCGGCGGTAGCGCAGGGTCGAGCGCCGCAGGTTGCGGGCGACGTTCGACGTGGTCACGAGCAGCCACGGGAGGACCGACCCTTCGACGATCCTGACGTCGCCGCGCCGACGCCACAGCTCGAGGAACGCGGCGGCGGTGACGTCCTCGGCGTCGGCCACGGTGTCGACGAGGCGCAGCGCGTGCCGGAACACGCGGTTGCGGTGCTCGTCGAACACCCGCCCGAACGCCTCGCCGTCGCCGGCGCACGCCGCCGCCCAGCTCGCCGCGTCGTCGGTGCTCACACCCCGCAGTGTCCGCGGGGGCGGGGATGGTTACAGGCAATTCGCCGCGGCTGTGTGTCGGCCGCCCCACGTACCGTGGTGTCCATGCCCCCCACCCTCGAGCTGCCGCGCTCAGTGATCCTTGCCCTGTGGCTGCAGAACGGCGGCAGTCGACAAGCGGCCTCGATCGTGACCGCGGACGACGAGCCCCACGAGGTCGTCGGCGGGCGCTACATGGATCTCGACGAGCTCATGGACGACATCGGCGAACGGGACTGGGACGTCGCGGCCGTGCTGCCGGCGCCGGGCGACCCGCTCGTAGGGCCTCCGGACGCGCCAGCCGCGGGCGAGTGCGTGCTGGTCCACAGCAACGACGACGGGTGGGACCTCGCGATCGTGCCGGAGATCGGCGTGTTCGGGTCGGTGCTCGAGCCCGGCGCGACCGTCGTGTGGCACACGCATGAGATCGACGACTGGCGGACGACCTTCCAGGCGGCGGTCGGCTCGCTCGACGACGCCGAGCGCGGGCTCCGGGAGGGTCTGCTGCTCGCGACGCAGGCGCTCGTTCAGCTCGACGTCGCGCGGTGGCGCCCGGAGGCGGCGGAGCGGATCGCCGCGGTGCGCGACGGGTCGCTCCCGGGCAGGCGGCTGACCGAGGAGTTCAAGGCCTGGCCGCAGCGCGTGCGCGTGATGCAGCAGGCGGCCCGGCTGCGCGCGATCGTCGACCTGGCCACCGAGGATGACGGCGGCGCCGTGAACCTCTGGCAGTCGGACCAGCGCTCCACGGCGCTGCGCGAGGTGGACCGGCTTGCTCGCCGGGCGATGAGCGCCGCGTCGGCGTGGCTCTCCGGCGACGTGGTGCGGGAGTACGGCGCCGATGCGCGCCGGCGGCGCGAGGAGGAACGCCGCAAGGGCGGTGACGGGGCTTAGCGCGGTCGGGCGTACGACGAACGTTCGGCGGCCATCCGGAACTTCTCCTTCAGCGCCGTCCCTCCCGCCCGCCGTGAGCCCTCGAAGTTCACCCGTTCGGGTGCCGTAGTGGTCCACTCTCCCGGGTGATGTTTCTGGCCTGTGACGTGCGCCTTTGTCAGTGGTCGCTGCAAGGCTTGTCGGCATGCGGGAGGTGCTGGTCGGCAGCGGGTGGGACGTGACAGGCGTCCCGCTGCCCACCGGTGCGCCGGTGCCGCTGCCGCCGGCGGTCGTGGCCGCTGAGGGGACCGTGGTGACGGCCTTCCTGACGCTACGAACGCTCCCGCGAAGAGATCCGCGCCGACGCCCTGGTGGACCTGCTCCTGGTCCCCGGCGCCACGCCCGCCACTACCACCGCTACCCGGGCGTCCACCGACGAACCGACCCGCGACGATGAGCCTTCCGCTTGGCCGGGTGGCCACGCCTTCGGGCTCCCGGGCCTGGGCTCGGGCTCTCGGGTACCCGACGACGCGCCGGTCGATGACGCGGCGGGCGACGAAGCGGGGGCCGATGACGCGCTGGTCGACGACGCTGTCGACGCCGGCGACTGCGGCCTGCCGTCCTGGTTGGCTGGGGTGCGGGCCGATGTCGTGCTCACCGTGCCGGTGCTGACGTTGCTGGGCCACGGCGATGAGCCGGCGCAGCTGGAAGGCTTCGGCCCGATCGACCTGGACACCGCCAGGATGCTCGCCGCCACCGCGCCGTCGTTCGTGCGGGTGCTCACCCACCCCGAGACCGGGGCCGTCCTGTCCGTGGGCCGCGACCGCTACCGGGTCCCCGCAGACCTGCGCCGGGCGGTGCAGATCCGCGACGTCACCTGCCGGTTCCCCGGTTGCCGACGCCCCGCCCGACGCTGCGATCTCGACCACGCCAAGGCCTGGACCGCCGAGAACGGGCCGACCGAGGACGCCAACCTCGAGTGCCTGTGCCCCAAGCACCACCGGCTGAAGCACGAGATGAGCTGGACCCCGCGACTCGAGGCTGACGGCCGCGTCCGCTGGCGCACACCCCTGGGCATCACCTACTGGACCGAACCCGGCGGCACCTGGCCACCGCGACCAGCGCCACCACCCGAACGGCCCACCGAGAAGGTGCCCGTCGCCTTCCTCACCGGCATCCTCGACGACCCACCGTTTTGATCGGCGCTGCCGAACGGGCGCCGCGACGAGTCCAGTTAGCGACCACGCGCGATCTGCCGCTGGAACTGCGCGATCTGCTTCCAGCGGGCCTTCTCGGCGGCGGCCAGGCCGCGGTCGGCGCGGATCGCCTGGAAGCGCGCCTCCCGTTCGAGCTTGCGCCAGCTCGCGAAGCGCCTCTCAGGAAGAGACCCCGACTCGACGGCCGCGAGGACGGCGCAGCCCGGCTCCTGGGTGTGGGAGCAGTCACCGAACCGACACGACTCGGCGAGCTCGGCGATGTCGGCGAAGGCTTGGTCAAGCGCCTCGTCGTCGGCGACGAGCCCCACCGACCGCACCCCCGGTGTGTCGATGAGGAGTGCGCCGCCGTCGAGGCGGATCAGCCCGCGGTGGGTGGTGGTGTGGCGGCCGCGCCCATCAGCGCGCCGCCCCCCGGTCGCGGCGACCTCCCGGCCTGCCAAGGCGTTCGCGAGCGTCGACTTCCCCGCCCCGGACGGCCCGACCATCACGAACGTGACCCCGGGCGCCAGGAGCGCGCGGAGGGCGTCGAGGCCCTCGTCGCCCGGCACGCTCACGGCGTGCACGTCGACACCGAGCGCGACGGCGGCGACGTCGGAGCGCAGGCACTCCGGGTCCGCGACCAGGTCGGCCTTGGTCAGCACGACGACCGGCGTCGCCCCGGAGCGCCACGCCAGCGTGAGCAGGCGTTCGATCCGGCCGAGGTCCGGCTCGGGATCGAGGTGCTCGACGACGAGGACGACGTCGACGTTGGCGGCCAGGACCTGCGTCTGCGACGTACGGCCGGCGCTGTCACGGACCAGGGTGCTGCGACGCGGCAGAACGCGCCCGATCGCGTCACCGTCGAGCTCGACGAGGTCGCCCACGGTCGGGACCAGCCGACCCTCGTCGCTCGGCACCAGGCCGTCGCGGGCCAGCGAGATCCGGATCGGCTCGTCGTCGATCGGTGACATCGCTTCGGGCACGACGAGGACCGCGCCCTTGTCGGCGCGGACCACCCGCCATGTGTTGCTCTCCTGCACGCCGAAGACGGTAGGTCGCGCCCCGGCGCCGCGACGAGCGCATTTCCCCGATGCCTACAGCAGCGAGTGGTACACCTCGACGGTCCGGTCGCCCACGGCCGTCCACGAGAAGTGCTCCTCGACCCGACGCCGAGCGGCGACGCCCCAGGCGGCGGCGCGCGCCGTGTCCGAGACCACCTCGGTCAGCGCGGCGGCGAGGTCGTCGACGAACCTTTCGGGATGCACCGGCGTGCCCGTCCCGTCCTGGAGCTGCTCGATCGGGACCAGCCGCCCGGTGACGCCGTCGTCGACCACCTCCGGAATACCTCCGGTGGCGGTGCCGACGACGGGGAGCCCGACCGCCATCGCCTCGAGGTTGACGATCCCCAGGGGCTCGTAGATCGACGGGCAGACGAACAGCGTGGAGGACGAGAGCACGGCGATGAGCTCGTCGCGCGGCAGCATCTTCTCGATCCACACCACGCCGGTGCGCTTGGCGCGCAGCCCCTCGACGAGCGCGGTGACCTCGGCGAGCAGCTCTTGGGTGTCGGGCGCGCCGGCGCACAGGACGAGCTGCACCTCGGGCGGCAGCTGCTCCGCTGCGCGCAGCAGGTAGGGCAGGCCCTTCTGCCGGGTGATGCGCCCGACGAAGACGACGGCGGGTCGCGACGGGTCGACCCCGAGCGAGCGAGCCGTCTCCGCGGCCGCGGCGGCATCGGCAGGCCGCTGCCACCCGTCGAGGTCGATCCCGTTGTGCACCACGTGAACCTTCGCGGGATCCACCTGCGGGTACACGCGCAGGATGTCGTCGCGCATCCCACCGGACACGGCGATGACGCCCGCAGCTCCGAGGTAGGCGGTGCGCTCGGCCCACGACGACAGCCGGTACCCGCCGCCGAGCTGCTCGGCCTTCCACGGGCGCAGCGGCTCGAGGCTGTGCGCGGTGAGGACGTGCGGCACGTCGTGCAGCAGGCCCGCGAGGTGCCCCGCCAGGTTGGCGTACCAGGTGTGCGAGTGCACCAGGTCCGTGCCGTCGACGCCGGCCACCATCGACAGGTCGACGCCGAACGTGCGCAGGGCGGCGTTGGCGCCGGCGAGCTCGGCGGGCTCGTCGTACCCCTGGACCCCGGCCACACCCGGCCGCGGGCCGTCGAAGCAGTGGACGCGCACGTCCAGCGAGCTGCGCAGCACGTTCGCCAGCTCGACGACGTGGACACCGGCACCGCCGTAGACGTGCGGCGGGTACTCCCGGGTCATGAGGTCGACGCGCACCAGGGCCTCCTTCGATCGCAGGTCCGGCCGCCGCGGCGACCTGACGACACGTTAGCGCGCGCCCGCTCGTCGTCGTCCTGCGGTGGACCTAAGGTCCAGGTATGGCTGCGCCGCGCGTCCTCGCAATCGTCCTCGCCGGCGGCGAGGGAAAGCGCCTCATGCCGCTCACGGCGCACCGGGCCAAGCCGGCGGTCCCCTTCGGCGGCATCTACCGCCTGGTCGACTTCGCGCTCTCGAACGTCATCAACTCGCACTACCTGCACGTGATCGTGCTGACCCAGTACAAGTCGCACAGCCTCGACCGGCACGTGTCGAGGACGTGGCGCATGTCGGCGCTGCTCGGCAACTACGTCGCCGCCGTCCCGGCACAGCAGCGGGTGGGCAAGCACTGGTACCTCGGCAGCGCCGACGCGATCTACCAGTGCCTCAACATCATCGACGACGAGCGACCGGACATCGTCGTCGTCGTCGGCGCCGACCACGTGTACCGCATGGACTTCTCGCAGATGGTCGATGCGCACATCGACTCCGGCGCGGAGATGACCGTCGCGGGCATCCGGCAGCCGATCTCCCTTGCCGACCAGTTCGGCGTCATCGAGACGGACAAGGCGGACGACACCCGGATCGCCGCGTTCCGCGAGAAGCCGAGCGACCCGATCGGCCTGAAGGACTCCCCCGGCGAGGTGCTCGCCTCGATGGGGAACTACGTGTTCGACGCGGAAGCCCTGGTCAAGGCCGTCACCTCGGACGCCGACGACGTCAACAGCCGCCACGACATGGGCGGCGACATCGTGCCGATGTTCGTCGACGCCGGCACCGCGGGCGTCTACGACTTCATCCGCAACGACGTCCCCGGCTCGACGCCGCGCGACCGCGACTACTGGCGGGACGTGGGGACACTCGACGCCTACTTCGAGGCGAACATCGACCTCATCGCCATCGAGCCGGTGTTCAACCTCTACAACGAGGAGTGGCCGCTCTACGCGGGCACCATGAGCCTGCCGCCGGCGAAGTTCGTCCACGCGGGTCCGGGACGCCTCGGCCACGCGGCCGACTCGATCGTCTCCCCCGGTGTCGTCATCTCCGGCGCCACGGTGAGCCGGTCCGTGCTCTCCCCGGGCGTGCGCCTGCACTCGTGGGCTCAGGTGACCGACTCCGTGCTCATGGACGGGGTCATCGTCAACCGGCACTCGCAGGTGCACCGGGCGATCCTCGACAAGAACGTCATCGTCCCCGAGCGGGGTCGCGTCGGCATCGACAGGGAGCACGACCTGGCCCGCGGCTTCACGGTCACCGAGAGCGGGATCACGGTCGTCCCGAAGGGCACCGTGATCCACGACTGACCGGGGCTACTCGATCGGGTGGACGAACAGCCCGGAGAGCAGCTTCGGCTCGAACCACGTCGACTTCGGCGGCATCACCTGGCCGCCGTCGGCGACGTCCATCACCTCGTCCGGCGAGGTCGGGTACATCGCGAAGGCCACGGCGAAGTAGCCGCCGTCGACGAGCCGCTCGAGTTCCGCCGTGCCCCGGATGCCGCCGACGAAGGCGATCCGCTTGTCGGTCCGCGGGTCGGCGATGTCGAGCAGGGGCCCGAGCACGCGGTCCTGCAGCACGGAGACGTCGAGGCGTGCGATGGGGTCGGCCTCGTCGACCACCCGCGCGGAGGCCGTCCACCACGCGCCGTCGAGGTAGACGCCGACCTGGTGCCGCTCGAGGTCCGGCGCGCCCTCGGCGGGCGCGACCACGAAGTCGTCGCCGAGCGCCTCGAGGAACGACGCCGGGGTGTGCAGGTGGAGATCCCGTACGACGCGGTTGTAGCCGAGGATCGTCAGCTCGTCGGCCGGGAAGACCACGGCGGGGAACTCGGCGGCGCCGGGCCGCGGGTCGATCGCCGCCAGCCGGGCCGCGGCAGCGCTCCGGTGGTGGCCGTCGGCGACGTAGAGCACGGGGACCTCGGCGAACGCGGCCTCCAGGGCCTCCACGTCCGCGGCGTCCGCCACGGCCCACATCGTGTGGCGCACGCCGTCCCGCGACAGCTGGTACTCCGGCTCGCCCTCGGTGACGGCCGCCAGCACCGCGGCGACGCGTGAGGTGCCCGGCGCAGAAGGCCGGTACATGAGGAAGACGGGCTCGTCGTGCGCCCCGAGCGCCTCGATGTGCTCCGTGCGGTCGTTCTCCTTGTCGGGGCGCGTGTGCTCGTGGACCGCGATCACGCCGGCGCGGTAGTCGGCCGCCGTCACGACGGCGACCACGCCCGTCTGGGACGCCGACCCCATCTCCTGCCGGTAGACGAGCAGCCCGCGCGCGCGGTCCCGCACCAGCGTGCCGCGGCGCTCGAACGACTCGAGCACCTCTCGCCCGAACTGGTGCACCTCCTCGGCGCTCGCGCCGGGCGCGAGCCCGATCTCGGGCCGGGAGACGCGCAGGAAGCTGTCGGGGTTGCCGTCGGCGATCGCGGCGGCCTCCTCGGTGTCGACGACGTCGTACGGCGGGGCCGCGACGACGTCGACGAGGTCAGCGGGCGGGCGGAGGGCGACGAACGCGCGAACGGTGGCCACGAAGCCACGATCCCACAGGGCCGCAATGCGTCCGCGGGGCGTCCGTCACGCGTACGCCCCGCCAAGCGGCGGCCCGACA
>Ga0207857_1000157_pt1 | contig 19744 bp, 16 predicted proteins | sample LuqExpMetageno22_FD_187780 | JGI IMG/M metagenome (GOLD analysis project Ga0207857, IMG submission 187780) | Tropical forest soil microbial communities from Luquillo Experimental Forest, Puerto Rico - Sample 22 (SPAdes) | ecosystem: Environmental > Terrestrial > Soil > Tropical forest ... | reverse complement strand
GGAATCGCCATCAGCCTCCAGCCCCACCAGCACGAGTGAATTGGCCGGCACCGGAATCGTATGGCGGAGCGATGCTTGCCAGGAGCGATCCACATGGTTGTTCTCATACGCCGCGGGATTGGTGCGGCGCAGAATGAACTGATCGGTATGGCGACGATAAGCAAACGCCGCGGTAGTGCGCGAGCCCAGTTCCTGACGTGCCGCGGTAAACCAGCTCTTGGTGCGTTCCCAGGAGTTGTAGTTGCCATAGAACTGATCGGCGCCAAAACTGCGGTCGCTGGCTGCCAGCATCAGATCGCTCAACCCCAGCCGCGTCCCGGTCCAGCTTTCGAGGGACGCATCCTCGTTGCGGTAGTCACGGTCCGTGCGGAACCCTTGGCTGAAGTTGCGACTCGCCGTAAGCCGCGCGCTGGCACGTCCACGCACGCCGCCTGCAAGCAGCGACTCCTCATTCGCCTGAAAGCTGCCCTCCGCCGCGCGCAACCGCAACGAAGCATGATCCGGAGCTGCGGTCAGAAAGTCCACCACCCCAGCAAGCGCATCCACACCATGCAGCGTGGAACCTGCGCCTGGCAGCACCTGTATCTGCTCCATCGCTTCCATCGGAATGGGCACGTCAAGATTGTGATGCGCGCTCTGGCTGTCGTTGATGCGGAATCCGTTGATCAGTACCAGCGTTTGCGCAAAGCTTCCGCCGCGCAGCACCAGATCGGTCGACCCGCCGCCAGCGCCGCGCTGCTCCAGAAAGAGAGAAGCATTCCCGCGCAGCAAATCCTGCGGCGACTCCGCCGCAAGACTTTGTTCCCTCACCGGCAGGATGGTGACGGGGCGCGTGGATTCAGCCAGCGGTACAGGAGTAGCTGTACCCAACACAACCAGCGTCTCGGCGGCCTGAATGGGCTTGGTCGTGGAAGTCTGAGGGCTTTGGGCAACCAGCGTGCAGCTCGCAAGGACAATCACTAAAAAAGGGCAAAAATGAGTTCGATTCATCATGGACCCTTCCAGCATCCGCGCTCCTGGACTGCATTGCAAGGAAGGTTTGGCTGTGTTCTAAATTGTTAATGGACTAAACTATTTAGCTAGAGGCAAAATATCATGCGTATCGACGCGTTTTTACGGGAAAGCCCCATGTTTGCCGTCACCCGTGCAGCCCGCCGCTTTGAGGCTCTGGGTGCGCGTGTCCTGGCCCAAGACGGATTGAGCTTTATGGAGGGACTGATGCTGGCGGCGCTGTTCTTTGAAGCGCCGAAGCCTATCAAGCCCTCGCAGTTGGCCGAGACCTTCCAGACCACACGCGGCAATGTGAGCCACGCCGTTTCCTCGCTTGAGGCCAAGGGCTGCCTGCAGCGCAAGATCGACCCCGAAGACGCGCGCGTTTTTCTCTTGGCCTTGAAGCCACAGGGCAAGAAGGCGGCCTTGCGCGTGATTGCCGCCTTCGACAAATTGCAAAAAGAGTTTGAGGAAGAGATTGGCAAGAACACGCTGGCCGAGATGCTCAAGGCGCTCCGACGACTGGAGAAACGGGTCAAGAGTTAGCTTGCTGGACGCCTGTGCGCCCAGCAAGCTGCAGACTGGTTTCAGGAACGCACAGCACGCGCCCGATGCGAAGCCGCACTTGGCAGTCGAAACTCATCCACCACCTGTTGCAGGCTGCCGGCCAGATGCGCCAGCTCCGAACATGCCTGCGCGCTCTCTTCGACCTTGCCCGCGATCAGCGTCACCTCAGAGGAAATGTTGTTGATGCTCTGCGTAAGCCCGGAGGTTTCAGCCGACTGCTGAGTAGTGGCAGCGGCAATCATGGCAATGCCCTGCTGCGCGGACTCGATACGCTGGGTGATGGAATCAAGAGCCGAAGCAACCAGGTGGAACTGCTCGACGCCTTCCGCCACAACCTGCTCGCCCTGATGCATGGAGCTGACAGCGCGCTCCGCGCCCAGTTGCACCGATTGGATCTTGGCGGCAATATCGCCTGTAAAGCGCGTGGTGCGTTCGGCCAGCTCGCGGACCTCCTGAGCAACAACGGCAAAGCCTTTGCCCTGTTCGCCGGCACGTGCCGCCTCGATGGCGGCGTTCAGAGCCAGCAGGTTGGTTTGTCCGGCAATGTCCTGAATCATTTTGACAACTTCGCCGATGGAGCTGGTGACTTCGCCAAGAGCGCTGATGTCAGAGGAAGCTTCGCGGACCGTATCGTTGATACGGTTCATGGTTTCGGCAGTGCGTTGGACGACATCGCGGCCGGTCTCTGCAGTGGTCACCGCCTCATTGGCGGCGCTGGATGCCAACTCGGCGTGCTCGGCAACGTTCAAGGTTGCGGCATTCATCTCTGTGAGCGAAGAAGCGAAGTGGTCAACCGAGGTTTTCTCGGTGTTAGTGGCCGAAGAGATTTCGCGGCTGGTGGCCTCAATCTCAGCGCCGGCTGCAGCCACCTGGGTTGAGGCACGCGCCACCTCAGACAAAGCGTAGGCCATGGACTCGCGGGTGCGGTTGATGGCCAGAATGGCTTCGGCCAGTTCGTCATTGCTGGCCGGAGTGGCGTCGGATTGAGAGAGATCTTTTTCCGAGATGGCAGCTAATTGCCGAACAGAAATTTCCACGTTGCGGGTAATGGACCTAACCAGAAGGCGAGCCATGCCATACATGAGAACCAGCGAGGCGAGGATGGTGAAGATCTGCATCCGCGTGACCCAGGCTTGCAGTTGGGCATCGGCCTGCTCTTCCTCCTGCAGTTGCTGCGAGGCAGCATCTTTCATCTCCGCAAAGTAACCGTCAATCTGTGCGGCCAGGCGATTGTCTACGCCGGTGGCAAAGAGTTGGCGAGCGGCGTCGGCTCCCTGCTCCTTGAAAACCTGGTTGAGCTTGTCCACGAACTTGCGGCGCTCGGCAATGGAGGCAACGGCGTTGTTGAAGCGACTCTGCTGGGCGACATCCCCTTGGATTGCGGCTGTAACCCGCTCCAGGGCAGGCTTGTACTCGGCGCGCAATTGCGTGATCGGATCGATGTCGTGTTCGTTGTTGCTAATGAGGTAGGCACGCTGCGCGGCGGTAATCGCCACCACGTCATAGCGCGCGAGCTGAAGATCGGCGATGAGTTTCCCGGTGCGTGTCAGTGCTTCTTCAGTGACGGCGCTACGCTTTTGCGCAATATGCGATCCAACAATGCAGGCGACCAGCAAAACCGCGATGAGCCCGAAGGCCGCGTAGAGTTTCTTACGAATTGTCCAATTCATCGATCTTCCTCATATTCACCATGTGCAGAAGCCACGAGAGAGCGGGATCGAGCGGGGAAACGCGAGCTTCTATGTCTTCTGTCGGCAATTGGCCTGGGAGCATCAACGACACGACGAGATTCTTTTCCGAAAGTTTCCGAATCGGATCGGATGACGGAGTTAAAGCCAGAACCAGACCAGAGTCCCGATTCGAAACGTATCTTTCTGATTCCGTCACTTTGGCTTCAAGATCGCCGTGCGCAAGCCGAAAGCCAAAGACAGGAACTAGCAACTGACGACCCCTGATGAGCTGGCCTTCCTGGAGACAAGCATGCAAATCGCAAGATGGGTTCTCGTCGTATGCGCGGCATTCGCGTTGTGCGGTGCAGGTACATGCGCCACGGCGCAGCAGAACGCTCCCACCAAACCGGTGGCGAAGAGTAAAGCCAAAGCATCCAGCACGTCCAGCGTGAACGCGCAGGTAGAAGAGCTGAAGAAAATGCTGGCTGAGCAGGCGCAGGAGATCGAGAAGCTGAAATCCGGTCTAGCGGCGAAGGACGCACAGGTAGAGCACGCCGAGCAGGCAGCGGCGCGCGCCGAGGCCAAAGCCGAACAAGTGAAGGTGGCCACACAGGCCTTCCAACAGGCGGAGACGCAAAACAATGCGGCCGTTACCAAGCTCTCCGATGCGGTGACCGGCCTGCGCAGCGCACAAACTGCGCTCGATGCCAACCTCACCAACACCACCGCCAAGATCAAGCAGGAACTGCTGGCACCAACGACATTGCACTACAAGGGCGTTACGCTGACACCCAGTGGATTCTTCAACGGCGAGACGGTATGGCGCTCTCATGCCACCGGCGGTGAGCTGGCTACACCTTTCAGCTCGATTCCCTATGAACATGCCGACTCGTACGGACTGAGTGAGACATACTTCAGCGGCCGGCAGTCGCGGCTAGGTTTGCTCATTGAGGGCAAGCTCAAATGGGGAACCCTGCGCGCTTATGCTGAGGGCGACTTTCTGGGCGTAGGCACAACCTCGAACGACAACCAATCCACCAGTTACATCTTCCGGCAACGCATGATGATGGCCGAACTGGAGACGAACTCGCACTGGACTGTTTCTGGTGGGCAGGGATGGTCGCTGGCCGCGGAGAACCGGAAAGGCATCTCAACCGCAGCCGCATCGATTGCGCTCCCCATGCAGATCGACCCGAACTACGTGACCGGCCTGGTCTGGACGCGCGCCGGCAATGTGCGCGTCACCAAATCCTTCGCCAAGGCTGCAGTAGCGGTGTCTCTGGAGAATCCGCAAATTCTCTATGCCGCAACGCTGGCCGGCAATACGCCCTATGCGGTACTGGGCTCGGCCGGCTTGAGTGGCGGATTGTTGAACCAGACAATCAGCGGCTGCTCGCCTTCCACCTCGATTGTGAGCTACACGAACCAGGGATCGGGAGCAACGAGCACCTGGGTGCCGGTCTACAAGACGGTGAACGCGTGCACAAATTTGGCCAACATCTCCTTCAACCAGTCTCCAGACGTGCTGGTGAAAACAGCCTTCGATCCGAAATGGGGTCATCTTGAGCTCTTCGGGATCGCGCGATTTGCTCATGAAACCATCTACCCCGGCGAAACAACCGATCGTCAGCTCTATGGCGGACTCTACGATCTAAATTGCCCCAAGGGTACAACCGGATGCGCACCGGTGGTTGCAGCGCTGACAACCGCGGGCAACTTCAACAACTCGATTCTGATGGGCGGCGTGGGCGGCAGCCTGCGCGTGCCGGTGATCAAGGATAAGTTGTCAGCCGGCGCAAAGGGATTGTTCGGGCCGGGCGTGGGCCGTTACGGCACATCATCGCTTCCCGATGCCACGACAAACGCGTGGGGCGGGCTGGAGCCAATCCACAACGTTTCCGGATTGCTGACGCTGGAAGTCACGCCGACTCCGCGGCTCACCTGGTACACCTATTACGGCGGCGACTATGCCGGCCGCAGCGACTTCCAGAACACCGGCGCAACCACCTTGAAGATTGCCTCGGCCGCTTGCTTTATGCCGACCGGAGGAACAGCTTGCACAACCACACCCTCCGCCGCACAACTGGCAGCCGGCGGCACATGGGGCGCGCATTACACCAGCTCCGCAGCGGCAGTGGGCTACGGTTCCCGGTTGCTGGATAACTCGGCGTGTTTGACAACAGCCGCACCTGGCTATAACGGCGCCTCCACCGGCTACTACCCCGGGGGATCCTGCGGCGCACATACGCGCAACGTACAAGAGATCACCAGCGGTTATTGGTACGACCTTTACAAAGGCGATCGTGGCCGGCTACGGCAAGGCCTGCAGTACGGCTACGTTGTGCGCGAAGGCTGGTCAGGCCTGAATGGCGTAGGCGCCAAGGGCATCGAAAATATGTTCTTTACCAGCCTCCGCTATTTCCTTCCGTAGGAATCTCCACACGCAAAACGGCGGAACTCCGCAGGGAGTTCCGCCGTTTTTTGCGTGCATTACAGAATGTAGCGGCTCAGGTCTTGCGACTTCACAACATCGGCCACCATTTGCTTCACATAGGCCGAATCAATACGGAAGACCTTCTCCGCAGCCGCGCCTTCCACGGCCCGTTCCTGGTAGGGCAACGGAGTTGAGCTTTCAGCCTTGATGGCTTCCGCCAGCGCCACGGCAGCTTCATCGTCCGGCGCCTTGCGGGCCACATCCGGAGCAAGGAAGCTTACATCTTCCAGCACCCGCTCCATGATGGTGTGCAAGCGGCGGGCGCCAATATTTTCCGTGGTTTCATTCACGCGGAAGGCAAACTCCGCAATCTCGCGCAGAGCGTCTTCAGCAAACTCTAGCTTCACGCCTTCAGTCTCCAGCAGTGCGGTGTACTGCTTGGTGAGCGAGGCCTTGGGCTCGGTGAGAATACGCAGAAAATCTTCCACGGTAAGCGACTGCAGTTCCACGCGAATCGGGAAGCGGCCCTGCAACTCTGGAATCAGATCGCTGGGCTTGGACACATGAAACGCGCCGGCAGCAATGAACAGGATGTGATCGGTGCGCACCATGCCATAGCGGGTGTTCACCGTGGTGCCTTCCACAATGGGCAGAATGTCGCGCTGCACGCCTTCGCGGCTGACGTCAGGACCGTGGCCGCCTTCGCGCCCGGCAATCTTGTCGATTTCGTCCAGGAAGATGATGCCATTCGATTCCACGCGCTCCACCGCCGTGCGTGTCACCGCGTCCATGTCGATCAGCCGGCTCTCTTCTTCCTGCACAAAGTAATCGAAGGCATCGGCCACGCGCTTTTTGCTCTTTTTGGAACCGGTGCCAAAGATGTTCGGCAACATATCGCGCAGGTTCGATTCCATGTCTTCGGGACTTTGATTGGAGATGATGCCAATCTGCGGCATGCCCCGCTCGCGCACATCGATCTCCACAATGCGGTCGTCGAGCTTGCCTTCGCGGAACTGCTGACGCATCTTCTCGCGCGAGCGCTGGTAGCTGTCGCTCTCGGGCAAAATCAGTTGCCCTTCATGAACCGGAGCGGGCGCGGGAGGAGGAGGCAGCAGCACGTCGAGCAAACGCTCTTCGGCATTCATCTCCGCCTTGTCTTCCACTTCTTCCAGCCGCTCTTCGCGCACCATGTCGATGGCGATCTCCACCAGGTCGCGAATCATGGATTCAACATCGCGGCCCACGTAGCCAACCTCAGTAAACTTGGAGGCTTCCACTTTGAGGAAGGGCGAATTGGTGAGCCGGGCCAGACGGCGCGCAATCTCGGTTTTGCCCACACCGGTGGGCCCGATCATGATGATGTTCTTCGGCATGATGTCGTCGGCAAGATCGGGTGGCAGCTTCTGACGACGCTGGCGATTACGCAGGGCAATGGCAACAGCGCGCTTGGCGGCCTTCTGGCCAACAACATGCTTGTCGAGTTCGGTAACAATCTCACGCGGCGTCAGTTCGTCCAGCGAGAGATCCTGTTCTTCGGCGGATGCGGGAAGGTAAATAGCCATTCTTTTTCTTCAATCCGGAGTGGGTTGAGGGCCCGGCGCGCGAGCTTAAGCCCGCGCAGTTCAACCGAAGTACCGCATGACCGGCACGACCTGAAGTCATGCCTCTTCAAAACATCCGGCACTTCAGAAACCAGGCGTTCATCAGACAGCGGCAAACGCTGTGCGTCGCCTGTTACGCGTTCAACTCTTCAAGTGTGATGCGGTCATTCGTGTAAATGCAGATCTGGCCAGCGATCTTCAGCGACTTCTCGGCGATTTCGCGGGCACTCAATTCGGTGTTTTCAAGCAGCGCACGGGCTGCGGCGGTGGCATAACTGCCGCCGGAACCAATGGCCGCCAGAGGCTCATCCGGATCGATGACATCGCCCGAACCGGAGATCAAGAAGGTCTGGTTCATGTCGGCCACCAGCAGCAGAGCCTCAAGATTGCGCAGCATCTTGTCGGTGCGCCAATCTTTGGCCAGCTCCACGGCGGCACGGTTCAGATTGCCGGCAAACTGTTCCAGCTTCGACTCAAAGCGCGCAAAGAGCGAGAAGGCGTCGGCTGTGGAACCGGCAAAGCCCGCCAGAATCCGCTCCTGATACAGGCGACGGATTTTGCGGGCCGAATGCTTGAGGACATGATCGCCCAGGGTCACCTGGCCATCGGCGGCCATCACCACGGAACCATTGCGGCGTACGCAAACAACGGTGGTGGAGCGGATCTTGGGATGTTGAGCGCGGGCTGTGGAGCTATCGAAAGACAAGATTCCTCCGCATCGGGCCGTAGCGTGGTGGGAAGCCAGCCACTGGATGCAACCTAGAGTATAGGTCATCCGCCCACGGAGACGGGGGCAAGCGGCGCTCTGATTCCCACAGCCAGCCTGGGCTTGCGGCACATGCTCCGCTTACGGAAGCTGCCGCCCGGACATTGCAGCCGAAGAAAATTTACCGGCCGAGGCGCGCCCAGTTCCGGCAAGATCCAGCTCCGATTCCAATGGCAAGCCTGCTACACTCCCGCCATGAGAAATCTCCGGTCACTTCAGGCGGCCGCGCTGGTAGCCGCGTTGCTCACTTGGCCGTTTGCGCAGGCGCAGAGCCACGCGCCTGCAGCTTCGGCATCCCCGCTGAGCGAGCATCTTGCCGCCATTCTGGCGGAACCGGCCCTGGAACACGCCCAGTTCGCGGTGAGTGTAACCACGCTGGAGGGCGCCAAAGTATTTGGATGGAACGACGGCAAGCTGATGGTTCCGGCTTCCAACGTCAAGCTGACCACCACCGCCGCAGCCTACGCGTTGCTGCCGGTGTCGTCGATGGGTTGGACCACCAACGTGGTGGCGGGTGGCGAAGTGGATGCCAACGGCACATTGCATGGCGATTTAATCCTGTTGGGCGTGGGCGATCCCACCATCAACAGCCGGCGCTATCCCTACCGCTCGGCAGCAGCCCTGGCCGCCGAGCCTTCCACAGTGCCCACCGCCTCCAACGCGCTGGACCTGATGGCGCAGGAAGTGGTGCAGGCCGGCATCCGCGTGGTGGATGGCAATGTGCTGGGCGACGACACTTACTTCCTCCACGAACCCTGGGCCTCCGCCTGGAGTTGGGACGATCTGCAGTGGAGTTATGGCGCGCCGATCTCGGCTCTGAGCTTCAACGACAACACCATCGGCCTTTATCTGCATGCCGATGGATCCAACCCCGGCGGAGTCGAAGCCGAATGGACGCCCAAGGTGGACTACTACACCCTGGACAACACCATGACGCCTGCTGCCAGCGGCGAAGTGGCTCATCCTGGCCTGGATCGCGCTCCTGGCTCTCTGCTGGTGCGTGCCTGGGGAACGGTGGCCCCGGCCGGTCTACGGCTATCGCTTGCCGTGGAGGATCCGGCGCAGTTCACGGCCGCGGCATTCCTGCAAGCACTGCGCACCCGCGGCATCCGCGTCAAAGGCTCCGCGGAACCCCGGCATCGCGTCACGAATGCGGTCACTGATTTCGCCACCGAACGCGAAAAGCCCATCAAGCTGGCGCCGACGGTGCTCAATCGCATTGCCGCCCCTCTGGATGGCCGCCGCGTAGTGGCCATGCACTTTTCCCCGCCCATGGCGCAGGCCATGACGGTGCTCAACAAAACCAGCCAGAATCTCCATGCCGAACTCACCCTGCGCATGCTGGGCAAGACCTTCGGCACGGACGGCAGCCTGGAACAAGGCACCCGCGTGGTGCGCCAGTTCCTGGTGGACGCCGGCGTGCGGAACGATGACTTCTTTCTCTACGATGGCTCCGGAATGAGCCACAACGACCGCATGACGGCGCGCGGCTTTACCCAGTTGCTGGCCTATGCTTCGCGCCAGCCCTGGGGCTCGGATTGGCGTTTGACCTTCCCGATTGCCGGTGTGGACGGCACGCTGGGCGGCCGGTTCAAGGATTCGCCGCTGAAGGAAAAGCTCTGGGCCAAGACCGGAACTCACGACGAAGCCAACTCCCTCTCCGGCTATCTGACCACTGCCAACGGCAAGGTGCTGGCCTTCTCGATTCTTGAAAATGGCAACCTGCCCGGCAGCGAGGCTGAAGTGCAAGCCATCGACCGCATCGCCGAGGCCATTGCCGCATCCAATTAAAGCTGTCTACCGGAGGAAAATGCGCGTCTCTTCTCTACCCATGGTTGGAGCTGCGGCTCTCTTTTTGCTGGCTGCAGGCTGCAAACCCCTGCCCCCGTCCAAGCCCCAGTCGGAGTGGACGCCTGCCGAAGCCCGTGGCGCCGCCGTTTATCAGGCGAAGTGCGCCCGTTGCCATTACCCCACCACCACCAAAGGCCTCAACGGGCCCGGCCTGCAGGCCATCACCAAACTCAAGGCCATGCCCTCGGGCGCTCCGCCCACCGATGAGCGGATGACCCACCTGATTCTCCAGGGCAGGATGATGATGCCCGCAACCCAGCTCTCCGATGATCAGCTAAGCGATCTGCTGGCCTATCTGCACTCGCTCTGAAGCATGCAGAACAGCCGCCGTCCAGCTACTTGCAGAGCGTGTTCAGCTTGCTCCACGGCTTGGGGTCGAAGGGCGGATACGACAGCTTCTTGGCATCCATGAACTGATCCGGAAGCGTGCCGCCGTATTCCAGCGCCGCATTCGGATCCTGCGCATAAACAGGGTCGCTCTCGACTTGAGCAATGGGCTTGAACTCGAAGCCCTGCTTCTTCAGCAGTTCAATCAGCTCCGGCAGCATGTGGGTGGTAAAAGCCGTTTCATGCAAGAGCAGCACATTTGGAATCTCGTGCCCGAAGGCGATGATTTCCTCTTCGCGGCCCAACTGCACATACTCGGCGGCGTTGGCCAGATAGCTGTCGTGCAGCCACTGAATGCCGGCCGTATCGTTCTTCACCAGGCAGCGGCCGTAAGCGTCGTTCCAGGCATAGTCCTCAAAGTCCAGCGTCACCTGTGCAACGTGGTATCCATGGCTGAAGAGCCAGTTCCGCACCGCGTGACGCTTGGCAAGCGTTTCGCCCTCCCACAGAAAGGGGTAGCGGAACCACTTCCAGTCGCGCTGCTGACCGTATTGAACGAGCGTTGCCTCATTCTTTTCGATGTCGGCGATAAAGGCTTCCGCGGTCACCTTCGGCAGGCCCGGGTGCGACCAGGTGTGACTGCCCACGTTCATCTCGCCATCCACCCAGACATGCAGAGCCTGCTGCGCATCGGGGTTATCCACCATGCGGATGCCGTTCACAAAACCATACGTGCCTTTCAGGTCCGCGGCTTTCAAGTGCGAGACGATCTCGGTTGCAATCTGCGTGCGCGTCATCCCCTGGGGCAAGGAACCTGCGGCAGGCAGGTCGTCGAAGGTCAAGGCGATCTGCGGGTGCGCCATCAGATCCAACGCGACAGGTTTACCCCAGATCTCCCATTTTTGCTTCTGGATCAGCCATTTACCTTCCTTGGTGCGGTGATATTCGGTGGTATAGCCGCCTTCGATCATCTGCCGCTTGCCATCGGCCCGGGTGGTCAGCAGTTCGCGAAACTGCCCTGAATCGACAGCCTTATCCTCGGTCTCCTTCACCTCACTCAGGAAAAAGAACGGCCTGCTGTCGTAGGTGGCCGTAACTGTCTTGAAGAGCTTGGTAAGAGCCTCTTTGCCACGCACGACAGTGCCATCCGGCTGGTCGAACTCCGCATCCGGGGCGTACAAGGCCACCGAAGCCTCCACCTTCTTTTCTCGTAAGTCATTGATCCAGCTATTGCGCAGCGCACCGAATACGGCATGGGGCTTTTCCGCCGCCGGGGTATAGGACGACTGGGCCCCCGCTGACCATCCCGCACCCAAAACCAGAACAACCGCCAGAAACCTCTTCATCCGCATTCGCCTCCTGTGCACTTGGGCAGTGTACAACTGCGCTTCGGATGCCCCAACAGCTAAGCCGCTCGCCCGCTCCAAGGCCCGATAGAATAGAAGCATGGAACTGGTGCAGATCGAAACCCAGCACAAGGCCCCCGAGCCCAAACCGGAGTGGCTCAAAGCGCGCGCCCCCGTGGGCGAAAATTACCACGAGCTGAAGCAACTGGCCCGCGGCCTGGGTTTGAATACCGTGTGCGAAAGCGCACATTGCCCCAACATCGGCGAGTGCTGGCATCACCGCACCGCCACCTTCATGCTGCTGGGCAACATCTGTACCCGCCGCTGCGGCTTTTGCGCCGTGCCCAAGGGCCGGCCTGAGCCCATCGATTGGGATGAGCCGCGCCGGGTAGCGGAAGCCATTGGCAAGCTTGACCTGGAGTATGCCGTCATCACCAGTGTGGACCGCGACGACGACCTGCTGGGTGGTGCGCAAATCTTCGCCAAGGTCATCGAAGAGATCCGCCAACAAGCGCCCCAATGCAAAATCGAGGTGCTGATCCCTGACTTCCAAGGCGACGAAGAATCCATTCGCCTGGTGGTGGAAGCCCGGCCCGACGTTCTGAATCACAACATGGAGTCCGTGCCCCGGCTCTACCCGGCTGTCCGCGCTGGCGCGCGCTATAAGCGCTCGCTTGAACTGCTGCGTTACGCCAAGGAACTCAATCCCCAGGGCATCACCAAGTCCGGCGTGATGGTGGGCCTGGGCGAGGAGACGGCGGAGATGCTCGACGTCTTTCGCGATCTGGCCGCCGTGGGCTGCGACATTCTGACCGTTGGCCAGTACCTGCGCCCCACCCGCAACCATCTACCCATGACGCGCCTTTACACTCCGGCGGAATTTGCCGAGTTCAAAACCAAGGCACTTACCATGGGCTTCCGCCACGTGGAGTCCGGTCCGCTGGTCCGCTCCAGCTACCACGCGCACGAACAGGCCGCTTCCACCGGACTGACGACAGGTAAGTAAGTTTGTGGCGTTGATGAGTGATGTGGGCTGAATGCGACGGAGGGCTCACGCCCACCGCCGTAGGCGCACGCGAAGTTAGCCCAGCACTTCAGTGCTGGGAAAAGGCCCAGACAATATTCGGAGCCCCAGAGGGGCGGCGCGAATCGGTCAACCATGCCCCACTTTTCTGTCCGCGACCGGGCCAAATGAGTGCCTTGGGCTGAAGTCGTCAATTAAGATCCTATCGGTGAATAGAAGCCGACTTATTGTTTCTGATCTCGTGGCGGATATCGAGACCGCCACTCTTTTTGTCTTAAGCGGGCCGAAGGACTTAGTGCATCCGCTACAAAATGCGAAGCTATTGCAGGGAGTCCAACTTATCCATATTCAATCTCTTCCAGAACGGAGTAAAACTTAGCTGAAAGTCATACCATTGGTCGACTCCCAATCGCTTGTGCCCAGCCTTCACCACCTCTCGCAAAGCGTCTACATCGAGAATTCCGGTGATGACTCCGAGCTTTAGAAAATGCTTGTGCTGGGTTGCGCGAATGAAAAAAGGAAATTCGGAACTAGAGGCGTAATGAAGAGTCTGAGGATACCAACGCACATTCGGAACTACGAAGGCCATCAAGAGGAGTAACAAGTCCGCTTCCATAACTGATGAAAATGGGAGGTCGGTACGATCGGCCTGCCTCTTCACCAATTCCGCTGCGGGACTAAAAAGTCTGCGCCCAGGTGGCGCAAGCGCCGATTGAAGCACATCTGAATAGCCATAAAAACATCCAAAGGTCTCAAACTTCTCATCACCATAGCGCTCCGATGCTGGTGCAAGGTAATGAGACGTAAGTATCTCGTGCAAGGTTTCGAACGAATTGGTTTTCAGAAGCGCAGCAACTATATACAAGAAAGTCTCGTACACAAACAACGAATGGGCCTCAGACCATGCGTCGTTCCATGAATTAACTTCCTCCGGACGAGACTTCAATTCTCGCAGCTTTTCAAGAAAGTCCATTAATGCTTCACGAAACGCGCCACTCGAGTCCACCGCGCTCTCAAGTAGCACCCAGTCTATGATCGAATTTCGAGCGACTTTGAGTTTTTCACAATCCTCTAGGATTTTCGCGCCCAGCGATTCGACTGCAGGGCGCTCCCTGACTCGGAGTGCATCAGCAAAATCAATACACGCGGAAAGGAAGTCCTTTCGATAAATGTTTATGCCCCGGCGCCCCTGCATCAATGCCTGCTCTAGAGTTGCAAGTTTTCCAATCGCGGGACTTGCAGGCGTTTTTGTATCGGCCGTGATATAAACAGGAGGCTTGCCAAGCTGAGGCTTCTGATAAAGAGGTTTTCCGTATAAGAGCCGGACAAGGCGCTCCCAGTTCTCGTTCTCGGCCTCAAGTGACGAGAAATCTATGTAGATACGCGATTTTAAGAAGGTCGGCAAGTACGGTTCCCTGCAATCAGAGATCTCGCAGGCGAGTGGTATGAACTTTGCCTGCTCCACCTTCTCATACACCTCTCTTGAGATGATCTGAGACTCGGTTCCCACGCCGGCTTTTTTCGCGTCTGCTTTCTCTGAATATGCCTTGTCACACACAATAAGGACTTGCGTAACCTGCGGATCAGTAACCATCCGCTCCATAAACGCGTACTTGTCTTGGCCTTCCTTGAGATCGTAGATGTCGAGAACGACATCGATCCCTTCTTGTACCAGGCGCTCCGCCCACTGGCGGACCCTGTCCTGATGCCCAGGCGACGTCCAACTGTATGAGATGAATACCTTGGGCTGAACAGGTGGCTTCGTAGGCGCAGGATCCGTGTCATTGCTTTGTATGTTTTTGGGCATGCGGCATTATACGGCGACGATAAGTCCCTTGAAACAGGCTTGTCATCTATTGGCTCGTAATCGCCAACCCACTTATTCAGCCACAGCGAAATCGAAGACGGGGCAAGCAGGATCGCAATTCGGATCTGGAATGGTGTTTTGCGGTCTTGTTTGGAGGGGCGAGGGAAAATACGCCTCGACTTTCACCTTCCTCCACGAAAAGCCGTGAAGAGATGGGGGCGGCTGCTTTCCGCTGCCTCCGGGGCGGAAGGGCCGCGCCCAACCCCGCCGGCGGATGTAAAATAACTTCTGCTGATTTCAACACGAGGACGAACCGCAATGGCATCCTTTATGGCCGGCAACACCGAAACCAAAGGCCTTTACAACGACCTTAAGCGCCGCATGGAACAGTCGGTGGCCGATTTCCAGGCCACTCTCGCCTCCACTCGCACCGGCCGCGCCAGCGTTCACATGCTCGACCAGGTGAAGGTGGACTACTACGGCACGCCTACACCCATCAGCCAGATGGCTCAGGTCTCTTCGCCCGAGCCGCAACTGCTGCTCATCTCCCCCTGGGACCCGACCGTTCTCAAAGAGATTGAGAAGGCTATCCGCACCTCCGACCTGGGCTTCAACCCGGTTACCGACGGCAAGGTTCTCCGCGTCCCCGTTCCTCCCATGACCGAGGAGCGCCGCAAGGACGTCTGCAAGCAGCTCAACAAGGTGCTTGAGGATCACCGCACCGCCGTCCGCAACGTGCGCCGCGACGGCAACGACGCCCTCAAGAAGCTGGCCAAGGACAAGAAGATCAGCGAAGACGACGAGAAGCGCGCCCTGGAAGAAACCCAGAAGATGACCGACGACGAGATCCGCAAGATGGAAGAGCTCTGCAAGAAGAAGGAAGCAGAAGTGATGCAGATCTGATTTTTCTGCTCTTGTAATCGGCGCACTATCAAAAAGCCCCATCTCTTCCGAGATGGGGCTTTTGCGTTGAACCTTGACCACACTAAGCCTTCTTCGGCCGCTTGTAGAAGGGCGTGGGCACCTGTTTGGCCCGTACCTTGTTCGCGCGCACCTCAACCAGCACATCCTCACCAGAATCGGCCACCGCGGCCGGCACCAGCGCCAGCGCAATGTTGGTCTTCAGGAACGGCGCGGGCGAACCGGATGTGACTGCACCGATGCGCTCTTCCTTCAAGGACAGCACGGCGTAGCCATCGCGGGCAATGCCGCGTTCCACCATCTCCAGGCCAATCAGCTTACGCGCCGGGCCCGCTGCCAGAACGGCCTGCAGGGCCTCGCGACCAATAAAATCGCCCTTGTCGAGCTTGAGCCAACGGGTCAGATTCGCTTCGAAGACGTTGATCGTGTCGGAGATTTCATGGCCGTAGAGGCTCATGCCGCTCTCCAGGCGCAGTGTGTTGCGCGCGCCCAGGCCGCAGGGGCGAATACCGAACTCCTGACCTGCCTCCAGCAGCGCATTCCACACCTTCTCCGCCGTGGGCTCGTCGGAGGGAATGTAAACCTCAAAGCCGTCTTCGCCGGTATAGCCGGTGCGGCTGATCAGCGTATTCGCCACGCCCGCCACCTCGCCCCAGGTAAACCAGTAATTCTTGATCTTCGTCAGGTCGGTTGCGGTCAGCTTCTGCAGCGTCTCCAGTGCGCGCGGGCCCTGCACGGCAATCTGGGCATAGAACTTGGAGTAATTGCTCACATGCGCGCCACCAATGCCGCCCACCTGCTGGCGGATCCAGGCGTAATCCTTGTCAGTCGTGGTGGCATTCACAACCAGCAGATAATCGTTCTCGCTGAGCCGGTGGACAAGAATGTCGTCCACAAATGTGCCCTCGGGCGTCAGCAGCGCCGAGTACTGAATCTGGCCATCGGCAAGCTTGGAGGCGTCGTTCATGGTGATCTTCTGCACCGCGGCCAGGGCATTGGGGCCACGGAACTGAATCTCGCCCATGTGGGAAACGTCGAACAGACCCACGGCGGTGCGCACGGCCATATGCTCGGCAATCAGACCGCCGCCGTTGGCAGGGTACTCAACCGGCATATCCCAGCCGCCAAAATCGACCATGCGGGCCTTGAGCGCGCGATGTGCCGCGTTGAGGGGTGTCTTCGAGAGGGTGGCGGGGGCATTCTGCGTTGCTTCGGGGGCCATTGAGTCACTCCAGAGAAATCAAATGTCTCTTTTACGATAGGGAGCCTGTGGGGGTGGGGTCAAACCACAGCGGGTTACCATGAAACGAAGCGCTGTTCCTTCAAGGATTGGCGCAGGAGACAGGGAAGGTAAAAACGATGGAAAAAGTTCGTGGTGTGTTGATGCTGGCGGCTGCCGTTCTGGCCGGATGGAGAGCCTGGATTGGCCCTGCAGGAGCTAACCGCTGGGGCGCTTGCGCCCTGATGGTGGTAGCTCTGGGCATGGCCATCTGGCATTTGGTGCGCAAGCCACAGCCGCGCAGACCCCGCTAACTCATACGAAATACGCTGGTTATGATAGGCTTCCGCTATGAAGTTTAGCTATCGAATCGATGCCGCACAATACGCACAGGCTTGGACGCTACGCCGCAAGGCTGGCAAACAGCAAAAACTCGCCAAGGCTGCGATCTTCTGGGTTTTCATTCTGGTTTGTTTGGTGCTGCTGTGGGGAGTCATCCAGCACAACGCAGGATCTGCGCCTTCTGTACCTGTACCAGATGATGCGGATCATGTTACGGCTGACCATCCCTTCACAAGTCTGATCCAAAACGTCTTTCCGCTATGCATTTTCCTGGGTATATGGATCTTCATCCTGTTTGGCTCGCGCCGCCAACTGCGCAAGCTCTATTACAGCGACCCAGCCATGCAAGGCATCTTCACAGTAGAAATCACCCCGGAAACATTCCACACAGAAAACACCGCTGGCGCTTCCGGCCAAACGGGCTGGAACATCTACGACGGCTGGTGCGAAGATGCAAAGAACCACCTGATTGTACTGATAATGAAATCACAGGCCTATTTTGTTGTCAGCACAGTGGATCTTTCCGAGGCCGAACGCGACGAATTGCGCGGCGTTCTCCAGCGCGCGTTGCCGCGCAAATAGCCCATGCTGTTTTACTTCCGCCCTGCGCGAAAAAACGAGGTCACGCCCAGATAGCTGAAGACCACCACCACAATGGCCGTCGCCACAAAGGTGCGATGATCGGGTCCGGCTTGCCAACTGGCGCGGGTTTGCCACAGCTTGGGAGCAAAAGCCACCACCGGCAGCAGGAAAAAGCATCCCACCACCTGCAGTGCAACAATTCCACCGGCGCGGCGGACAGAGCGGAAGAAACCTCCCGCGCCCATCTGTGCGGCGCGCCCCACGTTACGAGCCGTGGTAGCGGCTTCACGGCCTCGTAAAGCGGCATCCATGCTGCGAGCTGACGATACGGTTTGCGGCGCGCCAGGGCCGTTGCCAGCCATTCTTTCGCCAGCCACACGACCAACTACGCGTAAACCTATCCCCACAAACCGGCCAAAACGATGAGCACTCATTCCGATATGATGGTAGCAGTGATCCCTAACCGTTTGCCTGTGGTTGCAGGCTGAAACCAACTGGCTGCCAACAGGCATCTTGCATGGTTTCCCGCATCGCGGTTCCTCTCCAGGTTGCTCCCGCGCCGCATTGGCAGTAAGGTAGAGGGATCATAGGCCGCTACCGCGCCCGAAAGGCCGCGCAGGTCGCACTTCAGGAGGTTGCCATGACATCCCGTCTGCGCGAACTGATTCAGCAATTGGGCGAGGCCATCCACGAGTCGGTGATCGAAAGCGAACAGATTGCCGGCGTGGTGCAGGACATCCGCGAACACGGCTTCGATGTGCTGCTCATGCTGGAAGCCACTATCGGCCTGAATGAACTCGGCAAGGTCGGCCAGCCCAACGAAGGCGGTCAGGACGGCGAAGGCCTCGACGAGGCATTGCCTACCGAATTCACCCAGAACGACATCAGCTTCCTGCGCTCGCTGCGTATCTCCGTGGAAGGCGACGAGGACGGCGAAGAAGAGAGCCCGAACAACTAGGCGACCTACCCGTCTTCTGCCTGCCGTTTGCCCCCGCTGGACGTGTCTTTGCGCTTGGATTCCCTTCTACCCAGGAGCATACTGACTGCATGGCGACTCTACCCGCATCCGACTACGCCGAGCCCCTCCTGACGGTTGAAGAATATCTCCACACCGCCTACCGGCCCGACTGCGACTACGTGGATGGGCGCGTCGAGGAACGAAACGCGGGCGAATATGATCACGGTTTGCTGCAGGCGCTCCTTGGAACCCTCTTTCTCAATAACCGCGTAGCATGGAGCGTCCGTGCCGTCACCGATGTGCGCACCCAGGTCAAGTTGACGCGCTTCCGCTGCCCGGACGTCTCTGTGCTCCGTGCTGATGCTCCGAAAGAGCAGATCCTCACCCATCCGCCGCTGATCGTTATTGAGATTCTTTCGCCGGAAGACCGCCTGGGGCGCTTCCAGGAGCGCATCGATGACTATCTCAGCTTTGGCGTGGAGAACATCTGGATCGTCGATCCGGAGACGCGCCGTGCATGGACCGCCGACCGCTTCGGCCTGCACCTGACGCAAACCGGCGAACTCACCGTCCCTGACACTCCCATCCGCGTCGTGCTCAGCGAACTCTTTGCAGAACTGGACCGGTAAGCAAATATCAGGCTGTTTTGAAAAATTGCTGGCCACACTGAATTGAGGCGGACTGCCTCTTCAGGCCGAAGCGCGACGGCCAAGATATCTCGAGGAAAACAGAAAACGGCCAACCAGTCTCCCGGTTGGCCGTTGTTCTTCTGCGCGAAACGCAGCATGCGTCGAGCGCAAAGCTCAGCTCTTCAGCGCCACCCGCAGGTGCAGTTCCTTGAGCTGTTCTTCGGTCACCTGGGTCGGAGCCTCCGCCATCAGGTCGATGGCCTTGGCGGTCTTCGGGAAGGCAATCACCTCGCGCAAGCTGGACGAACCTGCCAGCAGCATCACGATGCGATCCAGGCCGAGCGCAATGCCACCGTGCGGCGGAGCGCCATATTCCAGCGCCTCCAGGAAGAAGCCAAAGCGAAGTTTTGCTTCCTCTTCCGTAATGCCGAGCGAGTCAAAAATCTGCTTCTGCACGTCCTTGCGGTGAATACGGATGGAGCCCGAACCGAGCTCGAGGCCGTTCATGGCCAGGTCGTAGCAGTTGGCGCGCACACTGGCCGGATCACTCACCAGGTTTGCCATATCCGCCTCGTAGGGCGCGGTAAACGGATGGTGCGCCGGCATCCAGCTCGCGGTCGGCTGATCGTACTCGAACATCGGGAAGTCGATGATCCAGATGGGTTGGAAGGCCTTGGTACCATCCACAGGATTCGCCGTCGAAACCTCCC
>Ga0207857_1000156_pt1 | contig 19835 bp, 18 predicted proteins | sample LuqExpMetageno22_FD_187780 | JGI IMG/M metagenome (GOLD analysis project Ga0207857, IMG submission 187780) | Tropical forest soil microbial communities from Luquillo Experimental Forest, Puerto Rico - Sample 22 (SPAdes) | ecosystem: Environmental > Terrestrial > Soil > Tropical forest ... | reverse complement strand
CAGGCCAAGTCCGAGACCAAACAACGCCGGTCGCATGCCATCAAACAGCATCAACTGGAAAAGCTGAAGTCGCTCCGCGCCAAGCGCCATGCGGATTCCCAGTTCCGCAGTCCGCTGAGTAGCTAGGTACGATAGCACACCATACAGTCCCACCGCGGCAAGAATCAGCGACAAAACAGCAAAAGCCAGCATGAGTGTCGCACTAAGGCTCGCATTCACCAGGGACCCGCCGATTACCTGGTCCATAGTGAGAACATCCGAAACTGGAAGCTCTGGATCGAGAGAAGCGATCTGCTTTTGCACCGAAATCGAAAACTGCAGCGGATCTGAATCGGTATGGAGGGCGAGCATCAAACCGTTCTGGTCGCCTTCGAAGACCGGAAAGTACATGGTAGGCTTGGGCTCCTGGCCGGCCCGATACAATGTGTCCCCAACTACTCCCACGATCTCGTAATCGGCTTCACCTGGCACTTGAGGATGAGGATGCGCAGGAACGCGCAAGTGCTTTCCTATGGCACCATCCCCAGCAAAGTATTGCTGAACGAGTTGTCTGCTCACAATCACTTTGTACGATCGAGAACCACGTTCGTCGGTGTTAAAAAAACGGCCGCTCACAAGTGGAATTCCAAGGGCAGTGAAATAGCCGGGATCTGCCCAGCGCGCCAGTGCCGAAGGCAATTCTTCGCCAGGCTTCAGCAAGGGATGCTCTTTCACCGTAAATACAAAGTCTCCCCAATAACCCGCCCCCGGAACGACGTTTCCCAGTGCTGCACCGTGAACGCCTGGAATGGCTCGAACTCGCTGCAGTAATGCTTCGTTGAATGCGTTCATCTTTGCAGGGATGTTGTATTTCTTATCCGGTAGATCGTATTGCAGCGTGAGCATGTTTTGGGTAATGCAACCAAGATCGGATGAGCGCAACCGAAGAAAGCTCTTGAGCAGCAGTCCCGCGGAGACCAGCAGAACTACAGTGATTCCAATCTCACCAATTAGCAGCGACTTTCGGAGCGTCGTCCGTGAGGCACTGCTCGTCCCAATGCGCGCGGAAGTCTGCAGCGCGCTCATCATCTTCTTGCTCGTCGTGGAGAATGCCGGAAGCAGGCCTGCCACCAGTGCCGCCGCAAACATCAGCACACACGCGAACGCTATCACGGCTCCATCAAGGTGGATACCCTGCGCAGAGGGCAAGTCTTTCCACGCACGAGCGAGCAATCGCGGGGCTGTTACTGACAGCAGGATGCCTCCCAACCCTCCGGCTCCACAAATCAGCAGGCTCTCCATTAACTGCTCGCGAATCAGGACGGTGCGCTGCGCTCCGAGAGCGCTACGTATTGCGACTTCCTTCTGCCGCGCCGCGCCTCGAGCCACCAGCAGATTCGCAACATTCAGGCAACCGATCAGCAGCATGCAGCACACGGCCCAAAGCATCAATATCAGTGGCTTCTTCACGTTTCTAGCGAGATCTTCATTTAGCGCGCGCGGGGCAATATCTTCGTTCACCGGATCATGTGGATATTGCAGGTGAAGCTGGTACTGTACCGCGCCCACCTGGGCAAGAGCGCTTGCGGGGCTTACGTCAGGCCGCAACCGCGCTATCACCTTGCTCTGGTGGTGGTCGTGGGCCCGCAGAAATTCCGGAGAGACATCAGCTCGATACGGTACCCACAACTGAATGCCGGCATCCGGATAAGTAAACCATGAGGGCAAGACGCCGACGACAGTGTAGGGCTTGCCGTCAAGGTGAATCTGGCGACCCACAATTCTTGCATCCCCAGCAAAACGCCTCTCGAACACGCTCCAGGTCAACATGACAACTGTGTTGCCGGTCCGGTCTTCTGATTCTGTGAATGCCCTTCCAAACGCCGGCTGTACTCCGAGGAGCTGAAACAGATTCCACGAGCCCGCTGCCGCGCGAACAGACTCAGGCAATTCGCCGCGTTCGCCGGTCAGGTTGTATCCGGCATAACGCATGATGGCCATGTCTTCGAAACCGCTGGTCTTCTCGCGCCAGTCGTAAAAATCCCCCGGTGCTACCGGTCTGTATCTGGAATCCTGTGTACCGGCCTCTGCTCCGCGATGAAACTCATACAACATCACCAACTGTTGAGGATCGCGGAAAGGAAGCGGCCTCAGAACAACCGACCGCACAACCGTGAACAGAGACGTGGCCGCTCCAATGCAAAGCACCATGATCAAAATCGCAATGATCGAAAATCCCGGAGTACGGCTCAACGTGCGAAAAGCGTATTTCACGTCGCGAGCAATGTTGGTGAACGGTTGGGGAGAGTTCTGCGCCCACAGCGACTCGCGCACTTTCTGGGTGTTGCCGAACTTTAATCGCGCCTGCCGCCCAGCCTCATCTGGCGACATTCCGCGCGCCTCATTGTCAGCCGTCTCTTCCGCCAGAAAAGCCGCAATCTCGTCCTTCAACTCAGCGTCGGAGCGTTTGCGGTGAAGAAATCTCAACCAGCTCATTGCGCGCCGCCTTCTTCACCCATCACAAGGCCGATGGCACGCGTCATCTGGCGCCAGCGGCTGGTTTCGCGCACCAGCTGTTTACGGCCCTCTGCGGTCAGCCGGTAGAACTTCGCCTTGCGATTGTTCTCGCTCACTCCCCAGTAGGAAGAAACCCAACGGCGGTCTTCAAGCCGGTGAAGAGCCGGGTACAGCGACCCCTGTTCCACCTCAAGCACATCCTCTGAGCTGCGTTCGATAATCTTGGCGATGGTGTGCCCATGCGCATCGCCGCCCACCAACGTCCGCAGAATCATCATGTCCAGGGTGCCTTTCAGCATTTCGGTTTCCGCCGAGTTGCTTCTTCTCATCCGCATCTCCACTAGAACTTCTATGGGACTAGAGCATACACCACTCGAACTTCTATGGGAAGAGAATTATGGAAAAGTCTTGCAGTCCTGGTCAACTGGCGATAACAGCCCTTCCAGATCACTGAGCGGGAGGGCATCCAAGCAGCCTGTCGATCTGCGAGTTGGTGATTTTGCGCTCATTGAAAGCATCATCTCCTCCGAGAGGCGAGTCTTAACAAATCTCCGCGCTTGCATCGCAAAGAGAAGCGGGTCACATCACTTTTGTTGGTCGATGCACTTCTCGCCAGTCGCTCGGCGGCATGCCTTCCCAGTTGCGGAATGCACGTCCGAAGGAATTTGGATCTTCGAAGCCCAACAAGTAGGCCGCCTCGTTCAACTCCAGAGCCGAGTTGCTGAGGTAATACCGAGCCATTTGATGACGCGCCTCATCAAGCACGCGCTGAAAGCTGGAGCCAGAATCCTGCAAGCGGCGCTGCAGCGTGCGCGGCCCCATGTGAAGAGCCTGCGACACTGCATTGACCGAGGGCCGGTGGCCTGTAAGCCGGTCCTGAATCGTGCGGCGCACCAATTCCAGAAATCCATCCTCTTCTGTGTATTGACGCAACTGTTCCTCGAACTGTGGTGCCAGCAAATCGAGCAGTTCGGCATTGCGCGTGACGAACGGCTTTGTAGCGTCAGATGCGCGGAAGATAATCACGTTGCGTGGTGCGCCGACAATGACTTGGCAACCTAGACTGCGCTCAATCTGACGGATGTTTGTACGCTCCTGTACATACTCAACCCTAAGGGGATTCAGTTGGCTTCCGCTCCCATGCCGAGCCAAGGAACGCATCCAGGAGAAGCAGTAATCGGTGAGACTCGTTGGCTCAGCATCCACGGCGAGTAGCCAACGAAAACCAACGGCGAACTCTTCGCTATCCAGCTCCACAAGAATCTCCTCTGGTGCTGTGAGCTTCTTGTATCGAGCCATGTGTTCCGATGCTGCCACGAGGTTCTCAGTGGAGAGCGCCGCGATAGCCATTGGATGAAAGCGTTCTGTCTTGGTTTCGATCCCTATCTTGATACCGATCAGAGGATCAGAACTGACATGGTCGATCGCACGCCACAGCGCAAAGAGCTGACTCGTAGACACAAGAACGCGGGTTTGCTCGAAAAGATCGCGTGGAATGCCCGCCCGACGCAGTACCACGGGAACAGAAATGCCTAGCTCTTCAAGCTTGACGGCGAGGCGTCCGGGAACTCGAAAGTGCTTGAGCATTGCGAAGTCCTCCTGTTCTAAGGTACCGAAGTCGGCCAGCGTCTCGCCATGCAGGGTACGTCAAAGGCACTGCAAAATACGTCAACATTCCGATTGTAGATTGACGTGATCGGCAGAGATATTGTCGCATTTGGCTGGGCGAGCAAGACCGATTCCGAACTAACTTTAGGCATACCGGAGCTTCGGCATGCCGTGACGTTTTAGTAGGTTGGTCGCCGATTCCTGGTCCCGAATCGAGAAAGGATCGGAAATGAAGAACTTGGAACTCAACGGCGCAGCACGCGGTCTCGACCGCCGCTCCTTCCTGAGTGTTGCTGGAGCGGTGTTAGCTGGAACAGTCACAAGTGGCCTTTCTGTTCCTGCGATTGCTGAGCGCAGTGCGCCAACCCATGGGAGTGGACGGCGCAAGCTCGGAACGCTTGAGGTCTCGAACATCGGCCTAGGCGTGCAGAATATGAGCCGCAAATATGACACCACCGTGCCTTACCGCCCGGAGATGATCAGTCTTATTCAGGCGGCCTATGACCACGGCGTAACGTTCTTCGACACGGCTGAGGCATACGGACCTTTTGAGTGCGAGCGAATATTGGGTGAGAGCATCGCTCCGTTCCGCAACAAGATCGCAATCACGTCAAAGTTTGGCTGGAACATCGACCCCGAGACAGGTCGATTTCAAATGGGCCTCAATAGCAAGCCTGACCATATAAAGGTAGCTGTCGAGGGGATGCTCAAGCGGCTGCGCACGGATCGTATCGACCTTCTGTATCAGCATCGCGTTGACCCGCAGGTCCCCATCGAGGATGCCGCCGGAGCGGTCAAGGATCTTATGTCGGAGGGCAAGGTTCTTCACTGGGGTCTATGCGAGATGGGATTGAATACGCTGCGACGTGCTCATGCGGCTCTGCCCGTCTCTGCCGTGCAGAATGAGTATTCGATGCTGTGGCGTGGGCCGGAGGAATCCATCATCCCGCTCTGCCAGGAACTCGGCATCGGTTTCGTCTGCTGGAGCCCGCTCGGAGTGCAGTTGCTCACCGGAGCCATCGACGAGAACACCCGTTTCGCTCCGGGCGATCTGCGCGGCGCAGAGACCCGCTTCACCGGGGACAACCTGCGCCACAACATGGCGCTCGTCCAGCTAGTGAAGCAATGGGCAGAGCGGAAGAGAGTAGCGCCGTGTCAGATCGCGCTTGCATGGCTGACGGCGCAAAGGCCGTGGATCGTGCCGATCCCAGGTACGACGCAAATGGCGCACATGATCGAGAACGCCGGTGCAGGTTCCGTTGCGTTTACCCCGGAGGAGATCAAAGAGCTGAACGCCTCCGTGTCTGCCATCCAGGTTCAGGGCCAACGTCTGCCGGACGGCGTGCTCGCGTTGTCCGGCGTCGAAGCACCACCGAAGAAATAGAGGCGAAAGCGATGCGCCTCACGTTCCTCTACGCGTCAACCACACATATTGAGGGGAGAGCCATGAAAGCCGTATTGTTAGGTCTATGTTTGTCAACACTGATTGTTTCGTCCCATGCACAGCAAGCGCCAGCGCCACCAACAGAAACGATTAAGACTGCCGCAAGCCATACGCCCGAACAACAAGAGGTCATCGACCTCTCGAAGATGAAGTGGGATTGGATGGCAGACAAGAAGGTCGATTCTCTGGAGACACTCTTTGATGACAAAGCCATGTTCACTCACATGGGAGGGACGTGGGGAAAGGCCCAAGAGCTTTCTACGATCAAAAACGGTGGCATCTGGTACAAGAAAGCGTTCGTGTACGACGTTGACGTTCGCGTGTTTGGCAACACGGCCATTCTCCTGGAAAACATGGATTTGATAGCGGTCGTCGGTGGCAACGAAGTCACCAATCCCTTTATGGTGACTGAGGTTTATAGCAAGGAGAACGGAAAGTGGAAGCTTGCCCAACTCACGTTCTCGCATTTGCTCAGGCCGGTCAGAGTGAGTAAGTAATAAGAGTTTGCGACGAACCGAGCGTTCGTGGATTTGTGAAGAGATGACCTTAGCAGATAGAAGCGATGCGATGCACTGCGGGCATCCGAAAGACAGCGAGGGGTTCAGAATGACTCGACGGGCTACTGTGTTGTCGCTGATCGCTTTCGCGGTCGTCTTACTTTTTTCAGGTTCCGCCGAAGCACAGCAGCAGGCGGCAATGAATAAGGATTCGACCTTGGAGAAGAAGACCCTCATCGTGTATCTGTCGCGAACGAATAACACCAAGGCTATCACGGAGATCATCCACGAGAAGGTCGGCGGCAAGCTCGTCGCGCTTGAATTGGAAAAACCCTACCCCGCCGCCTACCACACGACTGTGGAACAGGTCGTCCATGAGGACGAGACCGGCTACATGCCGCCCTTGAAAACCAAGATCGAGCATGTGGAACAGTATGACCTTGTCTTTGTTGGCTTCCCAACCTGGGGAATGCAGTTACCGCCTCCCATCAGGACCTTCCTTCACGATTACGACCTTGCGGGAAAGACCGTGGTCCCGTTCGATACCAATGGCGGATACGGCCCAGGGAGCACCTTCCAGAAAGTCAAGGAGCTTTGTCCGCGAAGCAAGGTGCTCGAAGGCTTTACGACCCGCGGCGGTCTGGAAAGAGACGGGCAATATCTAGTCATCCAAGGCGCAAGGGCGGAAGAAGCACGCAAGGAAGTCGAGACCTGGCTGCGGAGAATATCGATTTTGAAGTAAGTCGTGCTGGAAGTTCGGCACAGAAAAGGTGATGGCGATGAAGAAAAGAGAATTAGGAAGAAGCGGCCTTGAGGTTTCGGCTCTCGGTTTGGGTGCATGGGACTGAGTTTCGGCTTCGGCCCTGCGACAGAAAAGACAGAAGCCATCAAGGTAATTCGCGCGGCGTATGACGGCGGCGTGACTTTCTTCGATACTGCCGAAGCCTACGGTCCGTTTACCAATGAAGAGGTCGTTGGCGAGGCTCTGGCTCCCGTTCGTGACAAAGTGGTCATCGCTACCAAGTTCGGCTTTGTGAATGGCGTGCCAGCGCAGGGTCTGAACAGCAAGCCGGAACGGATTAGGGAGGTCGCAGAAGCCTCACTGAAGAGACTTAAAACGGACGCGATCGACCTGTTCTACCAGCATCGTGTCGATCCGAATGTGCCCATCGAAGAAGTGGCAGGGACTGTCAAGGATCTGATTCAAGCGGGCAAGGTCAGACATTTCGGGATGTCAGAGGCCAGTGCTGTGAACATTCGCCGTGCCCATGCTGTTCAACCAGTTACGGCACTTCAGAGTGAGTATTCGCTCTGGTGGCGCGAGCCAGAGAAGGAGATCCTTCCGACGCTGGAAGAACTCGGCATCGGCTTCGTTCCCTTTAGCCCGTTAGGCAAGGGCTTTCTTACGGGCGCAATCTCCGACAAAACTGAATTCGATAAGACTGATTTCCGCAACATCGTTCCACGCTTCTCTGCGGAGGCTCGAAGAGCGAACCAGGCACTGGTGGATGCTCTCGGGAAGATTGCAGATCAGAAAAAGGCAACCAAAGCTCAGATTGCGTTGGCATGGCTGCTCGCGCAGAAGCCGTGGATCGTACCGATTCCTGGAACCACAAAGTTGCATCGCCTCGAAGAGAATCTTGGCGGCGCAGACGTGGAACTGACCGCGGACGATCTAAGGACCATACATGACGCGATCTCTGCAATCGATGTTCAGGGGGATCGATACCCCGCCAGCCTTCAGAATCTTGTAAATCGGTAGCGATTCGAAACGCAGCGAGGGATAACTGCCAGAGAAGGAATTCTATGAAGACTTGGCTTATTACTGGATGTTCAAGCGGGTTGGGCGAAAGCCTCGCGCAGGCGGTGCTTGAAGCGGGATATAACGCGATCATCACCGCCCGTAATCCGCGGGTTCTGGAATCGTTGATTTTGCGCTTTCCACAGACATCGGTTGCAACCGCGCTCGATGTGACCAAGGCGGATCAGGTTGCAGCCGCCGTGAAGCTCGCCGAGCAACGCTTCGGCGGTGTGGACGTTCTGGTCAACAATGCGGGCCACGGCTACCGTGGAGCGGTGGAGGAAGGTGACGAAAAGGAGGTCACCAACCTCTTCGCCGCCAATTTCTTCGGCGGCGTCTCTCTGATTAAGGCAGTCCTTCCCGGCATGCGGGCGCGCCGTCGCGGCACCATTCTGAATGTGTCTTCGATTGCCGGTCGGTTGGCAATGCCTGGCTCGGGCTATTACTCCGCAACGAAATTCGCAATCGAAGGAATGTCCGATGCGCTTCGCAAAGAGGTTGCGCCGCTCGGGATCAGAGTAGTGGTTGTCGATCCCGGCGCTTTTCGGACGGATTTTGCCGGACGCTCGCTTCAGCAGGCCAAAGCTGCTATCGCCGACTATGCCGACACAGCGGGACCACGGCGCAAGGAGAACGACCATACCGATGGCACACAGCCCGGTGATCCGGCCCGTGCAGCGCATGCGCTCATCAACGTCGTCGAAGCGAAAACAGCTCCGTTCCGGTTTTTGCTTGGAAGCGATGCTGTAAGGATTGTCAACGCCGAACTTGAGGCGCAGCGTCAGGAGATCGAAAACTGGAAGGAACTCAGCATTAGCACCGACTTTCCCGCCGGCAACTGAGATAGGAATGTTCTCGATAAAACGTGCAACCTCAAGTCAACGAAATCAATGAAGAAGAACAATGCAGAAGCGCACATTAGGCAAGAATCTCGAAGTCTCAGCTCTCGGACTTTGGTGCATGGGCATGACCTCAGCGTACGGTCCAGCGGCGGATAAGGGCGAAATGATTCAGTTGATCCGCACCGCTCATGAGAAGGGTGTCACCCTGTTCGACACGGCGGAAGCCTATGGACCGTTTGCCAACGAGGAACTGGTGGGTGAGGCGCTCGCGCCGATCCGGGGCCAAGTCGTGATTGCTACGAAGTTTGGCTTCGACATCAACCCTCAGACCGGCGAACGCGGTTCCGGCACCAACAACCGCCCAGCTCACATCAAAGCTGCGGCAGACGCTTGTCTAAAGCGTCTGCGTACCGATCACATCGATCTCTTCTACCAGCATCGTGTCGATCCCGATGTACCGATCGAAGACGTTGCTGGGGCAGTAAAAGAGCTGATCGCTGAAGGAAAGGTGAAGCATTTCGGTATGTCTGAGGCGGGCGTGCAGACCATTCGCACGGCACATTCCGTTCAGCCAGTCACAGCGGTGCAGAGTGAGTATTCGCTGTTCTGGCGCGGGCCGGAAGACGAGCTGCTGCAGACATTGGAAGAACTTGGCATCGGGTTCGTGCCGTTCAGTCCTCTAGGCGCTGGATTTCTCACGGGGCAAATCGACGAGAATACCAAGTTCGATCCCAGCGACTTTCGCAACAACGTTCCACGCTTCTCACCCGAGGCACGCAAGGCGAATATGGTGCTCGTACACGCCGTTCAGGCCGCCGCAGAACGCAAAGGCGCGACCCCGGCACAAATCGCACTTGCCTGGCTGTTGGCAAAGAAGCCTTGGATCGTTCCGATTCCTGGCACCACGAAGGCCACGCGACTTGAGGAGAACCTTGGCGCAGTGAACGTAGAACTTACCGCGAGTGATGTTGAGCAGATTGAAGGAGCGGTTTCTCGATTGTCGCTTGAAGGGGAGCGTCTTCCCGAGGCTCTCCTGAAAATGGCGGGACGTTGAGTAGCTTCTTGCGGTGGCGATCGAGAATTGCAACGCAGAACGAACGACTATGAAGACTTCTATCGCAATCGGGGTTTCGCTTCTTCTGCTTGCATTAAGTGCTCAGAGCCAAACATCCACGTAACAGAAAGCGATCAAGGTATGGTGAAGCAGCTCGCAGCCTTCCCGGCCGGAACTGGCTGAGAACTCTACCAGGTCCGTGCGTGTCAATCCTCTGCTTCAGGCAAGTGCACTGGCACATGCGTCCGGTTCTTTCGTCACATTCGAGCCAAGCGCACGGACAGCATGGCATACGCTCCCGCGCGGGCATCAAGTGAGGAATTCCAGGCTAGGCAATTTAGGCCGTGATCCCCAACGGGTAGCGTTGGCAGATTGATCCGAGACCTCAACTGCCGCATACAGGCCTTCCCACTAATCAAGAATGGATTGTACGCCGAAATTGGGATATCTATACTTAAGACGTGAGCAGATGATCTGAATACCATTGTCACGGAATTACAGAACTTGTCCTGTTTTCGCTTCGGGGCAACACTCAGACTTTCTCCACATGCTTACCGCATGGGGCAAGATAGAATGCGCCCGATTCTGAAAGCCGGTCCAGAAGGTCACAAACAAGATGATGATAAGCGCTGCTTGGCTCGTATTCGATATGAAGTACTATGTCGCTCATGTCTTTGCGCACAACAACTCCGTCCGCCTCCAAATTTTCCCAGAAGGAAGATTTCAAAGGCGAGTTGAGAACTGCGCATTGCGGGGATGAACGTTTTGTCGCTCTGCTTAACTCGCACACTGGTGTCGCTCATTTAACATCCCCGGCGTTCGTGACAGAAACTTTCCTGGCTTCCGTCCCGCCAAGAACAAAACACCTTTGCTGAAGGAAAGCTGACCAAGCCTTGGTCGTGATCTAGAAGTTTTCAAGACGGGCCAAAAAAGCAGGCGACCAAACTACCAAAGTCGCCCCTTTTGCGTTGGCCTCTAGTGCTACTTGGTTGTACCGCTCCAGCAGAAGACGCGGATCATTTAGACACTCCAGAAATTGCTCGCGTCCAAACCTCTTCTCGACCAGCATAGACATTTCATAGCCCACCGTGTACATCGGTCCTTGGGTATCGCCCCAGAATGGGGCAGCTCTCTTTTGAATTGCTTCTTCTCCAGTCAGTGTGCCATCAAGAATGTCGAGAAAGAACTGCTGCAGGGGCGCGATGTCACTATTAAAGTGCATCATGTCCCTGTCCCACCGGGCTCGGGTCAAAGCATCATCTTCCCAGTGGGGATGACGTTCCGTTGATCCTGCTGCCGCCTGCATTGCTTCTCCTTCTCCAAATCCGGTCATCCATTCGAGGACTGATTTGGCCTTCGGAGAAAGGTTCATCGTCAACTGATCTTGCTTCTTCGCGAGGCTCGCGAGACCGATGTGATGACATTCATGTGCGACCGTATTCTCAAACTTATCCTTGGTTTGCGAATTGATAGAAAGAAAGATCGCTGGGCCTTCTGTGGGGGATGACCATACGAAACTGTTGTGCATCGGCTTGATCACCGGAAACACCTTTGCGTGAATGAACGCCCCAGTTGGGAGCCATGACAACACACCTGCCCAGGCCGGCCATATCTGCTTGCTTCATTGAAGCTATCGTCTTTCGCCAAGTCGGTTCCTGTTCATGCGCCGCCGGGGACAACAGAAAAGGCTGAAACTCTTCATCCGAGAAGGGGTGGCCAAAGCTTGCATCTCGTGCCTTGAGAGCACCATACGGCGCCGTGGCGAACAATTTTCCCCAGTCATTGGAAGTGATAGGTTCTTGGCGAGCCCTCTTTGTAAGGATGGATAGGGCCTGATCTGCTTCGGAGGTATCGAGCCGTAGAACAACTGACGGGAGTTCTTCTCCAAAGCTTGCAGCGCTATAAAGGAAGCACAAGAACATCAGCAGAGACAGAATTTTCCTCGCCATAGTGCATCTCCGAATTGGGAAAGGGTGATTGTTTCGACTGGCAGAGCAAAGACAACAAACGAGCCTCAATTGAGAGGCTCTGATATAAATACTATACGATTAGTATTTTCTGTGTCATCTCAGTCATGGGCTCATTTGTAATGGGCAGTCACGGATATACTAGATAAATAGTTTGCGGGCCAACGCCTCGCAGGCGAGCTAGTGTATAGGAAAGAGATATGCCGCCGAAACAATCCGCAACACTAACAGGGGCAGAACTTCGATTGATGCGCGTGCTCTGGAAAAAAGGCGAGATGTCCGTTTCGGACATTGTTGACGCGCTTTCCAGCAAGGCCCCACTCGCATACACCACGGTCATGACGACGATGAAGGTACTCGAAGAAAAGGGGTATGTGGCCCACCGTAAGGAGAGCCGAGCCTTCCTGTACACACCGATCGTGGATGAGGAAACAGCTAACCAATCCGCTCTCGAGCACGTGTTGAGAAGCTTTTTCAACAATTCCCGTGAAAAGCTATTGCTCTCATTGCTCGGCAACGAGAAGATCACCGCGACTGAACTGAAGAAATTGAAGAAGCGAGTTTCGGAGGCCAAGTGATGGATCACGGATCCGATCTGGTGCGGCTGGCGACAACGGTTCTTTTCGCCAGCATTTGGCAAAGTGTGGTGCTGGCGGCGTGCACAGAGGTGTTTTTGAGATTCGCGCCAAACGTCTCGGCCAAGATCCGTTTTCGACTCTGGAGCGCCACGTTTTTCGTTTGTTGCCTTCTTCCCGTGATCGAGCTGGCGTACAGAGCGCTAATGCCGGTTTCGTCGTCTTCGGTCGCCGCCAACATGACCGGGAGCATCTCGATCAACGCAAACTTTGCGCACACTTGCCTCTTGGTGTGGGGAGTTGCAACTACTGCCTCCCTGATCCGACTTGTCTCAGGTCTTTGGGCGGTTCATGCATTGATGGAGATGTCTGCGCCGGCGCCTGTGAGCCTCGCAAGCCTCAAGGATCGCATCGTCGGTTCCAACGTCAGCTTTGTGAAACTGCTTGTATCGGATCGTATCGCGGCTCCGGTCCTGGCTGGCTTTATCAATTCTGCAGTCATACTGCCCGAGAGTTTCGTAGGGCTGTTTCCCGAGGAGCACCTGGCTTCGTTGCTCCAGCACGAGGGGCAGCACCTCATGCGACGCGACCCATGGACGACACTAGCTTTTCGCATCTTGCGGGCTCTCTTTCCGTTGAATCCAGCCCTTTGGTATATAGATCGTCGATTGGCGATCGCACGAGAGATTGCCTGCGATGACGGAGTGCTTGAGGCGGGTGTGCCGCCTGAAAGCTATGCAAGTTGCCTTGCGCAGGTTGCGGAACTGGCGTTTCACCACAGATCAGACCCGCTGGTTTCTGGCTTTCTAGGACGCCAGAGCCAGATATACCTGAGGGTTGACCGTGTGCTCTCTCCCCGTACGGCGAGCGCCCCTGCATTTGCTTTTTCGACTTGTACAGCCACGGCGTTGATCGTCCTGGCTGTGTTCCTGCTTGGGGTGCCAGATTTGGTCAATCTTCCTGAGCCGGCCTCAGTGCAGTCTTCAAGCACCGTTAAGTCTTCCCCAGAGCCCTCCGACGACTCGTTCGACTATCTCGCATCTCCTTTCGGCTCTCCTTCAACGCCTTCCGTTCGGCCACCCTCGATGCCTGTATTTCACTTTCCCAGGGGAAGGCGGCATAGAACAGTGACGGACGATCTGAGAAAGGCTAGTAAAGGATGACGGAATTGTTTTCGGCACGCCGTCTCGTGCACTCTGATGCACGGACAATAAGAGCTACCTGCATCGTCTGCCCTGGGACGTTTTCCGCCGCCGAGATCCTAAACGGGAGGGGCTCAGGAACTGCGGCTCATGCCCATTTCACGCACTGGAGTTGCTCTTACATGAACCGAGCCTTTGTGCTTTTCGTTGCCCTTCTGTACATGTATGCCGTAGAGTCGGCATGGGCTGGCCAGGCGGTACAGACTGTCCCGGTCCGCTCCTCCGTATTACCCAATGCTTCCCTCGAACGCTATGGCCATCCCCAGCAACTTGTGGACATCGGAGGTCGACGGTTGAATCTTTACTGCTTGGGCCACGGCTCTCCGACAGTCATCCTCGAGGGTGGGTTGGAAGCATCGACTATCGTCTGGCGCAAGGTACACGCCGAGCTCGCCAAGACGACCCGCGTGTGCGCCTATGACCGTGCCGGATATGGGTTCAGCGACCCAGGTCCGCTACCGCGCGACACGCGAAGCCTCGCCGACGATCTGGCCGCCCTGATAAAAGCCGCGCAGCTGCAGCCGCCGTACGTGCTGGTGGGTGCCTCACTTGGGGGAGGAATCGTGCGGCTCTATGCCGACACTCACAGGGCCAATGTTGGTGGCATGGTGCTCGTCGATCCACATACTGAGCACGAAGAGAACCGCCTCGAAGCCGTCTCGCCGGGGTTCCTTAAGAGAATAAAGAAGGGAAATGATTCGTTGCGCGCGTGCTTGACCGCAGTCGAAGCGGGCGTTCCCGCGCCGGGGTCAAAGGCTGCTGAAGATTGCGTTGACGACCCTGAACCTGAGTTTCCGGCCACCGTTAACGACCATTTTGCGCAGCTGTCGAGCCATCCGCCGTTCTTCCGTGATGCTTTGTCGGAAGCCGAAGAGGAACTCGGTGCGGGAGCGGATCAGGTAGAGGCATCGAAGCGGTCTTACGGAGCCCTACCCTTGATTGTGCTAACGTCGACGACGCCCGAATCACCGGCCCCCAGCCATCCCGATCCTTACTTCGATGCGCGGACCAAGGTGGTGATTGCAATGCACGAGGAGACGGCGCACCTCTCGTCGCTCGGAGTCAACCGCATCGTTCCAGGCGCGACGCATCATATTATGCTCAGCGTGCCACAAGCCGTGATTGATGCGGTCAATGAGGTGGTCGCCGAGGTGCGACACGGTCGAACTGCGGCACGACCACAGCATTGATTGTCTTAAACGGCACACCTCCAACTTGTCTCCCAAAACGCCGAATAAGAAGCACCGCAGAATCTCTCCGCACGTCTTCCGCCACTCCACGGCAGAGGGTCTGCTGGAGCAAGGCGTAGACATCAATGTCATCCGAGCCCGGCTGGGCCACGTCAGCTTGGAGACCACCAACCGTTATGTCGAAATCACCTTGAGAACGAAACAAACCGCAGTCGCAGCTTGTCTTCCTCCCACCTGAAATGGCTTAACTCGTTGTAATCGTTATGTGCCTCCCATGAAGGGGGCCGCTTGTTCCCACGCGGCTCTCGCTTTTCGCGTGTGACAGCAATCTCTTTTCCGTCACACCTCGTGTGAACAGATTCTATCGGGACATTCATCGGGTGCTCCCGAAATTCTCCTTCGCGTTAAAGCCGCTCTCGTATAGCAAGGCGCCAGCATGCCAATACAGCGAAGAGCAGCCCTCCGCACATCCCCCATATGAGCGGCAATAGCGGCTCTTGCGGCGAAGCAGCAGCCGCCGCGGCGGTCCAGGGATACAGGCTGAGAAATTTCAGCGGAGCGGAGATCAGGATGATACCGGACATGATTCCGGCAATTCCGATTCCAAGCGCAACAAGAAAGCTGCGCCAGCGGAGCGCAAGCCAGCACTGCAGAGATAACAAGAGCAAACATGCGCCGCAGCTTCGGCTTACTCCACTAAGCAACAATCCCCATGGCAGCGCAGCGCCTCCCCATTCCACGCGCACCAGCTTCAGTATCTCGATTGCACCCACGGTAAAGAGGGGTAGGCACGTGGAACTAAACACCAACAGTCCAAAAACGATGATCCACTTCGCGGCATAGATAGGCCAGCGACGCAGGGGCAATGCGAAGATCTGCTCCCAGTGATTGCCGTTGTGATCCAGCGATGCACAGAGTGAAGCCGCCAGCGTTGCCCAAAAAGGCAGAAACACGAGCGTCCACAGTGTCACAATTCCGCGAGCAAACCCGAGAGCAGGATTCGCAGCGGCGCGCTCCACATCTTCTCCACGTGCCATGTAGACGCCGAACTGCAAGAGGACAATGAACAGCGGCGCAATCACAGCAAGACGCAAGGCAAGCGTGCGCTTCAGCTTCAGTGACTCGGCCGATACTGCCCGCATCAACTCAGTCATGTTCCTCCGAACGGCTGGTGACCCTCAGAAACAGCGTTTCCAGTGATGCCTGTTCCTGTTCCAGGTGATGAACAGCTACGCCATGCTGTACAAGCAGTGCATTAATAGCACCCGCATCGGACGCATGAGCAACCGGCATGGAAAGCGCGCCATCCGGACGTGCCTCAACACCCCATCCGTTTTGTCGTAGCAGCAGAACAGCATTCTCGGGCCAGTCCACACGCAGCATCAGTAGCCTGCCGCACTGCGCCTGGAATTCGCCAAGCGTTCCTTGAAACAGAAGATGGCTTCGGTCAAGAATGACAACGTGATCGGCGATCTGTTCGACTTCGGCCAGTAGATGGCTCGATAGAAACACAGTAGCCCCGCGCTGCCGTACAAGCGTCCGCAGAAGATCGCGCAAATCATGTAATCCCGCCGGATCAAGCCCATTGGCAGGCTCATCGAGCACAAGCAGCTTCGGATCGCCGAGTAAAGCAACAGCCAGGCCAAGACGCTGCCGCATTCCGAGCGAGTAAGTCCGGACAAGCCGGTCAGCATCCTTGACGAGTTGTACCAGTTGCAAAGCCTCGGAGACAGTTGCCGGAGCAAGACCGAGCAGCCGCCGGATTACTTCCAGGTTCTCGCGCCCCGTTAGATTCGGATACGGAGATGGGCTCTCGATCAACGCCCCAATCCGGCTTCGTATCTCAGGATCAGTGCGGGAAACACGTTGGCCATCGATCAGAACTGTCCCGCAGCTTGGTTTGAGCAAGCCCAGGAGCAATCGAATGGTCGTCGTTTTGCCCGCTCCGTTCGGACCGAGGAATCCGCAGATGGACCCTGTCGGTACCTGAAGGTTCAGTGCTTCAACTGCGGTCAGCGAGCCATAGCGGTAGGTTACGTCGCGCGTCTCAATGGCAAGAGATGCTGGCATGAAGATGAGAGCTCCTTAGGCAACAGGGAAACTAACGACCAGCGATTGGTGTCCGGGTGTGCCATGTTGCCCGCGCGGAGATCGCAGCGGCGAAACCGAAGAGGATCAGGGTAAGAATCCAGGACGCCAAACCAGACAAGCCGAATGGTCCGCTCGCGCTATGCAGTGCCGTAGCCGACACATGGATAACGGAATATCCCCAGACGGCGACACCCGCCAGCATGACGAAGATTCCGACTGCCGCCCAGGGTGCCAGCGCGCAGGCAAAGGACAGCGGATTTACCTCAACATTGATTCCCCGATATGCGATGCGCAAATTGCGGCGCTGGCTGTTCTGCGCAAGCTGCGAGATGCTTGCTGCGCTCGCGAGGCAAGTGAATCCAAGTAAGGCTGCGCTGGTCAATCCAGTGAGCCATCGAACGCTTTCTGCCGGCCAGTCCGGACGGGAAAAAGCTACGGCCCACGGTGATGCCGCCCAGTGCCCCCCTGTAAACATCCGTACTGCGGCCACCCATGCAATTAGCGCAAAGGCCGAGATCAACGGAATCGTAAGCTTTAGGTACACTCCGCCCCGCCGCGCACGCACTGCATAGAGGCAAATGGACAATCCAAGCGGCAATCCAGCAATTGCGATAGCTGATGCCGCAAGTACGCAGCCAACCTGAATCATGGTCCAACTGGCGGCGGAAAGCAAGTTCTGAGCCATGGCACTCACCAGCGGTGAGTCATCCACCATCCCGTACAGGATGAGTCCCGCGACAACCGCCATCATCCACGCCGACCAGACTGAGCCAACAATAACGCCCTGGTTGCTCTCTTGCGAAATTGCAGCTTGCATGTGTGCCTCCCCTGCTGACCGAAGGACATTGGCCACGGTTTTCAACGAGATCGGATGTTCTTCGAGCAAAGCGGCAAACTCTTGCCCGTAACGCATGCGCCAGCGGCGCGGATATAGACTTACCAGCCGTGCAGCAGTTCTTGAAGTCATTGCGCCTCCAACTTCCGCAGTCCCGCGAGCACAATTTGACGCATCGCCAACAGCTTGGTGCGAAGCGCCCGGCGACCGGTCACAGTCAATCGGTAAGGTTGGCGACGCTCCTCAACAGCCAGCGGCTCGATCAGCCTCTGCTGCTCCAGCCGTGTGATTGCGCCATAGAGCGTGCCAGGGCCGAGCCGTGCTCCGCTCATTCGCTCGATCTCTTCGATCATGGCGTAACCGTGTTTAGGCCCATCTATCAGACTAGCAAGGACCAGCAAAGGCGGGTCGGAGAACTGTTCCGCCTTGGATTCGACTACTACGTATCGCGTACTATTCCGCATGACGTAATAGTGAATTAATAGATCGCCCTTGTCAAGAGCCGCCCGGCGGTGGCAGCAACTCCTGGGCAAACAGCTGTTGGCATGCCATAAAGAGAGCAAGTGATTCCAGGTCGCGCAGCTATCTATAAATGCATATAATGCTCCCCCTTCACAATGCCGAAACCTTTGTTTTCTGAAAGAAGTCTCCGCGTGGACACTTAAAATACTATTCATATAGTATTTATCTGTTGAGTACTTGTAATGCATACCCGGCCATTCGCTCACAAAAGGAAGGACACCGTGCCAAGCTGCCTCCGCCCCCACGTTTTAAGGATCAGTGCAGAAGGCGCAGTCTGCCTTCTTTCGATTGTCGGTACTTCCCAATTGGCCCGACCGATGACGATGGCGGGATCGGAAACATCGCAACCCTCTGTTGCGGTCCGCGTCGCGGAACAAAACTCTTTGTTCCGCCAGCAATGGGACGATGACATGAAATCCTCACCCGAGACCGCGACTGCATACGGGGATTACCGTTACAACAATCGCCTAAGCGATTATTCTCTTGCCGCAATTGCAAGGCAACACGCTACAGACCAGGCATATCGGATCAAACTGGCGGCCATATCTACGGAGGGATTTTCCGATGAGGATCGTTTGTCGCACGATTTGCTTCTTCATATGCTCGATGACAGACTCGCAGACTACAAATTGAAAGTGCACGAGATGCCGGTCTCTCAGATGCAAGGCATCCAGAGGGACCTGGGTGATCTACCCAACAGTGTTCCTCTCGATACAGTCCAGCACTATCGGGATTACGTTGCCCGTCTTCACCAAATTCCCAATGCAATTGAACAGACAATAGCTGTACTCAGACAGGGCGAAAAAGATGGCCTGATGCCGCCGCGCGTACTCCTCGATCAGATACCCGCGCAATGCGAAGGAATTATCTCCGATGATCCCTTTCTGAAGCCTACGAAGAGGTTTCCAGAATCAATTTCTGTCGACGAGCAAAAACGACTCACCGAGGAAATAACCCGCGCGGCACAGACGGAAGTTCTGCCGGCGTACAGGCACCTCTCCGATTTCATCGCCAGGGAATATGCCCCGCATGGTCGCGACAGTATTGGTATGAGCAGCCTTCCAGGTGGCGTGGAGCTATATCAGAACGCGATTAGGAAACAGACCACGACCAATATGAGTCCGGCTGAAATCCATACGCTTGGCTTACGCGAAGTCGACCGCATCAATGGATTACTGACAGAACTGGCTCACAAGGCTGGATATGCAGATCTGAAGAGCTTCCGTGCTGCCATTAACAGCGATCCGCAGTACATTCCGGAGTCTGCAGGCCAGATCGTCGATGACTTCCAGCGGTACATAAATCAAATGCAGCCGCGTTTGTCTGAACTCTTTGGAGTGTTTCCTACAGAACCCCTCACAGTAGAAGCGATGCCTCCATCGCAGCCAGGTAATATCTCGCACTACATTCCCGGCACGGCAGACGGCACGCGGCCCGCCAGGGTCGTAGTTGCAACGTCAGATTATGCCCATCGCAAATTGATCAGCGATGAAACCATTGCCTATCACGAAGGCATTCCCGGACACCACCTGCAGATCTCCATACAGCACCAACTCAAAGGATTGCCAGAGTTCCGCCGGCATCTGATCTTTACTGCATATGCCGAAGGCTGGGCCGTCTATGCCGAAGCACTTGGCAAAGAGATTGGCTTCTTCCAACAGTCAGCGTCGGACTATGGCAGGCTAAACACGGAGTTGATGCGAGCGGTTCG
>Ga0207857_1000153_pt1 | contig 20235 bp, 23 predicted proteins | sample LuqExpMetageno22_FD_187780 | JGI IMG/M metagenome (GOLD analysis project Ga0207857, IMG submission 187780) | Tropical forest soil microbial communities from Luquillo Experimental Forest, Puerto Rico - Sample 22 (SPAdes) | ecosystem: Environmental > Terrestrial > Soil > Tropical forest ... | reverse complement strand
GAAACGACCCTTTTGCAATTTGGCTCCCCAACCCGGACTCGAACCAGGGACAAGGTGGTTAACAGTCACTTTATAAGGGTGTTTCAGGCAGTTTCAGTCCTCTCCTTACGATCCCGCACTACAACTATAACTAATTGACAATATGTAATTTTATGCGTATTATTCAATTCATGTCGTTTCAGAAAATTTCACCCATAGCAACAAATCAGACGGCAACAAAACGGCAACAGCCGACGGGTGGAGGGCAACAACCCATGACTCAAAAATTTACAGATTTGTTTTTGAAAGGCTTAAAGCCGAAGGATAAGGAATACACCGCACGGGAAAAGGGTGGCTTTGGCATCCGCGTCATGCCTTCCGGGCGCAAGGGCTTTTTCTATCTGTATCGGGTAGACGGCCAGCGGCGCTTCCTGAACCTCGGGGAGTATCCAGATATTGATTTGAAGGAAGCCCGCAAGAAATACGAAGCAGCAGCAGCGCAAGTGAAGCTGTTGAAGGACGGGCTTCCCGGAGGAGCCGACCCGGTACAGGTCAAGGAAGATAAGCGAGAAGAACGCGAAATACACCGGAAAGCGCCCACGGTTTCCGAGCTTTGCGCGGACTACATAGAGCGCCATGCCAAACGGAAAAAACGGTCATGGCGAAAGGATGAACAGATTTTGAACCGTGACGTTGTTCCGGCATGGGGGAAGCGTAAGGCAAAGGACATTACCAAAAGCGACGTTATCCGTTTGTCGGAAAAAATTATTGATCGTGGGGCGCCGATTATGGCGAACTACGTTTATCAGGTATGCCGTAAAATGTTCAACTGGGCAGTAGAACAGGACATCCTGCAAGCCACTCCGTTTCTGGGCACGAAGCTTCCCTCCATCACAAACGCACGGGAACGGGTATTGAGTGAAGCGGAAATCAAGACCCTTTGGGGGCGACTTGATCAAACCGATTTGAATATGTCCGCAGGTATCCGCCGGTGCCTCAAGCTGATTTTGTTGACAGGGCAGCGGCCAAATGAGGTTTCCGGGATGCATGCCAGGGAGATCGACGGCCACTGGTGGACGCTTCCCGTAGAACGGCAAAAGGTAGCCAAGGCGAAAGAAGGTAAGCGAGGACCGCACCGCGTATATCTCACTGATATGGCGCTTGAGTTGATCGGCGACACCACCGGCAAGGGGTACGTCTTCCCTACCCCATTCAAGGATGTTGAACAACCCTTGGGCGATACTGCCCTGGCGGTTGCCGTTGGCCGGAATCTGGCTTACCCGCTGACCGACAAAAACGGCACGCCGCTTTACAATAAGGACGGTACACCCGCAACAGAGAACCGCCTGGGAGTTGGGCACTTCACCCCGCATGATTTGAGGCGCACGTGTGCCACCTTTATGGCCAAAAACGGCGAAATGGATGAAGTGATAGACGCCGTCCTGTGTCACGCCAAAAAAGGCATTATCGGGACATACAACCAATACCGCTACGATGCCGAAAAACAAAAGGCCCTTACTGTCTGGAGCGACAAGATCAAGATCATCCTGGCTGGCGACAAGGTTATCTCCATGAAGCGCAAGACGGCATGACTTGAACTTTGAAACCCCTTGCAGCAATCTATAATTTTTGGTATATAGTATTTCATGCCAGAGGCCAAGATGAAAGCAACGCTGATCATACAATCACGGGAAATCGTTGACGGCATTTTAATTGAGATGGTTGCGTGGAGCGTCCCTATCCCGGTTTCAGGCTGTACACACCGCTTCAAGTACCGCTTTTACGCGGGGCTGTTGGACGGCACCTGCCTTTTCCGTTACGACAATGAGCGCGGCAAAGGGGATCACAAGCACATGGGCAAAGGGCAGCAGGAGTCGTATGGATTCACCTCCCTGGTTGCCTTGAAAAACGACTTCATGCACGAGATACAGCGATGGATACGGGAGAACAGGCCATGAGCAGAAATTTCAAGGTTGCCGTTAAAAGCATGGATGAGTATTTCAGCGAGGCGGAAGAGGTCTTGCGGAATGCCGATGCCGGGATATTGCCGGAAGATCCGGTGGAGCGGGTCTACTTCAACGACGTGAAGACCTTTCTGAAGTACATCACTCCCCGGCGTTTTGAGTTACTGGACAGGCTCCACCATGCCGGCCCGCTGAGCATCAGGGCGCTGGCAAAGCTCCTTGACCGGCACTACAAGAATACCTTCGATGACGTGAAGCTCCTAGAGCAGATCGGGCTTATCGAGCAGACCGAAGAAGGGCTGTATCGGGTTCCCTGGGATGAGGTGACGGCATCCTTCAAGCTGGCAGCGTGACATTGCCTGACCATGGCACTTCGGGCCTTCCCGTTCCCCTTCCCGCCTCCTTCTAAAAAAAGTGCAACGCGAACCCGTCCGGAACGCGCTGCACTTTATAGGTTCAGTTGATACTGCGGCCTGGCGCAGACCTACTTCAAATAAGCCTGACAATGCTTTTTTTACGACCGGTCCGACCAGATGTTGACTCCTTCCGTTCCACCTCGATCCGTTTCATCTCCTGCAATTTTTGTAAAGCGTTGTTAATGTCAGATGCGGCAGCATTCCTGCCGAGTACCCCGCTAATCTCAGTTCGCGACAACTCCTGGCCGGGGGTTGCATGAAGGGCACACAAAATTTTTTCCGCCAAAGTGATGCCCTGCTGATCTCCCTTGAAAATAATGCATGCAGACTCCCGAGCATAGGCAGCGCAACAAATGGTAACAGGGCTATGATTGCAGCGGAACAGGCGGTTGCCTGTCTGGCTGACCAGGGGATCAACCTATCGGAGGTTGACGGGATGTTGTGCAACCTCAGCGGGTCATCGAACCTGACCATGGATGATTATGATTCCGTTTGCAACTATCTGCATACTCGATTTAATAGTGACAATTATTTGCTTGGCCTCATGGTTGATGACTGGCTGGGGGAAAATCTCGTGGTGAACCTTGTGGCGACGCAGAAGGGAAGTGGCTGCATGGTTCCTGATTGGATTGATATTCGTGACAGGATCAACCGAACACCTCGCATGTCACCGGCTCTGATAGCATTTTGCTCCGATGACGATTGAAAACAATTCGTTTCGACGTTTTGGGGGAGGGTGGTAATGCGCGAGTTCAAGCGAAATGCGTTATTGGCAGGGCTAGAGCTATCTCTTGAGGAACAGGGGCATCTGCATGGTTGCACGCGCGACGACTTGCAGCGGGGAAACCTCCAATATGCCTTCCAAGAAATATCTCCGGCAACACACACGGAATGCGCCTTCGTGGTCTGGGCGGGAACTCGGTGCCAGCCGGTTCATGATGTCATCGATGAATTTTGCCGCCGGAAAGCGGGCCAGGAACCCTTGCTGTTCGATCATGAGGTGCTGAGCCTGAAAGGATGGTGTCAGCCAGATACACAGCGTATTCTGGTGTTTCGCGAACAGATCGAATCGCTGGTAAAGGAACTATCGGGTAAAGGCGACGGGAAAGCCATTGCCAGCGGAATCTATCGGTTCTGTGGAGTCGGGACTGGAATCAGCTTGGATGAGTTCGTGGGTATGGTCACAAGCAAAGGGGAGCTATCAGCGGGGGGTATTGCCGATTTATACGATTACATCAAGGAGCGTTACGCCAGTTCGTTGCCATACGCTTGGTGCTCGACAATCGTGGAACGGGCATTGAACCCCATGACTTTTCCTACATCCCCCCAAGGCCGTTTAATACTCCCTTGACCGTTTCAACAAAAACTCTCTGCTTGTCCTTATTGAGTTTTTTGGCTGATTGGAACAGAGCGACCATATCACTGTCCCACGACTCTCCTTCACCAGGCAATTCGACAAGCTCGGCAAGGGTCATTTCAAGGGCCTCTGCTATGGAATGATATGAGCAGATCGATGCTTTCACCTTCCCCGTCTCGACATTACTGATGAACACGGGGTGCAAATTGGCACGCTCGGCAAGGCGCTCCTGGGAAATATCCTTGGCTTTTCTTAACGCCTTGATTCTGTTGCCCAAAAGTTTAAGCAGTTCGGTACATTCCATGTCTCATAAAATAGGCTATATTTACAATATTTTTAATAAACGATGGGCTAGATGGTTCTTGATTTCTTAAATTATAAGTTATATAAAATTCTTCGATTTATTCTATCGGCTAGTTATTATGCCTGATGTCGATTGACCATTAATTCCTAACAAGGAGGATTTCATGAAAAGGCCGCTGTACCTCATATTCCTGCTGGTGGCTGTCTCAGGCTGCGCAACACCGCCGATAGTCATGGAGAATCATGTCCAGCGCAAGGTATTTACCCCATGCGCCAGCGATACGTTCTGCTTCCAAAGCGCGTATGACGTGACCTGGGATTCCTGGTGCAATGCCAATGATCGGCAGTGGCCCAGACATGGCTGTAGGTACGGAGGGTACGACTACGATTATCCGGTATCCTCGCGGAGTAAAGAAAGTGTCGTTCTGACCGGGACCGATGGCTACTTGGTAACGCTCCCGGCGGGCGGCAATATTGTCATGCCCCAGGAGACGACCAAGGGGGTGGCACATGATTAGCTGGCGGCTGACAATGGCATTATGGGGCATTGTGCTTGTCGCTGTGCCCCTATTTGGCGGCTGCGCCGATGTGGCCATGATCGAGTCCCATGAGCGGTATGTCATGAACGAGCAGCTAAAGGTGGCACCAAGCCAAACGACGGCGGGCCGCTTCAACGCGCAAATGATCTTCATGGCGGACCAGATCGAGCGGAACGTGGACCGCAAAAGTCTGGAGAACACCTTCATCGTCACCAGCTTTACCAACCTCAATAGACTCTCGGAAACCACCCCGTTTGGGCGGCTGGTGGCCGAGAACCTGATACATGAACTGCAAGTACGGAAATGGAAGGTCTTCGAGGTCAGGCTGACCAAGGATGTCGTCATCAACGAAACCGGCGAGTTCTCTCTGAGCCGCGACATCAAGAAACTCCGCGATATGTACAAGATCGGCGGGATCGTGACCGGCACCTATTCCGTGGCGGAAGACCATGTTATCGTCAATGCCCGGATCATCGACATCGACAGCGGACTGGTGGCTTCGTCGGCACAGGTCCATATGCCGGTCAACTGGTTCACCGACTCATTGCTATTCAGCGAAGAGAACCGCAAGCCCATGAAGATCGTCGGCGATACGCCAATCCGGCCAAATGGTACTGAAATTCAATGAAATTGGTACAGAAAGGCAACCTCTCATGACCCGACGATTCCTTGCGGCTGTGGCTGGTATCGCTATCATCCAGACTCTGACCGGCTGCGCAACCTATAACACCTATCATCCCGAAGCGTATGGGGCCTGCTACAACAAATCGCTGCCGGTGCTGCTCGATGCCACCGACCTGAAAGCGCTGTTCCAGGATATCGCCGCCGAATTATGCGTGGATACCTGCGCCGAGTGCGCGGCACGGACCGCTGACGGCAAAGCGGCCATACCGGCGAGTGCACCCAGCGATGAGGCGAACCGCCTGACCGTGCTCGTCACCGACTTTGCCGACCTCCAAACCTTCATCCCGAACCAGCCCGGCCTCCTGATGGGCGAACTGATGCGGGCCAGCCTCAATAAGACCTGCTGCTACAAGATCATCCAGGCCGAGTTCGCTAAATACTTCAAACTGTCGGAAAGCGGGCTGGTGGTGCTGACGCGCAACGTGAACGAGATAAAGAAGGATGAGTACTTCCAGTCCGAGGCGATAGTGGGAACCTACAACTACCTGAGCAACAACAAGGTAGTCATCTTTGTCAGAAGGATCAACATGGCAACCGGGAAAATATCCCGGATGGTGACGCGGGAGGTCAATTATTCCTGCCTTGGGCGGTCGTTGAGGTATTCGGTGAAGTGATTTGGTGTGCCTCAACTCCGCCCTGTAAACGTATTACCGGGCTGGGTGAGGCTATTTCAATGCCCCTGCGCCGATTGTCATAACGACCACCGGCGCACGACATGTTTTGTCGCGCACCGGTGCCATAATGGGTTTAGCAAATACTTAGAGGAGGCCCGTTATGGCACGTTCAGCGGTAGAAACAGCACGTATTCTTCAAGACATCTACAATGAGGATTTCAACGGTGATGAGAGCGAACCGTACCGGCTTGGATGGGATCAACTGCGGGGCATAGCCGGTGTTGGACGGCTGACAGACGATATTATCGGAGGTGTCTGCAAGAATATGCTGGACTCTGGTTATGTCCTTGTCCCGTTCGATAACTTCCTACTGGTGGGGATGGAATCAAATTACCGGCGGACGAGAAAGGTGCCGGCACGGCTTGTGGAAGCATATCTTGCCGTATCCTCCGACGAGGAGGAAGATGACGGTCAAGACCATGAGATTGGCAACAGCGATGATGTTGCCTGACAGCTCGCTATATCGAGATTACCAGACGGTTGCGTGAGGCAGGGGAGATTATCGGGATACGGATACTCGATCACATCATCATCGGCGACAGCCATGTGTCCTTCGTCAATCAGGGTTTGCTGTAACCGAAATTTCAAACTTATCCAAAAGGAGCAACAATATGAAATTTAACCCAGGGCAGATAGTTGTGACCAGAAGCGTGCATGCCTTGATGGCCGAGAATCTAGAATTTGCCGACCATGTCTACGCATCATTGAACCGGCATATGGCGGGAGACTGGGGTGAGATAAGCGCAGGGGATAAATTAACCAACGAGACAGCCCTGTTGGATGGCGAGCGACTATTCTCCGCCTATACGCGGGAAGGCTTGCCGCCAATCTGGGTCATAACGGAATGGGATAGATCGGTGACGACGGTGTTGTTCCCGGATGAATACTAAAACGCTATAAAATCTTGGTTGCGGTATGTTTTTCTCAGTAAAATATAAATAGAATGTTCCATGTAATTTCAAGCGAATTCAACCCATAGCAACCACAGAAACGGCAACAAAACGGCAACAAAAACAAAAAACAACAAAAAAGGAGTTAGCCAATGTTAGCTAACTCCTTGATTTGTTTGGCTCCCCAACCCGGACTCGAACCAGGGACAAGGTGGTTAACAGCCACCTGCTCTACCGACTGAGCTATTGGGGAATAGCGGTGTAGAGTCGACTTTTTAGCATGGATTCATTTGCCGTGTCAACCCAAAATATACGCAAAAAATCGCCCTGTGGCGGCTGGCGGGCAAAGCCGGTGCTGCCGTGTCGCTTATCCCGCCCCCCTGCGCTGCTCCTTGAAGCGCTTCAGGCGGTAGAAGGCTTCCCGCTCCCGCTCGCCGATGTAGTGGGCGATCGCCCTGATCTCGCTTTTGAGGCCCGGCAGCACCCGTTCCTCCAGCACCCTGATCCGGCGCGTCACCCGCACGACCTCCTCCCCCAGCCGCTTCATCCTGACCTCGAAGGCGGCGATCTCCAGCATCTGCATCACGATATCCTCGAAAAGGCCGATGGCCTCCTCCAGGTGGGGCGTGGTGAAGCGGCAATCATACCCCCGCCCGTCCGGGGGGCGGCGCACCTCCCCCTGCACCCGTATCTCCCGGTAGCGGAGCCCCATGACGTTCCGCTCCCCCACCGCCACCCCCACGTCCCGGACAGCCTCCAGGGGGAGCGACCCGATAAAGTCGTTCCCTTCCAGGCCGCTTCCGAGGGCCATCTCGGTCAGGGCCTTGGTGTAGGCCTTCCTGACCTCTGCCCGTGACTGGAGAAAGGGGGCGGAGATGGCCAGGATCTCCCGGATCAGGGCCAGGCGGCGGGCCGTGAGGATGCCGACGCTCCCGGTCACCGAGCGGGCCTTTTCCTTGAGCAAAAGCAGGTTGGTCCGGGTGGGGTGGATCATGTGGCCTCCAGGGAAAATCGCCGCAACAGGGCCAGGCCGGCATCGAGGCTCGCGCCGATCCCCCGCCTGGCCGGGCCCTGGCCGATGACCTCCGCCTCGAAGGCGTCGGCGAAATCGAGCATCGCCCGGTCGGACTCGACCATCCCCTCCCGCCCCACCACCGCCTCCAGGCCGCGGGCATAGCGCCCCTTGGCGTAGTGCCGGTACAGGGCGTCGGCGATCCGGCGGTGGTCCTCCCGGGTGCGGCCGGGGCCGATCCCGTGCTGCATCAGCCGCGACAGGCTGGGGAGCACGTCCACCGGCGGGAAGACGCCCCGCTGGTGCAGTTCCCGGGAGAGCACGATCTGCCCCTCGGTGATGTAGCCGGTCAGGTCCGGGATGGGATGGGTGATGTCGTCCTCCGGCATGGTCACCACCGGCAGCATGGTCACCGACCCGGCCACCCCCTGGATCCGCCCGGCCCGCTCGTACAGCGAGGCCAGGTCGGAGTACATATAGCCGGGGTAGCCCCGCCGGCCGGGGAGTTCCTCCCGGGCCGTGGAAACCTCCCGCAGGGCGTCGCAGTAATTGGTGATGTCGGTGACCACCACCAGCACGTCCATGCCGCAGGAAAAGGCCAGGTATTCGGCGCAGGCCAGGCCGAAGCGGGGCGCCAGGAGCCGCTCCACCACCGGCTCGTCGGCCCGGTTCACGAAGGCCACGAACCCGGTCCCCATCTCCCGGAGGGCGTCCATGTAAAAGGCGTAGTCGTGATGGGTCAGCCCCAGGGCCACGAACACCACCACGAACTCGCCGCCGCCCGCCAGGCGCGCGTTGTGCAGGATGCCCGCCGCCACCTCCCGGGAGGGAAGCCCGGCGCAGGAGAAGATGGGGAGCTTCTGTCCCTTGACCAGGGTGTTGAGGGTGTCGATGGCGGTGAAGCCGGTTTCGATGAACTCCTCGGGGCAGGCCCGGGCCGTGGGGTTGATAGGGAGGCCGCTCACCCCGCCCCACTGCTCCGGGATGAACAGGGGGAGCCCGTCGATGGGGGCGAAGGAGCCGTTGAAGACCCGCCCCACCAGGGAGCGGGACAAGGGGGCGCGGCGGACCGCATCGCTGAAGACGACCTCGGCCCCCAGGTCGATGCCCGCCGTCTCCCCGAACGCCTGGATCAGCACGGTCCGGCCGGAGATCTTCAGCACCTCGCCGGCCATGGCCGTGCCGTCGGGGTAGACGATCCTCACCGTCTCACCCATGCGGACGCTCCGCACCGCCTCCACGAACAGAAGCGGCCCTCCCACGGAGGCAACGGTGCGGTATCGGTGTTCGCTCAGTCTCATGGCCACTTCCTGTCGAACGAGGTCGGATGAGTAGTCAACTGTAGTCTTCGTATGCAGCAAAAGAGCAAAAGCACATTTACCACGGAGGACGCAGAGGAACAGCAGAGGCGCGATTACATGCGACTTTGCTACTGGATTGTCCTCAGGATTTTTGTTTTCCTCCGTGCCCCTCCGTGTCCTCCGTGGTGAAGCTGTTATTCAGTGTTAGTTTTAGCAAATCATCCAGGCACTAAGTTCCGCTCCCCAGCGCCTCCTCCAGGGAGAGTCCCTGCCCGAGGCCGGCCGCGGTCCGGTCGTGGGCCTCCAGGATGGCGCCCATCCTTGCCGCCGTCCGCTCGGGGGCGCAGAAGGCGTCGTCGCCATAGGCGTTCTGGCGCAGGAACTCGTTCCTGATCCGCTCCGTGGTCATCATCAGAAGCCGGTCCGCGTCCTGCAACCCCTCGGCACCCACGATCTCCGCCACCTCCCGCAGGGTGGCCTCCCGCTGCAACAACTCCCGGCAGCGCTGCTGCATCTCCCCCCAGGCCGGGTCCACCCGGGCGGCAAAGTGGCCCGCCACCCCCGCGGCGTACAGGGAATAGCTCTGGGACCAGTTGATAGCCGGGAAATGGCGGCTGTGGGCCAGGGCGGTGTCCAGCATCAGGAACACCCCGGCGGTGCGGAGGCAGGCCTGGGTGACCGGCTCGGAGAAGTCGCCCCCCGGTGGGGAGACGGAGAGGATCATGGTGAGGGAGCCGATGGCGCCGTTCAATGTCTCCACCGCTCCGGCCCGCTCGAAAAAGGCCGCCAGCCGGGACGACAGGTAGGTGGGATACCCCTCTTCCCCCGGCATCTCCTCCAGGGAGGAGGAAATCTCCCGCAACGCTTCGCCCCAGCGGGAGATGCTGTCGGCCAACAGCAGCACGTGCAGCCCCAGGTCCCGGTAATACTCCGCCATGGTGACGGCCGTGTAGATGGACGCCTCCCGGGCGGCCACCGGCATGTTGGAGGTGTTGACCACCACGATGGTGCGGGACAGGAGCGGGGCGCCGGTGCGCTGGTCGCTCAGGGTGCGGAACTCCTCCAGCAGTTCGGCCATCTCGTTGCCCCGCTCGCCGCACCCCACGTAGACCACCAGGTCGGCGTCGGCGAATTTGGCGATGGTCTGCTCCAGGATGGTCTTGCCGGTGCCGAAGCCGCCCGGGAAGATGGCGGTGCCGCCCCGTACCAGGGGGAAGAGGAAGTCGATGACTCGCTGGCCGGTGACGAGCGGCAGCACCGGGGGCAGTTTGCGCCGGAAGGGGCGCGGCCGGCGCACCGGCCATTCCTGCCGGGCGAACACCCCGCTGCCGTCCGCGTAACGGGCCACCGGCTCCGCCAGGGCACAGCCCCCCGATCGCACCTGTTCCAGCCTGCCGGCCTGCGGGGCGGTCACCAGGTGGACAAACGCCCCCTCCCGGATGCGGCCGATCACCTCGCCGGCCGCCACCTCGTCCCCCCTCTTCCGGTCGGGCTCGAAGTTCCACTCCGCGGCGGCGTCCAGGGGGGGGATGTCCCGGCAGGGGCGGACAAAGGGGCCCGCGGCGGCCCGCACCCGCTCCAGGGGGCGCTGCAGGCCGTCGTACATGGTGGAGACCAAACCCGGCCCGAGGGTGACGGTGAGCTGCCTCCCGGTCCCGGCCACCGGCTCCCCGATCCCCAGCCCCACGGTGTTCTCGTAGACCTGGACGACCGACCGCTCCCCCTCCAGCCGCACCACCTCGCCGACCAGCCCGCCATGGCCGACCAGGACCATGTCGCACAGCCTCACGCCGCTGATGGCAACGGTGACGGTGGGGCCGGATATGCCGGTGATGATCCCGTCCATGGCAAGGCCCTTTCACACTGGCAGGTTGTTGAAAAACAGCCATCTCGCCGCCGTCCTCGAAAGCCCCTTTGTGCGACGTAGCGCTGCTACGTCTCCGCAGGGCTTCCTGCGGGTGCGACGATCTGACTATTTTTGAACAACCTGAACTTTCAACTGCTTTCTAGCGCTGCAAGCGCACGTGATAGCCGATGGCCTTCCTGATGACAGCCAGGGCGTAGTCCTCCACGGTTTCCGCCCCCCTCCGCTCCGGCGCCGGCAGGACCACCAGCACCCCGGGCCACCGGGCGCCCATCTCCTTGAAGCGCTCCTCGGTCATGCCCGCCAGGAGCCGTTCGTCCACCACCGCCACCCTGGTCTCCGGGTCGGCCAACACCTCGTGGAGGGCCTCCCCGACCCCGGCGTTGGTGGACGTACGCTGTTGGAAACCGGCCAGGGCGAAGCCGGGCCGGGCATCCTCGGGGGTGATGAACACGATTTGCTTCACGACACGACCTCCTGCTCCAGGGTTTCCCGGCCCAGGTCCCTGCCGTGCAGCAGCAGGGAGAGGTTGCGCGTCTCCACCAGACGCCGCCAGAGATAATCGAGGATCAGGCCGACCCCGCCCGGTTCCCGCCCCTGCCGGCGCAGGAGCCTGCCCAGCCGGGCCGCCAGGAGCGGGACCAGCTCGGCCGGCGCCAGATCCGCCCCCACCCCCGGCATGCGGCCCATGAGGCGGCGCACCTGCTCCCCTTCCCGGTCCCCGGCCGCTGCCCGGAGGAGCGCCGTACCGATGCTGCCCCCCTCGATGAAGCCGTGCTCCGTCATCCTCCAGCGCAGGTGCTTGGCAAGGGCAACGATGTTTTCCATGTCGATGAGCCGGGTCACGAACAGGGCCACGGCGGGGTGGAGGTGGTGCATGGCCGCGTGTCCCAGGCAGGCATCCACCAGCTGTTCCTCGCACCCCTCCATCCCCTGCCGTTGCAGGACCTCCGGCAGAATCCGCTCCGCTCCCGGCCAGAAGTCGATATGCCCGCCCACCCCCGCCAGGATGGCCGGCAGATCCGTCACCTCCCGGAGGAGCCGTTTCACCGGGGCGCACAGCAGGCTGAAAGGGAGCAGGTCCTCCAGGGTGCGCCCCTCTTCGCCGCGGAAGCGGAGCCGCAGGGCCATGAAGAGGGTGCGCAGTTCCAGGGGGAGGAAGAACGGCTCGAAGATCACCTGCAACCTGCGCCCCATCTGGCGGTGGACCCAGGCGTACTCATGCTGGAGCCCGCGCCAGAGCCCTTCTTCAGCCCCCCCCTCCGGGGCCAGGCGATAGGGGGAAGGGGGCAGGGAGGCCAGCGGTTCCGCGGCAGCCAGCACCTGCTGCCAATCCGCCACCAGAAAGGCGCGACGCCCCGCGATGCGCGCCAGGAGGTAGGGGAGCGGCACGCCGCTCCCCCCATGTTCGGTCAGGAGTCCCATGGGTCACACCAGGCGCAGGACCTTTGCCGCCACGTCGGGGGCAAGCTCGGGCCAGCAGCGCTCCAGCCGCTTTTCAAGGGTGTTGTCGATGGTGAGCCTCCCCCCCTCGCCCGACGCCCACAGGCCGCCGGAGATGGCGCTGTCGGCCTCGATCCGGGCATCGGGAAAAAGGCTCCGGGCCAGCGCCGCATCGTCCGGATTGACCCGGACGACCTCCCAGGCGCAGGGGAACAGCTCCCCGGCCAGGCGGGCGAACCGCCCGGCATAGCCTTCATCCCGCAATCCGGCCAGGGAGCCCTTTGCCAGACCATACAGCCGTTCCACCAGGGCCGACTCGGCATGAAGCCTGATCCCTTCGGCCTGGCGCCGGCTGTCGGACGAAAGCCGCGCCTCCTCGGCGGCAACGGCTTCCTGCCGCCGCCTGGCGTAGCTGTCCCGCAACGCCTGGAGTTCAGCGGCGGCCTCCCCCCTGATGCGGCCGGCCTCGGCTACGGCCGTTCGCCGGATCGTCGCCGCCTTTTCCTCCCCTTCCCGCCGCAGGGAGTCGACAAGCTCGTGGTATCCCATGGTGCCTCCCTTGAGCAGGCTACAGATAGAGGATCATGGCTGCCACCACGAACCCCAATATGACCATGGTCTCGGGGATGGCCAGCAGGATGATGACCGTTCCCGACAACTCCGGCTTCTCGGCCAGAGTGCCCGCGCCGGCCGACCCGATCCTGGACTGGGCCCAGCCCGTGGCGATGGCGCAGAGCCCAACGGCCAGGGCAGCGGCAAAACCGAGCAATACCTTTTCCATATCCTTCCCCCCTTTCCAGCGCGGCACCCCGCGGGTGGCCCCGACCGGCGGCCGTCAGGGCGCTTTTTTGAAGGGTTCGAATCTCCGGCCGCCGTAGACGATGAACTTGTCGAAAAACTCCACGTAATGAAGCCTCAGGCTATGGATGGTGGGCGAGAAGAGCCCGAGAGCGATGTTGACCAGGTGGATCAGGCCGGCAGCCAGGGCGCCGGTCAGGATATCCCCGGTCAGCCCCGCAAAGCGGTTCGCCACCTGGGCGATCAGCACCGAGGCCAGCCCGATGGCCATGATGCGGGCATAGGAGATGATATTGCCGATGTTCTTCATCATCTCCAGCGGCGCCAGGAGTCCGCCCGTCAGGAGCATGAGCGGGATGGCCGCCAGGGCGGCGACGTTGAGCCCCCGCCTGACCGGGGGCGAAAACGGGGTGAACAGGGATACGGCCAGGGCCGTGAGGCAGAGCAGCAGCAGGATGTTCACGAGCTTTGCCAGGGACTCCCTGGCCTCCCGCCTCCTCAGGGCCGACCAGAGGCCGAGGCACAGGCCGAGGGTGATGTGGAAGACGCCCACGGAGAGGGAGAATGCCAGCATCGGCATGATCGCGCGGCTCCGCTCGATGACGCGGGTCTTGGCCAGGAGTTGCCACCCTCCGGCCGCCCCGCCGAAGCATTCGCCGTACAGGAAGCCGAACGCGACGGCATAACAGGAGGAAACCAGCAGGATCAGCGCGGCATCGTGCAGGTTCCTTCGTGCGGGGAACAGCTTCAGCATGACCAGGGCGATTGCCAGGAGGAGCGCCCCATACCCCACGTCCCCCAGGATCATGCCGAAGAAGATCGGGAAGAAGATGCCGATGAAGGGGGTCGGATCGTAGGAACCGTACGAGGGGAGCGGCAGGATGCGCGAGAACAGCTCGAAGGGGCGGAAATAGGGAGGGTTCCTGATGGCGATGGGGATGGCCTCCATCTCTTCCTTCAACGCCTCCTGCTCCTCCACCACCACCTGGCCCAGGAACTGCCCGTTCAGCGCGCCACGGAGCCTTTCCACGTCCGGGGAGGGCATCCAGCCGTGGATGAAGAAGCAGAGGTCGGTCTTGTGGATGGCCACGGTGGTCGTGAGCAGCGCCAGGCGGTCCACCACCCACTCCCGTACGCAGTGGTAGGTCGGCCCCCAGCGGGCGGCGAACCGTTGCAGCCCGGCCTCGATGCGGCCCAGCTCGGCGGAGATGTCGCCGATCCGCTGGCGCGCCTTTCTCACCTTGTCCGGGAAGGGAAGCTGGCTGAAGGTGGCCGGAAAGACGAGCTCCGGTATGCGCTCCCCGTTCAGTACGTCCCGCACCTCCCCCGCCAGGCCGACCGGCAGGGTGATCAGCACGATGACCGTCCCTTCCGGGCCGTTGGCCGTGACAAAGGCAAAGGCGCCGCCCGTCAGGCGGGAGATCAGCCGGTAGAGGGGATCGACGGCGTCGCTGCTCTTCAGGGAGACGCCGATGAAGTCGAGTCCCATCCCCTCCCCGGCCGTCCTGAAGAGCGGTTCGAGGGCATCGAGGAAGGCGGTCTGCCGGAGCAATTCCTCCCGCTCGCCCACCAGGACATCCCGCCGGCGGCAGAGCCCGCCGCACAAGGCCGTATGCTTGTCCACCACGTCGGCCACGATCGCCACCACACTTTGCGGTTCGAGATAACTGCACCTCAGCGACAGCTTGGGCAGGAAAGCCGCAAGCTGATCGATCCGCCCCAGCAGGTCTTCGAAGTACAGCCGTTCCGCCAGGGTATTCTTATCCAGCCGGACCGGCCGGAACTCCCTTTCCTCATCCTTGCCCACAAAGCCGCGCATCTCCTGTTCCACCTGGAACACCCCCAGGCTGCGGACCCGGTCCAGCACCGGGAGCAGGAGCTCCATCGGCCCGATGATCTCAACCTTGGACATGGCGACGATCATGTCATTCACCCGGAAGCAGGGACCTGATCCCTCGTTGCAGGAAGCCCTTCAGCAGGTCGTCCTCAAGCCCGGCCAGCCGTTTCGCCCGGGCGTCGGCCTCCGCCAGGACGGCCTCGGCCCGCCTGCGCGCCTCCCCCGCTTCCGCGGCCGCCACCGCGGCTGCCAGCTCTTCCCGCAGCCGCACCTCCTCCTGCGCCGCCAGGTCCGCGCACTCCCTGCGCACGCCGGCCAGATGTTCATCCGCCCGCTGCTGTTCGGCGGCGACCATCTCCCGGATTTCCCGCTCCACCTCGAATACCGTGTTCAGGATCGCCGGTTCCACGTCACTCTCCCTGTCGGGCCAGCATCTTGCACAGCACGGCGGCGATCTCCGCTCCGTCGTCATCCAGGCACCCCAGGAAACGGGGGTGAAGGTTGTGCCCCGCCGCCACGGTCTCCCCCCCACGGTCCGGCAGGATCAGGACGGTGCGGCAATCGTGCAAGAGCCGCCTCATCTGCCGGAGTCCGGCGAGGTCGTTCCCGGAACCGGCGATCAGCACGGCGATCACCGGTTCCCCGGTCGGATGCCTGAACCGGTCGGCCAACCCGGCCATGGTGTTGAAAAACTCGGTCTCGGGCACGGCCCGCGTCACGGCGTCACGGATGTGGTCACCGACCCCGTCCCGTGCGAACAGGAGTATCTGCATGGTTTACCATCCTCTCGCGGCATCATGTGCGGGCCCGGCCCGGACAGCTTCATGCACTGGCAGGTTGTTGAAAACTCAGGTTGTTCAAAAATAGTCAGATCGGCGCACCCGCAGAAGGCCCTGATGGCCGTTTTTCAACAACCCACTAGTCGATCGTCGGCTCCGCTTCCTCTTCCGGCTCCTCCTCCTTCTCCCACCCGGTCCACATGGTCCTGATCTCGGAGAACGGGGTGGGGCCAAGGGTCGTCAGGTAGAAATGGAAGAAGGCAAAGGCGCACAGGCAGCAGGCGGAAAAGAAATGGAGCCCGTCGATCAGCTTGATGCCGCCCAGCATGAACAGCATGCTGCGCAACGGCTGGATATCCAGCAGTAGGATACCGGTGACGATCACCAGCGGCATGAAGACGAACATGATCACGAGATAGGCCATCTTCTGGAGCGCGTTGAACTTGTTCTCCGGCGTGGCGTGGAAGGGGTTCGGCTTGCCCCGGAAGTAATTGAAGGCATAGAAGACCGCCTGGCGCACGAGCCCGTGCTTCACATCCTCACCCGTGGGGAAGTAGATCCTGCCGATGGTGTGGGAGATGACCACGTAATAGAGAACCCAGTACACCATGGAAAGTCCCACCACGATCCCGGCCGCGTTGTGCAGGTACACCGCCGCCTTGTAGCTGCCGAACAGGTTGACCGCATCGGGGAACCTGATCTGGATGCCGGTGACGCACAGGGTGACGATGCTCAAGGCGTGGATCCAGTGCCAGATCCTGACCGGGGTGGGTTGCAGGTAGACGACGACCTCATGGGCGGGCTCGTGGTGGCCGTGCTCCCTCCTCCTGCGGGTCAGGAAGCGTATGAACCCGTGGCCCAGGGGTACGACGATCCCGCAGGCGATGATGAGGCCGCCGATGATGCTGAACGCCAGGCTGCGGGTCGCGCCGGTCATGTAAAAATCGGGGGTGCCGTAGAGGACGTCCAGGATAGCCCCCTTTTCGACGGGCATCCGGCTGTAGGCCCCACTCTTGGTGGGAAAGGAGATGAAGCTGGTCTGCATGGCCTGGGCGCCGGAAACGTGGCAGAAGGTGCAATCCCAGCGGTTATCCAGGATCTGGTAGCTGTGGGTCATCACCTCCGGCATCATCATGCCCCGCAGGTGGAGCCCGTCGTCACGGGACTTTTTATTGAACATCCGCAGCTCCTTCAGCGAGACGCGGCTGTCGCCGTTGGCGTCGATCAGGGAGGGAACGCCGTTCTCGCCGGTCGCCCGCGTCAGTTCGTCGAAGGTTGCCAGGCGGAAGCCCCCCTTCTGATCCTCTTTTTCCACGAACAGGTTGATATAGTAGTCCCTGGACCCGGTATGACAGGTGATGCACGGCAGGCTGTCCAGGTGCAGCCCCGCCTGGGGAAGCCATTTTTTGTGGCTCTTCACGGTCGCCGACGGCACGTGGCAGCGGGAGCAGACCGCGTTGATCGCCACGCCCGACACATAGGCCGACCTGCGCGCCTGGTGCGGGTCATGGCAGTCGGCGCAGCCGGCGTTTTTGGCGTGCAGGCTCTGGGCGTACTCCTGGGCAACCGCGCCGTGGCATTCCTTGCAGGTGGCGTGGGAGGGCTTGGTGCCGTCGTTGGGATGCCGGTCGGTCACCGAGTCGTGGCACGACGTGCAGCCGACCACCTTGTGGGTGGTGTCGGCGAATTGCACCGGATCGACGTAGAGGCGCTCGCCCCCCTGCCTGACGATGGCCTGTTTGCCGTGACATTGAAGACATTCGCTGTTGTCCCGGGCGCCGGAGGCCGGCTGCACGACCAGCAGTGCCGCCGCCATTGCCAGGAAACATCCCCGTGCCATACCTCTGCCGTTGGTGTCCATATCCCCTCCCCATGCCGCACTGATCCGCCTCTGGCGGACGGAAACCCGCTCGGCCGGGGCACAGGGTGCCCCGCCGTTCCAGTATCCGCCAAGCATCAGGCGTGCCGGAAGGCAAACGGGCCACGAGAGGCGAACAGAGTCATGATTTCAGGCAGTTGCCAGACAGGGCCGGAATTATCAAAGCAGGGTTGTTCCTGCGGGACAGGAAAAGTATCGCAGGGCAGGAAATTGTACCGTTTGGCAGGACATTAATCCGCGTCAGGGCCGAAATAATGGCGGTGGATGTTGTGGCTCTTCATCAGGGCATACAGGCGCGACCGTGAAAGTCCGGAGATGCGGCAGGCCTCGTCGATGTCCCCGTTCGTGAGGGCGATCAGTTCGTGGAGATAGTGATTCTCCGCCCGGCAGGCGGCCTGGTTCCGGAACTCGTGCAACGGCGGGAGCCCCGGGAAGGAGGCGGTCTGGCCGCCGGCCCGGTCATGGCCGTTGCCGGCCCGGGCCGCCTTGATGCGGATGTCGCTGGGGAGATGCTTGGGAAAGAGAGTCGGCTCATGGCGGGCAGAGGCGATGACCCGGTCCAGGGTGTTGATCAGTTCCCGCACATTGCCGGGCCAGTCATAGGCGGACAGGCTCTGGAGGAATTCGGGGGCAAAGCCCTTGTGGGCCAGGCCGTAGCGTTCGCACAGCCGGTCCATATGGTAGCGCACCAACTCCTTGACGTCCTCCCGCCGGTCCCTGAGCGGGGGGATCTCGATGGTAAAGGAACGGAGCCGGAACAAAAGGTCGCTGCGGAACTGGCCGTCGTGCACCATGGCGTCCAGGTCCCGGTTGGTGGCGGACACGAGCCTGAAGTCGCTCTCCACCTCCCGGCTCCCCCCCAGGGGGCGGAAGCGGTGCTCCTGGAGCACCCGGAGAAAGGCCCGCTGCACGGAAACGGACAGTTCACCCACCTCGTCCAGGAACAGGGTCCCTCCGTGGGCCTGCCGGATCAGGCCGTCCCGCCCTTTTTCCGCGCCGGTAAAGGCCCCCTTTTCGTGGCCGAACAGGAGGCTTTCCACCAGGGTGTCGGGCAGGGCGGCGCAGTCCACCACCACGAAATTGCCCCCCGCCCGGCCGCTGTTCTGGTGGATGGCCCGGGCGAAGAGCTCCTTTCCCGTGCCGGTTTCGCCCGTGATCAGGACGGTGGTGTCGTTCACCGCCGCCTGGGCGACCTGATCGAGGCAGGCGGTCAGCCTCCGGCTGCTGCCGACGATCTCGTCGCGCTTCAGGGCGGTGACGTTCTTGCGGGAGCAGTAGATCTTCTCCTGCCGGTACTGGATCGCCCGCACCAGCGGCAGCTTGATCTCCTCCGGGGCGGCCCCCCTTTCCACGTAATCCCAGGCCCCGCTCTTGATGGCCGTTTCAGCGGCATCCGGTTCGCCGGCCCCGGTCATGATGATGATCTCCGGGCAGGAGGGGGTCGCCTGGATGACCGGCAGCATGTCGAGCCCATCGCCGTCCGGCATGCGGACAGGGAGGAAAACCACATCGAACGGCCGGGCGACGGCCAGCTGCACCCCTTCCCGCAGGGTGTTCCTCCAGGAGACCTCGTGCCCCTCGTCGGCCGCCATGCGGCGCAACGCGCAACAGGCTGCCTCGTTATCGTCGATGATCAGGATGCTGGACATGGACCCATCCTTGCTTGGCAGCAGCGCCGAAGCCATAGGACTTTATAGGACCTATAGGACCTATAAGTCCTATAAGTCCCAGTCCTCGATCAGATTGAATTATAGCGCAAAAAAACGGAAAGCATACCGGGCCGGCAGGGAGGAGGGGTCGCTAGGCCGCAGGCTGGAGGGGAACGAAATCGGGACGGGCGAACGAATAGTCGTAGTGCAGGTGGTCGCTGTACTCTCCGGAAAGGATGGCGGTCACGTCCTGGGCAAAGACCAGTTCCTCGTCGGTGGGGATGACGAAGACCTTGACCGGAGACGCATCGCCGGTAATGAGCGCCTCTTCACCCTCCGAACGGACGGCGCGGTTTCTCTCCGGGTCGGGCAGGATGCCGAAGCATTCCAGCCCTCCCAGGGTCAGCTCCCGGGCGAACCACTCCCACTCGCCCGCGCCGGTGGTGAAGACCACGGCATCCAGTGGCCCCACGACGGCCAGGTAGGAGCCGATATACTTCTTGAGCCGGTAGGCCTCCATCTCCAGGGCCAGCCGGCAGCGGGCGTGCCCGGTAGCGGCGGCCTCCAGGATCTGCCGGCGCTCCGCATGCCAGCCGGTTATGCCCAGGATTCCGCTCTTCTGGTTGAGGATGCTCTCCATCTCCCGCGCCGAGAGGTTCATCTGCTGCATGATGAAGGGGGTGATGCCGGCGTCGAAATCGCCGCTGCGGGTCTCCATGATCGCCCCTTCAAGGGGGGTCAGCCCCATGCTGGTGTCGATGGAGACCCCGTTCCTGATGGCGCACAGGGACACCCCCTTGTCGATGTGGATGGTGACCAGGTTGCAGGCGTCGGCCGGCTTGCCCAGCAGCATGGCGGCCCGCCGGG
>Ga0207857_1000152_pt1 | contig 20258 bp, 19 predicted proteins | sample LuqExpMetageno22_FD_187780 | JGI IMG/M metagenome (GOLD analysis project Ga0207857, IMG submission 187780) | Tropical forest soil microbial communities from Luquillo Experimental Forest, Puerto Rico - Sample 22 (SPAdes) | ecosystem: Environmental > Terrestrial > Soil > Tropical forest ... | reverse complement strand
ATCGAGCCGCAGGACCTGGTAGCAGAAACCGGCTGGTATCCCGACCGCCCGGAGCAGGGCGGCCAGGAGGTGGCTTTTGGCAAAGCAAATCCCGGTGCCGTGACGAAGCACCTCGCTCGCCGTGCAGGTCACGATGTCGAGGCCAACGTCATGGGTATGGGGGATGGCGTCCCTCACCCATTCGTACAGGCAGCGGGCCTTGGCCACCTCATCCGTCAATGCCCCGGCAAGTTCCAGGGCTTTCTGCCGGACAGCCGGCGTCTGCCAATCGATAATTCCATCGGAAGCCAGATAGTCGTTCAAATCATCGGATTCAGGGTACATACGCTCCTCGCTTGCCTTGTTATATGTGGGGGTCAGGGGTTCGGGCGGACACGAAGTCATTGCAACATTCCAGCGTGAAGATGCCGTTTGAACAGCATACGCCTCATTTTTGAGTTTTTCGACCGCTTGTGATCCAAAAAATGATGCCGCTACGGGAAAAAGTTGAACATCCGCTTGAAAAAACTGCGGATTTTCCCTTTCAGGCTGGTATCGACCTTCTTCTGCATGCCGTTGATATTCAGCGTCTCCGCCAATGCCCGGCGGTATTCCTCTTCGTTCAATACGCCTCGATCCCGCAGCAGCCGAAGAATCATGTCAGAGCGCTTCACAACCTTGGACAAGTGCAGGTAGGGATTGAAAGCAACCTGCGGTCCGGGGAGCAGAGCGGCCAGAAAAGCGCACTCGCGGGGTGACAGCTTGGCGGCCGGCTTCTCGAAATAGTACTCCGCGCCCTGGCCGATGCCGTGGACCATGGGCCCCAGTTCCACGATGTTCAGGTAAAGCTCCAGAATCCTGCCCTTGGTCAGTATTCGCTCCATGCGCAGGGCCAGCACGATCTCTTCGATCTTGCGGGTTATGCTCTTCTCGCGGGTCAGAAAGATATTCTTGGCCACTTGTTGCGTAATCGTGGAGGCCCCACGGGCGAAGCGCTTCTTTTCCAGGTCATAGGTTATGGCGCTCCTGATCGCCTTGATATCAATCCCGGCATGGGTGAAAAACTGTGCGTCCTCTGCCACGATGACCGCCCATTGCATCTCCAGGGGGATGGTTTCCAACGGCGTCCAGCGCCTGTTTTCAGGGCCCACGATAAAAGGGTGGGACGTGCCATGCCAGTCTTTCACCTGGATGGTCAGGTTGGTTGCGCGGTCAGCCAGATTCTGGATGGACGGCAGACGGAAGAGGGCATACCCGATGTAGAAAACGTACATGGTGATGAAAACGGCGGCAATCAACAGTAGGTATCTTGCTATTTTCACTATCAGCTCCGGCACTTTTCGAGGATGGGAATGACTTTTCTCTCACAGTTTTTTAAATTGTAGCCAATTGCCGACATTTATATGGTTCCATTTTGCCACATTTTGTGGTTCACGTTACACTATTCATGGAGAGACAAAATGACCGGAAAAATCCTGCTATTGATAACACTGACTTTTTTCAGCGCGACTGCCCAGGCAAACGAGTACCATGTCAGCGCCTTTTCCACCGAAGGGCTGCGCGGCTGGGAGACCAAGAGCTTCAAGGGTGCCACCGATTATTCGCTGGTCCGGGACGATGGCCGGACCGTGGTCAAGGCTGTGAGCCGAGGGACAGCATCGGGGTTGTTCAAGAAGGTGAAGCTCAATCCCGAACGTTTCCGCTACCTGCGCTGGTCGTGGAAGATCAGCGGCACCGTGAAAAACGGCGACGAAACGACCAAGGCCGGAGACGATTACGCGGCGCGGGTGTACGTCGTCTTTCCGGGCCGGTTCTTCTGGCAGACCAGGGCCATCAACTACATCTGGGCCAACCGCTTGGCCAGGGGCAGCGCCCTGCCCAACGCCTTCACCTCCCACGCCATGATGCTGGCCGTGGAATCCGGCCCCGAACGGGCCGGCCAATGGCTGACCGAGGAACGGGACATCCTGGCCGACTACCGCCGCCTGTTCGGGGACGAACCCCGCGAGATAGGCACCATCGCCATCATGACCGATACCGACAACACCGGCGGCGAAGCCACCGCCTGGTATGGGGCGATCATGCTCTCGACCGAGATATCGCCCTAGAGGAAAATCTTGGCGCCTGCTTGCAAATATGACATCATATCGAACCGGATTGCGCTAAATCTGAAGAAGTCCAGGAGGGAAGCTGACATGCTCTGGAGAAACGTTTTTCGAGTGATGGTTGTCTGCCTCTGCCTGGTCGGCCAGGGGTGCAGTTATCAGGCGTGGTACGCAGGCTTTCAGGAGCAGCAACGGCAGGAATGCTACAAGAATCTGAACCAGGCCGATACCCGCAAATGTCTCGATAGAGTAAACAGCATGAGCTATGACCAGTACAAAATGGAGCGTGAACAGGCAACCGGAACACCCGGACGATAACAACCCAAGGCCCCACCCGCCTTGACGCTTCATCCTCCTCGTAGTACTCTTTTTCCCTGAACCTTCGGAGAATGTATCCCATCCCCATCAAACAACGGAGATAACCACGTATGTCCCAAACCGACCTGACCTGGAACACCGCCCTGCTCTACCCTGCTCCGGATTCGCCCGAACTCGAGGCCGACCTTTCCTCCTTCGGCGGGTTGGCGGCCGCGTTCCGCGAACGCTACTTCGAGAAGATAGCCGGCATGGACAGCGCCGCCATCCTGGCGAGCGTGCAGGAATACGAGGCCTTGCAGACGCGCATGGCCAAACCGTTCTGTTACGCGCACCTGCTGTTTGCCGCGGATTCGGCCGACGAGACCAACCGCGCCCTGGCGCAGCGCTGTTCCGAACTGGGGAGCCACCTGTCCCAGCAACTACTGTTCTTCGACCTTGAGTTGATGCACCTTGATGACCTGCGTTTTGAAGCGCTTTGCAGCCTGCCGGAAGCGGCTCCCTACGCCCACTTCCTGGCCGGCATCCGCAAATTCCGCCCCTACAGCCTCAAGGAAAACGAGGAGCGGCTCCTGACCCGCAAGGACCTGACCGGCGTGAACGCCTTCACCAAGCTGTTCGACGAACTGTCGGCATCCTTCAGCTACCGGATGGAACTGGACGGCGAGGAGCGGGATTTCACCGGCGAGGAATTGCTCTCGCTGCTGCACCATCCGTCGGCCGACGTGCGTTTCCGGGCCCAGACTACCTTCCTGGAGCGTCATGGCGAGCACGGCATCGTCTTCAACGCGGTGTTCAACAACATGACCCTGGACCATGGCCAGGAGATGGAACTGCGCGGCTATGCCACGCCGATCCAGCCCACCAACATCGGCAACGAGATCCCGGACGAAGCGGTGGAACACCTGATGAGCGTGACCGAGGCCAACTACGGCCTCGCCCAGGAGTATTTCCGCCTCAAGGCCAGGATGCTCGGCGTGGACAAGATCCGCAACTGCGACATGTACGCCCCGGTTGCCGAGACGGAGAAGCAGTATGCCTTTGACGATGCCCGCGACCTGGTGGTCTCCTCCTACGGCCAGTATGACCCGGATTTCGGCCGTATCGTCGGGGCCTTCTTCGACGAACGCCGCGTGGACGTGCTGCCGCGCACCGGCAAATCGGGTGGAGCGTTTGCCATGGGCATTTCGCCGCACATCCCGCCGTTTCTGCTGCTCAACTACACCGGCACCCTGCGCGACTTGGCCACCATCGCCCACGAGGCGGGTCACGGCCTGCACTTTGTCCTGGCCCAGAAACAGAGCATGCTCAACTATCATGCTCCGCTCCCCCTGGCCGAAACCGCGTCGGTCTTCGGCGAGATGCTGCTCACCCGCATGCTGCTCGAACGCGAAACCGACCCGGCGGTACGCAGATCGCTCCTGTGCGCCAAGATCGAAGACATCATCGCCACCACCTTCCGCCAGACCGTGCTGACCCGTTTCGAGCTGCGCCTGCACAACGAGCGGCAGGCAGGCCTGTTGTCCAATGACCGCATCGCCGCGATCTGGCTGGAGGAGAACAACAGACTGTTCGGTGACGCCGTGGAGGCGATCCCGGCCTACCGCTGGGGATGGAGCTACATCAGCCACTTCATCCACAGCCGTTTTTACTGCTATTCCTACACCTTTGCCGAACTGCTCGTGTTGGCGCTATTCCAGAAATACCGCGAAGATGGCGACGGCTTCAAGCCGGGCTACCGTTGTCTGCTGGAGTCGGGTGGAGCGCTCTCCCCGGCGGATACGGCCCGTCTGGCGGGAATCGACATCACTGCCGATGATTTTTGGCAAAAAGGCTACGACTTTCTGAAGGGGTTGATCGAAGAATTACGCGAGATCGTCTGACCCATCGGCGCCATACCGCCCGTGACGAAAAAGCCCGCCGGAGGGAAAACGGCGGGCTTTTTCGTACCTGAATGGATAGGTCATACATAAAACCATGTTCTTACCTCAGTGGTGCGTAGCGTAATACCGATAAATCTGGAATCCCAACATCGTAGCCATCAAACCTGCCAGACAAATCAAAAACACCAGCATGCGCGACACCTCCTTGTGTTTTTTTCAAGCGCCCGGAATCAATATAACATTATTTTATTTATATTCAATCACAAATTATTGACGTTTAGTCCTATCCCCGACGCTCTCGCTGGCTGGAGGTCGCCATACTCCACGCTGCATTCGAGGTGCGGGCCGTTATCTGCATGTGCGGTGATTGAGCGCAACGTTTCGCGGGGGGAAGAGAGAAGAAGGGACGGACAGTGTGCGAGGCACGGGCAGGAAAGGATGCGGGGAGTAGCGCGAGACCAGCCCCGCTGCAGACGTTCAACAGCCCGTTACACCCGGAATTTGCTTGCCATGGCTCTCAGTTCGACAGCCGAATCGGTCAGGCCGGAGGCTGCCTGATCGGTCTCCCTGGTGCCGTGGGAAACGCTGTCGATAACGTCGCTGATCGCCCGGATATTGTTCCTGACACCGGCAGTGGTGGCTGACTGTTCCTCGATTGCGGTGGCAATCTGGGCAACATTGTCGGTCAGAATCTCGATGTGGGACTTGATGTCCGATATCGCCTGACTGGAGAGTTGAACCCCTTGTTCGCCGTTCTTGACGCTCCGGGAGCTCTGGCCCATGGACTCGACAACGTTCTTCACGTCGCTCTGCAGCACTGTGATGATCTTCTGGATCTGCTGCGTCGCCGTCGTCGTGCGCACCGCCAGACTCCTGACCTCGTCCGCCACCACGGCGAACCCGCGCCCCTGCTCGCCGGCGCGGGCCGCCTCGATGGCTGCATTCAGAGCCAGCAGATTGGTCTGATCGGCAATATCCTCGATAGTGCCCACAATCTCGCCGATCTGGTGGGAATTGTTACCCAGCGACTCGACCGCAAGGGTCGTATCGCTGACCAGCGTGCCGATCTCGGCCATCATACGGGACATGGCGCCGATGGTCCGCTCGCCATCCATCGTGGATTCCCTTGTCTCCGTCGCCTTGCTGGACACCAGCTGGCAGTTCCGGGCGATATCCGAGCTTACCGACGTGAGGTCTTCGACGGCATTCACCACCGAAGCCGACTGCCCCACCGCCTGTTCCGCGCCGACCGCCATGTCTTCAGAGGTCCGGCGCAGATCGCCGGCCGCCTTGGTCAACCCCTCGGATGTTGTCTGAATTGCCGAGATCATCGAACGCATGTTCCGCTGCAACTCGGCGATCGTCTTGATTATCAGACTGATCTCGTTGTTGCGCTTGGCGGCGATTTTCTGCGACAGATCGCCGTTGGCCATGGTCTGGAGGTAGGCAATGACCCGGTCGATGGAACTCCCGATCCCCATGATGTTCATCATGCCAAAGAAGGCACCCAGGATTATGAACAGCCCCAACGCCCCCCAGCGCACCGTCCAGGAATCGGAGCGGGCCAGAATGGTCAAGGCGATCATGCAGATACTGTAGCAAAAACAGAGCAATGCAATGCGCATCTTGATGGAAAGGCGGAAATAATAATCCTGGAGTGCATTCATAATCATTTCTCTCTGTCGATATGTTTTATGGCAATGTTTACACGCAAATCATGCAATATTCAATAACAATTCCAATATGTTAAAAAAATTTCATGTTTTTGCGCACACCCCTGGATAAGAAAATGCATGTAAAAAATGGAGGGTGGTCATGGCTGCCGACAAGGTTATGACCGTCTCGTCCTGAGATAATCGAAATGCTTGTTGAACAGCTCGATTCCTTCCCGGCGGGGGATCAGGTGAATATGGGCATGCAGTATGGATTGGCCGGCGACCGGGCCGCAGTTGATACCGATGTTGAACCCCTGTACGGTGGAGTCGTACCGTAGGATCTGCTCCCTGAGGGCAATCAGCATCCGTTGCGCGTCGAAACGCTCTTCATCGGTCATGCTGAAGTAGTCCAGGGTGTGGCGATGGGGTATAACGAGCAGGTGTCCCTGGGTAACCGGATAAAGGTCTTCGACGGCAAAAACCGTTCCTTGCTCCATCAGCACGCGATGGCGTATTTCATCGGAACAGAACACACACTTCCTAGCAAATCCCAGCATGCGGCCCCCACGTAGAACTATCCGGTTTACGCATCAAGGACCTCGCGAACCCTGGACAACAGAACCTGTTGTTTCAGCGGCTTCTGCAGCAATTGCACCCCCTCCGACGGCAACCCGTTTCTCAGGATGTCGTCACCCGCGTAACCACTGATAAAAAGCACCTTGATATCCGGCCGTTTTTCCCTGATCCTTTGATAGGCGTTCCAGCCGCCCATCTTCGGCATGACCACATCCATGAGCAGGAGGCCGATCCTTTCGGAGTGCGCTTCAAACTTGGCAACGGCATCCTCGCCATCGTCAGCCGAGATGACGACATAGCCGTTCTCGGTCAAGACACTCGAAACCAGGGCCCGTACCAGGGCATCGTCTTCAGCGACCAGAACAGCCTCCGAACCTGTCGGGTAATTGTCCGGAACAGCCCCCCCTCCCGACTCTTCGGCTCCCGTGACGAACAGATCATGGGCAAGCGGCAAAAAGACAAAGAAAGTCGTCCCTATACCTTCTTTACTCGAAACCGTGATATATCCGTTGTGCTGCTTGACGATGCCGTGCACGATCGACAGTCCCAGGCCGGTACCCTTGCCGACCTCTTTGGTGGTGAAGAACGGCTCGAAAATCCTCGACAGGATTTGTCTCTCGATCCCGGGACCGGTATCGGTAACGGAAAAGAGGACATGACTCCCCGCTGGACCGTAACCATGGGCGGCAACAAAGTCGCTGTCCAGTTCGGTTCTTGATACCTTGATACCGATACGGCCGCCACTGGGCATTGCATCCCGGGCATTGGCCGCCAGATTCATGATAACCTGCTCGATATTGCTGCTGTCGGCGCGCACATAACATTTACCGGCGCCATATTCCGTTTCGAGCGCAATATTCTCGCCGATAATCTGGCGCAAAAAATCCTCCATGTTCCTGACGATGCCACCCAGATCGACCAGGCGGGGGGTCATGATCTGTTTTCGACTGAATGCGAGCAAAGAGCCGGTCAGGTGTACGCCCCGGTTTGCCGCGGAAAGAATGCTGTCCAGAGTGCATTGGACGGTATCCTGTTCCCGCAGGTGGCCCTTGAGCATAGTGGTGTAACCAATGATCACCGTCAGGAGGTTGCTGAAATCATGGGCCACGCCGCCGGCAATCTGCCCCATCGCATCCATTTTCTGGGAGTGGCGCAACTGTTCCTCAAGGGACTTCCTGTCGTTGATATCCTCCATAATGGCGATGTAATTAGCGGTAACCGCGCCCTGAACGCTGATGGGGAAGATGGTGGCATATTCCCAGAAGATCCCCCCTCCCTCATGCGTGCAGCATAATTCGCCTTGCCAGACATTCCCGGATGTGACGGCCTTCCAGACATCCCGGTACGTGCTGCCCGGCCCCGCACTGGCTTTCAACTCATACAGTTTTTTGCCGATTACCCCATCGTCGGAACAGCCCATCATCTCCATGAATTTGGGATTGGCAAACTCGATAACGCCCTCCGTATCCATGATAACGACCGAAACCGGGCTCTGCTGGATGGCTGCCGACATCTTGAAGAGCAGCTTCTCAGCGCGGATACGCTCATCCAGCTCGTAGCGGAGCTGTTCGTTGGTCTCGGCCAATTGCTGCTCGCTCACATCGAGAAAGCTCTGCGTCTGCACAAGTGCCCGATACGGGAGAATACGGAAAACAAGGAAGATAAGCACACCAAGCAGCGCAGAACCTGCTGCTACCAGCGTCGTCTTGGCCAGCAGCCGGTTCAGGGAACGGGTAATCTCGAACTGGGCCACCACCGCGCCTGCGTCAAAAATGTTCCGGCGCAGCGAAACGACCGGCGGAGCCAGGGTATCCACGTTTTCTGCAATGACCTTGCCCGTGGGATCAATGATGCGCCGTATCTCGTCAACTCCGGCAGCGGTGCGTCGTTGGAGCAGTTCGGCGAGCCTGGTCTGTTCGAACATCCACATGTCGGGATTCGCCATCACCATGTCCGTTGATGTGCGGGCATTGATGTCGGCCTGGGTTTCCATGCTGCCCCGCAGGTATTCATAGGAAATAATGAAATAGCCTGCCGGGATCAGGAACGTAATGATGGCGGCTACGATCCCGGCAAACAGGGCGGTGGTACGGCGTATGCTCCGGGTTTTCTGTCTCACGGCTCGTCTTTCCCGCTGACAATGACCAGCACGCCGGTTTTTTCGGCAATGGCGCGTCCCTGTGGAGAGTAGACAAAAGCGAGAAACTTCAGGACAGCAGGCGATGGGCGGGCGGTGGTAACGAAATGAATCTGCTTGACGAGCGGATAGTTCCCGCGTGAGAGCGATTGCAGGGAGCCCCTGACCCCGTTCAGGCTCAGGGTGTTGAGCGGCTGTCTGCCCGAAATGACCGAAACCAGTGCCGCAGTCCCGATTGCCCCGGGAGTTTGGGAAACCGTTTCATCAGAATCCGGGTCGGTCGCGGCAAACATGACACCTTCCAGCGTCCGGCTTTTGTTGAGGGCGGCGCTCATGCCGGGAGACAACCCCCGCAGAATGATGCTGTCAACGTCCTCCCAGGGGCGTAACACCACCCTGATCCGCTCGCCATTGGGCCATTGCCGCAACCTGCCGGCGTAGATATCCTCCAACTCCCTGGTACTTATATCCTTTTTGGGGGCCGTTTTCTCAGTCACCACCAAAAGGGGCGTCTTGCCGAATTTATGGAGTTTAAGGCCTTTTGCGCCTTGTTCGGGGGTCAGGGGCTTGCTGCTCACAACCATATCCAACTTTCCGGCAACAAGGGCCTGAACAGCGCCGGAGCTTCCCAGCGCCTTACCCGTTTCGATGCCGACCTCGCGATGCTGCTCGTTGTAGGCCTGCGCCAGCAACCTGACCATACCGAGCGGGCCTCCCGAGCCATTAATCCTGATGATTTCAGTGGCTTGGGCCTGACCGCCACCTCCTGTCGCGGCACAGACAGCCGCAAGGATCATCCAGAAAAAAACGCTTTTCAACGTGCCAGTGCCGTTGCCCATGGCAACTCCCCTCATACCGTTTCCAAGGTTCCGTTTCCAACGCTTATCTTCCAACATTTATAAATATCATTAATTTTTCTGCTAATGTCAATGTATAGGTCGATGGCACCACGATGACGGCAAAGAAGGGGCACACCGCAGGGAGCTTGCAGCAGCGGGCAATGCCGTGGCACCCCCTCTAACTGGCCGGACATGGCCTTTTCCCGTGACATATGCCATAATGAGGAAGAAAAGGAGGTGTTCGCCATGACATGCGAATTCACCGACGGCCTGAAGGTCGATTATTCCGGTTCCCTCCGGATAACGAAGGGGAGCGACGTCAACGTTTTCATGAAGGAAGGGACCATTCCGGCCAGGATACGGGGTAAGCTGGAAAGTGCGTCGCGGCACGCCAGTTGCGAAGACATGCGGTCGATTGCCCAGACGGTGCGGGAGGCGGTAGGCGACCGGGCATGCATACACCAATAACTGAAATCCGCGCATATCACCTATGCCAAAGCCGCCTTCGGCAACGAGGGCGGCTTTGGCATAGCCATGATGGGATGCCCGAGGCTACCGCACCCTGAGGACGATCTTGCCCCGCGTATGGCCGCCCTGGCTCAGTTCCTGGGCGCGCCGCGCCTCGGCAAGCGGCAGCACTGCCTCCACCATGACCCTGATCTTTCCCGAATCCACCAGTTTGGCTATCTCGGACAACTCCGCCGCATCGGGCTGAATAAAGACAAACGCCGGGCGCACGCCATGGGCCGCCGCTTCCTCCTGGGAAGGGGGCGCGACGATGGAAACCAGGGCGCCCCCCTGCTTCACTACTTGCCAGGAGCGTGTCTGGGTTTCTCCGCCTATGGTGTCGAACACTGCGTCCACATCCCGCACCTTGTCCTCGAAACGCACGTCCTGGTAAGCAATGACTTCGTCGGCGCCCAGTTCGCGCAGGTAATCGTGATTGCGTTCGGAGGCGGTGGCGATGACATGGGCGCCCTTCCATTTCGCCAACTGTATGGCAAAGGTTCCGACCCCGCCTGCCGCCCCATGGATGAGTATCGTCTGGCCGGCGCAGAGGTTGGCGGCGGCGAAGAGCGACTTGCACGCCGTCAGGCCGGCAAGGGGAATGGCGGCGGCGTGTAGGTGGTCGATGGATCTGGGCTTGAACGCCGCCTCCTCCTCCCTGATGACGATGAACTCGGCATATGCGCCGTCCCGTGCGATATCCGGTCGGCTGAACACTTCATCCCCCACCTTGAAGCGCATAACCCCCGCGCCGGCCGCCTCCACCGTACCGGATACGTCCCACCCCATGATCAGCGGCAATCGATTGTCGATCATTCCCTTGAGATACCCCTCGCGGATCTTCCAATCCACGGGGTTGACCGCAGCAGCATGGACGCGAACCAGTATCTCGTCATTCCCCGGCTGCGGGCGCGGCACGTTTTCATAGACGAGCTCCCCGGGGCCGCCGTATGCGTGAATACGCACAGCTTTCATGGTCTCCATACCCTCTTACCCCCTGCAAAAGATATCGACATCAGGTCGTTTGAGCGAGGTGCGACAGTAAACGCTGGGGAAAACCGTTCAGGTAAAGCGTAGAAGATTTAAGGCGAGTGTCAAGGAGAAGGGGATGAAAGCGTGGACCAGGCGAGGCGCCCGGCGTTTGACAGGTAAAAAGCCACGATGTGTCGAAGAAACAGGGGGATGGCGCACCATCCCCCGTAAAAAGACCTTTACCCTTCCTTCGCCACGAACCGGCACGTGGTGTACCCCTGCTGGCTGGAGCCTACTTGAAAATCTCCGCGAAAAACTGCTTCATCGCCTCCCAGGAGCGCTTGTCGGCCTTCTCGTTGTAGGCCGCCCCCTTGCTGTTGTCGTTTCCGGCATCGGGATTGGTGAAGCTGTGCACGGCATTGGCGTAGGTAATGAACTGCCAGTCCACCTTGGCGGCGCGCAATTCCTGCTGGAAAGCGGCGACCTCATCAGCCTTCACAAAGGGGTCGTCGGCGCCCTGCATCGCCAGGATCTTCGCCTTGATGTTTTTGGCATCCTCCGGCCTGGGTGTGGCAAGACCGCCATGGAAACTGACGACACCCTTCAGGTCCGCGCCGTCCCGTGCCAGTTCCAGAACGGTAGTGCCGCCGAAACAATAGCCGATAGCGGCCAGGCGCTTCTGGTCAACGAACTTCTGCCCCTTCAGGACATCCAGCCCGGCCCTGGCACGGGCTCGCATCAAGGCCCGGTCATCCTTGTAGATAGCCGCTGTCGTGGCGGCCTCGGCAGGGGTTGAGGGGCGCACCCCCTTGCCGTAGATATCAGCCGCGAAGGCCACATATCCCAGCTTTGCCAGCATCTCGGCCCGCTTCTCCACATAGGGGCCAAGCCCGGTCCACTCATGGACCACCAAAACCCCGGGGCGCTTGCCCGCCTTGGCGTCATCCCACGCCAGGTATCCCTCCAGAAGAGTGTTTCCCTGCTTGTATTCAATAACCCTGGTCCTGACGGCAGCTTCGACAGAAGCAGCACAACAGAGAAGGGCCGCTGCAACGATGATCTGTCTGAACATGGCATCCTCCATAGTTAAAACTGATTTTCGATACTTCTTTTTTATTATATACTCCGCCGTAGCGGCCCGGTCAATCGAGGTAATCGGGTAGCCATGGGGTGCCGGAACAGCCCTCCCCGGGATCGCATATGACACCGGAGCAGCCGCCCGGGCGTCTGAACAGGGCCATCATGTATGACTGGTCACTCAAAAAACTGAAGCGGGTGGTCGTGGCGGTCATCGGCATGACGATCCTTGCCATCGGCATTGCCATGATCGTCCTGCCTGGTCCGGCCATAATCGTCATCCCGGCTGCGCTGGGCATCCTTGCCACCGAATTTGCCTGGGCCCGCAGGGCGCTGCACATTGTACGCGAGCGGATACAACGCGCCGCAGACAATCGGAAAAAGAACAACCAGCCACCCATACCCTGAACACCCCCGTGGCGTTTCAGCGGGGTCACGGACACGTACGAAAACCATGATCGCAACAGCAGGAGTACCACGATGATGCCGTCCCCGGAAGTCCAAGCGGCAAAGAACAGGGCCGCTACCCTGTCCATAGCCTCCAATACCATACTGATCATCCTGAAACTGGCGGTCGGCATCATGATGTCGTCGGTCAGCGTCATCTCCGAGGCGGTGCATTCCGCCATCGACCTAGTGGCCGCCGTTATTGCCTGGTTCTCGGTGAGGGAGTCGGGCAAACCCGCTGATGACGACCACCGTTTCGGCCACGGCAAGATCGAGAACGTGGCCGGGACCATAGAGGCCGCCCTGATTTTCGGTGCGGCCTGTTATATCATCTGGGAGGCGGCGCACAAGCTGACAACGGGAGCGGTGGAGATCGAGAGCCTGGGGATAGGCGCTGCGGTGATGGTCGTATCAGCCCTGGCAAACTACCTGGTTTCCCGGCACCTGCTGAGCGTGGCGGCCAGGACCGATTCGGTGGCGCTTGAGGCCGATGCGCTCCATTTGCGGACCGATGTGTACACCTCTGTCGGTGTACTGGGGGGATTGGTGGCCATAAAGCTCACCGGCATCGCCATGCTCGACCCCATCGTGGCCATGGTCGTGGCGCTCATGATCATAAAGGCCGCCTGGGATCTCACCAAAACAGCCTTCTTCCACATCCTTGACGTCAAGTTGCCCGATGACGAGGAAGCATTGATCCATGACGTGATGGGACGTTACACGGGCCGCTTTATCGAGTATCACAAGCTGCGCACCCGCAAGTCCGGCCATATCCGCCATATCGACATGCATCTGGTGGTGCCGAAACAGATGACCGTTGAAGCCGGCCATACGCTTGCCCACCAGATCACGGCAGACATCGAGAAATGCCTGCCCTACAGCCATATACTGGTGCATATCGAGCCCTGTCCCGGCGGGTGTGAGAGGTGTGCCACGGAATGCCCGAAGGTGGGCGGCCTCTCGATGGCATAAAAGAACGCCCCCCTGCCCTCTTTCCTACGTGGCCTTCCGTTGTTGTTGGTGCAAAGGTAACGACGCAGGTGGCCAGCCAATCATTACACGCTGTCCCGCCCGTCTTTTCGGGAGGATGTTCCAACGACAGGGGGAACGGCCCAAAAGCGGCCATTCCCCCGGATTCTCCGCACGCCTCCGCCTCGATCCCGTTACTTGAAGGTTTTCAGGACGTACTCGGCAATGGCCCTTGCTTCCTTGTCGGATATTTCCTTCTTGTCGAACTTGGTCATACCCGGCCCGGGGTTCCGCATCTTCGCCACGATATCCTTCCAGCTCTTGACACCGTTCTTGGTAAGGGCCTCCTTATTCAGCGGCTTTGCCTTATTGATCACATTACCGCCGGCCGGATGGCATACGGCACAGTGTTTTTCAAACTCCGCCTTGGCATCCATTTTCCCCTCCATGTCTGCCTGTGCGCCGAGTGCACAGGCTCCGACCGCGATCAGTGTGGCTGCGACGAGATTCTTTTTCATGGGATATGCCTCCTTGTTGTTTGCCTGACAGGTCAGGTTATGCGTGTACAACAGAGACGATAGCATAATAAACACATATCTCAAGGCCGCACCCTGCCTTTGCAAAGCAAAGGCGGAAAGCGTGCCGAATTTTTCCCACAACACGGCTCAACGCAAAGGGGGACAGGCCGAAAAACGGCCTGCCCCCTTTATCTGTCCCGCCACGCCAAAATTACATCAGCACGGCAACGCCGGCAGTTCCACGCCGGCCATCTTCTGCACCATGCGGACCACCTGGCAACTGTAACCGAACTCGTTGTCGTACCACACATAGAGGACGCAACGGTTTCCTTCGGCTATGGTGGCCAGGGAGTCCACCACCCCGGCATGGCGCGAGCCGACAAAGTCGCTGGAAACCACTTCCGGCGAGTTGGTGTAGTCGATCTGGTTCTGCAGCGGCGAGTCGAGGGAGATGCCGCGCAGGTAGTCGTTGATCTCCTCCACGGTGACCTTCCGGCCCAGCTCCAGGTTGAGGATAGCCAGGGAGACGTTGGGGGTCGGCACCCGGATGGCGTTACCGGTCAGTTTGCCGGCCAGTTCGGGGATGACCTTGGCGACCGCCTTGGCCGCCCCGGTCTCGGTGATGACCATGTTCAGCGGGGCGCTGCGGCCCCGACGGGAGGCCTTGTGATAGTTGTCGATCAGGTTCTGGTCGTTGGTGTAGGAGTGGCAGGTCTCCATGTGGCCGTGCACGATGCCGAAGCGGTCGTTGATGGCCTTCATCACCGGCACGATGGCGTTGGTGGTGCAGCTGGCGGCAGAGAAGACCCGCTCCTGGGGAGTGATCAGTTCATTGTTTACCCCGGCCACCACGTTGGGGATATCACCCTTGCCCGGCGCGGTGAGGATGACCCGCTCGATGCCGGGGGACGTGAGATGGCGGGACAGCCCGTCCCGGTCGCGCCACTTGCCGGTGTTGTCGATCAGGATGGCGTTGTTGATGCCGTACTGGGTGTAGTCAACCGCGTCGGGCGCGTCGGAATAGATGATGCGGATCATGTTGCCGTTGGCGATGATGGCGTTCTCCTCTTCGTCCACGGTGATGATACCGTTGAACTGGCCATGGATCGAATCGCGGCGCAAGAGGCTCGCACGCTTGACCAGGTCGTCGCTGCTCCCTTTGCGCACCACCGCCCCCCGCAGGCGCAGTTTGTCGCCGCTGCCGGCCTTGTCGATCAGGATGCGGGCCAGAAGCCGCCCGATGCGGCCGAAACCGTAGAGCACGATATCCTGCGGTTCGGCCAGAAGCGAGGTCCGGCCGGTATTGACGGAGGCCAATTCCTGGGCCACAAAGGCGTCCACCGGCTGACCCGAGGCGAGAAAGCGCACGGTGAGCTTGCCGAGATCGATGCGGGCCGGGGCCAGGTCGAGACGGGCTATGGCCTCCAACACTGGCTGGGTGTCGAGCACCGTCAGTTCGCCGTCCAGGATGAGCCGGGCAAAACGGTGTGCCTTGAGCAGATCGATGACCGTGCCGTGCACCAGTGAGCGGCCATAGACGGTCAACACGATATTCTGTTCGCGGTAGAGCCGGCCGATGACCGGCAACATGCCTTCGGCAACAGCCTCCTGCCGCTGCCATTCCTTAAGATGAATTTCCGGTTTCTGTCGATTCATTTGATACGCACCTTTGCTGGTTGAGATTGGTTGCAAAAAACGCCCGGACACATCCCGGACAGGTAGGCATTGTACGACATCAGCCGTTTTGCCTCAAGCATTTCGTCACAGCGGAATCGTTGTTTTTCCCGATACCAGGTCCAACTTCTCGGTCCGGTCCATGGCCTTGATCCGGGCTTCCCTGACGGCGGCGGAAGAACGGCTGTGGTTAGGTTCGAGATAGACCACTCGTACCGGTTGCCGCCCCCGGAAATATTTGGCGCCCTTCCCCGTCGCATGTTGACGGAACCGCCGTTCCATATCCGTGGTGATCCCGGTGTAGAGGGTATTGTCGGAACAGAGGATGATATAGACCAGCCACTCCATGGGTCAGGCAAAGAGCGGGACGCTGGAGCCCAGGCCATGGACGACGCTGGTGAAGGCGTCCCGGTTGTCCAGTTTGTCCCGGCCGAACCGTTCGGAGAACAGGGTCTGGATGCGGGGAATCCGCGAGGTGCCGCCGGTCAAAAAGACCGTATCCATCTGTCCGGGAGCGAGCCCGGAGCGCGCCACGACCTCGTCGATGCAGTCCGCAATCTGCTGGATGTTGTCCCCGTTGATCGCTTCGAACTCCGTCTTGCCGGTCTCCTCGCCGATGCACAAATCCCGTTCCCGGAAGCTGATCAGGGCCTTCTCCTGCCCGGAAAGCTCGCACTTGGCCTTTTCAATGGCCTGGAACAGGAAAAAGCCGTAATTGTCGCTGATGATGTTCTCCAGGTGTTCGATGGCCTGGCGGTCGTCGGTGCTGCCTTTGATCACCCGGATGAGTTCCCTGGTCCTGCGCGACCGCAGCAACGGGATGCGGTGCCACTGGGAGAGGGTGTAGACGATGCTCTTGGGGACATTGACCCACTCATCCTTGCCCATGGTCTTGTAGCGGGCATAGCGCCCGAAATGGTGCGCCACCTTGTCCCACATGATCTGGGAATCGAACTTGTCTCCGGCCACATAGACGCCTCCCAGGGAGAGCACGTCGCTGCGCCGGTCGGAGCGGGCAAAGGCGCCCCCCTTGACGCGGATCACCGAGAAATCCGAGGTCCCGCCACCGAAGTCGCCGATGAACACGATTCGTTCCTGCCCGGCCTGCAGGGTCTCTTCGTAAGCCAGCGCCGCTGCAACCGGCTCGTACTGGAACCAGATGTTCCTGAAGCCGGCCCTGCGGGCGGCCCGTTCCAGACGCTGCTCGGCTACGGCGTCCTTGGCGGGGTCCTCGGAAAACACCACCGGCCTCCCCAGTACCACGCTCTCCACGGGGCAGCCCACATGCGCCTCACCCCGGGCCTTGATCTCCCCGAGGATGATGGCCACCAGATCTTCGATGGCGTAACGCCTGCCGAACACCTCGGTGCTGTCGAAGCTGGTGTTCGGCAGAAAGGTCTTGATGGACTGCATGAAGCGCCCGCTGGCCCCATCGTCCACATACTGGCGAATGGCCTCCCGGCCGGCATAGATCTCGTGCTCTTCGTTGAAATAGAGCACTGAGCGCATCAACTCTCCGCTCCGGTCGTTGCCATCCACGGCAACCACTTCGACCGTGTCGTTTCTGTAGACCGAAAGCGCTGAATTGGTGGTACCGAAGTCGATACCGAACACGATCTGCACCTGAAACTCCTCCAACAATCCACTACACCCATGTGGCTGGGGGTGCCGCACCCTGCTCACAAACGCGCAAAAGCCCGCGACTGAGCGGGCTTTATGTTCGGGACGAATGTTTTGCTCTTAAAAGAACCTTATTATTTATCATATCGGCTCCCTGATATCAATCCGAATCTGACAAGGTGTGACATGCCGCAAGGGCACGCCCGCCCCGGTGCCCCCTTGTGATTATCCTGAGATTGTGCTTTGATAATAGATAGATCGCAACGGAAACGTTGGGAAAGGAGCAAGACGATGAGACAACTGCGCTATCTGTTCATGGTCATGGTTGGTACGTTATTGACCGCCACCGTCGGCTTCTCCGCTGAAAAAGGCAGCTTCAACGCCAAACTTTCCGGCGGTGAGTCCGCCCCCCTGGTTCAGACGACTGCCAAGGGAACGGCGGAATTCAAGCTGGCCAAGAATGGCAAGGAGTTGACCTACAAACTGTCCGTCACCGACATCAAGAACGTCACCGCGGCCCACATTCACCAGGGTAAGAAGGGGAAAAACGGGCCGCCGGTGGCAGGCCTCTTTGCCGGCCCCAAGAAGGAAGGGAAATTCAGCGGTGTACTTGCCGAGGGGGTAATCACCGAGAAGGAACTGATGGGGGGACTGTCGGGAAAACCCCTCACAGCCTTGATCAAGCTCATCAAATCGGGTGACACCTATGTCAATGTCCACACGGACGGCCACCCTGATGGGGAGATCAGGGGACAGATAAAGTAAGGGATACGTACCTCTGAAAGAAGGAGCGTTCAGCAGGTGCGCAGCGAAGAAGCAAGGCCCGCCCAGTGGCGGGCTTTTTTCATTCATTTTTGCTTTTGTGCTTCCGCCGGCGATGTGGTATCACTATGCGGACCCGCATTTTTCGAGGGACGACGGCACGGGAACCCTGCCGCCGCAGCAATGGACCCCTATGAATAAACTGAGTCTTGCCCTTCTTCTCATCTTTGTCGTCGGACTGATCGTGTTTGCCACCTGGCAGCTCTTTAGCGGCAACCTGGCGGCTTCTTTCTCCACCTTCCCTTTTCTGCTGATCATCTACCTGTTTGTACTGAGATTGCAGCGACGGCCGGAATAGCGTTCACCCCTGCCAGGGGCGCGTTTCGTGCACCATGCGTAAAAAGTACAACCCCCGCACCGGTATCCGGAACGGGGGTTGTACTGCGTCATCGGCCTCCCGGCCGCAAGACTTCTCCTTACTTTCCTTACTTATATTCCGGCATCTCGTCGAACTGGAGGTACTTGTAGATCTTCTCCTTATTCGGCTCGATCTTCTCCTTGTACGCCTTCATGTACTCGGCCGGCGTGGGCAGTTTGCCCATGAGCGCCGTTACCGCGCCCAGCTCGGCGGAGCCGAGATAGACCTTGGCGCCGTTGCCGATACGGTCATCGAAGTTGCGGGTCGAGGTGGAGAACATGTTGACGCCGTCGGGTACGCGGGCCTGGTTGCCCATGCAGAGTGAGCAGCCGGCGATCTCGATACGGGCGCCGAAGGCGCTGTAGACCGAGAAGTAGGCCTCGTCCTTGAGTTGGGCTTGGTCCATGCGGGTCGGCGGGCAGATCCAGGTACGGACATCCGGATTGAACTTGCTGCCGCGCCAGATTTCGGCGGCGGCGCGGAAGTGGCCGATATTGGTCATGCAGGAGCCGAGGAATACGTCCTGGATCTTGGTTCCCTTGACCTGGGAGAGGAGTTTGACGTCATCCGGGTCGTTCGGACAGGCCAGGATCGGCTCCTTGATGTCGGCCAGGTTGATCTCGATCACGGCCGCGTAGTCGGCCCCCTTGTCGGCCTTCAAAAGGCTCGGCTTCTTGAGCCATGCCTCAACCGCCTTGATGCGGTTCTGGAGGGTCTTCTTGTCCGAGTAGCCGTCGGCGATCATCTTTTTCATCAGGGCCACGTTGGATTTGAGGTAGGTGGCCACCGACTTCTCGGAGAGCTGGATGCAGCCGGCAGCGGCCGAACGCTCGGCAGCGGCGTCGGTCAGCTCGAAGGCCTGCTCCACGGTCAGGTCGGGCAGACCTTCCATCTCCAGGATGCGGCCGTTGAAGATGTTGACCTTGTTCTTCTTGGGCACGGTCAGAAGCCCCTGCTTGATGGCCCAGTAGGGAATAGCGTTCACGGCGTCACGCAGGGTGATGCCGGGGTTGAACTTGCCCTTGAAGCGCACCAGGACCGATTCGGGCATGTCCAGCGGCATGAAGCCCATGGCGCCGGCAAAGGCCACCAGGCCGGAACCGGCCGGGAAGGAGATGCCGATGGGGAAGCGGGTGTGGGAGTCGCCGCCGGTACCGACGGTGTCGGGCGTCAGCAGGCGGTTCAGCCAGGAGTGGATCACGCCGTCGCCGGGACGCAGGGCCACGCCGCCACGCTCGGCGATGAAGCCGGGCAGGTTCTTGTGCATCTTGACGTCTGCCGGCTTGGGATAAGCGGCGGTGTGGCAGAAGGACTGCATGAACATGGGGGCCTGGAACTTGAGGCAGGCCAACTCCTTCAACTCGTCGGCGGTCATGGGCCCGGTGGTGTCCTGGGAACCGACGGTGGTCATCTTGGGCTCGCAAGCCGTGCCGGGCAGGATGCCGGCCACGCCGCAGGCGACGCCGACCATCTTCTGGGCCAGAGAGTAGGCCTGCTTGGCTTTGGGCTTGGGATTGACCGGCAGGGTGAAGACCGTGGTCGGCTTGAGGCCCAACGCCTTACGGGCCTTGTCGGTCACGGCGCGGCCGATGATCAGCGGGATGCGGCCGCCGGCACGGAACTCGTCGGGCACGGTGTTAGGGGCGATGGTCAGCTTGGAGAGAACCTTCTTCCCCTTCTCGTCGGTGATGACCCCTTTCTTGGTGTCGATCACGATCACGTCGCCGGTCTTCATGCCGGTCACGTCGGCCTTGAGCGGCAGAGCGCCGGAATCCTGAGCCGTGTTGAAGAAGATCGGGGCGATG
>Ga0207857_1000151_pt1 | contig 20382 bp, 22 predicted proteins | sample LuqExpMetageno22_FD_187780 | JGI IMG/M metagenome (GOLD analysis project Ga0207857, IMG submission 187780) | Tropical forest soil microbial communities from Luquillo Experimental Forest, Puerto Rico - Sample 22 (SPAdes) | ecosystem: Environmental > Terrestrial > Soil > Tropical forest ... | reverse complement strand
CCCGCCCACTCTACCGGATGACCGCCCTGCTCCCGCCCACCGAGCGGGTGCCCGACGAGCCCGCGGGCGAGCCGACCACAGCCCGCGATCAACGGACCGCCGCCCCCGGCTGTCCGCCCGAGCACACACGGCCCACGCTCTCCGGGACACCCTCGGCCCGTGCATCCGGCTTCTCGCCCCCCGAGCGCTCCTGGTCCCGCCGCGCCGCCGACACGTCGCGTGATCTGCGCGTGGCTCGCCGCCGTCGTGGGACTGCTCGTCGCCGCCGGGTCCGCCGTCCCGGCAGGTCCGGCCCTCGCTGCCGACGCCCCCGCGCCTCTCGTCGTGCGCTACCGCGCGCCGATCGTCTTTCCGGTGCGAGTGGTGCGCGGCTTCACCGGGCCCCCGCAGCAGTGGGCGGCCGGGCACCGCGGCATCGACCTCGACGTGGACGCCGGCGTCGACGTGCTCGCGCCGGCGGCCGGGACCGTGACGTTCGCCGGCACGGTCGTCGACCGCGGCGTCGTGACCATCGCGCACGCGGACGGACGCCGCAGCAGCCTCGAACCGGTGAACCCCGCCGTCGTCGTCGGGCAACGGGTCGAGGCGGGAGGCATCATCGGAACCCTGTCCGGCGAGGGCTCGCACTGCACGCCCGCGTGCCTGCACTGGGGCGTGCGGGAGGGCCTGACGTACCTCGACCCGATCACGCTGCTGCCGGGCGGCGGTCCTGTGGTCCTGCTGCCCGACGGGGAGTGACCTCAGCCGCGCTCGGCCTCGACGAGGTGGGTGCGGAGCCGGAGCATCGCCGCGGTGTGCATCTGCGAGATCCGGGACTCGGTGACGCCGAGCGCGCGGCCGATCTGCGCCAGCGTCATGCCCTCGTAGTAGTAGAGGACGACGACCATGCGCTCTCGCTCGGAGAGCTGCTCGATCGCGCGGGCGAGCAGGTACGTCGTCTCCTGGGCCTCGATCGAGCCGGCGGGGTCCTCGACGCGGTCGTCGCCGAGCGTGTCGCCGAGGCTCACGGCGCCGGGGCGGTCGTCGCCGCCGAGCATCTCGTCGAGCGCGACGATGTTGACGGTCGACAGCTGCGAGAAGGCGGTGCGCAGCTCGTCCATCGAGACCTCGAGCCGGTCGGCGATCTCGGTGTCGGTCGGCGCACGGTGCAGGGTGGCCTCGAGCTCGCCGAAGGCGCGGTCGATCGCGCGGGCCTTGGTGCGGACCGAGCGCGGCACCCAGTCCATGGCCCGCAGCTCGTCGATGATCGCGCCACGGATTCGGCTCGACGCGTACGACTCGAACCGCACCGCGCGGCCCGGCTCGTACTTCTCGATGGCGTCGATGAGCCCGAACATGCCGCAGGACACGAGGTCGGCGTGCTCCACCATGCTCGGCAGGCGCATCCCGACGCGGCCGGCGACGGCGGAGACGAGCGGCGCGTAGTGCATGATCAGCCACTCGCGGGCCGACTCGGAGCCCGTGGACTTGAGGTCGAGCCAGTGGGCGTCGGTCTCCTCGTCGCCGGCGAGCGCCGGCGGCGCGTACCCGGCGGGCTGCTGGTAGCGCCGCGGCTGCGGGATGACCCCGCGCGGGGCGGTGGGCGCCGGGCGGCCGGCGGGCAGGCGCACGGGCGTGACGGTGTCGGCGTCGGTGCTCATCGGGTGCTCCGTTCGGGCGCTCATGCGCGGGGGTGGGCGAGCTGGTAGGCCGAGCGCAGACGCTCGGCGGAGACGTGGGTGTAGCGCTGGGTGGTGCCGAGGCTGGCGTGGCCGAGGAGCTCCTGCACGCTGCGCAGGTCCGAGCCGCGCTCCAGGAGGTGGGTGGCCGCGGTGTGCCGCAACGCGTGCGGAGCCACGTCCTCGACGCCCGCGTGGCGGGTCATCGCGTGGACGGCGTCGCGCATCCGCCGCTGGTCGAGCCGCCCGCCACGGGCGCCGAGGAACAGTGCGTCACCGGAGGCCGGCCCGGCGAGGCGGGGCCGTGCCTGCGTCAGCCACACGGACAGCGCGTCGGCGGCCGGCTTGCCGAACGGGACAACCCGCTCCTTGTCGCCCTTGCCCACCACGCGCAGCGAGCGGGTCTCCAGGTCGAGGTCCGCGACATCGGCGCCGCAGAGCTCGCCGACCCTGATGCCGGACGCGTAGAGCAGCTCGGCGGCCGCCCAGTCGCGCACCGCCACCGGGTCGCGGTCCTCCGCCCGCCCGGCGGCGTCGTCGAGCAGCGACCCGACCTGGTCCTGGCGCAGCACGGACGGCAGATGGTTCGCGGTCTTCGGGGTGGCGAGCCGGGTCGTCGGGTCCTGGGCGAGGCGCCCGGTGTGGACCGCCCAGCGGAAGAAGGTCCGCGCCGCGGCCGCCCGCCGCGCCATCGTCGTGCGGGAAAGGCGGCGGTTCGACATCGAGGCCAGCCAGGCCCGAAGAACGCCCAGATCAACGGCGTCAAGAGAGGTGCGACCGTGCCGCGCGGCGAAACCGAGAAGGTCGTCGAGATCGCCCAGATAGGCCCGCACGGTGTGCTCCGACAGGCCCCGCTGGGACCGCAGATGTGCGGCGAAGTCGGCGTGCAGAACCGTGCGCTCCCGCGCCTCCGTCGTCGGCTGGCTCATCTGCACACGCTTACCGTGACCGGTGCAGACGTGCAGATCAAGAGGTGAAAGGCAACGAAAAGGCCACGCGATGGGCGAATGCGCCGCTAATGTCCGATTTTCGCGACGGAATCCGGAAGCGCCCGCTGCATTTCACCCGCCTGGAGTATTCAGTACCGCCGGTCCTACACCGGGGAAGGACCCCGAACGGCGTGTCGCGATAGCCCGATCGGTGGGGTCCGAACGGGACGATGGTGACGCCGTCACCCGGATGGCCTCGCGCCCGTCAATGGCGTTCACCTGGGCGCGTTTGCCGCGCCGCCCGCCAGCCGTCGTCATTCCGCACCGCCAGGCCGGCCAGCTCGAGAAGGCCGAGCGCGCTGCGCACGTCCGCGGCGTCCACGCCCGCCCGCCGGGCGACGGCGTCCTCGGATGAACCGGTGCGCAGTCTCAGCGCATCGTGCACCTGGAGGCACACCGGGTCCAGCCACGACGTGTCCTCAGGTTCGACGAGCCCGGCGGCTCCGGCTCCCGGCTCGGCGGCGGCGGGGAGCAGCTCGACCACCTCGTCGACGTCGGTGACGCAGACCGCCGCGCCCTCGCGCAGCAGCCGGTGGCACCCGGCCGACGCGACCGACGTCACGGGCCCCGGCACCGCGCCGACGGGCCGCATGAGGTCCACCGCGTGGTGGGCCGTCGACAGCGCTCCCGAGCGCCATGCCGCCTCGACCACGACCGTCGCGCCCGTCATCGCCGCGATGAGCCGGTTGCGCTGAAGGAATCGCGACTTCGTCGGCAGCGCACCCGGCGGCATCTCGGACACGACTCCCCCGCCGGTTCCGATGGCCTCCTCGAAGAGCCTGACGTTCCCCGCCGGGTAGCCGCGGTCGACGCCGCCCGCGAGCACGACGAGCGTCGGGCCGTCGCCGGCGATGGCGCCGCGGTGCGCGGCGGCGTCGATCCCGTACGCGCCGCCGGAGACGACGGCCACGCCCCGCGCGACCAGTCCGGCTGCCAGGTCGAAGGCGACCCGCTCGCCGTAGCCGGTGCTCGCCCGCGAGCCGACGATCGCGACGGACGCCCGCCCGACCGGCAGGCTGCCCCGGCACCACAGCGCGAAGGGCGCGGCGTCGCCCAGGTCGTCGAGCCCGCAGGGCCACGCATCGTCGCCGGGGGCGACGAGCGCGCCGCCGGCTCGGTCGAGGTCCGCCAGCATCACGTCGACGTCCACCTCTGCGCTGCGCGCCACCCAGCGATGCACGGCGCCGATGAGCCGCATCCGGCTCGGGCCGGGCAGCCCCGGGAGCGCCGACCAGTCGGGCGCCCCGCGCCCCGCCGCCGCGACCCACTCGAGGGCCGCTCGGGCGCCGAGGGCGTGCACGAGCGCGCCGGCCGGCAGGTCACCCGGCTCCACCATCGCCGACCACGCGGCGCGGGCGCGGCGCTCGTCGTCGTCGGTCACGCACCGCTGGTCGAAGGGCGGCCGGCGCTCGTCGTCGGCGGTCATGCGCCCTGGCCCCGGGTTCGCAGGTTCAGCGCCTCGCCGATGTCCTTCGCCGTCGGGGCGTCGTGCCCCTGGAGGTCCGCGAGCGTCCACGCGACGCGCAGCACCCGGTCGACGCCCCGCAGCGAGAGCGTGCCGCGGTCGACCGACTGGTCGAGCTCGCGGACGAGCCGGCGGTCCGGGCCGAGCCGGGACCGCAGCCAGCCGCCCGGCACCTCGGCGTTCGTCCTCCACCCGGTGCCGGCGAGCCGGTGCGCGGCCGCGGCGCGGGCCTCGCCTACGCGTCTCGCGACGACGGAGGTCGGTGCGCCGGGCCGGTCGGTGGACCGCGCCGGAGTCACGTCCACCTGGAGGTCGACGCGGTCGAGGAGCGGGCCGGACAGCTTCCCGAAATACCGGCGCCGCTGGTGGGCCGTGCAGGTGCACGTCAAGCCCTTGCCGACGGAGTTGCCGCACGGGCACGGGTTCGCGGCGAGCACGAGCTGGAACCGAGCCGGGTACCGCGCGATCCCCGCGGAGCGATGGATCGTCACCTCGCCGTGCTCCAGGGGCTGGCGCAGCGTCTGCAGCACCGCGGTCTGGAACTCGGGTGCCTCGTCGAGGAAGAGCACGCCCCGATGGGCTCGCGACGCGGCGCCCGGCCGCGGCATCCCCGAGCCGCCGCCCACCACCGACGCGGGGGTCGCGGTGTGGTGCGGGTTCTCGAAGGGCGGGCGTCGGATCAGGCCTCCCGCGGGGTCGAACACCCCCGCGAGCGAGTGCACCGCGGTGACCTCGACCGCCGCGGCCTCGTCGAGATCGGGCAGGAGGCCGGGCAGTCGCGCCGCGAGCATCGTCTTGCCCACGCCCGGCGGGCCGACCATGAGCAGGTGATGTCCGCCCGCCGCGGCGACCTCGAGGCAGTGCCTCGCGGCGTCCTGGCCGATGACGTCGGCGAGGTCCGGGGACTCGGCCGGCGCCACCGCCGGGACGATCGCCGGGACGGGCTCGGAATCCGGCACGTCGACGTCGGCGCCGTAGCGTGCGGCGATCTCGGCGAGGCTGTGCACGCCGACGACGTCGGCGCCCGGCACCAGCCGCGCCTCCGCCGCGTTGGCGGCGGGCACGACGACGCGCGGCAGGCCCGCGGCGACGGCCGCCGCCACCGCCGGCAGCACCCCACGCACCGGCCGCAGGCGACCGTCGAGCCCCAGCTCGCCGAGGTGCACGGCGGCCGAGGCGGCGTCCGGCGCGACGAGGCCCGCGCCCGCGAGGATCGCCACCGCGATCGCGACGTCGAACGCCGAGCCCGCCTTCGGCAGCGCGGCCGGCGAGAGATTGACGGTGATGCGCCGGTTCGGCCACGCCAGGCCGCTCGAGGTCACCGCCGCCCGGACCCGGTCCCGCGCCTCGGCGAGCGCCGTGTCCGGCAGGCCGACGAGGGTGAACGCCGGCAGCGAGGGCGCGAGGTGCGCCTCGACGTCGACGACGTACCCCGACAGGCCGACGAGGCACACGGAGCGCGTGCGTCCCAGGAGCACGTCACACCACCCCGACGAGGTGGTCGACCTGGGCGGCGCCGCGCGGCGGCACGACGATCGCGAGCACGTCGATCCGCACGGAGTCCGGGTGCACGTCGTGCGCCGCGAGCCACTGCGCGGTCAGGCGGCGCAGCCGCGCCAGCTTCTCGGGCGTGACGGCCAGCGACGGCGGGCCGAACCGCTCCGACCGGCGCGTCTTCACCTCGACCGCGACGAGCTCCCTGCCGTCCAGCGCGACGAGGTCGAGCTCCCCCTCGCGGCAGCGCCAGTTGCGGTCGAGGAGCGTCCAGCCCAGCGCCAGAACGTGCCGGACGGCTACGTCCTCCCCGTACCGACCCACGGCGTCCTTGGCGCGCACCGCCACCACCTCCGGGCGCACACGGTGCCGGGCGCCGGCGTGAGGGCGAGGTACGACGAGCGACGGCCTCGGGCACGACGAGCGCCCGGACGGGCTGTGGTCGGCTCAGGTGCTGCTAACGGGCGAAGCCCGCGCCGCCCCCGAGGTCGAGCTCCGCCTTTGCGAGCTCCTCGACGTTGACGTCCTTGAACGTCACCACGCGCACGGACTTCACGAACCGCGCCGACCGGTAGACGTCCCACACCCAGGCGTCGGCGAGCGAGACCTCGAAGTAGACCTCCCCCGCGGCGGAGCGCACCTGCAGGTCGACCTGGTTGGCCAGGTAGAACCGGCGCTCGGTCTCGACCACGTAGGAGAACAGCCCCACGACGTCGCGGTACTCGCGGTACAGCGCCAGCTCGGCGTCGGTCTCGTAGTTCTCCAGGTCCTCGGCGCTCACGGGCCCATCATCCCCCCAACGAGGTCCGCGCCGGTCAAGGGCACGTCCTCGTCGTCGGAGGTGGGCAGCTCGTCGTCGGGCACGAACTCGCCGCCGGGGGTCGGCAGGTGCCACGAGCGGCGGTGCAGCACGCAGGGGCCGAGCTCGCGCAGCGCGGCCAGGTGCTCGGGCGACGCGTACCCCTTGTTCTCGGCCCAGCGGTAGGCCGGGTGCGTGTCGGCGAGGGAGACCATCAGCGCGTCCCTCTCGCACTTCGCCAGGACGCTCGCGGCCGCCACGCTGGCGCACGAGCGGTCGGCCTTGATGCGCAGGTGGACGCGCGGCGCCTCCTCGTCCTCGTCGTCGAACAGCGTCGGCGTCCCGGTGAGCCAGTCGTGGTTGCCGTCGAGGAGCACGGCGTCGACGGGGCCGACGACCAGCGAGACCTGGGCCAGCGCCCGCCGTCCGGCCAGCCGCAGGGCGGCAAGGATGCCGACGGCGTCGATCTCGTCGGGCGACGCGTGGCCCACCGCTCGCGCCAGCCCCCACCGCGACAGCGCCGGCACCAGCGCCTGCCGCGCGGCGGGCGTCAGCAGCTTGGAGTCGGCAACGCCGCGTGGCGCCGTGCGCGTCCGGTCGTCGATGACGACGACGCCGACGCTCACCGGGCCGGCGAGCGAACCGCGTCCCACCTCGTCCATCCCGGCGACGAGCCGGGCGCCGTCGCGCAGCAGCTGGCGCTCGTGGCGCAGGTGAGGGACGGCGACCGGGCTCATGACGGGTTGGGGACGTCCGCGAACGTCGCGCCGGGGTTGCGGAGGATGGTCCACCGGTCGGCCGGCCAGACGATGACGAACGCGGTGCCTACCACGTTGGCCTCGGGGACCGAGCCGCCGCCCGGGTTGCCGGTGTGGAAGCGGGAGTCCTCGGAGTGGTCGCGGTTGTCGCCCATCACCCAGACCGAGTTGGCGGGCACCGTGGTCTGGAACGCCATGCCGCACGGCTGGGAGCCGGGAGCGAGGTAGGGCTCGTCGATCGCCACGCCGTTGATCGTCACCGGGCTCGTGGGGCTGGAGCACACGATGTGGTCGCCCGGCAGACCGATGACCCGCTTCACCAGGTGCTGCCCGGCGTCGACCGGCCGCAGGCCGACGAAGCTCAGGACGTCGTTGACGACCCGCTGGAACCCGGTGACGGGAACCTCCGCCTGACCGGCGAGCCAGCCGCCCGGGTCCTTGAACACCACGATGTCCCCGCGGTGCAGCGAGAGCGGGCCCGGGGCGAGCTTGCTGACGAGGATCCGGTCGTCCTCGATGAGCGTGTTGTGCATCGACGGTGACGGGATCCAGAACGCCTGGACCAGGAACGTCTTGACGAGCAGCGACAGGACGAGCGCGCTGACCAGGACGATCGCGCTCTCTCGCAGCCAGGACAGCGGCCCGCCGCGCGGCTCGGGCTTGCGTACCGGCCGGCCCTGCCGCTCGCGCCGGGTCTCGCCCTCAGCCGGGACCGCGGCGGGCTCGCTCGCCGGCGCAGGCCCGGGGAACGACGAGCCCGTCGGGGCCCCGTTCGACGCGGCCGGTGCCTGGGGGTTCGCCGGGGCGGCGTCGCCGCCGGCGGTGGGGCCGTACGCGCGAGGGATCCACACCGGACCCTCGGGTGCCGGCCCGTCGGGGTGCCGCTCGCTCACCCCCACAGCCTCGCATGTCGCGCTGTGCGGCGAGGCCGTACGACGCCGGGCGAGACGTGAACCGTCCGGAACACGACGGTGGGGCGGCCCCCCGAAAGGGGCCGCCCCACCGGACGATCAGGCTCAGGCCTGCGGCGTCGTCTCGCGACGCTCCTTGATCTTGGCCTTCTTGCCGCGCAGGTTGCGCAGGTAGTACAGCTTCGCGCGCCGCACGTCACCGCGGGTGACCACCTCGACGGAGTCGACCGTGGGGGTGTGCACCGGGAAGGTGCGCTCCACGCCGACGCCGAAGCTGATCTTGCGGACCGTGAAGGTCTCGCGGACGCCGGAGCCCTGGCGGGCGATCACGACGCCCTGGAAGGCCTGGATGCGGGACCGGTTGCCTTCAACGACCTTGACGTTCACCTTGACGGTGTCGCCGGGCCGGAAGTCGGGGACGTCGTTGCGCAGCGAGGCCGCGTCGACGGAGTCGAGGGTGTTCATGGTGGTGTCGCTCTCTCGTCCTGCCGCTGGTCAGGGACGTCGTCGCGCCTCCCTCGCCGCTCGTCGTGCACGTAGAGCGGGGCGGGAGGCCCGGGTGATGTCAGGTGCGGTCCGGAAGACCCGAGGCGCCTTCCCGTCCTCTCCTGCGGCAGAGGGCGTGGGCGCACACCAGCGGACAAGTGTGCCATACCGCCCGGCGGGCCATCCAACCGGAGGTCAGGCAGGGCGGACGAGCTCCAGGTGGTTGCCGACGACGACCCAGCCGAGCGCGCCGAGCGTCCGCCGGTCGTGCTTGTCGAGGCCGTCGACGTCGAGCCGCAGCAGGAGGTCCGGGCGGCGCTCAGCCGTGCGCTCGAGCGCCTGGTCGCGGCGCCAGCGTTCGACCTTGCCGTGGTGGCCGGAGAGCAGCACCTCCGGCACGTCGAGCCCCTCCCAGGAGGCGGGCTTCGTGTACACGGGGTACTCGAGCAGGCCGTTGGCCCCGTGCGACTCCTCGACGAGCGACTCCGGGTTCCCGACGACGCCGGGCAGCAGCCGGGCCACGGCCTCGACGACGACGAGCGCGGCGACCTCTCCCCCGTTGAGCACGTAGTCACCCAGGGAGATCTCGCTCACGGCGAGGCGGTCCTGATAGCGCTCGACGACACGGCCGTCGATCCCCTCGTAGCGCCCGCACGCGACGACGATGCGCTCCTCGGCCGCCCATGCCTCCGCGTGGCGCTGCGTGAAGGGCTCCCCGGACGGCGTGGGCACGACGAGGCGTGCGGGGCCGTCGGCAATCAGCTCGTCGAGCGCCCGGCCCCAGATGTCGGGCCGCATCACCATGCCGGCGCCGCCCCCGAACGGGGTGTCGTCGACGGTGCGGTGCCGGTCGCTGGTCCAGTCGCGCAGGTCGTGGACGCGGACGTCGAGCAGCCCGGCCTCGCGGGCCTTGCCGACGAGCGACAGGTCCAGCGGTGCGAGGTACTCCGGGAAGATCGTGACGACGTCGATGCGCACGTCAACGCTCCCCGTCGACGGCCCGGTCGTCCGAGACCACCAGATGCTCAGCGTCCGAGGCCAAGAGGCCCCCGGGCGGATCAAGCACCACACGCCCGCCGGGGACGTCCACCACGGGGACGATCGCGCGGACGAACGGCACCAGGGTGCGGGCGCCGTCGGGCTCGCGGAGGATCAGCACGTCGTGCGCGGGGGCGTGCTCCAGGCCGAGGATCTCGCCGAGGGCGCGGCCGTCCGTACCCTCGGCCCGCAGCCCCACGAGCTCGTGGGGGTACCACGCGTCCTCGTCGTCGGAGTCCTCGGCGTCCACGACGAGCTCCACGCCGTTGAGCGACTCGGCGGCCGCGCGGTCCGCGATCCCCTCGAACATGACGAACCAGCGCCCCTGCTGCACGCGGGAGCGCTGGATCGTCAGTGGTCCTGCGGATGCCGGCTCGGTCGTCAGCGCGCTGCCGACGGCCAGTCGCTCGTCGGGCGAGTCCGTGCGCACGTCCAGCGCGACCTCGCCGCGCAGGCCGTGCGCGCGGCCGATGCGGGCGACGGTCAGCAGCACGTTCTCCTCCGGCGCCTCAGCGGCGGTCGGTGTCGACGACGTCGACGCGCACGGTCCCCTCGGACGACAGCGCGTTGACGACCGTGCGCAGCGCGCGCGCCGTGCGGCCGCCGCGCCCGATCACCCGTCCGAGGTCGTCGGGGTGCACACGGACCTCGAGGAGCTCGCCACGGCGCAGCGTGGCCGAGCGGACCTGCACGTCGTCCGGGTGGTCGACGATGCCCCGCACGAGGTGCTCGAGCGCGTCGGCGAGCACGTCAGGCCTGCTCGTCCTCGGCGGGAGCCTCGTCGGCGGCGGCCTCGTCGGCCACGACCTCGACGACCGGCTCCTCGACGACCTCAGCCTTCTTGGCCGAGGCGGTGGCCTTGACCTTCTCGGCGTCGGCGGCGGCGGCCTCGACGGCGGTCTTCGGGTCGACCTTGCCGGCCTTGACCTTCAGGGTGCCCTCGGCGCCCGGCAGGCCCTTGAACTTCTGCCAGTCACCGGTGACCTTGAGCAGCACGACGACCTGGTCGGTCGGCTGCGCGCCGACGCCGAGCCAGTACTGCGCACGGTCGGAGACGACCTCGATGAGCGAGGGCTCCTCGGTGGGGTGGTACTTGCCGATCTCCTCGATCACCTTGCCGTCGCGACGGGAGCGGGAGTCGGCAACGACGATGCGGTAGTACGGCGCGCGGATCTTGCCCAGGCGCTTCAGGCGGATCTTGGTGGCCACGAGCGGATGTTCTCCTGATGTCTGTGGGTGGTCTCGCCGTCATGCCCGTGGGGATGGGCGCCGGTCCGACCGGGGACGCGGCCTGGCGCAGGTAGAGGGGCTGCGCCCGCCGAGTACAGCGGACCATTGTGCCAGACGCCCACATGGCTACGCGACGCGGGATCCTCGCAGGATGACGGCCGTCGGGGCGGCCAGCGCGCGGATGTCCTCGCGCGGGTCCGCCGGGTAGACGACGAGGTCCGCGGGGGCGCCCTCCGCCAGGGCCGGGGCGCCGAGCCAGGCGCGCGTGCGCCAGCTCGCCGCGGCGACCACCTCGCGGGCGGGGAGGCCGGCCGCGACGAGCGCCGCGGCCTCGTCGGGCAGCCGCCCGTGCGCGATGGTCCCGCCCGCATCTGTGCCCACGAGGATCGGCACGCCCGCGTCGAAGAGGTCGCGCACCTGCTGGTGGCGGCGCGCGTACATCTCGCGCATGCGCGCGGCGTACAGCGGGTACCGCGTCGCACCCGCGGCGATCTCCTCGAACCGGTCCACCTGGAGCATCGTCGCCGTCACGGGGATGCCGGCCGCGGCGATCCGCTCGATCTGCTCCGGGGACGCGCCGGTTGCGTGCTCCAGGCAGTCGACCCCGGCGTCGAGCAGCACGTCGACCGTCTCGGTGGCGAAGGTGTGCACCGTGACGCGGGCGCCGGCCTCGTGCGCGGTGGCGATCGCCGTCGTGACGAGCGCGTCCGACCACAGCGGCGTCAGGTCGCCCGGGCCGTCGCGGTCGATCCAGTCGCCGACGATCTTCACCCAGCCGTCGCCGCGCGCCGCCTCCTCGCGCACCGCGCCGGGCAGCTCGTCGGGCGACGACAGCTCCCGGCCGTAGTAGCGCAGGTAGCGCTTGGACAGCGCGAGGTGGTGGCCGGCGCGCAGGATCCGCGGGAGGTCCGGTCGGTCGTCGATCCAGCGGGTGTCCGACGGCGAGCCCGCGTCGCGGATGAGCAGAACGCCGGAGTCGCGGTCGGCGAGCGCCTGCCGCTGCGCCGTCGCCGCGTCGACGGCGCCCGTCGCGGCGAGCCCCACGTGGCAGTGGACGTCGACGAGGCCCGGGAGCACCCAGCCGTCGACCTCGGCGTCCACCGGGCCGGCGGGCCGCTCGAACGTGATCCGGTCGCCGACCACCCACGCCTGCCCGGCCGCGCGCTCGTCGTCGAGCAGCACCGGGCCGCGCAGGTGCAGCACCATCGGTCAGCGGCCGCCGAAGAGCTTGCCGAGGCTCGACGGGTCGAAGTCGCCCGGGTCTGCCGGCGGCTTGCTCTGGCCCAGCCCGAACGCCGAGCCGGGCGCCGCGGGCTTCGCCGGCGCGGCCTGCCGGGTGGCGGCCTGCTGCTCCTGGAGGGCGCGCAGGGCCGGGTTGCCGCTCTTGCCCTTGGCCTTCTTCGGCGGCGGCGCCTGACGGCCCCTCGACTTCTTGCCCGAGCCCGGCATGTTGCCCAGGCCGGGCATGTTGCCGCCGCTCTTCGCCATCTGGCGCATCATCTTCTGCGCCTGGTCGAAGCGGTCGAGCAGCTGGTTGACGTCGCTCGGCTGGGTGCCGGAGCCGCGGGCGATGCGGGCGCGGCGTGAGCCGTTGATGATCTTCGGGGTGTCGCGCTCCGTCGGCGTCATCGACTGGATGATCGCCTGGATCCGGTCGACCTCGCGCTCGTCGAACGAGTCGAGCGCCTCCCGCATCTGGCCCATGCCGGGCAGCATCCCGAGCATCTTCTTCAGCGGGCCTGCATTGCGCAGCTGCTGCATCTGCTGGAGGAAGTCGTCGAGCGTGAAGTCCTCGCCGGCCGCGAGCTTGCCGGCCATGCGCTCGGTCTGCTCGGCGTCGAACGCCTTCTGCGCCTGCTCGATCAGGGTGAGCACGTCGCCCATGTCGAGGATGCGCGAGGCCATCCGGTCGGGGTGGAACACCTCGAAGTCGCGCAGCTGCTCGCCCGTGGAGGCGAAGAGGATCGGCCGGCCGGTCACCGTTGCGACCGACAGCGCGGCGCCACCGCGGGCGTCGCCGTCGAGCTTGGACAGCACGACGCCGGTGAAGCCGACCCCCTCCTGGAACGCGTTCGCCGTGGCGACCGCGTCCTGGCCGATCATCGCGTCGACGACGAAGAGGATCTCGTCGGGCTGCACGGCGTCGCGGATGTCCGCGGCCTGCCGCATCATCGCCTCGTCGACGCCCAGGCGGCCGGCGGTGTCGACGATGACCACGTCGTGCTGCTTCTCGTGGGCGTAGGCCACGCCGCCGCGTGCGAGGGCGACCGGGTCGGCGCCGAGCGGCAGGGTGTCGAGGTCGACCGCCGCCTGGTTGCCGGGGTGCGGCGCGAACACCGGCACGCCGGCGCGCTCCCCCACCACCTGGAGCTGGGTGACGGCGTTGGGGCGCTGCAGGTCGGCCGCGACGAGCACCGGCGTGTGCCCCTGCTCGCGCAGGTGCACGGCGAGCTTGCCGGCGAGCGTCGTCTTGCCCGCGCCCTGGAGGCCGGCGAGCAAGATGACCGTCGGCGGCCGCTTGGCCAGCGTCAGCTGGCGCGTGGACCCGCCGAGGATCGCGACGAGCTCCTCGTGCACGATCTTGACGACCTGCTGCGCCGGGTTGAGCGCGCCCGACACCTCGGCGCCGAGCGCGCGCTCGCGCACCGCCGCGGTGAACTGCCGGACCACCGGCACGGCGACGTCGGCGTCGAGCAGCGCCCGGCGGATCTCGCGGACGGTTGCGTCGACGTCCGCCTCGGACAGCCGACCCCGGGTGCGCAGGTTCCGGAAGGTCGACGTCAGACGGTCGGAGAGGTTGTTGAACAAGGCGCCTCACTCAATCGGACGGACGCCTCAGGGTACCTGCCAGTCGCACCTTGGCCCGTGCGACGAGGTCGTCGACGAGGGTCGCACGCCAGGTGGTCCAGGATGCCGGGCCGGCGGCGGAGGCGTCCGCCTCGACCAGTGCCCGCAGCAGGTCGAGCTGGTCGGCGCGGTGGTCGACGGCCTCGAGCAGCCGCTCGACGACCGCAGGGTCCGCCGGGTCCTCCTGGGTGGCCAGCTCGGGCAACGTGAGGTGCTCGCGGACCAGGCGCGCGACGTCGGAGGCCACCGGCTCCCCGAAGCCCATGCGCACGACGATCGGCCCGGCGAGCCGCGCCCCCTCGATCGTGTGGTCGGACGCACCCGCGCGCTTCCCGATGTCGTGCAGCAGCGCCGCCAGCAGGAGCGTCTCCTCGCCCTTGCCGACGCGCGCGACGGTCTCCACGAGGTGCCGGTCGACCGTGTGACGGTGGATCGGCGAGCGCTGCGGGCGGTTCCGCACGCCGGCCCACTCAGGGATCCAGGTGGTGACCACGCCGGCGAGGTCGAGCGCCTCCCACACGGGCACCTGCGCCTGCCCGGAGCCGAGCAGCGCGACGAGCTGGGCGCGCGCCGCCTTGGGCCACGGCGCGGGCAGGGGCGGCGTCGCCTCCAGGCTCGCGACCGTCACCGGCGACAGCGCGAGCCCGGTGCGGGCGGCGGTGGCGGCGGCCCGCAGCGAGAGGACCGGGTCGTCGGCCGGGCGGGCGTCGACGGCGAGGACCAGCTCGCCGTCGTGCTCGACGAGGCCCTCGGCGATGGCGCGCAGCCGCGGCGGCTGGCGCCTCCCCCGCACCATGAACGGCGGCGCCGGCCGCTGCAACGCCTGGCGCGCGTTGCGCGCCGTCGTGTCCACCGCGTACGAGATGACGCGGCCCGCCTCCGCGACCGAGGCGAGCAGGTCGTCGCGGTCGTCGAACCCGACGTGCGCGGCGACCTCGTCCTGGTCGGCGAGCAGCAGCCGGTTCGTGTGCCGGCCCGTGACCAGCTGGACCGAGTCCCGCACGTCGAGGAGGTGGTGGTAGGCGGCGTCGACCGCTCCGTGCGGACGGTCGGTCAGCCACGTGGCCGCGAGCGCCGAGAGCACCACGGCGTCGCGGATGCCGCCGCGCGCCTCCTTGAGGTCCGGCTCGAGGAGGTACGCGAGCTCCCCGAAGCGGTCGGCGCGCCCCTTCGTGCTCGCCAGGAGCTCGGGCAGCCGACGCCGGGACGCCGAGCGCCAGTCCTCCAGGAGCGCGGACATCGCGCGCGCGACCACCACCGGGTCGCCGGCCACGTGCCGGAGCTCGAGCAGCCCGACGGCGGCCGGCAGGTCCTTGCTCGCCACCTGGCGGCACTGCGCCAGCGAGCGCACCGAGTGGTCGAGGTCCAGGCCGGCGTCCCAGACCGGGTACCAGAGCCGCTCGGCGAGCTGGCGCAGCTCCTCCGGGGACCGGCCGCGGCCCTCGTGGACCAGCAGCAGGTCGAGGTCGCTGATCGGCGACGCGTCGCCGCGCCCGATGCTCCCGACGGCCCCGAGCGCGATGCCGGACGTGTCGAGGTCCGCGGTCGCGGCCTCCCACAGCTCGCCCAGGCGCTGCACGACCAGATCCGCGACGGCGCGCCGCCGGGCGACGCCGTCGGCGCGAGGACCCGCCAGCGACGCCGCCAGCTCCAGCCGCTGACGCCGCAGGTCCCGCACCCCGGGAGCGGGGTACGGGACCTGCGGGCCGGGCTGTACCGAGGGGGTCGGCAGCCCTGTCATGGCAGACCTACAGCGCGCCGGCGCCGCGCTCGCCGGTGCGGACGCGGGCGACGTCGTCCACCGGCGTCACCCAGACCTTGCCGTCGCCGATCTTCCCGGTCTGGGCCGCCTGGATCACCACGTCGACGATCGACGGGGCGTCCTCGTCGGTGACGAGCACGTCGATCCTCACCTTCGGGACGAGGTCCACGGTGTACTCGGCGCCGCGGTAGACCTCCGTGTGGCCGCGCTGGCGGCCGTAGCCGCTCGCCTCGCTCACCGTGAGTCCGTGGACGCCGGCACCCTCGAGGGCCGACTTCACGTCGTCCAGCCGATGCGGCTGGATGATCGCCGTCACAAGCTTCGTCATCACTCCACCTCCGACGAGATGCGGGCACCGATCGTGTCGTACGCAGACTCACCGTGCACGGCGAGGTCGATACCGCCCACCTCGACGGCCTCCGGGATCCGGAGTCCGGCCACGGCCTTGATGATGCGGCCGATGACGTAGGTCAGGACGAAGGAGAACACCACGGCGAACGCCGCGGCGAGGATCTGGGTGACCAGCTGCGTGCCGCCACCGCCGTAGAGAAGGCCCTTCTTGGCGCCGGCCGGGAACCATGCCCCCTGGTTGTTCGTGGCCAGGAAGCCGATGAGGATCGTGCCGGTGAGGCCCCCGACGAGGTGGACGCCCACCACGTCGAGCGCGTCGTCGAACCCGAACCGGTACTTGATGCCGATCGCGATGGCGCACAGCACGCCGGCGGCGAGGCCGACGACGATCGAGCCCCAGGTGTCCATCGAGGACGCGGCCGGGGTGATGGCGACCAGGCCGGCGACGATGCCCGACGCCGCGCCGAGCGACGTCGCGTGGCCGTCGCGGATCTTCTCCGTGGCGAGCCACCCGATCATGGCGACGCAGGTGGCGAGGAACGTGTTGAGCCAGGCGCGGGAGGCGACGCCGTCGGCGGCACCCTCGGACCCGGCGTTGAAGCCGAACCAGCCGACCCACAGGAGGGCGGCGCCGAGCATGACGTACGGCAGGTTGTGGGGACGCATGGGCTCCTTCGGCCAGCCCTTGCGCTTGCCGAGCAGCAACGCGAGGGCCAGGCCGGCGGCACCGGCGTCGATATGGACGACGGTCCCTCCAGCGAAGTCGATCGGCGTCGAGAGGTGCCGCGAGACGAAGCCGCCGACGCCGAGCAGGCCGCCGCCCCACACCATGTGGGCCAGGGGGAAGTAGACGATCGTCGCCCAGAGGACCGTGAACGCGATCCAGGAGCCGAACTTCATGCGGTCCGCGATGGCGCCCGTGATGAGGGCGACCGTGATGACGGCGAACGTCACCTGGAACGCCACCGCCGTGAAGGCCGGCACACCGCTCGCCGCCAGCGGGCTGAAGCTCCCCGCGCTGCCGTCGATCGCTGTCTCGTTCAGGCCGTTGAGGCCGAAGAACTGGAACGGGTTGCCGAAGAACTGGTTGATGCCCGTCGTCTCTGTTCCGAAGGCCATCGAGTAGCCCCACAGCAGCCAGACGAACCCGACGATGCCGGCCGCGATGTAGTTCATCATCAGCATGTTGAGGACTGACCTGGTCCGGACCATGCCGCCGTAGAAGAACGCCAGCGCCGGGACCGTCATCATGAGGACGATCACAGCGGACGTCAGCATCCACGCGTTGTTGCCCGTGTTCAGGCAGAACGCGTTGGCGGTCGAGGCCATGGGATCGCACGTCGCTGCCGTCAGTAGCGATGTCACCATCTTCTGTACCCGTTTCTCCCGTGGCCAGCCGGATGGCTCGCCGCGGGGACAACGCTGGTCCGCACCGGTTTCCGCCGATCACCGGACGCGTTACGGCCGCGTCACGTCCGGGGTGACGGCGTAAACATCGTGTGACGGTGGCGCCTCAGGCCCCGAGCAGGCCGTCCACGAACGCCTCGGGGTCGAACGGCGCGAGGTCGTCGGGCCCCTCGCCGAGGCCGACGAGCTTGACCGGGACGCCCAGCTCGCGCTGCACCGCCACGACGATGCCGCCCTTGGCGGTGCCGTCGAGCTTCGTGAGGACGATGCCCGTCACGCCGGCGACCTGCGTGAACACCCGCGCCTGGTTGAGCCCGTTCTGGCCGGTCGTCGCGTCGAGCACCAGGAGGACCTCGGAGAGCGGGGCGGTGCGGGTCAGCACGCGCGTGATCTTGCCCAGCTCGTCCATGAGGCCGGCCTTGTTCTGCAGGCGTCCGGCGGTGTCGACGAGCACGACATCCGCGCCGTCCGCCTTCGCGGTGCGCACGGCGTCGAACGCCACCGAGGCCGGGTCGGCTCCCTCGCGGTCGGCCCGCACGGTCGGCACGCCGACCCGGGCGCCCCACGTCGTCAGCTGCTCGGCCGCGGCGGCGCGGAAGGTGTCCGCGGCGCCGAGGACGACGGTGCGCCCGTCGGCGACGAGCACGCGCGCCAGCTTGCCGACGGTCGTCGTCTTGCCCGTGCCGTTGACGCCGACGACGAGCACGATGGCAGGCTGCTCGGTCCCGTCCTCCCCCGTGGTCGGGGCGGTGTCCAGCGAGCGGTCGAGGCTCGGGTCGACGAGCTCGAGGAGCTGTTCGCGCAGCATCGCGCGCACCTGCGCGGGGTCGCCCGTGCCGGCGACGCGAACCCGCGTGCGCAGGGCGTCGACGATCTCGCCGGTCGGCCCGGCGCCGACGTCGGCGAGCAGCAGCGTCTCCTCGAGCTCGTCCCAGTCCGCCTCCGCCAGGCGGTCGCGCGAGAGGACCGCCAGCAGGCGGGCGCCGAGGGGCGAGCCTGAGCGGGCAAGGCGGTCGCGCAGGCGGACGAGACGTCCGGCGGTCGGGTCGGGGGTCTCGAGTGTGGGGGCGGGGGGCGCCTCGGCCGCAGGGACGAGGGTCTCCTCGGCCTCGGGGGCGAGCGCCTCCCCGGAGGCGAGCATCTCCTCGCCCGGCGGTGCGGCGGGTGACGGGACGCCCGTGACCGGCGGCGGCGCGACCTCGATGCCCGTCGATGCGGGCGGCGCTCCTTCGTCGTGCGCCTTGTCACGCCTCCCCTGTCGGCGCAGCCTCGCGGTGAAGCCGACACCGGCGGCGATCACCACGACCACGGCGACGGCGATCAGGAGCCAGGTGAGGATCACGGAGTTCACCGGCACAGTCTGTCGGTCCGCCGCAGGCGGGCGCGACTCGCGGCGTCAGCAGGCGGGGGCCTCAGCGGGTCGCGGGCGCGTCCCCGCTGTCGTCGGCACGGCTGCGGCCGGGCAGCACCATGGCGGCCGCGACGTGCAACGACTCGGTGAGCTCGCCGACGTCGAGGTAGCCCGGGCCCTGCTCGACGTTCGCGCGCAGCATCTGGTCCAGCGACACGTCGATCGGCCGCGCCGACGCCACCGCGCGCGCCTCGGCGCGCAGGTCGTCGTCCGGCCGCAGCCAGGAGCGCAGCCCCCGGCGGAACGCGCGCACCGGCGGCTCCCCCTCGCGCCGCGGCGCCTCGGCGGTCGCGAGAAGGGCGACGGCGGCGGCGGCGAGCAGTGCGAGGACCACGACGATGAGAACGGCCATACCTGCCATCGTGGTTCGCATCATGGGAGGTCTCCACCGCAGGCCGAAGGCCTCACCCACACCTCACGAAACCTTCACGCCCGTCAGACGGCGACGTCCTCCCGCAGCCGCTGGCTGATCACGGCGGTCACGCCGTCGCGCATCGTCACGCCGTAGAGGGCGTCGGCGATCTCCATCGTGCGCTTCTGGTGGGTCACGACGATGAGCTGGGAGTTCGTCCGAAGCTCGCGCAGCAGCTCCAGCAGCCGGTCGAGGTTGGTGTCGTCGAGCGCGGCCTCGACCTCGTCCATCACGTAGAAGGGGCTCGGGCGCGCGCGGAAGATCGCCACCAGCAGCGCCACCGCGGTGAGCGAGCGCTCGCCGCCGGACAGCAGCGACAGCCGCTTGACCTTCTTGCCGGCCGGCCGCGCCTCCACCTCGATGCCCGTGGCGAGCATGTCGTCCGGCGCCGTGAGGACGAGCTTGCCCTCGCCCCCGGGGAACAGCCGCGGGAACACCTGCTCGAACTGCGCGGCCGTGTCGACGAACGCCTCGGCGAACACCTGCTCCACGCGCTCGTCGATGTCGGCGACGATCTGCAGCAGGTCGGCGCGCGACTTCTTGAGGTCGGCGAGCTGCTCGGTGAGGAAGCGGTGCCGCTCCTCGAGCGCCTCGAACTCCTCGAGCGCCAGCGGGTTGACGCGGCCGAGCAGTGCCAGCTGCCGCTCCGCCGCGGCGAGGCGCTTCTCCTGCTGCTCGCGGACGTACGGGACGGCCGTCGGAGCGTCGGGCTCGGGCTCCTTGGCGGGCTGGACGACGACAGGCACGTCCTGGTGGGGGCCGTACTCGTCGACGAGCACCTCGGGGTCGATGCCGAGCTCCTCGACCGACCGCTGCTCGAGCGCCTCGACCCGGAGCCGCTGCTGGGTGCGCGCGACCTCGTCACGGTGGGCGACGTCGGTGAGCTGCGCCAGCTCGGCGGACAGCTTCTCGGCGGCGCCGCGCGCCTCCGCGAGCTGGGCGTCGCGCTCCGCCCTCGCGGCGTCCGCTGACGCGCGCTCGTCGGCCGCCCGAGCGAGCGAGCCCTCCAGCACGCTGAGCGCCTGCACCGCCCCCGCGTGCACGGCACGGGCCGTCGCCGCCTGGCGGGCGCGGGCGACCTCGCGGCGTGCGACGCGCTCGCGCGCCTCCCGCTCGGCCTGGGCGGCGCGCTCGAGCGCCTCGGCCCGGCCGGCCAGCGCGCGGGCGCGCTCCTCGTGGTTCGTCACGTATCAACCCTTCGTGAGTGCGCGCAGCGCGCCCTCCACCACCTGGTCCGGCGGGCCGCCGATGTCGACGACCACCCCATCTTCGTCGGGCTCGAGCGGTTCGAGCGTCGCCAGCTGCGACGGCAGCAGGCTCGCCGGCATGAAGTGGCCGCTGCGGTCGCGTATCCGCTCCGCGAG